>ENA-UEQL01001062-UEQL01001062.1-human-gut-metagenome-genome-assembly--contig:-NODE-1062-length-19757-cov-6.983841_pt1 | contig 19757 bp, 14 predicted proteins | sample MGYA00242905_ERZ507926 | MGnify/ENA primary metagenome ERZ507926 (study PRJEB26167, sample SAMN06115531) | human gut metagenome | host: Homo sapiens | place: China:Henan | collected 2015-09-09...
AAGGAATGGATAAAGTCGAGCATTTATCATTATAAGATAACGTTGCCTGCCGGCGATGCCGGCGTTATGGTCAAGGCGAGTGTGCAGGGGTAAGGTTATCTCGTTGGCAAAGTGTGCGTATGCATTGGGATAGTTGGCAATATCAAATCCGAGACTCTTGTATGCGGTCATCATAGGCAAAGGCTTGTAATGCACATTGGTGGCAATTCCTCGTTGAGCCATTTTTACGATAATCTCTTGTCGTTGCTCCGGCGTGGCATCGGGAATGCGTGTGATGTATAGATGCCCGGACGATTGATGAATAGCATTATAATGGTTAAGCACTTCTATCCCTATAGGTTTGAAAGCGGTATCATAGCGTTGGATTATCTCCTTGCGTCGTGCTAATAGGGCAGGGTAGCGTTTCATCTGCACCAATCCGATGGCTGCCATAATATCCGTCATGTTACATTTGTACCACGGACCGACAATATCGTATTCCCATGCTCCTAATTGGGTCTTTGCCAATGCGTCTTTGGACTGTCCGTGCAGCGAATAGAGTTGTGCTTGGTGGTAGAGTTGGTCATTGTCTATGCCATCGATGGGGCGCCAAGTCAGAGCACCTCCCTCGGCAGTGGTTAAGTTCTTGACGGCATGGAATGAGAAGGCTGTAAAATCGGCCACAGTGCCTACTTTATGTCCTTTCCATTGTGCCCCGAAGGCGTGGGCTCCGTCGGCACAAATAGCAATTCGCCCGATGGCTTTTTGCAAGTCGTTGGCAGGTTGGAAAAGATGTCTTTTGCGTTCTACTATTTGAAACAGTCGGTCGTAATCGCATGGGATACCCCCTAAGTCCACGGGGATGATGGCTTTGGTATGTTCTGTGATGGCGGCTTCTACCGCATCATAGTCCATCTCAAGGCTGTCTTTTTGGCTGTCGATGAGCAACAATTTAGCCCCTACATGGCAAACTACCGATGCGGATGCCGTGTAGGTGTATGCGGGTACAATCACTTCATCGCCTTTGCCGATACCCAACAGACGCAGAGCCATTTCTGCACATGCTGTTTGCGAATTAAGGCATACGGCTTTGGGCACACCGATATACTCGGCTATTTGGTGTTCAAACTCTTTGGTTCGCGGACCGGTCGTAATCCAACCGCTAAGTATAGCCTCTGCCACTTCTTTTACCTCTGCTTCCGTCATATCAGGCGGGGAAAAAGGTATATTGCGTAATTTCATATTCATAATCGTAGTATTATGTATGTGTGTTGCTTATCCTAAGAACATTGCCACATTGACGGCTTGAATGTTGTTGGTAAACTGATGCGTTTCTACATCATTAGATAGTACGAAGCCTTGCAAGAGCGGTTTGTCTAAAATAGAATCTATGCTCATCAGATGGCGTGCGTCAGCCATTGTTACATGCTCTGCCATTTTGATTTCAAAGGCAAAATAACCATCTTGCGTTTCTACTAGCAAGTCTATCTCCTTGCCGTCTTGTGTTCGCAGGTGATAAAACGAAACATTGGCAAAGATATTCTTGGCTTGTTTGTAGATTTCGGATACCACTAAACTCTCAAATTCCGCACCTGTCGTTCCTCCTCTTTTCTGCAAGACGGCTTGCAGCACTCCATTGTCCATAAAATGGATTTTGGGTGCTTTTACAAGGCGTTTGGCACTATTGCGTTCCCATGCCGGCAATAGCAAAACTTGATAACTCAGACGCAAGTATTTCAAATAGCGTTGTACAGTTTTGGAAGTAACTCCCAAATCTCTGGCGAGATTAGAGGCATTGAGTACGCATCCGGTATAAATAGCTGTGGCTCTTTGCAGTTTGATAAATGGGTCTAAATCTCGGAATGAAGCCAAATCACGCACATCTCTCTCTAAGTATGTGTGTACATAGTTGGTTAGCCATACATACCTGTCTTCCATGTTCATCTCATCAGCCACTAGGGTGGGGTATCCTCCATATTGTGCATAGTGCTGCCATGCTGCTACCTTCTGCGACATCCGTTCGTCTAATAAGAAAGAGGGGAGCAATGCAATGTGTTCGGTGGTGTTGGTTAGCAGTCTTTGCCATATAGAAGGGTGTATATCATCCTCCCAACTATTCGTTTCTATTTCCGGGATAGTGAGCGGGTATAGTTCATAAATTAAGCACCGTCCGGCTAAGGATTCTTTTACTTTTTCTAATAATAGCAGTTGGCTCGAACCTAATAGCACATATCGTACATTGCCATAAGTATCGTATGTTGCTTTTATGCTTTCAATCAACTGTGGTTCCTTCTGTACCTCATCTAAAATGGCTTTAGGGTAGAGTGTCTCCCATTGCTGTGCAGTCATATTGAGGTACGATTTGCGCTTGATAGGGTCTTCAATACTCAGATAGGTATAGTCGGGGAGCAGTTGTTTTACCAATGTGGTTTTGCCCACTTGGCGTGCACCCGTGAATACTAATATGCGTGCATATTGTTTGTCTTTGAGTGCTAAGATATTGTTTTCTATCTGTCGGCGTTTCTCCATATCTATTCTTCAAACTATCTATTCTTCAAACTATTGGTTTCCTAATCAGCAACCATTAGTTTGCAAAATTACTTCTTTTATTTGGAATACGCAACTAATTTGTATTATTATTCCAAATTTTACGCTATTATTGGAAGTGTTATTCCGAATTTTACGCCATTATTGGGAATCTGTGTGGTGGTGCTTGATGTAAAAAATCTTTTTATATGAGTTGCCGATGATGTTCATACACATCCAAAAAACGGCATATATGGCATTCATATTTTGGCCTTGGTGAAATAGAATATAGTGCCATTTAATTTTGCTATAGATATTGGTCGGCGTGATAGAACCTTGGCGTCTGCGGTAATAGGCTAAAGTTTCGGGCAAGAGGTAGCAATCCGCTTTTTTTATTATTTGCAACCACATAGCCGTATCGTTATTTTTCCGAATATCGGCTATTTGTATTTGGCCTATAATATGTGCATCATACATTACACTCAAACATCCCGGCCAGCAACAGCAATACATATCCCATTTCCTTACATGTTGTTTTCCGCTTACGCATACCCCTAAATTAGTTCCTTGTTCATCTATCTCCTCATAGTTGTGGTACGAAAAGGCATACTGATGTCTTTCCATGAAGGTAATTTGTTCCTCTAATTTTGTAGATAGCCACAGGTCATCACTATCGAGAAAAGCAATCCATTGTCCTTTGGCTTCGCGCAGTGCTCTATTGCGCGTGATAGCCGCACCGCAATTCTGTTCATTACGATAGTATCTGATTCGATTATCGGCAAATGAGGCCACGATAGACTCTGTATCATCTGTAGAACAGTCATCCACGATGAGCAACTCCCATTGAGAGTAGGTCTGTGCCAACACGCTTTGTATTGACTCCCGGATGAAGCGTCCGCAGTTGTATGTGGGCATTATGACCGAAACTAATCCGTAATCTTGCATTGCGTTGTAGTATAATTAATAGTAGTGAGAAATTCGCTGATAACCTTATGCGGTGTGTATTGTTTGGCTATATTCAAACAATTCTGTCTAAGTACTTTTAAGTAGGTATCGGATGTTGCTAAGCGGCACAAAATATCAGATATGCTTTTTGCATCCTTTATCGGGACAAGGTATCCGTTTTCTCCGTCATGTACAATTTCGCTATTGTTGTGCCAATCGGTTGCAATGATAGGTGTTCCGGCTGCTAATGCATCTATAATCGTTCCTGCAAATCCTTCTCCCGGATAGTAGGTGGGAAACAATAATAGGTAATACTTGCTGAGTGTCTTGCTTGATTCGTTAGGTGAAACCATACCTTTGTACTGTATAAAGTCAGGTTGTTTTTCCAGCAACTGACTGAACCACGCATTGTCCTCTATTTCACCATAAATATCCAAACTAAACATTATCTTCCCACAACGATTATTTGCTTGTTTTACAGCCTCGATAGCCTCTTCTATCCCTTTGGTTTGAGAAACTCGTGAGAAAGTACATAGTGGATATGGAGCATTAAATTCTTGAGTTGCGATTTCCTTTTCGTCTCGGATAGGTATGCACTTGAAATTGGGCATTACAGACACATTGCTAATTCCTATTTGAGCCAACTCTTTTTGCATCATACCAGTTTCTACAAATATGTGGTTGAGCCTTTTTAGGAAATAGCACAGTATTCGGCGTTTTTTGCACATTGCAGGCAACCAACCGCCTATTACAATGTAGTACAATTCTCTATTGAATAAATGATTAAGCAGTACCAACAATATAGGGATAATCCGCACACCATTTTGAGCCGGCAAGATAACTATCCGTTGTGCTTTGTGGAGAGTATCAACCAGTATTATAGGTAGTTGCAAAAGGAAGCGAATGCCACTTGAACTATCAATTCGCAATATGTTCTCAGCACCAATTTCGTTGCCTATAGCATCATATACATTTTGCGTTTTTATAGTTTGTCCGTTTAAGCAAACACGCCCGTCTCCAAAATGTCCTATTATTGCAAATTCTTTCATTTATATCTAACTATCTTGGTTATAAATTTTCCATTCGTGTCGCAGAATCTTTTTTTGTTCTGCAATATCATTGAATGTTTTGAGTTGACCTTGTAGTAACGCTCTTATTTGTAACATAGAAGTTGTCCATAACATTGTGCGGAAGTAGGAATTAATAGGTAGATGATGTTTGTGAAAGACATAAGTATCTCCATGTATAGTATTTTTGATTTGCTTTTCGGAGAAATTTCTTTCGGATGATAAGTGTAGATATGTGATTGTAGGTAGAAACAGCATATAGTTGGTAGGAAAAGTCTTTCTTAAACGCATGTGTATATCTGCTTCTTCACCATACATAAACAAACCTTCGTCGAATAGTCCTATTTGTGTAAATTTGTCCTTTCGTATTAAGAAAAAAGCACCGGATAAGTGCATATATTTATAATTGTAGTGGTCAAAGCGTTTGAATATATTGCGTGCGATGATGCGTATTGGACCCCATATATTGTAGTCGCAAGCAAAACTCCAGCCGGGTTTGCCGTTAGGATACATCTGTTTTCCTCCGCACATCACTACTTGGGGATTGTCGAATTGCTGCAACATCATCTTGAAACAAGGCATCACCAATCGTACATCCGGATTCATAATAGCCACTATGGGGGCTTGTGCTACGCGGATGCCTACATTATTGCCTTGTCCGTATCCTCCATTGTGGGTGTTTTGCATAGTGTGTACTTGTGGATACTCTTTTTTCAGTCGTTCGTACATTGCCTTATATCCTTGGCTTTGATTGTCCACAACAATCACCTCTAAGTCATCTCCAATGTCGTTATATTGATACACGGAACTGAGACAATCATAGATATCTTTTTCTGAATTGTAAGTAAGTATGATAACCGATAATTGTTTCATATCTTGTAGTTATTCCAAAATTATTGCCATATTTGTGGATTATATTCCGAAAATATTGCCATATTTTTGGAATTCGCGTTTGTGTGTCTATTATTCATTGAGCATCTTGACTACTTTTGCAGGTATTCCCGCAACTACCGAATAAGCCGGCACATCGTGTGTTACAACGCTATTAGCAGCAATAATAGCCCCTTTGCCAATATGTACATTAGGCATAATCATTGCTCCTTGACCTATCCATACATTGTCTTCTATGCAGACTGCTCCTGTGCTAACCAATGGTCGTTGTATTGGTGCCATTTCCATCATTTGTTTTGTTGCGGCACCATGAGCATTGTCGGTAATGAGTACATCCGGACCTGTCAGTACATCATTGCCGATTTCGATTCGATTCATACATGTGATATGTGGGCGCAGACCTATGCTACAGCGGTCTCCAATTACAAGAACGGGTGGAGTAGGCATTGTTTGTTCGGCTCTTGGATAGTCTGCCCATGCCGTCAGGTAACCATAATCACCAATCGCTGTATCGTTACCTAATCGGATATAAGCATGCCCGTGGATATGAGTATGCCTGCCTATCAGTGTATGGGTACCTATATGCTTGAAAAAACGAGAATGATATCCTGTATATATATAGGTTGGGCATGTATGGATTAGGTCACGCAAGCGTGGCGAGCAGATATACGAATATATCCTGCCTATTAGTATTAGGAGTTTTTTGAACATTTATCAAAGCATTATTTGTTTTGTGATGAACTGATTATGTGATGATTATATATGAATGCCCCTACATAAATAGGAATAGATATAGGCAATAAGAGAATAGCGTATATAATAGTCAATACTCCATATATTCCTTGAAAAGTATTTTCGATGCGAAACATATTTTTTATATGGTATCGTGTTGCTTGTAGAGCCATAGTTAGTAATTCTAATGATAATCGTACTAATAATGCTAACGAGATTCCTAAGTTGCGGCTATTTTGAATTCTGTAATATAAGAACCTACAAGTACCCCAATGTACTTTTTGCACATTTCCATCGCTTGTTTTACCTGTTGGCGACTTAAAATACAGTGCGCCGCAGTAGTTTTTTAACCGTTGTGTTTTAGGGTGCGCCGCAAATACTTTTATATGCCAATCCCAATCTTCTCGTTCGCGTATAGTTGTTGAGAAAGCAAGGTTATTAGTTTGAATAAATTTTTTTGTATAAAGGAAACAATGTAGGGGCAATGTTCCCCATACACCCCAACCAAGCAACAGATGAAACAATGATTCATTTAATCCCAGTATGTCCTCCGTTGAACCATCAGCATTTAATTTCCGGTAATCGGTATAAGAAACATCTAAATGCTTGGCTTCCATAATAGCAAGTTGTTTCTCGAATTTATCTGCTGCTAATTCATCATCTGCATCCAGGAACTGAATGTATTCACCTTGCACACATTCTAATCCTTTATTACGAGCAGATGCAGTTCCGCCATTGGGCTTTTGTATTATGCGAATGCGTGAGTCTTTTGCGGCAATGGCTTGTACTACAGATACACTGTTATCAGTGCTTCCGTCGTCTACAATAATCATCTCCCAATCAGAGATAGTCTGTGCTTGCACGGAAGCGATGGTTCTCTGTATGTATGGTGCTGCGTTATAGCACGGGGTAATAATGGATACTCTCATAACTATAGCCAATTGGCTTTTATTTGTTTTTCCGTTTCTATACTATGTCGGATTTTTGTACATTGGGACAATAGGTATAGTAATGTATAAGTAAATGTTCCAAAGTGGTATTGTTTTTTGCAAATTCTGTAAGCATAGCAAGTCCAGAGTGTGTGGAGTGTGGTATAACAGCGTTGCCATGATGTCAGATTGATGTTGGTATATGCAAGTGTAAGTGTATTGCGAAGCCACTGTGCATCCCATACTTGCTTGTTGCCAAATTCTGTGCGGTCGTGGTACATTCGTGCTTTAGGAACCAAAAATACTTTAATGTGGTGATATACTAATCTTTGATAATAGTTGTTGTCTTCTGAGTAGTGAAAAAATAAAGGATTGAATCCTCCTATTTCTTCAATAATCTTGCGTGGAATAAGCCAACATGCAGCACAAACTTCCCCACACTTATAAGAATCTTGCATAGTGCCTGTAAATACATCATTTAATAGCGCGTTGCACTTAGCGAGCGTTCCTTCACGAAAATGATTGTCCAAGCGAGTTCCGGTGCCATTCATGTGAATAGGTGATATGAGGGATTTTTCATCGCTTTGTGCTAACATCAATTCTATCGCATTGGGGGCAATGGCTGCATCTTGATTGAGCAATAGGACATAATCGGCGTTATGTGCCAACGCATATCGTAACCCTACATTGTTGGCTTGTCCGAATCCCAAATTCTTTTCTTGTGGAAAAATGATTGCTTCCGGATATTGCACCTTTATATATGCTAAAGTATCGTCTTTTGAGCAGTTGTCAATAATGAGCGGAATTGTCTGCACAGATGACTTTCGCAAACTGCCTAAACAGAAATCAACCCATTTGCGACCATTGTATGTTACTATGATTGAGTAGATAATCATCTCGTTAACTTGAGGTTATAATGAAACAATATTGACATAATGGCACAGATAATGATACACACTACTTGTAGCCATGTGAAATAGGGGTAATAAAAAATTCCAAACATTGGTGTTGTTGCCAATATGTAATACCAAAATATCTGTCCAAAATAGATTTTACTACTTGCTTTAGTAATCGTGGATAATAATAAGATAAAAAAAACTCCTGCCCACAGCAGCATTCCAATAATGCCTGTATCGCAGAGAAAATCTCCCAAATATGTAGGAAAAACGCTTATAAAAAATCCTTGTTCCTTGCTTATTGTATCTCGAAGTTCTGGGTAATTTATATCGTCTTGAGTAATTTTATTATATAGTGGGAGCATACGCTCGGTGTGTATGTGTTGGCTATGGCAATTGTCGAAAAAATAGCAAAAATTCAAATAACCCTGTCCTGCGTATTGCAATGCTCCGCCACTGACCCCTTGGTCTCTGTTTCCGAACCGCGCAATAGTGATTCCGCCAAGATATAGTATTGTTACAATACCTAATGGGAAAAAAATCTTTTTCAGAAATTGCCATTGTGGCTTCTTTATAAAAGGGAAGAATAGTGCTAAACACAAACAAATAGTCTGTGTAAAAAATATGATTTCTGTTCTGTCAGCACTTACAATACCCGCTGTTGGCAATGACAATGCAGAAATCAACAAACCGATATTGAACCACCATTTCTTATTTAAGAAGCAGATGCTGTAGAAAAAACAGGGTAACGCCAAAATAGAAGTCCTGTTAAAATAGTAGAAATAACCAAGGATGCGTGGTAGTGTCTTGGCTTTCGCATCTGCTAAGGTTTCATCTCCCGCATAATGTGCAGACCGTACAGCAGCAAAATCCTTTTCGGATAGAACTTGAATAATGTTATCGGCAACAATGTATATATTTAGAATTGCAACTGCAATCAGAAAATATGCAAATAAGTCGAATAATTTTTCGTTGGTAATTGCGATGTCTTGAATTTTGTGTGTATTTAATCTGCTAAATGGTAAAATCAAAATAGTGTGTAGAGTACAAAAGAGAAATGTGGGGACTAAATGTAAATCTATATTGTCATTGGTGTACAAAATTCCTCCCGCTCCTAAATACCCTAATTTTACGCATAGTATCGAACAAAAGGTGGTTAGTGTATATTCTGCTGCAAGAAATACACTCACATCTATACAACCTTGCTTTTTCCATAGGAAAAGAGTCAGTCCTAAAAACCATATAAATGGAATATATATCAACATATTCTATCTGCTCTTTGCTACTATACGAATTTTCCCTAAATCTCTCCATCCCATACATATACACTTTGTTTGGCACACAAAGGTATGGCGATAGGCAGGGATGAAAAGCGATGACAAATAACCGGCTGCGAGGTTGCTTATGATGGCTATCCATGCGGCGGCTATTACCCCTAAGCGTGGCAAAAGCAGATAGTTGAGCAACACGCATACGATACAACCCGTCGTATCGCGCAAAATAGCCCATTTTTGCAGACCTTCCACCACAATCATCTTCCCGGCTACGCTACTCAGTGCTACACTTACAGCCTTAAACGAAAGGACTTGCAGTATCGATACGGCAGGGATATATTGTACCCCAAAAGTGTACCGAACGAGCGGATAGGAAAGCAAACATACCACAATCGCACACAGCAGCGTACCCCAAACGGTAATGTTCATAAATTGTTGATTTTGCTTGTTATACTCCTCTTTATCGGTATGCCACAAGTTTGATATGATAGGCATATAAGTGTCTGTAATGGTGATGGGTACGAACATCAATACCCCTACAAATGCGGTAGCCACCGAGAAAAATCCAACAGCCTCTTTGTCTATCATATTTCCAATCATCACTTGGTCTATCTTTTGGTATATCACCACTGCCGCACCGCTCAAAAGCAAGGGAAAAGCCTCCTTGAGTAAGTATTTCGCAGTCTGCCTGTCAAAACTCCACAGCCGAGGTGTGGCTATCTTCTTACGGTAAGAGAGTAGGTATCCGCCCGCAATCAGCACCGTGTCAAACAGTGTTGCGGCTATAAACCATGCCAATGGCGCATGCAGCAAGAGCAAAACTACTTTTATGCCTGCTCCAATCAGTGTGCGACTAATCTCCGTTTTTACGATATACTCATTCCAAACTATCGAGGTAAAATAGTTGCGTATTACGCCGAAGGTCTGCATTATCACACTTACCGAGTAGAGACTTATCATCCACCGCGTGAAAGTATCGGCTTCAAACATCCACACCGTGCCAATCACCAACGCCATAGTGATGAGCGCAAATATACATTTCAGCCCGAATGCGGTGCCCAGTATCTTATTGCTTTCCTTGGTTGGTGTATGTCCTTGTTCGCTTCCTTGTTGTTTGGCCTCTTCGCATATTTCGATGTTGTCCAATCCAAACGATGCAAATACTTGAAATAGAGCCACATAACTAATCACATAGTTCATCAGTCCGTATTGCTCCGGTCCTAAATAGCGTGCAACAAATATACCTACCAACAGGCTGCCAAGCAGTGTTACCACCTTTCCCGTTACTGCCCACAACAAGTTGCGGACAACCTTTTTCTTGGTTTCCGATAGGTTCAGACGAACTAATATATGGTCTATAAAGGACAAAACTATTCCATGCAATCAGTTCGCAAAGTTACGGCTTTTTTTTGATATATGCAAATATATGTTCTATTTCGCGCAGTTTGTCCTCAAAGAAGCACTTTGCAACCGAGTTGCAACTATTTTGCCGTATCTTTGCAACCGAAAACAACCAAAACGAATTGAAAACAATACGATATCCCTATGGAAAAAGAAACTCGTTCGATACTCATTAAAATAGTTGTCGCTGCTATCCTGTTGATAGTCTGCGTGTTGGTGGAACATTTCTGCGCATTGTCAATGTGGCAGTTGCTCCTTATTTATCTTGTTCCTTACCTTGTTGTAGGCTTCGACACACTGCGCGAAGCGGCTGAAAACATTATCCACGGAGAGGTCTTCGACGAAGATTTTCTTATGTCAATCGCCACTTTGGGTGCCCTGTGTATCGGTTTCTTGCCCGGTGCTGAGAGCCAGTTCCCTGAGGCTGTCTTCGTGATGTTGTTTTTTCAAGTGGGCGAACTATTTGAAACCATTGCCGAGGGAAGAAGTCGCAAATCGATTTCTTCGTTGATGAATATCCGCCCCGATACTGCTCATGTTGAGCGTGATGGTGAGTTGCTCACTATTAATCCGAATGATGTGCAAGTGGGTGATATTGTGGTGATTAAGCCCGGCGAGCGTGTGCCTGTCGATGGCGAGGTGATAGAGGGTGAGTCCCATCTCGATACGGTTGCACTCACGGGGGAGAGCGTGCCTCGTACTGTCCGAGAGGCAGATTCCGTCATCTCCGGTTGCGTCAATCTATCCGGTGTATTGCGTGTGCGAGCCGCTAAACCTGCCGCCGAATCTACAGCCGCTAAAGTCTTGGCTTTGGTGGAGAATGCCACGGAGAACAAGTCCCGCAGCGAGAATTTCGTTACGCGTTTTGCGCGGGTCTATACTCCTGTGGTGGTCATCTTGGCTCTGCTGTTGGCTTTCGTGCCGCCTTTCTTCGGCAATGCGTCTTATATTGAGGTGTTGCCCGATTGGCTCTATCGCGGACTGATGTTCCTGGTCGTTTCCTGCCCGTGTGCGTTGGTTATCTCTGTTCCGTTGGCGTTTTTCGGGGGTATCGGAGGCGCATCACGCAAGGGTATCTTGGTCAAAGGCTCCAATTATCTGGATGCACTCAGTCAGTTAGATACCGTTGTTTTTGATAAGACCGGTACGCTCACTCGCGGTGTTTTCCAAGTCAGCCTTGTCCACCCGCACGACATCTCCGAGAACGAACTTTTGCACCTCGCTGCCCATGTCGAACGCTATAGCAATCATCCCATTGCCGTCTCTCTGCGTCAGGCTTATCCCAACGAATCAGACGATTGCACTGTCGAGCAGGTCGAGGAGATTGCCGGCAAGGGTGTGCAGGCTGTGGTCAATGGCAAGACTGTCTGCGTGGGCAATAGCAAGATGATGGAGGCCATCGGTGCACAGTGGCACGAGTGTTCGCAGCAGGCGCAAGGGACGGTCATTCATGTGGCTATCGATGGCGACTATGCAGGTCATATCGTCATCTCCGACCAAATCAAACCCGATAGCATAGATGCCATAAAAGGCCTGAAAGCAGCGGGAATACACAAAACGGTTATGCTCACCGGAGACCATACCGCAGTGGCCCGGTATGTTGCCGACCGGGTTGGGCTGGATGAGTTTCATGCCGACCTACTCCCGCAGGACAAAGTGGCGCAAGTGGAACAACTCTTATCGCAGAAACCGCAGGGCAAAACGCTTGCTTTTGTGGGCGATGGTATCAATGACGCCCCCGTCTTGGCACGCGCCGACATCGGTATTGCTATGGGCGCACTCGGTTCGGATGCGGCTATCGAAGCGGCCGATGTGGTGCTGATGGATGATTGCCCGAGCAAGATTACAACCGCCATTGCTGTGGCTAAAAAAACGCATCGTATTGCCAACGAGAATGTCTATTTCTCTATCGGAGTCAAAGTGCTGGTCTTGGCTTTGGCTTCGCTCGGCTGGGCAAATATGTGGATGGCGGTCCTTGCCGATGTGGGCGTTACGGTTATTGCCGTTCTTAATTCGATGCGTACTCTCCAATAGTCCATCGTCCATTGTCCTTGTTCCATCGTCTTTGCTCCATCATCTCGTCATCGATTAGCCTTGTTTGCTTTCAAAATGTCAAATCGACTTTGCCGATACTTTATCGAAACCTTGTCGAGACCTTACCGAGACCTAAGAAGAAAATGATAAATAGCAAAATGGTAGCATTTTGGCAAATTATATGTCAAAATGCTACTATGTGTTTCCGTAACTGTAAGGCTTTGGTATTATCAATCACAGTACTTCAACTGCTCCCGATACTCCCAATCTGCCCCTATCTACAGCCTGTTGCCCATATCTTCTCGCGCGTGCGCGAACAATTAAATGTAATAGAGTAGTAGCAAGCCATTCTCTACTTGCATAGTCCTCCGCATAGTCCTCTGACGATGAAAATATAGCCAATCTATAAAATAGTTTGTATAATCCGAAAAAAATGTGTATCTTTGCACGCTATTTTGTGTACTCTATGCAAATGGCAACTATTTAGACGAACAATTCATTATATACTAATCACATACTAATACTAAATTCACAATGAAAACAAGTCATTTGTTTTGTGTGGCAGTCGGTTTGGTGGCAACCCTCGTTTTGAGTGGCTGTCGTTCCGATGTTGACCTGAAAAACATCAATACCGATGCCGAATTAGACCTTGGTATTGCTTTCCCCGTGGGCTCTATGAGTGCTACAATCGGCGATTTTTTGGCAGACGGACAGGTGCCGAATATCTATGTCGATTCTCTCAACAATCGCGGTATCCTTACTTTCAAAGACACTTTTAGCAACGACAAGAAGTTCCACGATGTGGACCTGAGCCAATACATCTCCGAGAAAACACTCTCGATGAATGTGTATGATAAACTCAAGGGGACACCCGCTTTGGTCAACCATCAGATTACAGGCGATGATAATCAACCCATTACGCTTGCTTTCCCGCTTACACTCAAACTCAAAGGTATCAATACCGACGAGGACAACGAGCGATTGGATAGTGCTATGATTGAGAATGCACGCTTCATCAGCACCATCAGCACGCACAATCTCCCACTCAAATGGGAATGGATTAATAGTGTGCAAATCGAGTTGGGCAGTGCTTTCTCTCGCCCCCAAGGCAAACGCGTGGAAGTTTATTCCAAAGGCAGCGGATATGGCTACGACCAAGAGATACCTATCAACATCCGTGAGTTCACTATCAATCTTATGAAGAACAAAGCCCCTGCTACTCCCGAGGCGTACTATGGCAATGTGATTGATACTTGCACTTTTGTCATCTATTTCAATTTTACGGTGCCTACTTCCGCAGGCAAAGTTACCATTGCGGATGATGCTGCTTTCGAGTATCATCTCGGTGTGCAATTCATTGATTATAAGGCTATTTGGGGTATGTTTAAGCCCTCTAAAGATATGCACGATGAAGACACTGTTTCTATTGCTGACTCGTGGAGCGGATGGGCAAAACTCAAACGGGCTAAACTGCCGTTTGCTGAACCTGTCATCGATATGCAGATTACTACCAAGATAGCAGGTGCTTTGATGATGCAGGGTGATTATCTCTTTGTTGAAACGGCTGACGGAGCGCAAAAAGAGTTCGCTACTTTCAATGGGCAACACACTCTCTATCGCGATTTCAACCCCGATGAGTATCTGCCACTTACTAGCAATATCGGTGATTCGGCTATCATGCATGTCCGTTTCGATAAAACAGAAGCATTTGGGCGTATCGACCGTTTGTTCGCTATCCGCCCCGATATGTTCGGCTACAAGTTCTCTATCGATTTCAATCGTCAGCGCACACCGCAAATCCGTATTACTCCCAATACAGGTATCTATGTGGATGCCATTGCTACACTGCCTTTTATCTTCAACGAAGGTGTGGCAATCGAATATAGCGATACACTCAAGAATATCGACATCAGCCGATATACGCTCGATTCGCTCTTGGCTTCTACCAATATGCTGGATACCGTCAAGACAAGCGACTTAAAACTCCTGATGAAGATTACCAACACCATTCCTCTCCAAATCAAAGCAGTTGTTCGTGCTTTGGATGCCAATGGCAATGTTGTTATGGAGCCGGAGGACCCCACCAAACCGTATCAACTCACTACTACCGATACCGTATTTATTGCGGCTCCTACTTTCCGTTTCGAGGGCGGTACGGCTATCCCTACGCCTACCGAGACCGTGCAGATTATCTCTATCGATAAGAAGCATTTCGATACTTTCAGCCAAATAAAGAATATCGTCTATACGGCAAGTATTGATGATGAGTCGCTGCAAGAGACCTATCGACAAGGCAATTTCAATGTCCGCATTGCCGAGGATAACCAACTCAAGATTCAGTTCGGACTCTCTGCGCAAGTAGATGCGGTCTTGGATTTAGGTCAGATTAAAAAATAAGGAGGACTGAACAATGAAAAAACTATTTCGTCAATTCGCTCTCGCTGTCCTCCTGCTCGTTTCCGTCGGAGCAAGCGCACAACAGGTTACTACCCTCTATTTCTTAGAGAATGCGCCGATGAGGCATATTGTCAACCCGGCTTTCCAACCGGTCAGCAATGGCTATATCAATTTTACACCCCTTGGCTATACAAGCCTATGGGCGGGTAATAACTCGCTCACAATGAGCGACTTGATTTATATCGACCCGCTTACGGGGCAGACTATCACGGCTTTGCACCCCAATGGCGACAAAGCGGCTCTCCTGCGTGCTTTCCGCAAATCCACGCTCGTGGATGCCGATATGACTTTAGACCTGCTCAGTTTCGGTTTCCGCACCAAGAACGAGAATGGCTATTTCCATTTTAGTATCATGGAGCGTGTCGATGCCGGAGTGGCTTTGCCTTACGACTTGTTCGGCTTTGTCTTGGGCGGGGGCATGAAAGACCTCAATGGAGGCTTCAACTATATCGATTTGAGCCAATTAGGTGTCAATGCTTCCGTCTATACAGAAGTTGGTTTTGGCTACTCGCATCGTATCAACGACCAATGGACTGTCGGTGGCAAGGCTAAGTTCCTCTTGGGTACTGCTTATGCCGGACTTTCCACTTCTAATCTCGGTATCGATGCTTCTGCCTCCGAATGGCGTCTGCATGGTACGGGTACACTGGCTGTGGCGGCTCCTATCAACTGGGATGCTCTCCCCGGCGAAATCAACAAGGAAACTGCACCTAACATCGACCCAAGCGAACTGATTGACTTAAACGATACCAAAGCACTGGTTAAGTCTATCCTCAAACCATCCGGATATGGTGCCGCTTTCGACCTTGGTTTTACCTACAAACCTATTGAACAACTCCAAATCACGGCTGCAATCAACGACCTCGGTTTCATCTATTGGAATGGAGGACGCCGATACAACTGCGAGATAGATACTACCTTCACCGGAGTAGGGGAGTTCACCTACGACCACTATGTCGTCAATGGTAAGTTCGATTCCGATAGCCTCCTCCGTGATGTAAAAAGCAATCTAATCGGTGTTGTTGATGGCACTACCGCCACTATGGCAGGTACAGGTTTTGCCCGTATGCTGAGCGGTAAACTCAATGTCGGTATCGATGCCAACTTCTGGGATAATCGTATCGGCTTGGGGGTGGTTTCCAAAACTCGCCTCTACAATCGCCGGCTCTATGAAGAGGTTACTGTCGGCGCAGCATTACGCCCATGCAATTGGTTCAACCTTGCTGTCAGTTACTCGCTTGTCAACAATGGTAAGTATAGCAATATCGGTGCCGGACTCAGTTTTATGCCTTATGATGGTATCAACCTGACGCTTGCTATGGACTATATCCCCACTTCCTATGCTTATTATGACATCGATAATGGCAACGGCAAAACTATTTCTTGTCCTATCCCATACAAAAGCAAAGGCGTAAATCTCGCTATGGGCTTTAGTATCGTTTGGGGAACCAACAAAGGCAAAAAAGACTCCGATAAAGACGGTATCTACGACAAAATCGATATGTGTCCCAATACACCCAAGAATGTGATTGTGGATGCCCTCGGTTGTCCTATCGACTCCGATGGAGATGGAGTGCCCGACTACTTAGACCATTGTCTGGGCACCCCAGAGGCTGCGTATGGATTGGTAGATAGTGTGGGCTGTCCTATCGACTCCGATGGCGATGGAGTTCCCGATTATTTAGATGAATGCCCCAATACTCCCGCAGAGGCACAAGGTATGGTAGATGCCAAAGGCTGCGAACTCGATACCGACGGCGATGGAGTGCCTGATTGGCGTGATGAATGTCCCGGTACACCTGCTCAAGCCAATGGCATGGTGGACGACAAAGGTTGCTTGCTCGATACCGATGGGGATGGCGTTCCCGATTATTTGGACGAATGTCCCGATACGCCTGCTGAAGCCCAAGGTATGGTGGACGAAAAAGGTTGTCCTATCGATTCTGATGGTGATGGAGTACCCGATTATCTCGACGAATGCCCCAATACTCCTGCCGAGGCAAAGGGCTTCGTAGATGAAAAAGGCTGTGAGATAGATACCGATAGCGATGGTGTTCCCGATTGGAAAGATGAATGTCCAACCGTGACAGGACCCGCATACAACAAAGGTTGCCCTGAGGTAAAACGCGAGGTGCGCAACCTCCTCAAGAAGGCTATGCAAGGTATTCAGTTCGAGAATGGTAAGTCCACTATCAAGAGGGCATCTTATCCTCTGCTCGACAAGATAGCACAGACTTTCATCGATAATCCTACCTTTATTATCGAGGTACAAGGACACACCGATAATGTCGGTGGGGCTGAAATGAATAAGAACTTGAGTGATCGTCGTGCACATGCTGTAATGGATTACTTGGTTCATAAGGGTGTACCTGCTGAGCGTATGACTGCCCATGGATACGGTATGGAAGTACCTATCGCAGACAACAAGACGGCAAAAGGGCGTGCACTCAACCGTCGTGTGGAGTTCAATATCACTTTCGAGGAAATCACCTACGAGACGATTCTTGACCACGCTGATTCTACCTTGCTCCCCAAGCAAGATACTATCCCCGCCGTCAGCAACGACTCCTTATAATGTAATGCATAATGCACAATGCACAATGTATAATGCATAATTGCCCCTAGAGCATCTAGAATACCTAGAGCATCTAGCATATCTAGAAAAGTTCTTTTAGTGGAAAAAACGCAATAACAAACTAATAAACATATAAAAACTAAAACAATATGGGACGCGCATTTGAATATCGCAAAGCGACCAAACTGAAACGCTGGGGCCACATGGCTCGTACATTTACCAAGTTGGGAAAGGAAATCACCATCGCTGCTCGTGAGGGTGGGGCTGATCCCGATGGAAACCCCCGTCTGCGTATGCTGATACAGCAGTGCAAACGAGAGAATATGCCTAAGGAGAATATCGACCGTGCTATCAAAAAAGCCACCGATAAATCGTCTGAAGGATACAAGGAAATCAATTATGAAGGATATGGTCCGCATGGCGTAGCCATCTTTATTGAGACCGCTACCGACAACAACATGCGTACGGTGGCTAATATCCGTTCCTACTTCACCAAACATGGTGGCACGCTCGGTACACAGGGCTGCTTGCAGTTCCTTTTCGACCGCAAAGCCTGCTTCACCGTCAGCCCTAAAGAAGGCATCGATTTGGATGAACTGGAGTTGGAACTCATCGACTTTGGTGTAGAAGAACTCGGTACCGATGAGGACGGCAACATCATCATCTATGCTGACTTCAACCAATACTCGCAGATGCAGAAGTATCTGGAGGACAATGGCTTTGAGATTCAGTCGTGTGAGTTCGTTCGTATCCCGAACGACACCAAGACCCTCACCGATGAGGAGAAAGAGTCGGTACAAAAACTCATCGACAAGATTGAGGAGGATGAGGATGTACAGAATGTCTTCACCAACCTCGCTGACTAATTGGGTATGAACTCGCAAGACTCTAAGGATAACCTCCTTAATGTCAGTCCGTTAGGCATCGAAGCCGTCAAGGAGCATTTCTCCTTGACGGCTCTGCAATTTCAGCAATTTGCTGCTCTCGATGCGCTCTATCGTGATTGGAATGGCAAAATCAATGTCATCTCTCGCAAGGATATTGATAACCTATATGAGCATCATATCCTCCATTCGTTGGCTATTGCCAAAGTGCTGCCTTTTCAGCCTCAAAGCAAGATATTAGATGTGGGTACGGGCGGAGGTTTTCCGGGTATTCCGTTGGCTATCTTGTTTCCCCAATGTGAGTTCACGCTCATCGATGGTATAGGGAAGAAAGTGCGTGTGGCACAAGAGGTGGCTACTGCTATCGGACTGACTAATGTAACTTGCATCCAAGAGCGTGCCGAGGATGAGAAAGGCAAATTCGATTTTGTGGTCTCTCGTGCCGTAATGCCCTTGCCCGATTTGGTTCGATTGGTGCAGAAAAACATCAGTCGCACGCAACGCAACGCCATACCCAATGGCTTGCTGGTACTCAAGGGGGGGGATTTGGACGAAGAGTTGCGACCATTCCAAAAGCGCGTAGAGGTTACGCCCATTAGTCATTTCTTTGCCGGAGAATGGTTTGAGACAAAGCAGGTGATTTATCTGCCGATGTAGTTGTCTGCTACTATCAGTTTTGCTCAATCGAAACGAATTTAGTAGGCAATAGTAGCAACTGAGCGCAACTGTTTCTTTCCCGATTATAACTCAAGGAAAATAGTATAATCGTTTGTAACTGATTGATTTATTGGTTCAAACTAATTTGATTGTGTGATGACTATCAAGCCTTTTTATTTCAATCCGTATCGTGAGTGTACTTACCTGGTATGGGATGAGCAGAGTCAAAACCACAAGGCACTGCTTATCGATGCGGGAATGTACGGAGCCGCAGAAGAGAAGAGAATGCAGGATTTTCTCTCTGCCAACAGCCTTTCGCCCGTTGCATTGCTCATCACCCATACACATCCCGACCATATCTGTGGGGTGGAGTTTGTGCAACGCACTTATGGCATTGCCCCTATCATCTTTCCGCCTGAAGGCAAGTTGCTGTTGCCGGATTTTGAGGGAATAGAGGTGACCTTCTTGCCATTGTTGTCAAGAGCATACTTGACGGTCTCTCCGTCTTTG
>ENA-UEQL01001064-UEQL01001064.1-human-gut-metagenome-genome-assembly--contig:-NODE-1064-length-19739-cov-4.222154_pt1 | contig 19739 bp, 17 predicted proteins | sample MGYA00242905_ERZ507926 | MGnify/ENA primary metagenome ERZ507926 (study PRJEB26167, sample SAMN06115531) | human gut metagenome | host: Homo sapiens | place: China:Henan | collected 2015-09-09...
TGTTCGAAAGCGGGGGAATATTTCATCACGCCGTCGCCGTGCATACCGCCTTTGTGCATGAATGCTGCTTTGCCGACTGCGACCGATATCAGCGGGCAAGGGTCTCCGGCCTTTTGAACAAGGCGGCGGCCTACGCGGGGTATGACTACAACGCCCGGGGCCTGACCCATGACGTGCTGTTTGAAATGGGGGAGGTGTTCCTACTCTCCCGGCTGGCCATGCGGATCCACCGGATCCCCATGGCGGGGGATGTGCTGGACATCGCCACCTATGAAAACGGGGTCAAGGGCGCCCATATGCAGCGGGTCTACGAGATGAAGGATCAGACCGGTGAGGTGCGGGTGTCGGTGAAAAGCGACTGGATCCTGGTGAACCCCGCCACCCGGAAGATCATGCGGCCCTCCGCCTTTACCGCCAAGCCCATACAGACCTGTGACCGAGTCATCGACTGCCCGGACCCGAAAAAGCTCCTGCTGCCCCACGAGGGGGTGGAGGAGCTGGGGACCCGGCAAGTGGTCTGGTCCGATCTGGACGGCAACGGCCACCTTTACAGCGCCAACTACGGCGACATTATCTGGGACTACCTGCCCTGTGACTTACAGGAGCGGACGCCCCGGGAATTCTACATCAATTACAACCACGAGGCCACCCTTGGCGAAACGCTGCGTCTGGTGGGCTTCCGGAATGAGGACGGCAGCTATCTCATGGAGGCCCTCGGCCCGGACACCGCCTGCTTCATCGCCCTGTGCGTGTTTTAATTTGAAATCTTTGACACAAGGACAAATGTTTTTGACAGAAATGCAAAATGTTCTTGCGTTTTGCGGCGATACCCGATATCATGTTATTATAATAAGTAATACCATTGGGGCGTTTGCACCGCAAAGGTGATGTCAAGCGGGCCTGCCGCCCATCTCTTACAAGTGAATAGGCGCAGGGGGTGCGGTGCGGAAACCGGCGCACCCCCTGTTCAAACTGCAGTCAGCCCCCTGAGGGCTGTGCCGGAATCGGGAGGAACGAACGAGCGGAGAAGCGATCGGCTGCAGAAGAAAGGAGAGGCGCATGAAGAATCTGAAAAAGCTGACGATTCTGCACTCGAACGATATGCATGGCGATTTTCTGGCCGAACAGATCGACGAACGGCTGGTGGGCGGCGTGTCGCTGTTGTCGGGCTATGTCAATAAAGTGCGGCGGGAGGAAAAGAATGTGATCTACGCCGTGGCGGGCGATATGTTCCGCGGCAGCGTCATTGATTCGGAGTACAAGGATACCTCCACCATCGGCATCATGAATCTGGTGGGGCCGGACGTGGCCACCATCGGCAACCACGAGATCGACTACGGCCTCGCTCATCTGCTGTTTCTGGAAAAGTGCGCGGATTTCCCTATCATCAACGCCAATCTGCACATCAAATCCAACGGACGGCGGATGTTCCGGCCCTTCTGGATCGCCCATATCGACGATATGAAGATCCTGTTCATCGGCATCATCACGGAGGAGGTGCTGGCCGCCACCAAGACGGACGAGCTGATCGGGTCCTTTGTGGACATCGGGGAGGCGGCCCGGGAGGTGGGCAACATCTGCAACGCCTACAACGCCATCGACATTGATTTCACCGTGCTGCTGACCCACATCGGCTTTGAGGAGGACAAGAAGCTGGCGGCGATGCTGGACCCGGACTGGGGCGTGGACGTCATCATTGGCGGCCACAGCCACACGAAGCTGGAGGAGCCCTTCAAGGTCAACGATATCTACATTGTGCAGGCGGGCACCGGCACCGACGAGATCGGCCGGTTCGACATCATGGTGGACACCGATCTCAACGCCATCGATACCTTTACCTGGCAGATGGTCCCCATCGATGATGCCCACTGTCCCCGGGACGAGGAGGTGGAGAACTTCATTCAGCGCTACAGGAGCGCCACCTCCCAGAAGTATGACCGCATCATCACCCGCTTTTCCTGCGAATTGACCCATCCTAAGCGCAATCAGGAAACGTCGCTGGGGGACCTCATCGCCGACATTCTGCGGGACAGCTTCGGCATCGACCTGATGCTCATGGGGTCCGGGGCCATCCGCAGCTACGCCCTCGGCCCGGTGGTCCACTACGCAGACCTTGTGGAGTGCCTGCCCTATGACGACGCGGTGTATATGCTCAAGGTCACCGGCACCCAGCTGGAACGGATGATCCGCCATATTCTGCGGGACGAGGCATTCCAGGGGGAGCACACGGAGTTCTACCAGTTCTCTCACGGGACGCACATCGTCTGGTCCCGGAGCGAGCAGGCCTTCCGCACCCTGACACTGGACGGCGAGGCCCTGTACGCTGAGCGGCTCTACACCGTGGCGGTGCAGAAGTACCACTACAACAACCTCAAGCCGTTTTTGGACATCACACTGGAAGAGGTGGAGAAAAACGGCAAGATCCGGGTGCTGTCCACCTCCGCCCGGGACGTGGTGGAGGAATACCTGACGGTGAACCAGCACCTCAGCCGGGAGGTGGAGGGCCGCCTGGTGGTGGAGGACTGAGGGCCGCTCCCGGAAAAGCAAGGGGCATACTAAATGGATCTCCGGAGCAGAAAAGCGGAAACGAGACGGCGTTCTCTGATGTGCCGCGTCAATAACCCCCACCAAATCTAACGATTTGGTGGGGGCTTGCGAGAAATCGTAAGCCCTGATTGACTACCCTAAGTGTTTCGAGCACTACGTTACTCAAGAATGTAAGAATAGGCACCGGCGGGCGTGAATCCGAACCTGCCGCACTGCGGTGTGTGATTAAAAGCTCTGAGGGTAAGGAGCGGTGTTGCACACGAAAACCTTGAGATAACATTGGGGACGGATACCTGACGGCCGAAAGGCCGCGTGGCTTTTTCGTTAGCCACAATCAAAGAAGAAGGAGGAGGAAGGCATCATGCCAAACAACGTGTATGTCATCAACAAGCACGGGCGTCCGCTGATGCCCTGCTCCCCGGCAAAAGCCCGTCATCTGCTGGATGCCGGGAAAGCCAAAGTGAAGAAGAGGACGCCCTTTACCATCCAGCTGGTCTACGGAAGCAGCGGCTACACCCAAGAAGTCATTCTGGGCGTAGACGCTGGAAGTAAGACCATTGGAGTGTCTGCATTGACAAAGAAGGAAGAACTCTTTGCGGCCAATGTGATACCCCGGAATGATGTGGTGGACTTGCTGTCCACCCGTCGAGAGTTCCGCAGAGCCCGGAGAAACTGCAAAACCCGGTATCGCAAGCCGCGGTTCGACAACCGCGTGCGGAGCAAGCATAAAGGCTGGCTCGCACCTTCTGTGGAAGTAAAAATCCAAGAGCATATCACTACCATCCGGCGCGTCTATGGTATCCTGCCCGTCAGCAAGGTGGTCGTAGAAACCGCCGAGTTCGACTTGCAGCTGCTGAAAGCCATTGCGGATGGAAAGCCCGTTCCGCAAGGTGAGGATTACCAGAAGGGCGAGATGTATGGTCACTACAATGTACGGCAATACGTGCTTTGGAGAGATGATTACACCTGTCAGTGCTGCGGAGCACACGCAACCAAGAAAAAAGAGGTCCGGCTTCACGTCCACCATCTGGAGAGTAGGAAGGTAGGCGGCGACGCCCCGGACAACCAAGTTACCCTTTGCGAGAGCTGTCACGAGAAACTCCACAAGGGGTTGATTGCGGAGAAGGACTTCAAAAAGCGCAAGCGTCGTTCCACACGGGATGCCACATTCATGGGCATCATGCGGAAGACTTTAATGCAGAGGCTTTACTCCGAGTTGCCTATCCCCGTCATTGAGACCAGAGGCTACATCACAAAGGCAACACGAGAGAAGCTGCTGGTGCTTCCAAAGAGCCACACCAACGATGCTCTGGCAATCGCGCAGGGGAAGCGCGGCTTCAACGTTGGATACCTCCCGGAAATTGCGCAAATCGATAAGATTTACACGATTCGTCCGGTGAGACATCACAACCGCCAGCTACACAAAGCGGCCATTCTCAAGGGAGGCATCCGTAAGTCCAATCAAGCAGGAAAGTACGTATTTGGGTATCGTCTTTTTGACAAAGTCCAATTTAACGGCCAGGACTGCTTCATTTGGGGAAGAAGAACTACCGGAATCTTTACCATTAAAACGATAAACGGGAAAATGATAAAGGACGGCATTTCTTTCAAGAAATTAAAACCCGTAGAAAAATCCACGAGTTATTTAATTGCTTGATTTTAATACACGAAAGGAGGGAACGGCAATTCCTCACCGCCCAATGCTTCACATTGGACGGTGTACCCTTGCCGTAACAATGGATCTCACAGAGCGCAAGATCACGAAAATCGCGCGGGAGGCCAGCAAGCTGGCCGTCCGGACGCTGAAGGAGGACGGTATCGGCACAGCGGAATACGATTTCATCCATCTGGTGCGCCACCATCCCGGCATCACGCAGGCGGAGGTCCGGGAGCAGCTCCGGGTGGACAAGGGAGCCGCCGCCCGCCGTGCGGCCAGTCTGGAGGCCAAGGGCTACCTGATCCGGCAGGCCAACCCCAAGGATGGCCGCAGCCAGCTGCTTTTCGCCACGGAAAAGGCGGAGGGCCTGCGGAACTCCAAGGCGCAGGTGGAGACCACCTTTTATGAATGGCTGCTGGCGGAGCTGCCGGAGGCGGAGAAGGTCGCTTTCTGCAAAACGCTGGACACCATCTATCGCCGTTCCAAGCAGGAGAGCCGGGCGGGGTTCCCCCACATCACGGCCCTGACGGAGCAGGGGGAGGGGGAGCGCCATGAGTAAGCGACAGCTTCCGCCGGACCGGGTCAGCTCCTATTTCCGGGCGGAATCCGGGGTGCTGGCGGTCATCGCCGTGACGGGTCTCCTCTATAATATAGGTCTGGTGGCAGGCCCGTGGTTCGAGGGACAGATGACGGAAACGCTGGCCCGGATCCTCTTGGGAGAGAACAGCTTTTCCACCATGGTCTCTCTGGCGGCGGGGTACATCGCCGTCATCGCCGCAGTGCAGGGACTTCGTTTTTTGAAGCGGTTCTATGTCCGGCGCTTTGCCAACAAGGTGAACCGCCGCATGAAGCGGGTCCTGTACGGCGCGCTGGTCCGGTCGGATCGGGAGGACTTAGAGCGTGAGGGCGCGGGAACGGTGCTGACCAAGGCCATTTCCGACGTGGACGACTGCGCCGAGGGGATGCGGAAATTCACCACGGAGGTATTCGACACCGGCGTGGCCCTGGCGGCCTATGCCGGGATGCTGCTGTGGTATGACTGGCGGCTGGCGCTGCTGTCCATGGCCTTTCTGCCGGGGAGCTACGCACTGGCGGAACGGATGAAGCGGCCCGTCCAGCGCACCGGCGCGGCCTTCAAGGAGCAGGCCGGAGCCTTGAACGCCGCTACCATGGATCGGGCGGTCAACGCCCTGACCTACCGGGTCTTTGGCCGGGAGGAGGAGCGCCGGGCAGCCTATGAGGAGCACCTCACCGCTTACGAGCACGCCGCTGTAAAGGCAAACCTGTGGACAGCGTCTCTGCCGCCCCTGTACCGGGTGCTCTCCATGATCGGGGCGGCGCTGATCCTGTATTTCGGCGGGAAAAACGTGCTGGGCACCGGCTGGACGGTCTGGTCCATCGCGGAATTCACCACGTTTCTGGCCTGCTTTACCAAGCTGGCCACCAAATCTTCCAAGGCGGCGAAGCTGTTCAACGCCGTCCACAAGGCGCAGGTGTCCTGGAAGCGCATCCAGCCCCTGATGCGGGAGATCCCCGCTGTGCCTGCCGTCTCCGCCGGCAGGGTGGAGCGTCTGGAGATCCGGAACCTCACCTGCGGCTATCCCGGTGACACGCCGCTGTTCTCCGGGCTGGACCTGACGGCCTGCCGGGGGCAGATCATCGGCGTCACCGGCCCGGTGGCCTGCGGCAAATCCACGCTGGGCAAGGCATTTCTCTGCGAGCAGCCCTACGGCGGCAGCATCCGGCTGGATGGCCGGGAGCTGGCGGAGCTGTCCCCCTGGGAGCGGACGGGCCTCGTGGGGTATCTGGGCCACGATCCGGAGCTGTTCAGCGGCACGATCCGGGAAAATGTGCTGCTGGGAGACACGGGCGATCCCATGGATTACCTCCGGGCTGTGTGTCTGGACGGCGAAGTGGCGGCCATGACGGAGGGGCTGGAGACCCGGGTGGGCACCGGCGGCATCCGGCTTTCCGGCGGTCAGGCCCAACGGCTGGCGCTGGCCCGGACGCTGGCCCATCAAAGGCCCCTGCTGATTCTGGACGATCCCTTTTCGGCGCTGGACCGGGCCACGGAGAGGGAGATCTTCGCCCATCTGCGGCGTCTGGCGGCGGACAGCGTGGTAATTCTGATCTCCCACCGGCTGTACCTGTTCCCGGAGCTGGATCGGGTGATCTGGCTGGAAAACGGGGAGGCCAAGGTGGGAACCCACGAGGAATTGGAGGGGAATACCCCGGATTACGCGGCGCAGTTTGACGCGCAGAGGGAGGAGAACAGCCATGAATGACCGCAAAAAAGCAGTCCATGTGGGGACTGTGGTACTGGAAACGGTGAAAGACCACCTCTGGCTGTCCTTTACCATTCTGGCGGTGGTGGCGGGCGCCGTAGGCGCGGCGCTGGTACCGCCGCTGGTGCTGGGCCGCATTGTGGACGGTCTCACCGCCGGGGAGGGGCTGACCCTCCGCCTGCCCCTGTGGTATCTGGCCTTCACCGCATTGGCGGGAGGGCTGGAATCCGCCCGGGAGAGTGCGTTGACGGTATTCGGCCAGAAAACCACCCACGCCCTCCGGAGCCGCCTGATGGAAAAGGAGGGCCGCCTGCCCGCTGACACGCTGAACCGTCAGGAGCCGGGGGCACTGGTGTCCCGCTTCGTGGGGGATGTGGACACGGTGGAGACCCTGTTCACCGCCGGGATCATCAGCATGGCGGCGGACGCCTGCCGAATCCTCAGTATTCTGGTGGTGGTGTGGCAGTGCAGCCGGGGCCTTGCCTATCTGCTGCTGGCGCTGCTGCCGGTGCTGTTCTGCTTCACCCGGTTCGTCCAGAAGCGGATGCTGTGCAATCAGCTGAAAAACCGGAAGGCGGTGAGCCGGGCCTCCGGGTATGTGCCGGAGACGGTGCGGAACCTCCGCACCATCCGGACGCTGGGCAAGGAGACCTACATGGAGAGCCGGTATGACGGCGCTCTGGGGGAGAGCTACCGGGCCATTGAGGGCACCAACTTCTATGACGCCCTGTATTCCCCCGTGATCCTCACGGTGAACGCCGTGGTGGTGGGCGCGGTCATGCTGCTGTCCGCATCCGGAGACCCGGCGGTGCTGACGCTGTTCGGCATGACCGCCGGTACCGCCGTGACGGTAATGAACTACATCAGCCAGATCTTCTCTCCGCTGGAAAGTCTGGGTATGGAGATCCAGACCATCCAGTCCGCCGTGGCGGGTGTTCGCCGGATCAATGACTTTCTGGCCCAGCCGGAGCAGGAGCCGGTATTCCCGGAAACGGAAAACCCCGCCGCTCCCATGGTGGAGCTGCGGGATGTGGACTTCGGCTATGAAGCGGGGCAGAACGTTCTGTACCATTTAAATATGGAGATCCGGGAGGGGGAATTGGCCACCCTGTCCGGCCGGACCGGCGCGGGAAAGAGCACCGTGTTCAAGCTGGTGCTGGGGCTGTATGCCCCCCGGCGGGGCACCGTCCGGATTCAGGGCGTGGATCCCCGGTCCCTCACCGGCCCGCAGCGGCGGGCGCTGTACGGCTATGTGGAGCAGCGGTTCCATCCGGTCCCCGGCACCGTCCGGGACCAGATCACCCTGTATGATGACACCATCACGGAGGGGCAGGTCCGCCGGGCCGCGGAGCTGGCGGGACTGGCGGAGGCCATCGGCGCCCTGCCGCAGGGCTATGACACCCCCTGCACCCCGGACATTTTCTCTCAGGGACAGTGGCAGCTGTTGTCCATCGCCCGGGCGGTGGCGGCGGACCCCAAGCTGCTTTTGCTGGACGAGATCACAGCCAATCTGGACGCGGAGACGGAGCGGGCGGTGCTGCGGGCCTTGAAGCGGGCTACGGCGGACCGGACGGTGCTCTCCATTTCTCACCGGGTCGGGGCGGACACGGGACGGCTCATTCCCATTGGGGAGGAGTCATAGCCAGAAACCGAGCCAGCGCGGGGTTGGGGTTGGTGGTCTGCCACGCGGCGATGATCTCCTCCACCTCTCCCTCGCCGATGAGGGGGATGAACACCAGATTGTCGGCGTTGTAGAGCTTTTCCACGCAGTAGGCGGGGAGGATGGAAATGCCTTCCTCGGCGGAGACCATCATGAGGATGCTCTCCGTGTCGGCGGAGCGGAAGAGGATGTTGGGCTTGTAGCCCGCCTCGTTGTAAAGCTGCATGAAAAAGGCGTCGCCGTAGGAATCGTCGGCGGCGTCAGGGGACATATAGAGGATGGTCTCTCCCCGCAGCTCCTGCCGCCGGAGCTGCTGCCGCTGGGCCAGCGGGTGTCCGGCGTACAGCGCCACCACCAGCCGGGCCTTTTCTACGGTGCGGCAGGACACGCCCTCCTGGGTTTTCAGGTTGGTACTGTCCCAGGTGAAAATGATGTCATATTCATGTTGCAGCAGCCCCGCCGCCAGCGCGTCGGTGGAGCAGCGGTAAAAGGTGATGAGCACGTTGCTGTTCTGCTGGTGAAATTGGCGGATATGGGCGGACAGGTCGCTGCGCTCGTACCCCCGGACGTAGCCCACCCGCAGTGTGCCGGAGAGTCCGGTGGAGGCGTCATGGACCCGCTTCTGCGCCCGACTCATCCGCTCCAAGATCCCCTTGGCCTCCCGGAGGAAGATGGTCCCCGCGGAGGTCAGGCTCACGGGCCGGGTGCTCCGGTCAAAGAGAGGACAGCCCAGCGTTTCCTCCAGCAGACGGATCTGCTGGGTGATGGCGGTCTGGGAAATGTAGAACTGTTCGGCGGCCTTCGTGAAGCTGCGGCTCTCCGCCGCGGCCACGAAATATTTCAGCTGATTTCGATTCATAACGCCCTCCCACGACACAAAATAAGTTTTTCTTATTTTATCATGAAAAAATCCCCCTTGTAAAGGAGGATTTTTTCCGCTAAGATAAGTGCATATTTGTTGTGTGTAAGCGAGGTACTTAGAAATGCAAAGAGAATCCTTCGGCTCCCGGCTGGGCTTCCTGCTGGTGAGCGCCGGATGCGCCATCGGCATCGGCAACGTGTGGCGCTTCCCCTATATTACCGGTAAGAACGGCGGCGGCTACTTTGTCCTGTTCTATCTGGTGTGCCTGCTGCTGTTGGGCGTCCCCGTGATGACCATGGAACTGGCGGTGGGCCGCGGCGGCCGCAAGAGCGCCGTGCTGGCCTACAAGAATCTGGAAAAGCCCGGCTCCAAGTGGCACATCCACGGCTGGTTCTGTCTGGCGGGCTGCTATCTGCTGATGATGTATTACACCACCGTCACCGGCTGGATGGTGAACTATTTCGGAAAATTCCTCACCGGCGGCTTCCACGCCGGCATGACCGGCGATGAGATCTCCGGGATGTTCGGCACCATGCTGGGCAGCCCCGGCTCCATGGTCATCTTCACGGAGCTGGTGGTGGTCACCGGCCTGATCGTGTGCAGCTTCGGCCTTCAGAAGGGTCTGGAGCGGGTGACCAAGGTCATGATGATCTGCCTGCTGGCACTGATCGTGGTGCTGGCGGTCCACAGCCTGACCCTCTCCGGCGCGGCGGAGGGCATGAAGTTCTACCTGCTGCCCTCCGTGGACACCATCCGGGAGCACGGTCTCGGCAGCCTCATCACCGACGCGATGAATCAGGCGTTCTTCACCCTGTCTCTGGGCATCGGCGCCATGGAGATCTTCGGCAGCTACATGAGCGACGAGCAGACCCTCCCCGGCGAAGCCGTGCGGATCTGTATTCTGGATACCTTCGTGGCCCTCATGGCCGGCGTCATCATTTTCCCGGCCTGCTTCTCCTATGGTGTCCAGCCCGATGCCGGCCCCTCCCTCATCTTCCAGACGCTCCCCAGCGTTTTCGTCAATATGGAGGGCGGCCGCCTGTGGGGCACCCTGTTCTTCCTGTTCATGACCTTCGCCAGCTTCTCCACGGTGCTGGCGGTGTTTGAAAACATCCTCGCCATCTGCATGGACACCTTCGGCATCAGCCGCAAGAAGGCCGTGCTCATCAACGGCGTACTGCTGGCCCTCCTGAGCCTGCCCTGCGTGTTCGGCTACAACATCTGGAGCGACTTCCATCCCATTCTGGGCAAGGACGTGCTGGACAGCGAGGACTTCCTCGTGAGCGGCCTGCTGCTGCCCATCGGCTCTCTGGTGTATCTGCTGTTCTGCGTCAGCAAATGGGGCTGGGGCTTCGACAAGTATGTGGCGGAGGCCAACAAGGGCGAGGGCCTGAAGTTCGCCAAGTGGCTGAAACCCTATTTCCAGTTCATTCTGCCGGCGCTGATCGTTGTGATCTTCCTGCAGGGCCTGCTGTAAAGCGGAACAATGTTACCGCAATAGAGGGGGAAATTTTCCCTGTACGGGACATTTTCCCATCAGCCTGCCTAGGGAAAAGACCGGAAAAAACGAAAAATGTAAGAATGTAGGAGGCGTGTTAACAGACACGCCTCCTATGACTTTTATTGGGGGAATTTACAGAGACCGACTCATGCGATGTTACAGCACCAGCGCCTCCTTCAATACCCGGAGGGAGGTCAGGTGGCCCTCCAGCATGGGCATGGTCAGGTCCTCCATTTCCAGAGATACGTCGCCGTCGTAGCCCGCCATCCGCACGGTGGAGAAAAACTCCTTCCACCACTGGGCGCCGTGGCCGCAGCCCACGGCCACGTAATTCCACGAACGTACGCGGAACTGGTCGATGGGCTTTGTGTCCAAAAGGCCGTTTGGTCCGGACATCCGCCGCTCCGGGCGGGAATCCTTGCCGTGGACATGGTAGAGGGCGTTCTGCTCACCCAGCACCCGGGCGGCCTCGATGGGGTCGCCGCCCATCCAGAACAGGTGGGAGGGGTCCAGATTCATGCCCACCATAGGGCCAACGGCTTCCCGCAGGCGGAACAGGGTCTCCGGGTTGTACACCAGCTGCATCCCGTGGTTTTCCAGCGCGATCTGACGGATGCCGCAGTCCTCCGCCATACGGACCAGCTCCTTCCACTTGGGGATGGCCACCTCGTTCCACTGGTAGTCCAGAATATCCTGGGTCTCCGGCGGCCAGCTGGTGGTGATCCAGACGGGGGTCTTGTCGCCGGGACATCCGGCGGGCAGACCGCTCATCATCACGATCTTCTCCACGCCCAGCAGCGCCGCCAGACGGAAGGTTTTTTCCGTCACCTCCCAGTCCTTCTGGAAGGCAAGGGGGTTGCCGGAGCAGTTCAGGGCGCACAGGGCGATACCCCGGCGGCGAAGCTGGTCCAACCAGCGCTGCCGGGCCGTTTCGGAGCCAAGCAGTTCGTCCAAGTCGATGTGGGGCGCGCCGGACCAGTTGCCGGTGCCGATCTCCACGGCCTGAACGCCCTGCGCCACGCAGAAGTCCAGCATGGCCTCAAAGGGCATATCCAGTGTGCAGGTTTTGATAGAAAGCCGCATAGGGGGGACCTCCTTGGTCATTGAGATTGGGTGCCGCCGCAGGGCGGCGCATGAAAAACCGTTTTTTTCGAGGGACAGGACGGATCGCTATTCCTCCGTGAACCACAGATCCAGATCCACAGGACCCTCGATGCCGTCCACAGCGCCGCTCTCGCTGTACTGCCAGAGGGTCACGCCCCGGTCCAGCGCCGGGACCGGGCCGTAGCTGGCCAGCCAGACCGGCAGGTGCGCCAGATCCTCCATGCCGTACATACTTCCGGCCCAGTGGAGGTTCATGTAGACCACTGGCTCATAGCCCGCCTGACGGATCACGTCGCAGAAGGCGATGGCGTTCTGGGTGGCCTGTTCGCCGGTGAGATCGTCGGTCCGGGCCTCGTCCGCCGTGTAAAATTCCAGATCATAGGCGATGGGGCCGCTGACGTTCGTCCCCCGGAGCCGCTCCACCACGAACCGGGCTTCCTCGGCGGCTTCCTCCTCCGTGACGGCCTGAGAGTAGAAGTAAACGCCCACCGTCAGCCCCGCATTGGCGGCGTCGGCGGCGTTCTGGGCGAAGGCGTTGTCCTCCACCAACGCCCCGGTGCCGTAGCCCCGGAAGCCAACCCGCAGCATGGCGAAGCCCGCCCCGGCGGCCTTCACGGCGGGCCAGTCCACGACACCTTGATAGCTGGAAACGTCCACTCCGGCCCGGGCGGTGACGCCGGGGGCGTCATATTGGTAAAACGGCTCCCTGCGGGTCAGGGCTTCCTCGTTGACGGAGATGCCCGGCCCCGGCGCGGTATGGGCCCGCCATTCCAGAATACCCCAGATCCCCAGGCCCGCCAATACCAGCGCCGCCAGCAGCCAGCCACGGCGGTTGGGCGCGGCCCGCTTGCCGCCTTTCTTTTTTTCTTCCATGTGTTTTCCCCCTCTTTTCTGCTCATAGACTACCACCGGCGGCGCTGCCTTTGGTGAACAAAGTCTGAATTTGCCGCAAAAAGGGGAGGGGACGGCTCAGGTTTCCTGCGTCAGCATCCGCAGGGCGAACAGGGTGTGGAGCGCTGCGCCGGTGGGGAGAACGTCCTCATTGAACACCACCGCCTCGTTGTGCATGGGCTTGCCGTAGCGAGGGTCCTCCTGCGGCGTTCCGGCCCCCAGCAGCAGATAGGCGCAGGGCAGCGCATAGGTGAAGGAGGCGAAGTCCTCGGAGCCCATGCCCCCCTGATCCAGACGGTACACCTTTTCCTTGCCTGCCAGCTCCTCCGCCCAGCCGGAGACCTGCTCCATCAGGGCGGGATCGTTCACCAGCGGCGGCGCGGAGGCGATCTCCTCCACCGTGGCGCTGCCACGGAAGGCCGCCGCTGTGTTTTCCGCGATGGCTTGGATGCGCTCCATGATCCGGGCGGTGAGTTCCCGGTCAAAGGTGCGGATGGTACCCTCCATCACCGCTTCCTCCGGGATGATGTTGGGGGCCTGTCCCCCCTGGAACCGGCCCACCGTCACCACGGCAGGCTTCTTCGCGGAGATCTCCCGTGCGGTCAGCTCCTGCAGGGAGAGGTAGATGTGGGCGGCGATGTTAATGGGGTCCACGCCGGTCTCCGGCATGGCCCCGTGGCAGCCGGTGCCCCGGACGGAGATCCGGAACAGGGTGCAGCCCGCCATGAACGTCCCCCGGCCGCAGAGCACCATGCCGGAGGGGGTGCCGGAGTTGACATGGAGGGCCAGTGCCGCTTTGGGCGTCGGCGCGTCCTTCAGGATCCCGGCGGCCAGCATAGCCTTGGCCCCGGTGAAGCCCTCTTCATCCGGCTGGAATACCAGCCGTACCGTGCCCTTCAAGTCCGATTGGTGCCGCTTCAGCAAAGCGGCGGCGCCCAACAGCATGGCGGCGTGCATATCGTGGCCGCAGGCGTGCATGGCGTCGTTTTCCGACTGAAAATCCAGCCCCGTGGCCTCCCGGACCCGGAGAGCGTCCATATCCGCCCGGAGCAGCACGCACCGGCCGGTGTCCTCACCGGTGATGTCCGCCACCACGCCCCCGGCCAGCGGGCGGGGCGTATACCCCAGCGCCGTCAGCCGTTCCGTCACATAGGCGGCGGTGCGGGGCAGGGAGGGGCCCACCTCCGGGTCCCTGTGCAGGGTCCGGCGATCCGTCAGAAGCTGGGGCTTCAGGGCTTCCGCCTCCGCCAGCAGAGCTTTGGTATCCATGGTCATAGCACGTCATCCTTCCTTTGAACTGCGCCGTTTCCGGCAAGCTTACAATACGGTTATTATACCGCAGGGCGGTGCATTGTCAAACACCGCCGGAGAAAAAACGGAGCTGCGCCAAGTATCTTTCTTATTTTCCTGATAGGACTTCGGCGAGAAAAGTGAGCGCGGACTGTCCTGACAGCTGCTGGCGGCGCTGGACTGAGCGGCAGAGGCACTTGCCGCAAAGGGCAGAGCTTGGGCGTGCAGATCAGCCAGTTCTGGTGATACAGGCCAGCCAAGCTGTGAAGTAAGCGGGACAAAGTGTTTAAATTTTTGCCGGGCAGAAATTGAGACTTGGAAAAATTGATTAATAAAAGGCGCACACCTCTTCCAAAGCAGTTTGGGAGGGGTTAGCCTTTTTCCTTACAGGAGGCTGTGATCCCGGGACTGAAATTCGGACAGGATTACTACGATGTTCTGCTGGCGAAATACACCCACAAGAAGGAGCTGTTCCTCAAGGGACTGGATGATCTGCACATCATCCACAACGATCCGGAGGGGGCGTATTATGTCCTGCTGGACATTTCCGAATTCGGCTATGACAGCGATCTGAAATTCTGCGAGGATCTGGCCCGGCTGGTAGGCGTCGGAGCAGTGCCCGGCTCCAGCTTCTTCCGCGAGCCGGTGAATCATCTGATCCGCTTCCACTTTGCCAAGAAGGACGAGACGCTTCTGAATGCCCTGAACCGACTGGAAAGTCTTCGGGCAAAAATCCCCTCCCGCAAAAGGAACTGAAAGAGACCGCTCTCAAGCGGGAAGCCTCACAAGAGCAGGGCGTATCTGTCAGCCGTGCTGCGAGAAATCCACGCTGCCCGAGATTGCAGAGATATTACCCCGGCGTGGTATTTCTGCCGTCCATGACCGTGGGGGCGACGGATGCCCACCATTATGAGCAGATCTGCGACACCTGCCTGCGGTGCAGCCTCTTTATGGCGGAGCCGGAGGAGGCGGCCGCCGGCGTCCACGGGACCAACGAGCGCATCCCGGTGCGGGCCTATTTGCAGGGCATTCGGGTCCTCATCGACCTGATGGAGCACGTGAACCTATCCTGCTAATGTGCTAAGGCACGTATGCGCATCCGAGACCGCACTTCAGAAATTGAACGAGTGAAAAAGCTGCCGGGGAGTTGATCTCCCCGGCGGCTTTTTTGCGGTCAGCAGAAGGTTGGATTCCCGCAGAAAAATGCCCGAAGGAGATGTTCCTTCGGGCATTGCGTGTATTCGGCAGAAATCAGCTGCTTTTTCCCAGATACGCTTCCTTCACCCGGCTGTCCGCCAGCAGCTCCGCGCCGGTGCCGGACATGGTGATGGTGCCGGTCTCCAGCACATAGGCGAGGTCCGCGATCTTCAGGGCCATGTTGGCGTTCTGTTCCACCAGCAGCACCGTGACCCCCTGCCGGTTGATCTCCCGGATGATGGAGAAGATGTCCTGCACCACCAGCGGGGCCAGGCCCAGAGACGGTTCATCCAGCATCATCAGCTTGGGGCGGGACATGAGGGAACGGCCCACGGCCAGCATCTGCTGCTCGCCGCCGGAGAGGGTGCCCGCCAGCTGCCAGCTCCGCTCCTCCAGACGGGGAAACAGGCTGTACACCCACTGGATGTCTTTTTCAATCTCTGCCTTGTCCCGGCGCAGATAGGCCCCGATCTTCAGATTTTCCAGCACCGTCATATCCGGGAAGACCCGGCGGCCCTCCGGACTCATGGCGATGCCGGTGGAGATGATCTTGTCGATGGACTTGCCCAGCAGCTCCCGCCCGTCCCACTGGACGGAGCCGCCGGAGGCCTTTACCAGTCCGGTGATGGTCCGCAGGGTGGTAGATTTGCCTGCGCCGTTGGCGCCGATCAGCGTCACGATCTTGCCGTCCGGTACTTCCAGAGAAATGCCCCGGAGGGCCTGAATGCCGCCGTAGTGGACCTGGAGGTTTTCAATTTTAAGCATCGTCCGCCACCCCCAGATACGCGTCGATGACGCGCTGATTTTTTTGGATCTCCGCCGGTGTGCCGTGGGCGATCAGCTTGCCGAAATCCAGCACATAGATGCGGTCGGAAATGCCCATGACCAGATTCATGTGGTGCTCGATGAGGAGGATCGTGATCTAGAATTTCTCCCGGATCTCCCCGATAAAGGCTGTCAGCTCCTCCGTTTCCTGAGGGTTCATGCCGGCGGCCGGCTCATCCAGAAGCAGCAGCTTCGGCTCCGCCGCCAGTGCCCGGGCGATCTCCAGCCGCCGCTGCTTGCCGTAGGGCAGGCTGGTGGCCAACTCATTTTTCACATCGGACAACCCTACGATCTCCAGCAACTCCTCCACCTGCGTCCGCTGGGCCGCTTCCTCCTTCCGGTTCAGCCGGAACGCGGCGGAAAACACGCTGCTGGTGGAGCGGCAATGCTTGGCGATGAGCACATTGTCGAACACCGTCTGGGTCTTCCACAAACGGATGTTCTGGAAGGTCCGGGCCATGCCCGCCCGGGTGATCTTATCCGGGGTAGGGGAGAGGGTCTCCGTGTAAAGTCCATCGCACTGGCCCTTGTACTGCTTTTTCATTTTGCCCTGGGGGTGGTTTTCGATGATCTTCGCCCCATCGAACCACACCGCGCCGTTGGTGGGCTGGTATACGCCGGTAATGACATTGAAGGCGGTGGTCTTTCCCGCGCCGTTGGGTCCGATGAGGGCCACGATCTCGCCCTCGTTGACCTCCAGCTCCAGATCGTCCACAGCCACAACGCCGCCGAACTGCATGGTGATGTGATCCAGCCTCAAAAGCTGCTCACTCATGGCTGTACCGCCTCCTTCTTCGCTTTTTTCTGCCGCTTTTTCAGGAGATCCGGCAGCTCTTTATCTCCCATGATGCCCTTTCGGAAGAACAGCACCACCATGATGATGACGGAGAACACCACCATCCGGAAGCCGGTGCGCAGGAAGGGGACCTTGAAGCTGCCGATGTAGGTCTCGGTATCCAGAAACCGCAGCCACCATTCACTGGCCGCCACATACAGAAATGCCGCGATGCAGCTGCCGGAGATGGAGCCGATACCGCCGATGACCACGATCAGCAGGATCTCGTAGGTCATGGCTGTGGTGAAAACCTTGGCCTGCGCCTGATTGGCGAACATGGCGAACAGGCCGCCGCCCACCCCGGCGAAAAACGAGCTGATGCAGAAGGCCAGCCGCTTGTGGCGGGCCAGATTGATGCCCATGGCCTCTGCCGCTACCTCATCGTCCCGGATAGCCTTGAAAGCCCGGCCGTAGGTGGAGTTGATCAGCAGCACGATCACCGCCACGCACACCCCCGCCAGCAGAAACGGTACGAAGGTGGACAACCGCAGGATCACCTTGCCGTCGGCATTCTGGATGTTGAAGCTGGAAAAGGTGGGGAAGTTCTTCAAGGCGTTGGCGCCGTTGGTCACAGGGCCGAGGGGGTCCCACTGGAAAATGGCCCGGATGATCTCCGCGAAGCCCAGAGTGGCAATGGCCAGATAGTCGGATTTCAGACGCAGCACCGGCAGGCCGATGAGCCACGCCACCGCTGCCGCCGCGCAGCCACCCAGAAACAGGGCCAGCAGAACGCCCAGCACCAGTCCCACAGCCCCGCCGCCGAACAGCTCCGGCAGGGAGAAATTCACGGCGGAGCCGTTATAGAGATAGTACACCGCTTCCCGGTCCGCCGTGGGTATGGTGAGAATGGCGTAGGTGTAAGCGCCCAGCAGCATGAAGCCCGCCTGTCCTAGAGAAAACAGGCCGGTGAAGCCGTTGAGCAGGTTCATGGACACCGCCACCAGCGCGTAAACCGCGCCCTTTTTCAAAACGGTGAACAGCATCCCTGTGGGTTTCATGGTGTTTTTCAGTAGGACGACCAGCGCCAGCAGCGCCAGCGCGCAGAGCAGGGCGATCACCGTGCCCCGTTTGCTTTTCTTTTCGTTCAGCACAGTCGATCCCCCCTTACACTTTGTCCGTGACCTTTTCGCCGAACAGACCCGTGGGCTTGACGCACAGCACCACGATCAGCAGCGCAAAGGTACAGGCGTCGGAAAAGACGCTCCAATCGGAGCCTTTGATAACACTCTCGCAGATACCGATGAGAAACGCCCCTACCACAGCGCCGGGAATGGAGCCGATGCCGCCGAATACCGCCGCTACGAAGGCCCGCAGTCCCGGCAGGGAGCCGGACAGGGGGACGATGGACTGGTAGTTGGTGAAGTACAGCAGGGAGCCGATGGCCGCCAGCAGAGAGCCGATGATGAAGGTCACGGAGATCACGCTGTTGATCCGGATGCCCATGAGCTGCGCGGTTTCAAAATCCCGGGATACCGCCCGCATGGCCATGCCGATCCGGGTGTGGTTGATGAGCTGGGTCAGGGCCGCCACCAGAAGCACCACCAGCACCGGCGTACCACCGTCACATACTTGGTGGATACCCCCGCGATGGTCAGCTGGTTGGACAGACCGGGCAGGGCGGGGTACATCTGGGGCAGGCCGCCGGTGACGTAGGTCGCCAGATTTTGCAGCAGATAGCTGACGCCGATGGCGGAGATCATCACCGACATCCGGGGGGCTGTCCGCAGAGGCTTGTAGGCCGCCCGCTCGATGATGAAGCCCAGCAGCACAGTCAGAATGATCATCAGGGGAATGGCCGCAGCCAGCGGCAGGCTGGCGCTGAGGTAGACCATCATCAGACCGGCTACCATAAATACATCGCCGTGGGCGAAGTTGATCAGCCGCAGGATGCCGTAGACCATGGTGTAGCCGATGGCGATGAGGGCGTACTGCCCGCCCAGCGATATGCCGGAGAGCAGAATGGAGATGCCGTATTGCACGGGGAACCCTCCCTTTTCTTTCAAGTTTTACGCGGAAGGCACGCGGCGGAGCCGTCTTGAAAAAAGCCGCGGAGCGGCTGCTTTCGGGGCGGTCCCGGCCTTGGCGTGTTCACGCGAACCGTCTGTAAACGGTAAGACCGCCTGGCGGGGGAGTCCCCGCCAGGCAGGTCGGCAGGATCGGATCAACCGGCTTTCTGCATCGTTTCCAGAGCCCAGGCGTTGTTGGCGGTATCGGCCACCTTGATGTAGGCAGTGTCGCGGATAGCATCGCCGATGTCGTCAAAGGCGATGTCGCCGGTGACGCCGGTGTAGGTCACACCGGGCAGCGCGGCCTTTACAGCGGCGGGATCGGTGGAGCCGGCGGCCTTCAGGGCCTCCAGCGCCACATAGTAGGCGTCATAGCCCATGGCGGTCACGGCGGAGATCATGTCGTTGCCGCCGTTGTTGGCCTTAGCGGTAGCGTCGCTGTTGATCCACTCCTTGATGCCGGATACGAAGGCCTTTGCGGCTTCGCTCTCTGCGCCCTCATCGAAGAAGGTGGTTACGCAGACCTTTACGTCCTTGCCCTTGGCAGCGCCGGTTATGACGTTGGAATCCCAGGTGTCGCCGGCCAGGATAGGCATGGTCATGCCGTTGCCCGCGGCCTGGTCGATTATCAGCGCCGCAGCCTCGGTGGATACGGGGGAGAAGAATACCTCAGCGCCGCTGTTCTGGGCGGTGGTGATGTAGGAGGTGAAGTCGGAGTTGCCCTCGGGGAAGGTCTCCTCAACTACTTCGCCGCCGAGAGCCTTGAAGGCCTCTACGAAGTAATGGCACAGGCCGCCGGAGTAATCGTCGCCCAGCTTGGAGAGGCAGTATGCCTTAGCAGCGCCGAAGTTTTCCTTAGCGTAGTTTGCAAGGACAGTACCCTGGAACGGATCGAGGAAGCAGATACGGAAATAGTGGGTATTGCCGTCGGTTACCTGCGGATTGGTGCAGGTGACGCCGATAGCCGGAACGCCTGCGTTCTTAAAGACATCGCTTGCAGCGATGGAAACGCCCGAACCGTAAGCGCCGAGAACAACCGAGCAGCCTTCGCTGACAAGGGTAGCGGCAGCAGTCGGAGC
>ENA-UEQL01001066-UEQL01001066.1-human-gut-metagenome-genome-assembly--contig:-NODE-1066-length-19720-cov-5.929644_pt1 | contig 19720 bp, 20 predicted proteins | sample MGYA00242905_ERZ507926 | MGnify/ENA primary metagenome ERZ507926 (study PRJEB26167, sample SAMN06115531) | human gut metagenome | host: Homo sapiens | place: China:Henan | collected 2015-09-09...
AATAAGGCGGTTCAGGTGTCGTTCGATTGACGAATACCGCGACGTGTATAAAACGCTGAAACGCTTAAATCTTACGGGCGCGAGAGTCATAAGGGCGTTCGGCGCCGTTCTCGCCCATCAGTGCGTGGACGGTGCCGGGGCGGACGGTAAGTGAAACGCCATCCAATGCCTTGACGCCCGGAAATTCCTTGGTGATATTCCGCATTTCCAGCAATGTCGGCTGCTCCATATACGATTACCTCCTATCTGCGGTATTCTCGCCGCGAAGGAGCTGCGGCGGGGACGCCCTTTGCCGCAGGCTCGTTCCATTGCGGGTTCAAAAGCGGCTCGGAAGGCGAACCGCTTTAGCTACAAAGCGGGGCTGTCGCTCAGACAGCCCCGCCCTTCATCGGTGTTCTAACTGGGGCGAGAGCCGACGGGCTCGGCTTATTCGCCGGTGTAGGTAGCGTAGGGCACGCGGATCTTGGCAACGCCCTGGTCCACGTTGAAGGAGGCGGTGTTGTCCATCAGGTTGCCGCCGTTCTTTACGCTGCTTACCAGGTTCAAAATGGTGGAGGCCATGCCCTCGGCGTCCTGCTTGATGGTGCCGGTCATCTTGCCCTCGTTAATCAGCTGCTTGGCGGAATCGGTAGCGTCCACGCCGAACACGGGGATAGTCTTGCCGCCGTCGCCCTTGTTGTAGCCGGCGCCCTGCAATGCGGAGACTGCACCCTCGGCCATACCGTCGTTGTTGCAGATGATCAGCTCGACCATGTTGCCGTTGGCCTCGGAATACTCGGGCAAAATGGTGGCCATGTAGTCGTTGGCCGCCTGTGCGGACCACTTGCCGCCCTGGTCAACCAGATATTTGTCGGCAGCGGAAGCGTTGTAGTAAACCAGCTCGGGCTTGCCGGCGGCAACCAGCACTGCGTTGGCGTCCTCCACGCCAAACTGGGTGCGGGCCTCGGCCTCGGCGTTGCCCTCCTGACCCTTGAACATGACGTAGGAGATAACGCCGTCCCCGTTAAGATCCACGGCGTCGTAGTTGGCCAGCAGGTACTCGCCCACCAGCTTGCCCTGCATGTGGCCGGCCTCGGGCGCATCTGTGCCGACGAAGGCGCACTTGTCGTAGCTGTTTACCACCTCATCGGCAACCTCGCGGTTGAAAAAGATGATTGGGATCCCGGCGGTCTTGGCGGCCTCTACGGCGTTCTGGGCGGCGTCGGGAGAGGATGTTTCCACAATGTTGACGATCAGCAGGTTGGCGCCGTTGGAGATGGCGGTGTTGATCTGGTCGGTCTGCTGGGCCTGATTGCCTGCGCCGTCATAGTTGCTGGGCGTGATGCCCATGGCCTTGAACTGTTCGTCCATGGAGTTGCGGACGCTGGAAATGTACACGTCGGAGAAGTCATAATAGAAGACTGCCACGTTCAGCGCAGACTCCATCTCTCCCCCCTTGTTGGGCATGTCGTTGGGCATGTCGGGTTTCTCCTGGGTGCTGCAGCCGAGCAGAAGGCTCAGCGCCATAACGGCCATCAAGAAAAGAGCAAGTTTCTTTTTCATCTGGGATCCTCCTCATAAAAATGGTGTATTCCGGGCAAAGCGGCGCAGGCCCCTCTGCAGGTTCAACTCATTATAAGAAATCATTTTTTTAAATACCATAGAAAAATATTCGCACATATATGAAAATCCTTCTCTCCTGCCCGCATTTCCCGGCGTTTTTTAATGCAGCGCCCCGGTTTTGGCCTGCTGTCGAGGGATTCTGCCGCAAGCCCGGCCCATTAGTCCTCCCGGCCGCCTCGCCGACAGCATCCCTGGCGCAGCCCGGATGCGGGAATCTCTGGCTCCAAACAGGCATGGGGCTTTTCCATGCGAGGCGGATGGTTGTACGGAATAAACGCCTTGTGTATCAAGCAAAGATTATCGAATCCATATACCGGATAACGGCAAGAACGGGCAGTGTGCGGCTCGCCGGGAATGTTTTCATTCCCCCCCCCACGCAGTTGTAGTAGATGCGAAGCCTCTGTGCCCATTTGCCGTCGATCTTCTCGGCATTGTAGACCTCGTTTTTCTCCACCAGTTCATTGATCATCCGCAGTGCGAGCTTTCTGATGCGGGTGCAGTTGCGAACGATGAACACGAACATATCTCCGCTCTTGCCGCTTCCTCGGCGGTTTTCTTCGCGGCTGTTCTTCTTGCGTACCGCTCCTTGTCGCGCTTTCTCAGGATTTCCCGCTGTTCCTCGCTCATCTCGCGGCGCAGCTTCTTCTTCCTTTTCTTTTCGGGCGCTGCCGCCTGTGCCGCTTCCTGCTCCGGCAGGTCGAATTTGCCGATAATGCGTGGGGTCTGCGGTACGGTACTGCCATGTGACATAAGGCGCGGGCGCTGTTTCGCTATGCCCAATCGCAAAGCCCTGTTCGCCCAGGGGCTCGTCTGATTTGCAAGAACGGTTTCCTCCCTTGTAAAAAGCGTCCGATCCCTGTGGGGATCGGACGCTTTCTTATGTTCGTGTGTCACGCAGCGTTTTTCGCATTACTCTGCTTCAATATAGAGCTGCCAGAGTGCAAACAGCGGCACATAAGTGTCCTGCGCGCTCTCCGGGCATGCAAAGTTAATGATGTAGAAGCAGTCGGCACCCTTACGCGCGGTAAGGAAATACAGCAGGTTCACTCCCTCGATGTCTCTCACATAGGTCGTGTACAGGTTGCCGAGGCCATCGTCCTGGAAGTCATTCTCAAGATCGTAGCCCATTTTGAGCAGCGTCGTATACGCCTTCATGTCCAGCGTATCGGGATCGAAGCCCGCCTCGCGGCAAGTGTCAAATGTCTCCCGCACAGCCGTCACGATGAAATTATCCGAGATGAAAACGCCGTCCGCACCTTCAACCTGCTGCCGGATCAGTCCGTCGGGCAGATACATCGTCAGTCCGTCGCAGACAGCATAGTCAACAAGTCCCATTTCCTCCGCGGTAGGGATCTCATCGCTCCAATAAAAATCCATCGTCTCCGCAGAAGCCGCAAAGTCCTCGCCCCATGTGCCCTTCTTCGTCATGTCGAGGAAGCGTACCGTATAGAGCGTGTCACCCGCGAGCGCCGCACGATCCAGCCCGCGCACAACGGTCTTTTTCTCCGCATTGCTCGCAGTATAGGTCACGCGCAGTCCGCTCAGGCCGTCAATCTCAGCCGTTTCAAAGGATTCTATCGCGATCTCGGGCGTCTGTTCCCAGCCAAGCTGCTCGGTCAGCTCGTTCATGAGCCGTTCGGTATATGCGGCCTCGGTCTCCGGCAGCGTACCGCCCTGCTCCTGCCGTACCGTGATGAAGGATTTGTCCTTCTTGGGTTTGGGCGCGTTCAGGCGCATCGGATCTTCGCCGTCCTGCGTAAAGCCCTTCGGCTCGTCAAAGTTGAAGCTGATCAGCACGGGCGGCTCCGGCGTGGGTTCCGGTGTCGGCTCCAGGGTCGCCTCAGGCGTGGGTTCCGGGGTTACGACGGGTTCTGCCGTCTCTTGAACCGTGGGCTCCGGTTGCTCGGTCTGCGACTGGGCGCATCCGACTGCGCCTAAAACCAGCAGGAGCGCAAGCGCAAGTACAAGCAGCGCGCTTGTCTGTAGATACCGCATTCTCCGAATCCTCCTTGTTTTTCCTTTTCTTTCAGTGTACCAGAGATTTTACGCCCCGTAAAGGATAATTCCCTCTTCCATAGCCGCTCTCTCGAGCGCCGCCCACGGATCGTTTCTCGATTCGAAGCCTATCTCGCAGCGCAGGTCTCCACGATCTGACGCATTTCCTCCATATGCCGCAGCATATCCTTTGCAAGCGCGATTTGACAGCGTGTCCGCACAAGATTGTGCTCCGGATAATCCGTTTTGAAATACGGATCTCCGAGAAGATAATCGCCGAGAAAACGCGTCGCAAGCTCCGCCGTCAGCGCAAGGCAGGACAGCGGCAGCGTTTCGATCTCGCGTGCGCTCAGCGCTGCCTTTGTTTTCTCCAAAAAACCCTCGGTAAACGCACGGAACACGGAAAGATTCAATCCCGCGCGCTCCGGCTGTTTGCAGTCCTCCTCGACGTCGTTGGCCGCATATCGGATCGCATCGCCGAAATCGTGTCCGACGAGCCCTGGCATGACCGTATCGAGATCGATTACGGCAAGCGCACCGCCGGTCTCGCGGTCAAAGAGCACGTTATTGATTTTCGTATCGTTATGCGTGACGCGCAGCGGAAGTTCGCTCCGCTCGTATAACGCCGTCAGCCGGCAGGCCTGTTCCCGAATATCGGATAAAAACGCGAGCTCCTCCCGCACCTCGGCGGAACGGCCCAGCGGATCCGCTTCCGCGTTTGCAAACAGCGTCTCGAACCGGCGCTTTGTATTGTGAAAATCGGGGATCGTTTCATGCAGCGCCGCCGCGTCAAAGTCCGAAAGCTGCATCTGAAACTCGCCGAATGCGCGTCCGGCGTTTTTGACAACATCGAGATCGCTGCAAACATTATACGTTACGGAAGGAATGAAATTAAACAGTCTCCAAAAACCATTATCGTCGAACACATAGGTCTTGCGATCCTTCGTATGATGAAAGTGCAGCGCGACGCGGCCGGGCGTCTTTTCCCGGATGTGCTCCGTTACACGGTCAATGTTCTCCATGACCTCGACCGGTTTTTGAAACACATAGGTATTGACAGCCTGTACGATATAAGAACGCTCCGTGCCGTCTGCACGGCGCGTGTCCACTCGATAGGTTCGGTTCACATTCCCGACCTTGATCTCTTCAAATCCGAGAAACTCCCCCGCAATGCGGAATGCATCGCAGATCTCACGCAGTTTTTGTTCCATTTTGGATGTTTCCTGCTCCCCCGCTCCCAAATTGCGTCCGCTGTTTATGCAGACGCACGCTTTATTATCATAGCCCGCCAGAGGTGAGAGGTCAACCGTTTTCTCCGGGCTTTGCCCCGCAATCTGTCAAGAATGTGAACTGTTGCGCCGGCACTTGCGCGATATGATTTTTGTGATTATACTATCTGGTATACAAAACCATCAGAACTGTTCCGACCGATTGTGTCGAAACCTTTATCAAGTAGATAGCGGAGGATTTTATCATGAGCAGCAGCTACCAACTGATCGCAAGTTCCACGGTCGATCTACCCAAGTCGTATCTGGACGCACGCGACATTCCGTGCGCACTGTATCACTTTATGATCGACGGCGTACAGCACAACGACAATTTTGGCCTCGACATGTCCTTTGCGGACTTCTACGAATTGATCCGCAAGGGCGTGATGCCCACGACCTCGCAGCCGAACGCCGATGAGCACGTCGCGCTGTTCGAGCCGTATCTGGTGCAAGGCAAGGACATTCTGTATCTCTGCTTCTCTTCCGGGCTGTCAGGCGGCTACAACTCCGCCTGTGTCGCGCGGGATACGCTCGAAAAGCGCTATCCCGAGCGCCGGATCGCCATCGTGGACACGCTCGGCGCTTCCTCCGGCTACGGTCTGCTCGTGGACGCGGTCGCGGACCTGCGCGACCGGGGCGCGAGCTTTGAAGAGGCTCTCGCCTTTGCGGAAGAGAAAAAGCTGCATGTACACCACTGGTTCTTCTCGACGGATCTGCAGCATTATAAGCGCGGCGGCCGTGTCTCCGCCTCGTCGGCGCTCATCGGCACGATCCTCGGCATCTGCCCGCTGCTCAACATGGACTGCCACGGCCATCTGATCCCGCGCAAAAAGGTCAAGGGAAAGAACAACGTCATTCGCGAGATCGTCAGGTGCATGGAGCGCCACGCCGACGGCGGCGCGGCGTACTCCGGCAAGTGCTTCATCTCCGAATCCGCCTGCTACGATGACGCGCGCAAGGTGGCCGATCTCGTTGAAGCAACATTCCCGAACCTCGACGGCCCCGTCATGATCAACAGCGTCGGCACGGTCATCGGTTCACACACCGGCATCGGCACGGTCGCGCTGTTCTTCTTCGGCGACGAGCGCGGCGAATGAGCCGTTTTCGGCCATCCCGTGGTTTCTCCGCGGCACAAAACGGTCTGCCCCCCGGCGGGGACAGACCGTTTTTCTTGCAGGCGATTGCCGTTTAATCCATGGAAGGCGCATACACCGTGCCGACAAACATCAGCGCGCCGCCGTCCGCCGTGATCGCATAGAGGAATGGGCGGTTCAGCGTAAAGTCGAGCTGCTCGAGCCCCTCCGGCGGCAGACCCATCGCCACCGCGTCGATCATTGTGTATGCGGACGCCGCAACGCCCTTTTCGTTGACCTCGATAAAGGACTGCTGCTTGATCTGGGAGACCGCGGCCGGCTGCGCTGTCATTGCGGAAAAGTCCGCCCTCTCCGTGAAGATGTCCTCCGCGCCCAGCGCCTTGATCAGCGGCGCAAGGTCGAAATCGCTGCTGAAGCGGAACTTCGGGATCCGATAGGTGATGTCCGCATCGCGGCTCTCGCCGCCCTCGAGCAGTGTGCTCAGCGCGTTTTCGCGGGAAAGCAGCTCGGACAGCGTCGTGTTTTCATCAGGCAGGACAAAGATCATCTCGCCGCCTTCCGCAAGCCGCAGCGTCGCACGGGCAAAGCCGTCGCCGCGATAGTAGGTCGTGAACTCCTTCTTCTGCGTCATGTACTCCGCGTCAATGTCGCCCGCAAGGGTATGGAACGGCAGCTTCTCGTTCTTCTCCTTCATAAACTCATCATACCATGCGGCGCGGTAATCGATCGTGTTGATAATGGCCATGATCGTCTCGGGATCCAGCGAGAAGGAAGGCTCCAAATTGCTCGTGTTTTCGCGGATCCAAGCAATCATCTTGTCAACGGTCGTTTCGTCCGTAAAGTCCACGTTGAAAAGGCTCGCATAGAGATCGTCCGTGGCAGTCGCTTTGAACGCGTCCTGGAACTGCACGTCGTTCTGCATCCAGAGCGAGTTCGCGATCTTGAGCTTGGCCGCTTTGTTGTCGCGGTACAGCATACGGAGCAGGTTTCCGAGCTCTTTTGCCATGGCCGCCGCATCCTCCGTGTGCAGCACGGACTCGAGATTTGCCTTTGTTTCACCGGAAGCGCCGTTTGCAAGAAGCGTCAGCGCATAGTACAGCGACAGCGGCGAATAGTTCTCGTTCTGTCCCGCGTTCGTGAGGAGCTTTTCGGCGCTGCTCTGCGCAAAAGCGTTCAAAGAAGCAATGGTCTCGTCCTTGACGGGGTTGTCCTCGCGCACTTTCCACTGCGCTTCGTAATCCTCCTCGGAAATGGCAGCCGGATAGGTCACGGTATTGGCCGCGCCGGATGCAGCGGCGGAAGTGCCGCCCTTTTTCGTGCAGCCCGCGCTCAGCAGCAGCACCGCGGCAAGCCCGATCGAAAGTATACGTTTCATCATTGTATCCTCCTTATGCACCGAAAGCGTTCTTTGTTTTTTCTTCGCTTTCGGTTCCATTTGCTGTTAACACTTCACCGTTTGGCGTTTCGTTGCACCGATCCCGTAATTTTTTCAGGATCCTGCTCTCGAGCCGTGAAACCTGCACCTGGGAAACGCCGAGCTGTCTTGCGATCTCGGACTGCGTTTTGTCTCTGAAATACCGGAGAAGTATGATCTGCTTTTCCCGCGGCTCCAGCGTGCAGAGCAATTCCTTGAGCAGCAGCCTGTCCACAAGCGCGCCCTCGCTTGCGCCGTCCTCGATCAGTTCCTGCCGCTCCGCGCCCTCGTCCTCATAGACCGGCTCGTTCAGCGAAACGTGCGGACGTCCCGCATCGAGCGCAAGCGCGACCTCCTCTGCGTCGACGCCGAGCGCAGCCGCAATCTCCGCAACGCCCGGCTCTCTGCCCGTTTCCCGGTGCAGGCGCTCCCCCTGCGCCATAGCACGGATCGCCAGCTCCTTCAGCGAACGGCTGACCTTGACCATCCCGTCGTCGCGCAGAAACCGTTTGATCTCACCCGCGATCATCGGCACGGCATAGGTCGAAAACCGCACCTCATACGCCGTGTCGAAGTGCTGTACCGCCTTGACGAGCCCCATGCAGCCGAGCTGATACAGGTCGTCGTACTCAACGCCGCGGCCAAGATATTTTTTCACAACAGATTTGACGAGCGCAAGATTCGCGGAGACGAGCGTTTCCTCCGCTGTCCTGTCGCCGGCGCGCGCCCGTTTGAGCAGCGCCCGCGTCTCCTGCTGCGTGAGCAGCCCTTCGCTCAAGCGCCGTCCCGCCGCGCAATGCGTTTTTTCATCGTCACGCTCGTTCCCTGCCCGGGCACGGATTCGATCACGACCTCCTCCATGAACGCCTCCATGACCGTGAAGCCCATGCCGGAGCGCTCCAGCTCGGGCCGCGTGGTAAAAAACGGCTGCCGCGCCTGCTCTATGTCGCGAATGCCCACGCCGTCATCCCTGACTGTGGCCGTGAACAGGTCGCCCTCCAGCGTGCAGCGCAGATGCACCATGCCGCTCCGGTTCTCATATCCGTGGATGATGGCGTTCGTCACCGCCTCGGAGATCGCCGTGCGCACATCGGAAAGTTCCTCGATCGTCGGGTTGAGCTGCGTGCAGAACGCCGCCGCGCAGGAACGCGCAAAGCTCTCGTTTTCGGACAGGCTCAAAAAATCCAGACGCATTTCGTTGTCTGCCATGTGTTCCCCTCCTCCCCTCTATGCCCGCTCCACGAGCGCGTACAGGCCTGACATGCGGAAGATGCGGTCGATCGGCGTGCGAACGCCGGACACGATCAGCTTTCCGCCGCGCGCCGCCAGCGTGCGGTAGCGGCCGAGCACGACGCCCAGCCCCGCGCTGTCCATAAAGATCACGCCGGTCATGTCGAGCTGCAATTCGCGAACGGTCACGTCGGTCAGGATCATGTCGAGCGATTGCCGCACATGCTCGGCGCTGTGGTGATCCAGCTCGCCCATGAGCCGGACGATGATGCGCTGTCCTCTGCGGACGGCATTGATTTCCATGTGCATTTCCCTCCTGTCGGTACGTCCGTTATTGATTCTTTTTTTCTTCCGTTTCCTCCTGCGGCGAAAGCGCTGTTGCTTTGTCGGATTCATAGAAAGTATGTACGGGCTCATATGGATATATACAGGGAGGTGGGATTTCTTGCGTATTCTTCGCGCCGTCGGCGCGCTGCTGCTGCTCCTGTTTCTGCTGCTGGCGCCAAAGCCGCTGCTTCGCGCGCTCTCCGACGATCCTATGGCGCGGCTGTTCGAGCCCGAGCAGCCGGACTGGTACGGCGTGATCGAGGTCTGGCACATCGCCTCGTTCAAGCCCTTTCAGGGCAGCGGGACGAAGTTTCTGCGGGAGCAATGCCAGCGCTTCCAGAAGCGGCACCCGGGCGTTCACATCGAGGTCATCGGCCTCACGCCGGATATGTATGCCGCACGTATCGCCCGCGGCGCATTTCCGGACGCATATTCCTTCCCTGCGGGTCTGCTGTACCGTGAACGGCTCTCGGCCATGGAGCCCGTCTCCCTTCCGCCGCTGCTCGGCAATCTCCGTGCGGCGGAGGCGGACGGTCTGCTCTATGCCGTCCCCTATCTGGCAAGCGGTAATTTTCTCCTTGTCAACGAGCAGCTTGCGCAGCAAATCGGAACAGAGGACACGGAGGATGTTGGGGAAGGCGTCTCGGTCGCGATGCTGCAATCCTGGCTCGATGCAGGGCAGCTTTGCGTGCCGCCCATATGGGGCGCGCAGCTCGGTCTTGTCGGGGAAAGCCGGGCGTTTTCCGACTTTCTCGCGGGAAAAATCTCTGCCGCCGTTGCGGACGCACGCGCTTACGGGGACATCACGAGAAGCGACAGCGGCAACCTTGCCGTGCGTGCGATCCCGCTTACCGGCTACACGGACGAGGTGATGTACTTCGGCGCGGCCGCCGGGACGGATACGACAAGGCTCGCGCTCATCCGCGAGCTCGCCGTATTTCTTCTCTCCGGCGAAGTGCAGGAAAAAGTCCCGGCGCTCGGCGCGCTGCCCGTGCGGCGCTATATAGAAAACGTCGCCTATGCTTCCGATTCTCTGAGTCTTTGGCAGGAGCAGAATACCGATGCGCTCCTTGCGCCCGAGCCCTTTGCATTTGAGCGTCACAAGGATGCGCTTTTGCAGGACGCCGAACGCGCACTTCGCGGCGAAACAGGCGCCAAAGCAGCGTTTTCGGAACGACTTGCTGTTGTGCTGAACGGCGAGAATTGATATAATGATAAATATGATAAGAAAGTATGCCCAATTTCGTGCCTTGCTGTCCGATATGGACGTCAAGACCGACGTGCCTCTCAAAGAACTGACGAGCTTTCGCATCGGCGGCCCGGCGGCGTTTGTCGTGCGTCCGAAAACCGAATCGGAGCTGTGCCGTGCGCTTTCCGCCGCGGAGGAGGCCGAACTTCCGTTCCGCATCCTCGGAAACGGGACGAATGTCCTTGCCCCTGACGCCGGATTTCCCGGCCTTGTGCTGCGGCTCGACGCGCCGTTTTTTCCGCTGCTCATCGACGGCTGTACCGTTCACGCGGCCGCTGGGGAATCGCTCGCCCGTGCGGCGCACGCAAGCGTTGCCGCGGGGCTTTCCGGCATGGAAGGGCTGGAGGGAATCCCCGGCACAATCGGCGGCGCCTGCGCCATGAATGCCGGCGCGTTCGGCTCGGAGATGAAGCCGATCCTCAAGCGCGTCCGTGTGTATCGCGGCGGTGAAATCTCGGACGTGACCGTTCGCGACGAAGATCTGGGACACCGCCGGAGCGTTTTTGCGGCGCCGAGCGCCATCGTACTTCGTGCGGAGCTCGTCCTCGCCCCGGACGACGGCCATGCGGCAGAACGCACGGCGGAATTTTCACGCCGCCGCAGAGAAAAGCAGCCGCTCGCGCTTCCCTCCGCAGGCAGTGTGTTCAAGCGCCCTGCGGGGCATTTTGCGGGCGGGCTCATCGAGCAGTGCGGTCTGAAGGGGCTGCGCATCGGCGGCGCGGAGGTCAGCGAAAAGCACGCGGGCTTTATCGTCAACATGGGCGGCGCGACCGAGGCGGACGTGCGCGCGCTCGTTGCGGAGATCCGGCGGCGCGTGCTTTTGGATACGGGCGTTCAGCTGGAACGCGAGCTGAAATATTGGGACGAGGTATAGACTGCTATGTATCTTTTGATCGTTACGGGGCTTTCCGGCGCCGGAAAGTCACTTGCACTCCGCTGCCTTGAAGAGCAGGGGTATTTCTGTGTGGACAATCTGCCCTCCTCCATGTTGCAGGACTTTGTGGAGCTGTGTCATGCGGCCTCGCCGCGCGTCGAGCGCGCAGCCGTCACGATCGACAGCCGTGAAAGCCTGCTTTCGAGAAGCCCCGAGACGGTTGCGGGCTTTATCGATGCGCTCACGGTGCATCACGAGATCCTGTTTCTTGACGCGCGCGACGATGTGCTGAAAAAACGCTACAACGAGGTGCGCCGCCGCCATCCGCTCGGAGAAGCGGGCGACGCAAATACGGGGGTCGCACGTGAGCGGGTGTATTTGCAGGGCATGCGCGACCGCGCAAACTATATTCTGGATACGAGCGATATTGCGCCGAGAAATTTTCACAAGGTGATCGAAAAGGTTCTTCCGGAATATGAGAACGAGGAAATGACGCTGCTGCTGGTCAGCTTCGGCTACAAACGCGGCGTTCCCGTGGACGCGGACATCGTGCTCGACATGCGCTTTATGCCGAATCCTTTCTACGTGAACGAGCTTCGGCACCTGTCCGGCATGGACAAGCAGGTCAGCGACTTCGTGTTTGCGCAGCCCTTTGCAACGGACTTCATGGATCGCATGGAGGACACGCTCGAAAAGCTCCTGCCGCTCTACCGCGATCAGGACAAGACCATTTTGCGCGTCTGCTTCGGCTGCACGGGCGGCCGTCACCGCTCCGTCGCCGCAGCGGAGGAAATGGCGCGCCGCTTCCACAGCAAACATTTTAACATTCGCGTCTATCATCGCGACCTGATCCTCGAGGCTGCGGACATTCGCGAACGCTTCCAAAACGGCAACTGAGCGGACAACCCGCAAGGCCTCTTTTCCCGTTTATAAGGAGAGACGAGTCATGTCTTTTACGATCACGATCAAAGACGAGCTTTGCCGCACCCGCGTCAAGCGGCAGGACTGCTGCCTGTCTGAACTCGCGGGGCTAGTGCATACTGCGGGGACGCTCCGTCTTGCAAGAACGCCCGAGCTGATCTGCCAAAGCGAGTCGCAGGCGGTTGCAAAACGCGTTGCGCAGCTCTCTTCCGATCTGTATTCTCTGGATGTCACGCTCGGTCGAAAGGAGCAGCAGCATCGAAAGCTCCCGCTTGCGCTCGTCACGCTCTCCGGCGCGGACTGCCAGAGGCTCCTGCTCGACACGGCCGTGCTGTCGCGTGAAAACGGCGCGATCTCCTTCAATTTTGACAAACGGCTTCCGGACGCGCTGACCGACAGTGAGGACAAGCTGCGCGCTTTTCTTCGCGGGGCGTTTTTGGGTGCGGGCTCTTGCAGCGATCCCGCGCGCGGGTATCATTTGGAGATCGCGGCGCGCACGGAGGGCTTTGCACGGGCGCTGTCCGAACGCATTTCGTCGTTCTGTCTGTCCGCAAAAAGCGCGCATCGCAAAGGCCGCTGGCTCGTGTATCTCAAGGGCGACGACGTTTCCGGCTTTCTCGCGCTGATCGGCGCATCGAGCGCTGCGCTCCGCTTTGAGGATGTACGCGCGGAAAAGGACTATCGCAATTACATCAACCGCACGAGCAACTGTGAAACCGCGAACATCGACAAGACCGTGACCGCGGCGCTTTTGCAGCTGCAGGCCATTGAGCGGATCGAGCAGCATCAGGAGCTGTCGGATCTTCCCGCGCCGCTCTATGAAGCGGCACGACTGCGGCTGCAATACCCGGACGCGACATTGCAGGAGCTTGCGGACTATGCGGAGATCGGCAAAAGCGGTATGAACCACAGGCTTGCGCGGCTTTTGGCGCTTGCAAAGGAGTACGAAGATTAGGAGGCTTTGATGGGCGGTTTTGTTCATCTGCATGTGCATACGCAATACAGCCTGCTCGACGGCGCGGCGCGCATTCCGGAACTCGTTCGCCGCGCAAAATCGCTCGGCCAAGATGCGCTTGCCATAACGGATCACGGCGTCATGTACGGCGTGATCGACTTTTATCGCGCCTGCGAAAAAGAAGGGATCAAACCCATTCTCGGCATGGAAGCCTATGTCGCGCCCCGTTCCCGCTTCGACCGCGACGGGTCGCAGGATCGCGAATATGCGCACCTCATCCTGCTCGCAAAAAACGAGACCGGCTACAAAAACCTCATGCTCCTGTCCAGCGAGGCGTTTCTGCACGGCTTCTATTACAAGCCTCGCATCGATTACGACCTTCTTGCGGAGCACGCGGAGGGGCTTGTGTGCCTGTCCGCCTGTCTTGCGGGCGACATCCCGCAGCTTCTGCTCAAGAATCGCTATGACGACGCAAAGGCGCTCGCCGCGCGGCTTCAGAGCATTTTTCACGGCGATTTCTATATCGAGCTGCAAAACCACGGCATTCCCGAACAGCAGCAGGTCCTGCCCGGTCTCCGCCGCATCGCGAAGGAGCTTTCCATAAAAACCGTCGCAACGAACGACATTCACTATGTCGAACGCGGGGACGCCGAGGCGCAGGATGTACTGCTCTGCATTCAGACGCAGCGTTTTGTGGACGAAACCAACCGGATGCGGATGCAGACGGACGAGTTTTTCGTCAAATCCGAGGAAGAAATGCGCCTTGCGCTTCCCGACGACGCGGACGCCATTGCCAACACCCGCGAAATCGCGGACAAGTGCAATGTTCAGATCGCCTTCGGCGTGCGGCGTATGCCCTCCTTCTCCGCGCCGGACGGAATGGACAACGAAGCCTACCTTCGCAAGCTCTGCAACGAGGGGCTTGCGCGAAAGTATCCGAACGCGGACGATGCGATCCGCGCCCGGCTCGACTATGAGCTCTCGGTCGTATCGCACATGGGCTTTGTCGACTACTTTCTCATCGTATGGGATTTCATCCACTTCGCAAAGTCCAACGGCATCATGGTCGGCCCAGGCAGAGGCAGCGGCGCAGGCAGCCTCGCGGTCTACTGTCTGGACATCACGGACATCGACCCCATCCGCTATAATCTGCTGTTCGAGCGGTTTCTGAACCCGGAACGCGTCTCCATGCCGGATATCGACGTGGACTTCTGCTATGAGCGTCGGCAGGAGGTCATCGACTATGTCGGCAGAAAATACGGCGAGGGGCATGTTTCGCAGATCATCACCTTCGGCACCATGGCCGCGCGCGCGGTGCTGCGCGACGTAGGGCGCGTGCTTCGCATTCCCTATGCGGATGTTGACCGGCTGTCCAAGCTCGTCCCCGCGGAGCTGAACATGACGCTCGAGCGCGCATTGAAGCTCTCGCCCGAGCTGAAAACGCTTTACGACACGGATCCCACCATGCAAAAGGTCATCGATCTGTCGCTGAAGCTCGAGGGTCTGCCGCGCCACAGCTCGACCCATGCGGCGGGCGTCGTCATCTCCGGCGTGCCGATCACGGAGGTCGTGCCGCTGCAAATGAACGATTCCGTCCTGACGACGCAGTTCCCGATGACAACGCTCGAGGAGCTGGGACTGCTCAAGATGGACTTTCTCGGACTTCGCACCCTCACGGTGCTGCGCGACGCACTGGCCTTCATTCGGGAAACGCACGACGGCGACGCGCCCGATCTCGACCATCTTCCGTTTACAGATCCCGCGGTATATCGCATGATCGCCCATGCGGATACGGACGGCGTGTTCCAGCTTGAATCGAGCGGGATGCGGCAATTTTTGCTGCAGCTCAGGCCGGACTGTTTTGAGGACCTCATCGCAGGCATTTCGCTCTTCCGCCCCGGCCCCATGGAGCAGATCCCGCGCTACATCCGCGGCAAGCACGATCCTGCGAGCGTCAAATACGCGCACCCGCTGCTCGAACCCATCCTCAGCAACACCTACGGCTGCATGGTCTATCAGGAGCAGGTCATGGAGATCGTCCGTTCTCTCGCGGGCTACTCCTACGGCCGCAGCGATCTTGTCCGCCGTGCCATGTCGAAAAAAAAGCACGACGTCATGGCAAAGGAACGCGAGTTCTTCATCCACGGCACGGAGGGCGTCGACGGCGCCGTCAAGCGCGGCGTGCCAGAGGCGGTGGCGGATCGTATCTTTGACGAGATGATGGACTTTGCGTCCTATGCGTTCAACAAATCCCACGCTGCCTGCTATGCCGTTCTTGCCTACCGCACGGCATACCTCAAGCTGTACTATCCGGTCGAATTCATGACCGCGCTCATCAACAGCTATATGGGCGGCTCGGATACGGTCGCAAAGTACGTGTATACGGCGCGGCGGCTCGGCCTTGCCGTTCTCCCGCCGGACGTAAACCGGAGCCGGTCGCGCTTTTCCGTCGAGCAGGTCGGAAAAAACGAGGACGGTTCCAAACAGCTCGCCATCCGTTTCGGGCTTGCGGCAGTCAAGAGCGTCGGCGGCGGCGTCATGGATGCGCTCGTGCGGGAGCGAACGGAACGCGGGGCGTTTCGGAACTTCTTTGATTTTTGCGAGCGAACGGACGGACTGAACAAGCGCATGCTGGAAGCGCTGATCTGCGCGGGCTGTTTCGACAGTATGGGCGCAAGGCGCAGTCAGCTTCTGGCCGTTTACGAGCAGGCGTTCGACGGCGCCATGCAGCAAAAAAAAGTGAAAAACGCGGGACAAATGTCGCTGTTTGACTTGGGCGGCGGTACGATGCTCGATCAGGTCAGCATCAAGCTGCCGGATATTCCGGAGCTGCGCAGCGCCATTCTGCTCGCGCGCGAACGCGAGGTGGCCGGGCTGTATCTGTCCGGCCATCCGCTCGACAACTTTTCGCAGGCGCTCGACCGCTTCCCGCTCACGGTGGCGGATCTTGAGGAAGCGGACGGCGTCACGGGCGTTTCCGACAGCAGCGGCGTCGAGGTCGGCGGCATGCTCTCTTCCTGCAAGCAGCGGCCGGCAAAAAACGGCAACGGCATGGTCGGATATGCCGAGCTTGAGGGCGTGACGGGCAGGGTCGAGTGCGTGCTCTTCCCGCGAACGCTCCAACAATGCGGCAATCTATTTTACGACGATTCCCCCGTCGCCGTACGCGGAAAGCTGAACATTCGCGAGGAGCGCACGAATTCTCTGCTCATCGAAGATCTGCGCCCGCTCGCCGCGCTTCAGCAGACGGTCTTTCTGCGCTTTGCCTCGCTCACGCCGGACGAGATGCGCCGCGCCGCCGCGTTCCTCCGACAATACCCCGGCGCAACGCCGGTGGTGCTCTTTGACGCTGCGAAGCGCATTCAAAAAGGCGTTCCCGAAAACCTCTATATTGAGGCGACAGATAAATTTTTACAGGCTGCGGAAGCAGAATTCGGAAAGGACAACGTAAAACTCAAATGAAGCATACGGATATTCCCGTCAAGAAAAATGACGAACTCAGCATCACAATCGACGCTGTCGGCTCCGAGGGACAGGGCGTCGGCCGCGTAAACGGCTACGCGATCTTTGTCCCCGGCGCGCTTGCGGGCGAGACCGTCCGAACGCACATCATCAAAGTCACGGCGAGCTACGCCGTCGGCAAGCCTCTCGAGGTCTCGGTTCCATCTCCGGATCGCGTGCAGCCGTCATGCCCCGCGTATCCGGCCTGCGGCGGATGCTCTTTGCAGCATCTGGACTATGCCGCTCAGCTTCGTCTGAAGCAGAGGTTCGTGTCGGACGCGCTGACCCGTCTCGGCGGCTTTCGAGAAATCGCCGTACAGCCGACGCTCGGCATGGACACACCCTGGCGCTATCGCAACAAGGGCAGCTTCCCGCTTGCGGCAGCTGAGCACGGCGTCGCATTCGGCTTCTTCCGTCCACGCAGCCACACGCTTGTTCCGCTCGCAGACTGTCCGATCCAGGACGAGCGCATCGTATCCGTGGCGCGGCGCGTGTCGGAATGGGCGACGGCCTATCGCATCTCCGCCTATGATGAGTCGACCCACCGCGGCATTCTGCGCCACGTCATGGCGCGCGTGACCACGACCGGCGAATGCATGGCTGTGATCGTCACGACCGGGAAGCTCCCACATGAAGCGGAGCTGCTCGCTCTCCTGCAGGACGTGGACAGCGTATACCACAACATCAACAATCGCGATACGAATGTGATCTTCGGCACGAGCTTTCGACTGCTTGCGGGCGCGGCGGCGCTTTCCGAAGAGATCGCCGGACGACGCTTTTCCGTGGGACCGCAGTCGTTTTTACAGGTAAACGCCGTGCAGACAGCCGTGCTCTACGGCGAGGCCGTCCGCCTGCTTGCGCCGAAGTCTGCCGAGACCGTCGTGGACGCTTACTGCGGCGTCGGTACGATCTCGCTGCTGCTGTCGGCACACGCAGGGCGCGTGATCGGCATTGAGAGCGTCGAGCCCGCAGTCCGCGACGCCGAAAGGAACGCAGCGGAAAACGGCTGCACGAATGTAAGCTTCCATGTCGGGAACGTTGAGGACATCTTGCCTTCGCTCGGTGCTCCGATCGATGCGCTCGTGGTCGATCCCCCGCGCAAGGGCTGTGATGCGCGTGTGCTGCAAGCCATTTTGGACAGTTCGGCAAAGCGCATGGTCTATGTTTCCTGCAATCCGGCGACGCTTGCGCGCGACCTTCGCATTCTTGCGGACGGCGGCTTCCGCCTCGAAACGGTTCAGCCCGTCGATATGTTCCCGGAGACGTGTCATGTCGAGACGGTGGTCCTCTTGTCACGGGAAACAAATCCACTGACGGTTGAGGTCAGAATGGAAGTGGAAACCGGCGAGGTCAAGGAGCATCCGACCTACAAGCGTATTCAGGAGTATGTGCAGGAGAAGTACGGCTTCAAAGTCCATACGGCATATATTGCCGAGGTCAAGCGTATGGTCGGACTGGATATGCACAAAGCGCCGAATGCTGTTGAACAGAGAAAACATGAGTATCATCCCTGCCCGCCTGAGAAGGTCGAGGCGATCAAGGATGCGCTGCGGCATTTTGGCTTAATTGCTGAGTGAATTGACTATGAGGCAGTAAAAACGCCGTGCTAAAATCGAGTGTAGTGAAAACAGTAAAGTTCTTTCTCCCTGCACGAAAAAAGCACATCGGAAAGTAAAGCACGATGGAGTGTACACGGTACACTTCTGCACGTGAGATTTTGCGAAACAGTACATTCCTACGCCATGCAGCAAAATGCGAAAGAGCTGTTTGCAAGCAGAGCATTGCTTCACCCGCTGAAAATCGCTGCAATCAGAAAAAGCCCAGCACCACTTTAATGGCGTGGTGCTGGGCTTCTTTTTTGTCATGCTTCGGGTTTTTTTTTGAGGATAAAACCGCCTGTGTGCCGTTTGCTTTTCTTTGCCATATTGACACGCTGCCCTCTGTTCATCGCGGCAACTGTACGTTTTCGGGATAGAAAATGGACACTTTTCTCTGTATAGGGAGAAAGCCAGAGAGGAAAAAGAGGGTGAGCGCAGGCTGTGGGAACGGTGCGTAAACCGCTTGCGGTTTTCCACGGTTTCCATAGCAGCAGCGAGGGAGAAAAGGGAGAGGTGGCTTTCTCGCTCAGGCGGCTTGCCGCCGCTCTTTTGCTCTCCCTTTTCTCTCTGAATATCAGGGATTATTCTGCGTCATTGCTCGGCGTAACAGGGCGAAAGTCCTCCTGAACCCCTTCATTGAGGTCAAAGCACATGGTTTTTGCATCAGCAACCCAGAAACCACGCACCTTGTAACGCTTGCCGGGAATCCAGTCCTCGCCGGTGACAGCGCGAAGCGGGTCAAGCAGATTCTTGTTGGAGATCGTAACAACACTTTTCTGTTCGCCTCTCGGCTTGGAGAACTTGAAGCCCTTCGGCTCGTTGCTCTTGCAGGAACGGATCGCAAATACCCTCGCTTTCGCATCCAGCAGACACAAAACAAAGGCGGGATAGGGTAAGTAACCTGCCCCTCCGGGTTGTCCATTCTTTGTTCAATCAATTTTAGGAGGGATTCTTATGGACAAAGTAAATGGAAAGCTGACAATATTTTTTGAGGAGCCGTTTTGGGTGGGGATCTTTGAACGCATCGAAGATGGTAAACTTTCTGCGGCAAAGGTAACATTTGGTGCAGAGCCAAAAGATTGTGAAGTACAGGAATATATTCAAAAGTGGTACTTCAGTTTGAAATTCAGTCCGGTTGTTGAAACTGTTGTAAAGGATATCAAAAGAAATCCGAAACGGATGCAGCGGGAAGCAAAGAAGCAGATGCTGGAAATAGGCATTGGTACAAAATCGCAACAGGCGTTGAAATTACAGCAGGAACAGAACAAGCAGGAACGCAAAGAGAAAAGCCGCAAGAGAAAAGAGGCAGAAGAGCAGCGAATGTTTGAACTGAAACAGCGCAAGAAATTGGAAGAGAATGCGAAGAAGTAAAGAACTGATTTTCGGTTTTAATGCGAATTCCCCAGCATAATAAGGTCGAGTGCATGGGAGGCAGGCCATCAGTTAGGGCTAAAAATAGCCGTTGACCTGTTCTTTGTAGGAAGAACGGACAAGGTTGAGACGATGGCGGGTCCTCGCAAAATTTGACTTTTATGTTTGAATCACTATAAAGGTAAGCTGCCGCCCATCTTGAGCGGCAGCTTGCTTTTTATAGAATCTACTATCCCTGATACCGTATTCTTTCAACCAGCGTTTCCTTTTTCAGATTACTGCTTAAAACGAGGGAAAGCACAATTTGTAGAATACCAACCA
>ENA-UEQL01001069-UEQL01001069.1-human-gut-metagenome-genome-assembly--contig:-NODE-1069-length-19674-cov-8.432923_pt1 | contig 19674 bp, 15 predicted proteins | sample MGYA00242905_ERZ507926 | MGnify/ENA primary metagenome ERZ507926 (study PRJEB26167, sample SAMN06115531) | human gut metagenome | host: Homo sapiens | place: China:Henan | collected 2015-09-09...
GAAACTGCGCTCCTACGTGTCCAGCGGCCGCTGGCACGTGAGCGGCATGTCTGTTGACGCAAATGATGTAATGGTCTCCTCGGCCGAGAGCATCCTGCACAGCATGCTCTATGCAAACCGCTTCTACCAGCAGGAATTCGGCGTGCGGGGCGGCTACGACATCATGTTGCCCGACTGCTTTGGCTTCTCCTATGCCCTACCCACGCTGGCACGCCATGCCGGCATCAGGGGTTTCCACACCGCCAAACTAGCATGGGGTGCCGCCTCCTACGACCGTCTGGCGCCCTTCGGAGTGTGGCAGGGGGTGGACGGCAGCCAAATTTATGCCATCTACAAGCCCGGCGCCTATGACTCCCATGAGGAGTTCAACAAGGACATGACCACCGACCAGAAGACGCTGGAGAGTGCCAAGTCGAACGCCGCAGCCTATGGCGTGCCCGCTGTGTTCCGCTATGTGGGACCACGCAGCGACCATGGAGGAGGTCTGCAGGACAAAGCGGGAAGCACAGGAGAGAACACCCCCTACTGGCTCAACCTCAGTGCGCAGAAGCAGGATGGCGACTTGCGGGTGGTGCTTGCCACGCCCGACCAGTGCTTCGACTACCTCGACAGCCTGCGCAATGAGCGCTTCCAGGTGTGGGACGGCGAACTCCCCATGCGCTCCCACGGCGTAGGCAGCTACACCAGTTGGGGCTTGCTGAAGAGATGGAACAGGAAGACCGAACTGCTGGCCGACGCTGCAGAGAAGGCATCGGCACTCTCCCACTGGCTGGGTGCCAGGGCTTATCCTGCCCAGCAACTGCGTGACGCATGGGTGAGAATGCTCTGGCAGCAGCATCACGACGGCATCACCGGCACCTCTATCCTCGCTGCCAACGACATCTCATACAATGAATATTACCTGGCCAACAAGCAGTTCGCCCAGGAGCTGCGCGCTTCGGTGGGTGCCACCACTGCGCTGATGGACACACAGACAGAGGGCCAACCCATGGTGGTATATAACCCTCTGTCGCAAGAGCGGACCGATGTGGTGGAGGCTGAAATGGAGTGCAACACCCGACCCGACGGACTGCGGGTGCTGGGACCCGACGGCAGGGAGGTGCTCTCACAGGTACTCTCCTATGACCCCAAAGCCCACCGCCTGCGCTTCCTCTTCGCTGCCACGGTGCCCTCACTGGGCTGCGCCGTGTATGACATCCGCCTGGGCGAACCCTCGCAGCTCACTTCCACCCTCACCGCAGACGCCTCCACACGCCAGATGAACAACGGCCGCTACCGCGTGATAGTGAGCAACCAGGGCGATGTGGGGCAGGTGTATGACCTGAAGAACAAGCGTGCCGTGCTCAACACAGTGCGCCAGCAGATGATATATGACCACGAAGACACATGGCCCGCATGGGAGGTGAGTTACACCGATGTGTGCCGTGCGCCGTCGGCCACACTGGGCAGCGGCGCCCAGGTGACGCTGGTGGAGGACGGCCCGCTGCGCAAATCATTCCGCGTGGAACGCAGTCAGGCAGGCAGTACCTTCGTGCAATACATACGCATGACGGCGCTCTCCGACCGCATCGACTGCGTGAATGAAGTAGATTGGCAAACGCAAGAGCGGATGCTCAAGGTGCAGTTCCCCTTCCCCTTCAGCACCAGCCAGGACACCTACGACATCTCTCTGGGCACCATCACACGCGGCATACGCAACGCCGACTGCTACGAGGTGCAGGGACACCAGTGGGCCGACCATACCGCTGCCAGCGGGCTCTATGGGGTGTCGATACTGAATGACTGCAAGTACGGATGGGACAAGCCCGATGCCCGCACCCTGCGCCTGACCCTGCTGCACACCCCTTCGTGCGGCGGATACAAGCACCAGGCCAACATGGACATGGGACCCAATCAGTTTACCTATGCCATCCTGCCGCATGACGGAGGGTGGAACCAGCTGACGCAGACCGAGGCGGCACGGCTCAACCAGCCCCTCATGGCCTTCACCGCACCCGCCCACCCCGGCACGCTGGGGCGCACCGTATCGCTGGCAGCAGTGAGCACCGACAGCGTGAGCATCAAGGCTCTGAAGCGGGCCGAGGACTCTGACGAACTCATCGTGCGCCTGTATGAATGGACAGGGAGCGAGCTGCACGATGTGCGCATCACCTTCCCAGCCCCCATAGAGCACGCCCGCGAGGTGAACGCACTGGAGGAGGAGGTGGGCGAAGCCGCCTTCCACGACAGCACGCTCACCTTCAGCATGAGCCGCTACCAGCCCCGCACCTTTGCCGTCAGGCTGAAGAGTCCCGCCCTGCAGCCCGACACCACTGCCCTGTGGGGCACACCGGTGGAGCTGGCCTATAACATCGACGTGATGAGCTATGACCGGTCGAGAGGCAATGCCGCCACCATCATCCCCTATGCCTACCCTGCCGAGCAGGTGCCCGACACGCTCCTGAGTGGCGGAGTAACCTTTGTGATGGGCGACAGGAAAGACGGTGCACGCAATGCCGTGCGCTGCAGCGGACAGGACATCACGCTCAAGCCGGGAGCCGGGGAGAGCAAACTGTGCCTGCTGATGGCAAGCGGCACAGAGCAAGGCAGCACCGCCCGCGTGGTGGTGGGCAACGATACCACCACCCTGCAAGTGCCCTTCTACACAGGCCGGGTGGGGCAGCCGCTCACCTGCACCAGCCTGGAGGCACACTACACACCAGACAACGTGGCGCTGGACATCTCGCATGCCCACTCGGTGAACGGCAAGAGCAATGTGGCCATGCAGCACATGATGGCCTACCGCTACTGCGTGCCCCTGCCCCAGGGAGCCTCATCGGTGCGCATCCTGAGCAGCGATGCACGACTGCTGCTGCTGGCTGCCACCACCTCGTCATCGCCCATGGACGACCTGCAGGATGCCACCCCCATCACCACCGAGATAGACTACCGCGAACTGGGCAGCGCACGTGCCGATGCCCAAGACGGCCGTCTCATACCGCGCACGGTGACCTGCTCGCACCAGAACGGCACCAAGGAGAGTGCCGACATGGCCAATGACCAGGACACAGGCACCAAGTGGTGCGTGACCTCGGGGCAGAGTCAGACACCATGGCTGGAGTACACCTTTGACCGCCCCATGGTCATCACACGATGGATGATGCTGGGTGCGGCCGCCGAGAACGGCAACTACGTGCCCCGCGCCTTCACACTGCAATACCAGGACGAGAGCGGCACATGGGTGGATGCCGATGCCGTGACCGGAAACGCGCTCAACAAATGCCTGCGACCCGTGAGCGCCATCACCACCCAGGCCGTGCGCCTGCAGATGGTACAGGGCGAGCAAGAGGGCTACACCACACGCATCTATGAGTTTGCCGTCTATGGCCACCCCAAGGACGAGACTGCCATAGGCAGCGTCACGGCAGGGCACAAGCCCACAGGACGCATCTACGACCTGCAGGGCCGGCAGGTGCTCAACCCCACACGCGGAATCTATATCAGAGACGGGAAAAAGGTGCTGATGAAGTGAGCACGACTTACTGACCAAGCCCGAGCCATGCCGAAGAAGCATCTGCCCATGCTGCTTCGCTATGGTCCATAGACCGGTGGCTGACACTGGGAGACCTCCTCCACAGTGTCAGCCACCACTTTTTTTGCACCGAAAGATAAGGTTTCTGATAAGGAGACAGCCCACTGGCCATCAGAATCTCAACATAAATGATTAACTTTGCCGCCTGTTTGGCACCCTCGTGACACCGCTATGGGTCAGGAGGCGCAACACACACGGGCGGCACACACGCCGCATGGTCATCAATCACAGAATACACCCCAACCAATGGAAAAGAAATCTCCCAACCGCGACGCGCTGGATTTCGCACACGAACCCGTAGGGCGGCTCTTCCGCCAGATGTTCCTTCCCACGCTGCTCGGACTGGTATCCATGGTGGTACTCAACATCACAGACGGAGCCTTCGTAGGGCATGGAGTGGGCAGTGACGCGCTGGCAGCAGTCAACATAGTGGCGCCCCTCTTCCTGCTGAGCGGTGGCATGGGACTGATGCTGGGCATCGGTTGCAGCGTGGTGGCAAGCATCCACCTCTCGCATGACAACCGCCACGCCGCCGACCTGAACATCACTCAGGGCATACTGGCCAGCCTGGTGTCGGGCATCGTGCTCTCGGCCGTGGTGCTCTCGGCACAGGAGTGGGTGTGCCGCCTCTTCGGCTGCACCGACCGCCTGATGCCGCTTGCCTGCTCCTATCTCAGGTGGATAGCCCTGTTCATGCCACTCAATATGTTTGGCACCACAGCCATGTTCATGGTGCGGCTCGACGGGTCGCCACGCTTCGCCATGGCTGTCAACTGCACCGCCGCAGGCCTCAACATCCTGCTCGACTGGCTCTTCGTCTTCCCCCTGCAGATGGGTCTGGAGGGCGCTGCAATAGCCACCTCGCTCTCCTTCGGCGTGTGCACCCTGCCCATCCTCTACTATGTGGCACGCCTCTCACGCAGTGTGCGCCTGTGCCGCATCAAGCTGTCGGCCACCAGCCGCCGCCTCACGCTGCGCAACCTGGGCTACCAGTGCCGGATAGGCTTCTCGGCGCTGCTGGGCGACCTGGCCATTGCATCGGTGCTGATAGTGGGCAACTACAACTTTGTGAAGTACCTGGGCGAGGATGGTGTGGCCGCTTACTCGGTGGCCTGCTACTGCTTGCCCATCGCCTTCATGATGGGCAATGCCATCGTGCAGAGCGTACAGCCCATCGTGAGTTTCGCCTACGGGCATGGCGACAGCGTGCGCATGCGCGCCGCCACACGCCTGGCCGTGGGCACCGCAGTGGGCATGGGTCTGCTGGGCATGACATTCCTGGGATTCGAGGGCGGCATCGTCTCATCCACCTTCCTGCCTGTCAGTTCGCATGCCTTCACGCTCTGCCGCCACGGCCTGCCGCTTTTCTCGCTCGCCTTTCTGTTCATCACCGTCAATATCGTGCTCATAGGTTACATGCAGAGCACCGAACAGAGCACGTCGGCAACCCTCTTCACACTCCTGCGCGGCTTCGTGCTGTGCATCCCCAGCTTCATTCTTCTGCCCATGGTGATAGGCAACGACGGCCTGTGGATGGCACTGCCCCTGGCCGAGGCACTCACCACGGTGTGCATCGTGGCGGCATGGCGCATGGGGCTCATGCGCGAGAAGAAGTAGCACCAGCCTGGTGCGCCCGCTCCCCCACACCACTCCCCACCGTCCTGCCCCACAGCGGGACAGAGAACGCAGTGCGCTGCAACAGCCAACGCACCGCGCTGCGATGACCGATGCAGTGCGCTGCGATGCCCGATGCACCGCACTGCGTCATTTGGGATAAAAGGATGGGGGAAAAGGAGGAATACCGCACAAGCTTAAAGACGGCTCGCTGGATAAGGCCATGAATTGCGGCCATCGGAATAAAGGACAGGCTACGGGGCGGGATGGAGGAGCGATGGACGAGACCGTGAAATGCGGTCATCGGGATGAAAGACAGGCTCTGGAAGCGGGATAGAGAACCGATGGACAGGGCCGTGAAATGGGACTTTCGGGATGAAAGACAGGCTCTGGAAGCGGGATAGAGAACCGATGGACAAGGCCGTGAAATGGGACTTTCGGGATGAAAGACAGGCTCTGAGGCGGGATGGAGGAGCGATGGACCAAAACCAGAAGCGCGGCTTTGGGGAAACGGAATGCCCCTTAGCCCCACACCTTGGCGGGGCCGAAGTACATATCCATGAGCCTTTGCCCAAAGGCAAGACGCGATGTCTGCCTTCATCACACGCGCCTCAAGAAGCCGATCTGGGCGGTGTAGCCAGTGGGCTGTCAGGCTGCATGATACAGGCCGACCTCCAGAAGGCTTCCTCCGAAAGAGCATCGGACAGAGATACAGCATGATGACAGGGTGCCTGTGGCAAACACTCATCTGCATAGCCAGGGGCTGCCCCATCCCCTTCAGCCCAATGTCAGACAAATGAAGAAAGGCTGCATTGCCCGAAGCGGAGCAATGCAGCCTCTCTCACAATATGTGGTCAAAGTCTGTCAACAACCTCTTGCCACTGGCCGACAGGCCATAAAACCTGTCCTACTCCACCGTGGTAGTGGCCACCACAACGGCATTGACGGTGCCTCCACGCTTGGTGTAGGTGCCGTTCACCTTGATGCCACGGGCCTTATTGCCCGTATTGATCACGGTGGTGGTGCCGCCCGTCACCAGGAGATTCTTCTCAACCTTGATGCCCATACAGCGGTGCGGGTCAACAGCATCAGCGGCGTTGGTACACTTGGCACCGTTTGCCTCGATGTAGATTTGCAGCTCGCCATCGTCGGCACTGATGGTCATGTTGCCATCGGTCTGTATTCCGCGCGAGCCGTTACCGTTGGCCAGGATGCGGATATTGCCGCCAGAGATGAACACGTCGCCTGCATCGTTCTTGATGCCCTTGTAGTCCTCGTGGGCGATGACTGCATTGATGGTGCCTCCCTTGATGAATATCTTGCCATTCTCTTCCTTGTCGGGGTCGGGAGTGAGGTTGTCGGCAAGCAGCATGGTCTCCACCTGTATGCCGTCGCAGGCAGTGTTCTCGTCGATGGTGATATTGCCGCCACTCATGAGCAGGTACTGTCCCACATGGATGGCATCACCGACCGACTTCTTGATGATGATGTTGCCGGTGGACTTCTTCAGCTGCAGATACTCCTTGCAAGCGAAGGCATGTCGGGTGTTGCCGCTCACTGTGAGCGAGCCGCTACCCTCTATCTCCACGTGTCCCTTGCAGTAGAAGGCGCCCTTGTGGAGCCCTCCGGCAGCATCGGCAAGCGTGTTCTGGGTGCCTGGAGCCAGGATGAGTGCCACGCGCTTGCCGCACTGGATGTCGATGGCAGGTCCCTGGGTAGATGTGAGGTCGAGGCCGTTGAGGGTGAACTTGCACTTCAGCGGGCCTGTGTAAGTGAGGGAGCCGTTGCTGCTCTGGCCCTGTAGCACAGCCTCCAGTTCCTGCTTCACATTGGTGCTCACGATGCTCACATTGGCACCGTTCACGCTGTAGGTCACGCCCGGAGCGTTTCCTGCATCCACAGTGGCCTGCTCACCCTGGAAGTTCACGGTGATGACATGCACCATGGTGATGCTGTCGATGCCTGCGGTGCTGTACTGCTTGCCGCCCACCTGCAGCGTGGAGCCGTCGGCCGAGTAGGTGATGTCCTGCAGAGCCACGCGCTCACTGTTTCCCGCCTGCCAGATGCGCATGTACTGCTGCGCGCTGGCAGCGGTGGCGGCAACGAGGCAGAGCAGGGCTATGAATGTCCTTTTCATAATCATTCCTCCTTAGTGTATCAAGCCAAATGACGGCTTCTTATTTCTTTATCTTGATGGTCTGCTCGCCCATGCTGGCCACATAGACACCCTTGGGAAGCGACTCCAGGCTGATGCGGGCGCCGTCCTTCACTTGTGCCATCTGCACCAGCACGCCCGCAGCATTGTAGATGTAGAGCATGCCCGAGCCCGTCACGCTGAGTGTTTTACCCTTGCAGGTGAGGTTCTTCTCCTGCGTGGGCAGTGCCTTGATGGCAGTCGGGTTGGCCGTGAAGGTCATCTTCTGCAACTCGGCAAGCGGGTAGGTGTAGGTTTGTCCGTCGATTGTGGTCACCACGGCATTGCTGCCGGCGAAGGTGATTTTCTGCACTGTGGGCAGTGAGATGCTCTGCTCGGAACCCGTGGATGTCACCGTGAGGTAGTTGTACTCGTCGGCTGCTACTGGTGCCACACCGAGCAGGGCGGCTACAGCCATTATCATAATCCTTTTCATTGTCAATCCTCCTTTTTACATGGATATGTTATACTGAATCTTTCATTCTGTAGTGAGATGGGACGAGGATGGCGGCGAGGCTCAGAATTCAAACTGATAACCTATGCTGGCCGCATGGATGCGCTCGTGCAGGCGCTGGTGATCGTCCTCGTCGTCATGGATGTGTGCCGTGAAGATGTATGCGAAGGACACGCTGTGCTGCTTGTTTATCTTGTACTCGCAACCGATGCCCGTGCGCACTTTCTCCAGGTTCATCTTCTGCCCGCTATTGAGACTGTTGTGCGTCTCAACGGACAGGTAAGGACCCCACGGGCAGTGTTTCTTGTCATACTGCAGCTTTAACCTGCTGCGCAGAACGTGGTCGCTCTCGGCAGGCTTAGTGCGTTCCTTGGTCTCGGGGTCGTCCCATACGTACTCCAGACCGTTATGGGTGAGCTTCTCCTCGCAGCGATACTTGGTGCGGTTATAGGTTACCTCAGTGCGGCGGGTGAACTGGTAACGCTCGCGCAGCGAAATGCGCAGCCATCCGCCCAGCTTCACGGTACCTGTGGCATCGAAGTACAGACGGTGACGGGGCGACCAGAACTTCTCGTCGTGGTTGTATCCGTCATATTTGCCATCGTCCTTGTCATAGTGGGGCTTGTCCTCTGCAGGGCTCTTGCGATAGAGGAAGTTATAGCCGGCACCCAGCTTGAAGTACTTGATGGGCTTGTATGTGGTGTTTGCCCCAATGGACCAGCGTGCCTCCTTCTGTGCACGCATCTCGGTCTCGAGGCCCACATTCCATTGCTTGTTAACGGACTTCTGGATGCCTATCTCTGTCCACAAGGCGCCTTCGTCATCGCCCTCGGCATGAGCGGCGAGCGGCATGAGTGCCAACAAGGGCAGTATTAGCAAGGACTTTCTCATATTATATATATATAAGGTGAATACGTTGGAATATCTCTGATTTTACATTGGAGTGCAGCAGATTTTACGTTGGAGTGACACTCCCGGCTTATCGCGGCATGCGTGTTATCTGCTCGATGCTGTTGCCGCGGTCCTTTGGGTCGTCGTAGTAGATGCGTATCAGGCAGCTGTCCTTAAGGAAGTCTATCATGCCGACCTCCACTTTGAGGATCTTCAGACCGGTGCGCTTCTCCAGGTCCGCCTTCAGTTCCTCGCGCTTGTCGGGCGCTATGAGAGACACGTTATCGTACTTGATGTACTTGCTGCAGTTGCTACTCACGAGCTTGCTACTCTCAAAGAGCCACGCCAGCATGACGAACATCAGATTGGCGAAGACTATTGTCAGCAGTCCTACACCCGACCAGTAGTCGCTCTTGGGGTGGTACTCGGCACGTGCCATGGCATTGACCACACTCACAGCAACCAGCATGAAGAGATAGGTCATCTCTCTGATGGGCACTGCCTCGGTGCGGTAGCGTATGATGCCGAAGATGGCAAACAGGCCCAGCGCTGCGCCTGTGTTCATCACGTCACCCTCCATCAGGGTCACCAGCATGAAGATGCTGATGGACATGATGATGAATACAAACATGTAGTCACGGCGGTTGCTCTTGGGGAAATAGAAGTAGCGTGCGATGACTGCCACCACTATGAAGTTGATGACAAAGCGAATGACAAGTGACACGAACTGCTTGGGATCAAAGAAGGTTATCCCTATCAGCTCGGCCATACGGTAGTTGATGTCGGAAAAGAAGTCCATTTCTGTCTTGTATGTTAATAGTTGATTATAATTCGAACGAAGTTGCTAAGCATGCTTCTGCGCGCTTTCAGCCAGACACAGGTGCGCTCCCGAGAGTTTGTTGAGCGCGGTCATCTTGGGTCGGAACAGGTTGTTCTTGAGCTTGCTGTTGGTCATCACGCTCCCTATGCAGTACTTGCTGAAGCCCGACGGCTTGACGCGCAGCTCCCGCAAGATGTCCAGCACGGGGCTGAAGACGTTGCCGTCACGCTTGAGCTCTATGATGACCAGGTTGCCGGTCGCGGCATCGCAGCCTGTCTCCATATTGTGGAACTGCACATCGAAGTCGATGGTGAGCCTCTCGGTCTTGCCATAGTTGACCAGCGTAATGCGCTTGAACTGGTTGCGCACCGTGGGGTGCATGTCACCCACTCCCCTGTGCACGAGCCCCTGGAGGAATTCCTCGTTGCCTCCAGCCGCCTCTATCTGCTGGCACGGCACTTCCACGCGCTTCTTCTTGGTGCGTCCGTGGTTGTTCTTGGTCTTCACCTCGAGGAAGGTGATGTCGCTGTCCATATAGGTCCTCACGCGTACCTTCTGCCTGGGAGCGTGCCCGTTGTGGTGTTCCAGGTAGAAGAGATGGTCGGGAGTATCCCAATAAGTGGTCATGTAACGGGCTACCATGCTTCCGTCAATGCACTGGGCATAGTATTTGCCCTGCGCCATGGCAAGCAGCCTGACGAGGTTCTCCTTGCTGGTCACGAACTTCGTGTCCGTCCTGTTCATCAGTCGGATGCCAGACATCTGCTCCAGCGTGATGGGCTTCAGTCTGCTCAGCAATTCCAGTATCCTTTCTTCTGTTTCCATTGCAAAACGGCGCTATTGTATGGCAAATGTACACATAAAAAACTACATTTGTGCTCCTTCGCCTTGTTTTTTTGCATGGAAAGGGCTACTTTTGCTCATAAATTATAGTTCACAGAGGTATAAACATTAAAACCTGACCTATTTATGATAGACGTAAAAGAGACTTTGGCGCAGGCCGAGGAGCGCATGGAAGAGGCTGTGATGTACCTGGAGGAGGCATTGGCGCACATTCGTGCAGGCAAGGCAAACATCCGAATCCTGGACGGCATCAAGGTGGATAGCTACGGAAGCATGGTTCCCCTCAACAACGTGGCGGCCATCAACACCCCCGATGCACGCACCATCGCCATCAAGCCATGGGACAAGAGCATGTTCCGAATCATAGAGAAAGCCATCATGGACAGCGATCTGGGCATCACTCCAGACAACAACGGCGAGATTATCAGGCTGGCCATCCCCCCATTGACAGAGGAAAGACGCAAGCAGCTGGCCAAGCAATGTGGCAAGGAAGAAGAGCAGGCCAAGATAAGCGTGCGCAATGCTCGACGCGACACAATCGACCGCTTGAAGAAAGCCATCAAGGACGGACTGGCCGAGGATGCCGAGAAGGACGGCGAGGCAAAGCTGCAGAAGGTGCACGACAAGTACATCCGCCAGATTGACGAGCTGCTTGCCGCCAAGACCAAAGAGATAATGACCGTCTGAGCCAGATGACTCAGGAGGGTCTCGTAATAAGGAACACCGGAAGCTGGTACGTGGTCCTCACGGACTGCGGCCGCGCTTTCGAGTGCAAGGTGAAGGGCAACTTCCGCCTCAAGGGCATACGTAGCACAAACCCTGTGGCGGTGGGCGACCGTGTGCGCATCACACCGGGGGCCGACGGGGAGACGGCTCTCATCACCGAGATAACAGACCGCCGCAACTATATCATACGGCGTGCATCCAATCTCTCCAAGCAAAGCCACATCATCGCAGCCAACATCGACCAGGCGGCCTTGCTGGTGACCGTCTCGCATCCCGAGGTGAGCACCACGTTCATAGACCGCTTCCTGGCCAGCGCCGAAGCATACCGCGTGCCGGTGCTGCTGCTTTTCAACAAGGTAGATCTGTGCTCCAGTGACGAGCTCAGCTACATGGACGCCGTGTGCCGGCTCTATTCCTCGCTCGACTATACCTGCCTGAGGCTCAGTGCCAAGGAGGGCGCGGGACTCGACGAGGTGTGCTCACACCTGCAAGGAAAGACCACGCTGCTGAGCGGTAACAGCGGTGTGGGCAAGAGCACGCTGCTCAATGCCCTGCTGCCCGATGCGCAGGCCCGCACCGCGGAAATCAGCGAGGCACACCAGACAGGCATGCACACCACCACCTTCTCGCAGATGTTCTTCCTGCCCCAGGGCGGCGCGCTCATCGACACACCGGGCATCAAGGGCTTTGGTACCTTCGACATGGAGCGCACCGAGGTGGCTCACTATTTCCGCGAGATATTCCAGGTGGGACAGGAATGCCGCTTCGACGACTGCACCCACACTCACGAGCCGGGCTGCGCAGTGCTCCAGGCCGTGGAGGAGCACCGCATAGCACAGAGCCGCTACACCAGTTACCTCTCCATGCTGGAGGACAAGGACGAAGACCGCTACCGCAAGGCCTTCTGACCGAACCGGACTCATCCATTCGCCCGAGAGCAGAGAGAGAAGACTCGAGACAGCCTCATCCATTCGTCCGAGAGCAGAGAGAGAAGACTCGAGACAGCCTCATCCATTTGCCCGAGAGCCGCAACAACGGGCCGACAGCATCCTGATGGGGACAACTGGGCGAGGTGAACCTCCCCAGGAGAGGCGATGCGATGGACGAAGCAGAAGGGAGATGCGAAAAACGCAGTGCGCTGCATGTGACTGCGCAGCACGCTGTGATGGCCATTGCAGCGCGCTGCAATGGCTGATGCACCGCACTGCTGCATCCTGCCCTGCATATATCCGCATGACAAGGAACGCAGAAAGCAGGCCTCCACACCATGCTCCTGCAGGCGAAGCAGGCCCTTACTCCAGCCCTCACAATGCCGTCAGCATCTCCACCCGTGCCGCCTGGGAATACCCCACCGGGCCATTGACGCGATGCCCGCACCTGTCTCATCAACCGACACCAAAACAATGAAGTATCACAGCAGACACCCCCTGGAGGCTGCCCCGCGCCCATCGGGCATGGCACGCCTCCTTGTTCTTTTACTCATGCTTGCAGTCGTAATGCCAGCCGGAGCACGACTGCGCCATGCCTCCTCCAGCCTGCTCCTGGGCTGCGAGCGCGACTCACTCTATCTGCCACTGCTCAGCGGCAGGCGCGTGGCGCTCTTCAGCAACCAGACGGGAGTAGATAGCCACGGCCTGCATACGCTGGACCGACTGCTTGCCAGTGGCGTGAAGGTGACCACGCTGTTTGGTCCCGAACACGGTTTCCGCGGTACCGCCGATGCCGGCGAGCACGTGAGCAGTTCGGTGGACGAGCCCACAGGCATCCCCATACGCTCGCTCTACGACGGAGGCAGCACGGGGCCGGGCGATGCCATCATGCATGACTTCGACGTGCTGGTGGTTGACATACAGGATGTAGGACTGCGCTTCTACACCTATTATATCAGTATGTTGCGGCTGATGAACCGCTGCGGACAGACGGGCAGGCAGGTGGTGGTGCTCGACCGCCCCAATCCCACGGGCCACTATGCCGACGGCCCCATCCTGGAGGACAGCCTGCACAGCGGAGTGGGTGCGCTGCCCATCCCCGTGGTGCATGGTCTCACGCTGGGCGAACTGGCTCTCATGGCTCAGGGCGAGGGCTGGGTGGAGCATCCGTGCAGCCTCACCGTCATCCCCTGCAAGGGCTACACCCACAGCACGCTCTACGCTCTGCCCGTGGCTCCAAGCCCCAATCTGCCCGACATGCGCAGCATCTACCTCTATGCCAGCATCTGTCCCTTCGAGGGCACTACGCTCTCGCTGGGCCGTGGCACCGCCCACCCCTTCCAGATGTACGGCCATCCCGAGCTCCGGGGATGTTCCTTCTCCTTCACTCCGCGCAGCATGCCCGGTGCCAAGAACCCGCCCCTGCTGAACCAGGAGTGCCGTGGAGTGGACCTCTCATCGCTCCCCATGGACAAACTGGAGCGCTGGGACAGGATTCATCTGGAGTATGTGATAGATGCCTATGAGCGTATGGAGGACAAGGACAACTTCTTCGGTTCCCGCGCACATTTCTTCGACCTGCTTATGGGAACGTCCCGCGTGCGCCACATGATTGTGGAGGGAGCCTCCGAGAAGGATATCAGGCGCACCTGGAAAAGCGGTCTCAAGCGCTTCCTGCGCCAGCGCAAACCCTATCTGCTATACCCCTAAACAGGGAAAAGGACAAGCATTTGCTATATAGATGTAGCATTCTGCTAAAATAAAGGAAACATTTTGGCAGAATGCCTCTGCCTTTCTATATAAATATGTACATTTGCCTTCGAGAAAGCCCCAAAAGGGCTCTTTCCCCGGTGGCAAAGCATTACCGCACCCATACGACAATAATTTATAACTCTATAAAAACTGTTCAATTATGAGAAAAACTACACTAAGTTCGACCCTACAGGTCTTTCTATTGTTCCTCGTGGCGTTATTTGCCGGGGGAGCCAATGCGCTTGCAGAAGCATACGAGTATGATTTCACAGGCTCCAATAAGATGTACTCCGACGAGGGCTTGACTAAGGAAATAGCTACGGGCAGCGCTATAACATCGGCCTTTTACGCCTCCGACGGCAAGATGTTTGCTGTTTCTGGCACGGTGAAGTTCAATGCCGGATACCTTTTCCCCAACAACCAATCAACAGTCACCCTGCCTACCTACAACGGGCAGAAGATTGTATCCGTCAAGATGACCAACACCGGCGGATGCTCAACCAAAACCAAGGTATCCATCAAATCTGGTACCGAGACAGCATCAGCCGAGCAGACATGGGCCAAACAGGGAGTAACCTACACTTATGACATCGCTCCACAATATCAGACAGAGCAGTTGGTGATATCTGTCAACAACAAGAATGCACAGATAGCAACGCTTGTCATCAGCACAGAAGCTGCAGGCGAGGTGACCGCCAAGGCCGCAGCTCCCGAGCTGACTGCCGCTTTCTCATTCGAGGAAGCGAGCAGCGAGGTGACCATCACCAATAAGGAAGAGGGCGGCACAGTGTATTACACCACCGACGGAAGCGACCCCACCACCGAGAGCGAGCACTTCACCGAGGCCAGCAAGACCCTTGTCATCACTGCCACAACCACAGTCAAGGCCATGGCCACTGCTACAGGCAAGGACAACAGCCGCATCGTATCGGCCACCTATACCAAGAAGGAGCCCGCTCCCATCTATAAGACTGTGGCAGAGTTCATCGCTGCCAAGCCCAAGACAGAGGCCAAGCTCCAGCTCACCGACGCACTCGTGTATGGCAACAAGGACAATATGAACATCTTCCTGCACGATGGCACAGGCATGATACAGCTCTTTGACGGAGGCAAGGGCTTGCCTGCCGGCATCAAGTACGGCACTCGCGTGACCGCCACATTCGCAGGCACCTACCTTCTCTATAGCGGACAGCACGAGATGAAGGACGCCAAGCTGGTGGGCGAAGCCACCATCACCGAGGCTGACACTCCGTATGGAATGAAGGAGGTGACCGCTGCCGAAGTGACCGAAGAGATGGTCGGACAGCTGGTGACCGTAATGGGAGTGACCTTCCAGGCCAACAAGATGGAGAAGGGCAGGGTCATCGTAAAGGACGGAGAGACCGCTCTCACCATCTACAATTCACTCCGCGTGACTGAACCCACCGCATTGCGCACCGACGCAAAGGCCAACGTATCGGGCTTCGTAATGGAGTATATCAACAACAGGTCACTTGAAGTCAGATTGCCGATTAGACCGCAACTTTTATAAGGGGTGAGTGGGGATACTGTAAATGTGCTGCTGGCAGCAGCGGCATACAACTTCAAAAGAGCAATGAAAGCTCTTTTGTACGTTTTTCAAAAAATCAGCGAGATACTGTATGAATACAATATCTCGCATAAATGAGCTTTTTAAGGGACGAATAATTTATCCGATGAAGTTTCCGGCGCATACTCCTGCAAAGTCAATTCTCCTCGCAGCACCCCAAAGGCATTCATGGCCAATGCTCCCATTTCATCCTCACCGGGAATTACCACAATCGGAGCCAGTCCTTCCAGCCATTCACGCACCCCCTGGATGCAATAGTCATTGAAAGCGATACCTCCAGTCAGAATCACGGCATCAGTCTGTCCGTGAAGTGCGATGTGCATGGCACCGACCTGCTTGGCTACCGTATAAAGCATGGCATCCAGCACCAGCTTGTGCTTTTCGGCTCCGGCATGTGCCCAACGGATAATACTCTGCACATCAGTAGTACCCAAATGAGCCACCAGACCTCCCCGACCATTTATCATCTTACGGATTTCGGCATAGGTATATTTCCCGCTGAAACACATATCTACCAACTGCCGGGCCGGCAACGTTCCTGCCCGCTCCGGACTGAAAGGCCCTTCTCCATTCAAAGCATTATTGACATCGACTACCTTCCCATAATGATGGGCACTGACCGAGATGCCTCCTCCCAAATGGGCTACAATCAGATTTAGTTCTTCATACTTTCGTCCGATACGGGCTGCATAACTACGGGAAACAGCCCGACTGTTCAGTGCATGAAAAATGGAGATGCGCGGCAATTCCGGAATACCGGAGATACGGGCCAAATCGCGCAACTCATCAGTCACCACCGGATCGGCCAAATAAGAAGGACAACCGGCACAATGCGCAATCTCATCGGCAATCCAGGCCGCCAGATTCGATGCGTGTTCCATATCAGCATGCCATAAATCATGCTTGATTTGTTCGTTAATCTGATACACTCCACCGGGTGTGGGTTTCAACAATCCTCCACGGGCAATCACGGCATCAAAGGCAAGCGGGATGCCTGCCTTAGCCAGTGTATCGTGCACATACTTACGGCGATACTCATACTGTTCGTTGATATGGTGAAAGCCTGCCAGTTCCCTGGAGGGATGGGCAATGCTTTCACGCCAGATGGGATTCTCATTCTCGTAGACTGCCAGCTTCGTAGAAGTGGAGCCCGGGTTGATGACAAGTATTTTCATAAGGTCTAGTTTTATTCTTTTCGTGTCCCTGCCAGACATGCCAGCACCAGACTGTAGTATTTGGAGTTTCCGGAGTCACTCCGCGAAGGCACCACTACCGGTGCGATGGTACCCGTCAGCATACCTGCCATATTCGCATCGCCAAACAGAGACAGGGTTTTGTAAAACGTATTGCCCGATTCTATATTAGGGAAAATCAGAATATCTGCATTGCCTACCACTGGCGAGGAAAGTCCTTTTATCTCCCCGCTGTGCTTGTCGCAGGCGGTCTTGGCATCCATCGGCCCGTCGATAAAAACTTTTCCGAAACGGCCTTCCTGCGCTTCTTTTTTCAGTTCCACGTAGCTCAGAGTATGGGGAAATTTCTCGTTGATTTTCTCCGTGCAGTGTATCAGTGCCACCCGAGGCTCTTCGCATCCCAACGTACGACACAAAGTCAGGTCGTTGGCAATCATTGAGCGGTATTGCTCCAAAGTAGGACGAGGAATTACTGCCGCATCCGAGAAAAACAGCAGTTTATGATACAAAGGTACCTGCGCCACGGCCACATGGCTCAGCACCCCTCCTTCGGGTAACAGTCCCTCTCCTTTTTTCAGGACTGCACGCAGCAGGTTGTCGGTGTTGATAAGTCCCTTCATCAGGACTTCCGCCTCACCCGTACGTACCAGTTGCACAGCCAGCGCAGCCGCTTCATCCGGTGTTCCAGCTTCGTAAATGCGTACAAAGTCGGGAGAAGCCGCCCGCAAGTCGAGCGCTTCTTTCAAGTGAGCAGAATCTGTGACCAGCAGATATTCAGCAATCTCCTCTCTCAAGCTACGGATAATGACATATTCCGTGTGCGGATCGTTCGGGCAGACCACCGCCACTTTCCGTCGTATACCGCGCGAACGCAGGCAGTTGACCATCTGAGAAAGGGTTCGAATCAGTTCCATATCATTAGATTTTAAACAAATATGAGAAAATAATTTGAATAAATATCTATTTGAGATGCTAATTAATGCTATAGAGCCGGAGGAGGAAAAATCCTCCCAACGTCAATTTGTCGATAAAATCCTACGAAGTACGTATTATATGCTACAATCGTGCAAGGAGATATACCTACTTTTGTAAAGAATTATACATAATACTTACCATGAAAAATATATTCTGCTTTTTAACCTTATTGTTCAGTCTCTGTGCAAATGCACAAATCACAGAGCGTACATTACCTGCCGAATGGAAAAACCTTATCGATGGAGGACGGTTTAAAGACCGGTTCCTGCCTATGCCCGACGGGAAGTCCAGCGACAATGTGTGGGGAACCGACTCGGTACGTCTCCGATACGTTGACAACGGAATTGAAAATCCGGAACTTTCTTTTTGGGGAGGAAACATTCTTAAAGGCAAGGACAATAAATACCATCTCTTTGTCTGCGGATGGGCGGAAAACTCGCCCAAAGGCCACATGACATGGCCGCAATCTACCGTATTCCATACGACAAGTGAGCATTTAAGCGGACCTTATACCATCTGTGACACGATTGGGAAGGGACATAATCCGGAAGCATTTATACTAAAAGACGGACGTCCCGTGGTGTACGTTATCGACGGATATTACATTGCAGACAGCCTGAATGGGCCGTGGACGTACAGTCATTTCACCTTCGACAAGAGAAACAGAAAAATCATTGAGGGGCTGTCTAACCTGACTTTTGCCAGAAGAAGTGACGGTTCTTATCTGATGGTATGCCGCGGAGGAGGTGTGTGGATCAGTGAAAATGGTATCTCTCCCTATCAACAGGTAAGTGACAGAAGTGTGTATCCGGACGTAAACGGGGAATTTGAGGACCCGGTTATCTGGAAAGACAGCTTGCAATATCACCTTATCGTCAACGACTGGCTGGGAAGAATTGCCTACTACCAGCGCTCCATCGACGGTATCCACTGGATTACGGAGGAAGGCGAAGCTTACACTCCGGGAATAGCCGCTCACAAGGATGGTTACAAGGAAAACTGGTTTAAGTATGAGCGCATGAAAGTGTTTCAGGATGAATACGGACGCCCCATTCAGGCCAACTTTGCCGTTATCGATACCATCAAATGGGAAGACCATCCCAACGACCGGCACAGTTCAAAGAATATATGCATCCCTCTGAACAAAGGATTGCGCTTGTCTGTCCTGAACGAAGATACGATTACCGCCCAAACCAAGGAAATCAAGGTGCTGGTAAAAGCAGAGGAAGGGGTTGACTTCAAGGATTTCGACATGAAATCGCTGAGATTCGGAAGCTCCTCAGACGTAAATTACGGAAAGGGATGCAAGGCTGTCAAACGTATCGCTTCGGGCAAGGACCTGATTATCGTATTCGATGGCAGAAACAATACCATCAGAAAAGATGAATTTGCTCCCAAACTGCTCGGAAAGACGAAAAAAGGAGACTTGCTGTACGGATATGCCAGACTGCCTTACGTTAATTATCATCCGGCATGCCTGTCGGCGGCATATCCTATGGCGTATGACAAGCAATTGGAATTGGAACTGGAAGTGAAGAATTTCGGTTTGTCCACCTCAGAAGAAACAGACCTGACCGTACTGGTCAATGGAGTAAAACTGGCAGAAGGACGGGTGAAAGCGCTTTCACCGTATGAAAGTGTAAAACTTAGCCTGCCTTGCATACACGCGGCCAAGATTGACAACCAGACTTTATTTACGATTGTGTACAGCCAGCACGGTAAGGAAATCCGCAAAGAGACCATACAGAACTTCGACTGATAACACGTTACCTTATACACACGAACGGGGAATACGAGCTCCTTTTTAGAGGATATTGTATTCCCTTTTTTATGAGACTCTATCTCAATTGTCAATTATTTACTTTATTCCTTCTTTTCTTGTGCGCATAATTCGCAAGTTCTCTCTATATTTGCCTTACTTGGTAAATAAAGAAGGAACACATGAAAACAAATTTTTCTTTCGATATGCAAGCCCTCGACGAGGGCATCCACAGCCGCTTCCCCAATCATAAGGAAGCACCGCTTATCGGACTTACCGGAAACTTCAGCGACGGAAATCTTGACGAAATGCAATCTGCCGAGGTTGATACTGTCGAACTTTCTTGAAAGACGCGATTTGAGTTT
>ENA-UEQL01001074-UEQL01001074.1-human-gut-metagenome-genome-assembly--contig:-NODE-1074-length-19614-cov-10.868915_pt1 | contig 19614 bp, 13 predicted proteins | sample MGYA00242905_ERZ507926 | MGnify/ENA primary metagenome ERZ507926 (study PRJEB26167, sample SAMN06115531) | human gut metagenome | host: Homo sapiens | place: China:Henan | collected 2015-09-09...
GTTTGGTTTACAACACTATCTAAGCATTCGCTCAAATATTTTTCTACATTATATACAGGTATAATCACCGATACTTTTGGCATTAAATTGTACTTATCCTTTCATCCTTACGTTATAATCTTTTCACTTACATTTCACGGGGAGGGTAAATGTAAGTCCCAAGAGTCTTAAATATTTATGCGTTACACCATTACGTTTAATATTTTTTAGTGAAAAAATATTTTCCCCAAAAGAATATTGTGTTTTTATTTTTTTGAGAAATAATTCATAATTTTCCTGGTCTAAAATTTCTTTGCATTTATCTAGATACTCATCTGTTTTGTCTTGAGGAATATTTGCAAAATGCCAACTCAAAACAGATGAAACATATTCGTCTAAGCTCGATTTATATTCTTCTATTAAGTTATTTGTGATTAAAAATTGTTTTAATAATTCAATATTTTTAAATACGCAAAAACTTTCAATACTAGCACTATTTGTTATTGATTTCAACCTTGTTCTATAATGATAAAAGGATTTATTTATGTATAAAATTTTATTAGCAAGCAAATTTGCACTTATTGAAAATAGATGATCTTCTCCATTTTTAGTTGGTGCGAATTTTATATTATTCTCTTTTATAAAGGTTGTTTTATAGGCTTTATCCCAACAAAATAAAGACAATCCTTCAATACTTTTTTTACCAACTTCTTGCCAATTAAAAACCTTATTATTCAAAAGGTTTAAATTGAAATATCGCTTTGCTCTTTTCTTAAAAACTCTTTGGCGATTATTAGCCCCGTCTTCTGAACAAACTAAATAATCAAACTGTATTATATCAGCAGCGGCATCTGAAAAACTTTTATTTATAACTTCTAATGTTTCAGAATCTAGGAAATCATCGGGATCAACAAAAACAAGATATTCTCCTTGAGCAGCCTCAATAGCATTATTTCTCGCTACGCCTTGACCTTGATTTTCTTGAGTGATAATTTTTATTCTACTATCTTTTTCGGCATATCCTTTTAAAATTTCTAAAGAATTATCGGTGGATCCATCATTTATACAAATAATTTCAATATCAGATAATGTTTGATTGATTACACTATCTAAGCATTCTCTTAAATATTTTTCAACATTATAAACTGGAATTATCACTGATACTTTTGGCATTCCCAACCCTCTTAGAATTTTTACTTAACATAATATATAATAAGTTTAGTTACTTCTAAATTCTAGCATAAACAATTCTTGAGATTTCAGTTACAACTCAAATACTTTTTATATTGTTACATTTTATTTGAAAACACTTTCCTCAAGTTCTTATAACTCCACGCTTATGATTTTACAACCTCATTCTCTTGTTGTAATATCATAAATAATTATGATAGAAAATTTGGAGAAAATTAAAGCTGCAATAGAAATCGAGGCGAAATATCGCTATATAGATATTCACGGCAAAACTCAAAGTTTTTCTAGTTTTATAAAAAAAGAAGCAAAAAAGATTGCAAAAAAATCTAAAAATCCTCGTTGGGAAATTATTGTTGATGCGTTTGAAATGTATCCAGTTTCTTCTCTTCCAGATAGAAGAAAGGCTATTGAACATTTAATTAGGGTTATAAAATCCGACTTAGAGCAAGAGGCTCTTGATAAACAAGAGGAAAAAGAACATCAACGACAAAGAGAAAAACACCCCTCTCAAGTTGATGTTATGTATATTAAAGGTGTCGGTCCAAAAGTTGCGGCAAAATTCAACAAACTTGGAATATATACCGCTCAAGATTTGATGATGTATTTCCCGAAGAAACATATTGATTATTCCTCAAGAACGCTAATCAAAAATCTTGAAGAAGGGCAAACAACTACTGTTTTTGGATATATCAAGTCAGTTTCATCTTTTAATACAAGAAATAATCTTTCTGTAACAAAAGTCACGATAGCTGATGAGAGTGGAAGGTTTGAACTCAGCTTTTTTAACGCAAAGGGAAATAAATATTTACTTGAGAGAATGAAAGCCCAATTCCCGCAAAATGCAGGAATTATGGTTTCAGGTGTTGTCAAAATGAATAATTATTCAGGGCATCTTACAATGGATAAGCCTACATACTCGATTATGACAGGCGAATTCATGGAAAATCCCGATTCAAATTTGAATATAGCAAGGATTGTTCCTGTTTATACTGTCTGCGAAAACTTGAGCATTAAAACTCTGAGAAAAGCTATTTTTAACGCAATTGAATTGTATAAAAACGACATTAAAAATATCATCCCTGATTTCATTAGGGAAAGACTTGGGATTATGGAGAAAAAAGATGCTGTTAAACAAATCCATTTTCCAGAAACAATGGATTCTTTAGAACACGCTAGATTTTCGTTGATTTTTGAAGAATTATTTTTAATACAATTAAAGCTCATAAGATTAAGAGAAAATACTGCAAAAACAACTTCTGCATATGCTCTTCAAACACATTCTGGCGGACTTGTTCAAAAATTTATATCAGAATTACCATTTGAATTAACATCGGGACAAAAACAAGCTGTAAACGAAATTTTACACGACATGAATTCTGATACCCCTATGCAAAGACTTCTCCAAGGTGATGTAGGTAGTGGAAAAACTGTTGTAGCAACCATTATGTTACTTGCGGCTGTTGAAAACGGTTACCAAGGGGCATTGATGGCTCCAACTGAAATTCTTGCACAACAACACTATAACAACCTTGTTCAATGGTTAACTCCGTTGGGGTTAAGCGTGGGATTGTTCCTCGGAAGTCACGGGAAAAAACTACGCCAAAAATTTGAAACGGATCTTCAAAATGGGCAAACAAATATTGCTGTTGGAACTCACGCTCTAATTCAAGAAAATGTCGAATTTAATAATCTTGGAGCTATTGTTGTGGATGAACAACATAGATTTGGGGTTAAGCAAAGAAATATTTTAAAGAAAAAATCCCAAAATCCTCAAATGCTTACAATGACAGCGACTCCAATACCAAGAACTTTGGCTCTAACTGTTCATGGAGATTTAGATTTGACTGTAATAAATGAACTTCCGAAAGGGAGAAAACCGATTAAAACAATTTTGACTGGTTCTCATCGACAAGTTTGGGAACTTATTAAAAATGAAGTGAATTCTGGACGACAAGCTTACGTTGTATATCCGCTAATTGACGAGAGTGAAACTCTATCTGCAAAAGCTGCAACGATTGAAGCTGAAAAACTTCAAACAGAAGTATTTCCTCAATTTAAAATAGGACTTCTTCACGGGAAATTAAAAAATGATGAAAAAGAAGAAGTCATGAAAGATTTTAAAGAAGGGAAATATGATATTCTCGTATCAACAACGGTTGTAGAAGTTGGGGTTGATGTTCCAAATGCGACGGTTATGGTAATTGAAAATGCTGAACGGTTTGGACTTTCGCAACTTCACCAATTGAGGGGGCGTGTTGGTAGAAATTCGCTACAATCATATTGTGTTTTAATTACAGCTTCTCGCTCTCAAGAAACCAGAGAACGACTTGGAATTATGACTCAAACAAATGATGGTTTTGTTATTGCAGAAAAAGATTTGCAACTTCGAGGTCCTGGTGAATTTTTAGGAACAAGGCAATCTGGTTTGCCAGACTTGATAATTTCAGATATTGTTAGAGATGCAAAGATTCTTGAGCTTGCAAGAAACGAAGCCATTGATTTTGTCAAAAACTACAATATCGAAGATTTTCCAATGCTAAAAAATGTCACAGCACTCGAAATGTTTACAGGTTTAGATATTTAACCTATTTAAGAACTCTACGAAGACATCTCGCAACACGTCTTACTGTTTTAGAGATAATGGATTGCTGTTTGAATTGGTTATTGATAACTTTTTCTCGTAAACCCATTCTGTATTTGTGTCCAAATTCCTTTTTCCAGCCAGCATATGCGTCTTTGAAGTTGTTAGACTTAGGACCAGATGTTTCTTTTAACCTGTCGTAAAATTTCAAGTCAATAAGATTCATCTTTTGAGGAGAAGCTTTTCTCACAAAATATCTGTCTTTTGCAGCATAATAAGCAGAATTTAAAGCTAATTGGATTGATTTCATGTTAACACCTTCTTTTTTTTACTTTCCAGATACTTACTAATAAAACAAACAGAAATAAAAAATTGCCAAATTAATACAAAAAAGCTGGCATATATTAAAATTTATAAAAATGCCAGCTTTTCTCTATTTGTTTAATTGCGAATTATTTTTTAATTACTCCTACTACATAATCAACAATTTTAGACATCATTGAAGGGGTTTTGAATTGTTTTTCAATCTGTTCATTTTTTTTAATTCTACTAATTCCTACTTTGTACGCTTTTCTCCATCTTTTCATTGCTTCAATCGGGTCATGAGTCGAAGCACCAGAAGTCCTTTCAACATAATTTCGTAAATTAGTTTCAACACTATCTAATTTTTGTTTTTTAGAAGCCTTAGTAATAAAATATCTGTCGTACGTTGCACTAAGAGCCGCACTGTAAATTCTTCCTATTCTTGACATTTGGGGTATCCTCATATTTGTCTGGTAAATATATAAATCTTCTTACAAAATTATTATAGCTCAAAAAAACAATTGCAAGAAAACGGCAAAGCGTTTTTTCATGATTTGCTAGGCTTAACTAGTTGTGAAATTTCAGTTAGTGCAATGCCTGCTGGAGTAAAATTGCCCCTAACTAGCAAAATATTTTTATCACGAGCATTCATAAGAATATGAAATGCCAAATAGTTACAAACTCGATTAAAAATTTTAAAACAACAAACATCGGAGGACTACCAGTCCACCCAATTATAAGAACCCCGAAACTTGAAGAAGTTCAAGATATTCTTGAATTGAACTCCAAAATCAAAATTGGCGAAGGAACATCCGGAACCGCTTATGAATATGGCGAAAATGTAATAAAAATTTTCGACAAAATTCTAAAAAAACTTGCAAAGAAAACTTTATTTTCTGAAATGGACAACTTGGCAAGTTTGAGTCATTTAATTACTAAATCGGGGAACGAAAATTACCTCCACAACACACAAAAAGGACTTTTCGCATTTGAAAAAGATAAATTGCCTATCCTTGTTTCATCAAAAGTTGCTGGAGAAAATCCACACCCGATAGAAGCACCATTCAACGAAAAGAACCTTGAAGCGATTGTAGAAACTCTTAACCGACTTGATAAAGGTTTTGGTAAAACTCAGTTCCTACAAGCCGATATGCGGGCTCCAAATATTAAAATCACAGAAAACGATGCAGGATTACTCGATTTTGAATACCTTCATAGAGTAAAACTTGGGGATGAGAAAAATATAGAAAAAACAGCAAAAACTCTTCCTCAACTCAACAAATCAAACTACACATTCTTTTTAAATGAAAGTGACACAGGTTTTGGAACAAGTAACCTGAGAGCATTTGAATACGATACACTTGCACCTTATTTATATAGAAGTCCAAATATTACACAAGCCCAAGAAACGTTTAGAAATTATATAAAATTAAAAAGTGAACACCATTTGGAAATGGCACATCACTATAACAAACTTCAAACCGAATTAGGGAACGAAATATTTAAAAGAATGGAAGCAGAAGAAGCATGTCACTACATGGCTTTAAAAAGCGGAGATAAAGACATCTTACATACAGAAGCCGCTAAACTTCAGATGTATTCATTCTTACGTTGGATAAACCTGACAGCTCAAAAACTCAGTGCTCCGCCTATTAACATTGCACAAATTGAATCATTTTTGGATAAAGAACGTGCCAGTTATATCCAAGAAATACAACGTGGTATTACAAACAAAGATGCAGTAAAAGTTTATTACTATACAAACGCAAAAAATACCGCAGATGAAATTTCGAATTTGATTACTTATGCTGCACAAACATATAAAATTCCACCTGAAAGGCTTATGCAAAAAGCTGAATTTGGATTACTAACCGACAAATTATTATGTAAAAGAACACTTTAAATGCGAAACAGCCGGTAGGGTGGAAAAAGCCAGTAGCGGTTCCCACCTTACATTCTAAAGATGTTAAACTATAAACATTTATTAAAAAGAATATCGGACAAACAATTTAATAATTAGACATGCAATTTAATAAATCCTAGACATTCAAAATAATAAATTTTTCCCCTAAAAGAGGTTAAATTTGAAATTTATTATTTTGCGTGTCAGACATTCTCAATTTATGTGTCTAGTTATAGTCCAATTATACATAACTTTTCAAACTAAAAAAGGAACCCGAATGGGTTCCTTTTAAATGGAGGAGAAGGTGGGATTCGAACCCACGGAACGCTCGCACGTTCGACGGTTTTCAAGACCGCTCCGATCAACCGCTCTGGCACTTCTCCAAGCAATTGCTTTCAGATGTATTATTATTTTACCAACTCAATCTTAATTGTCAAGGATTATTTTATAAATTAATCGTAGGATGTTTAATAGCCCAAAAGGTGTTAGCATTCTCGTATGGCTAATGAAGATAATATAGCAATTAGAAAAACACCAACGCTTAAACTAATCATCCTTAGTATCGTAACTGTGGGGATATGGTGGTATATCTGGCTTTGGAAGCTAATAACCGACATCAACAACCTTTATCCCCAAAAAGGGAAATGTATCCATCGCTACAACTGGTTTTGTACACTCATTGGGTTAGATATTATTTCTACAATCCTTGATATCAAAGGAATACAAAAGGAATTTATTATAAATATTGCAGATGTTCTATGGCTTCTTTTAAATTTAATCTTAACATTACAACTTCTAAAAAATATTGAACGTTACGTAAAAGAAAAATTCGACATCGAAATCAAGCACAATGTCTTGGGTTGGATATTCTTCGGAAGTTTTTACGTGAATTATAAAATTAACAGATTAAATAAAAGTATTCAAGATGGAATAAATAAAAAAATTACCCAAATGAAATTATTCAACACCCAAGAAAAATTCTTAGACAAAGTTAAAAGATTTTTCAAAAAATAAATTATTTTTTACGAGTTTTAAACGCAAAATATTTAAACAATACGTAGGTTACAACCGAAACTAAGAATATTGAAATAAACTGCGATATATAAACATTTTTAATCGCAAATCTAACCAACAATTCCAAAATTATTACATTTATAAAATAACTTACCGCCCAAGTTGAGCAGCATTTCAAATACTCATGCAGATAATTTCCTTTTGTACAAAATACAAAAAACTTCTGGTTAAAATACGAAAATACAGAAGAAATTGTCCACTGCAAAACCACACATAATTGGTAGTGACCTTGCCCCAACAAATAAACTGCAAGAGCAAAAATTACATAAGAAATTCCAGCATTTACAGCTCCAATAAATAAAAATCTGATTTTATCAGGGATTTTGCACCAGTTTGAATATAAAGATTTCATAACTTCCATAACAAAATTTTATCACCCAAAGATTATTTCTCAAGAGGAAGCAACTAAATAACAATTCGTTAGAGTAAACCCCTCATCCTAACCTTCCCCCCAAGGGGAAGGAACATCGTTAGGGATACATTCGGATAAAATCCTACAATTCTTTATCTGACTCTTTTATTGGAGCACCGATTACACGTTCCAATTCCGCAGCATTGACGTTATATTGTAACAATGTTGAATAATAATCCAATTGAGCATTCAAATATGTGTTTTCTGAATCTTTGAACTCAATCGCATCACCTAGACCAACTTGGTATCTACGGAATGCTTGGTATTGTTGTTCTTTTGCTTGTTGAAGAGCAAGTTTGGAAACCGCAATACTATCGTGAGAATTCATCAAATTTATATATGCACTTTTAACATCTAAATAAACATTTTGACGCTCTTGTTCATAATCCGCAACATATTTTTTGTATGTAGCATTTGCTTCATCAACTTGTTTTTTCAACAACATCAAATTCAATGCCGAATATTGTAATTGCAATCCAACAGAATAACCATAGTCAGCATTAATTTTTCTACCACCATATTGGTATTGACCAAAAGCCCCAATATCTGGAGTAAAAGCACGTTTAGCACTACGAACATTTAATTCAGCAGCATCCATTCTTTTCTTTGCAGCTAAAAGAGAAGGTCGAGATTCTTCAGCCGTTTTGATTAAATCTTCAAAATTAACTGAATATTCTTTTGTATTTAAACCATCCTTCAAAACTACATCCGCAAGCTCTGGAATACCAACTGCGTTAGCAAGTTGAACAGACGCAAGTTCCATTGTATTCTTTGCTTTGATTAAATTCAACTTAGCTTTTCCTAGGTTATACTCTGCATAAGTTACATCAATTTTAGCTTTTTTACCAATATCAAAATATGCTCTTGCCTGTTTTAATTGAAGCTCATAATCTTGTACAGTATTTTCATAAACAGACTTTTGAAGCTTTGCAAAAATCATATTATAATATGCAACTTTCACATTGTAAATTACGTTTTCAATGCTTGTTTCTGCATCAAATCGAGAAGATTCATAAGTTCTTTTTGCAGAATCTGCAATAGCCTTAGTTTTACCGAAATCAAACAACAACATATTTGCAGAAATATTTGGGACATAATACATATCGTATTTTTGAACCATCATTTTCGCGAAATTTCCGCCCATTGTCATGAACATATCATTTCGAGAATAGCTAACCCCTGCACTTAATGTTGGGAAGAAATTTGACCATGCCTGACCAATTCTAGATTTATAAATTTCAGCATTACTAATAGCTGACATAATTGCAGGATGGTGAGTTATAGCTAATTTGATACAATCAGATAGAGTAACTTCACCATTCATATCAGCATATTCAATCTGGCTATTGATAACAGGAAATTTTGTTTCATACATACCTTCTGCTTCGTGCGAAGATTTTGCCTTAGATTTTGCATTAGACTTCATTTTCTTAATTTCAGTCTTATGATTAACCTTCACATTATCTGGTTCAACAATCTGAATTTCTTTTTGCTTTTTAGATGCAAGCAAATTTTCATCCACTTGTTGTTTCTTTGCCAATACAGAATTACCTGACAATGCAACAACTGAAGCTATTATAAGTATATTAACAATCTTTTTCATTCTATATCTCCAAATCCTTTTCGGTAATTTCTCTTTTAGGGAATTTATCAACAAATTCCTGAACAAGAACATAAAATGCTGGAGTTAAAGCTGCCCCCAAAGTTGCAGCCGCAACCATACCACCAAATACGGTTGAACCAACAGAAATTCTTGAATTTGCACCAGCACCAGAAGCAAATATCATCGGCAATACACCAATAATGAATGCCAATTCAGTCATCATAATTGCACGAAATCTCAATTTTGCTGCCTTAACTGCTGCCTCTCTAACTGGCAAACCGTGTTTTTCATGTTCTTCTTTAGCAAATTCAACAATCAAAATAGACTGCTTAGCTGCCAAACCAATCAACGTAATCATACCAACTTGAGAATAAATATCAAAAGATTGGTTAATCATCATCTGGAACAATAACGCACCCAATGCAGCAACTGGAGAAACCAAAAGTACCGCAATTGGAATTGTATAACTTTCGTACAATGCAACCAAGAATAAGTAAACAAATACCAAAGCCATTGCTACAATTACGATTGTTTGACCAGAAGCAGCTCTTTCTTGAGCAGAAGTACCAGACCAATCGAATGTCATATCAGAAGGAAGAACTTTCTTTGCAACCGCTTCCATAGCCTTCATTGCATCCCCAGAACTCTTTCCACTTGCTTGTTGACCTTGAATTTGTACTGATTCATACATATTGTATCTTGAAATTGAGGCAGTACCAACAGTTTGTCGCAAAGAAACAATTGACAATACAGGAACTTGTACCCCATTTTTATTTTTAACATAAATTCCAGCCAAATCAGTTGAAGTATTCCTAAATCTACTGTCAGCTTGTAATTGAACCTTAAATACTCTGCCGTATTTATTAAAGTCATTAACATAGTATGTCCCAAGCATTGAAGCTAAAGTTGAATATAATTCTTGCAAATCAACATCTTGAGCCAAAGCCTTAGCATAATCAATATCAACAATATACTGAGGAACGTTTGCTTGGAAAGAAGTGTTAACACTTGATAATGATGAATCTGAATTTGCAGCAGCAACAAGTTTGTTAGCCCAACTTTCCAATTCTTGAGCGGTATAATCCCCTTGAGAAAGCATTTGGAACTCAAAACCACCCATCATACTCATACCCATAATAGCTGGAGGAGAAAAAGCCATAATTGAAGCTTCTTTTGTATTTCCAGCAATTCGTCTTATACGTCGCAATATCGCAGTGTGAGAAAGATTAGTTTCACGACCTTGAGATTTACGTTTTACCCACTCGATAGGTCCAACTTTTCTATCTTCATAGCTATCTAGCGAGATGATAGCAGTTGCAGAGTTAACCGCACCATTTCCACCAAATACTGTTAACTTACTAGCATCAACACCATCCAACACCTTAACTTGGTCAAGGAATTTTTTTGAAACTTCCTCTGTTCTAGATAATGAAGCACCATCTGGAAGAGTAATTGAAGCAAGCAATATACCTTGATCCTCATCAGGAATAAAACCTGTTGAAATAACTTTGAAAGATACAAGCGTTAACGCAATTATTATTAAATAAGTTGTAACAAGCAACTTTTTATCATATACGAATTTTTTAACATATTCCATATAAAAATCTTCAAGCTTGTCAAAATATTTATTAAACACTTCAACAATTTTAGAAGTTCTTCTATTGATTCTTTTTTGAATATGTTTTAAATGACGAACGAAAGGAGAATCTGCTTTCTTTGAATCCTCTTGTTTTTCTCTACCAAGAAAGTGAGAACACATTGCAGGAGATAAAGTCAATGCACAAATAGCAGAAAGGGCAATTGAAACAGCAATACAAACAGCAAACTGCTTATACATAACACCAGTCATTCCGCCCATAAACCCAATCGGAACAAATACAGCCATCAATACCATCGCCATAGCAACCAGTGATGAACCAACTTCCTGCATAGTAATCTGTGTTGCCATAATTGCAGATTTACCTTCGTCAATGTGACGTTTTACATTTTCAATTACAACAATCGCATCATCTACTACAACACCAACCGCCAGTACTAATGCAAATAAGGACAACAAATTGATTGACATCCCCAAAGCATCCAACGCAAAAAATGTACCAATCAAAGAAACAGGAATTGTCGCACAAGGAACAAGAGTTGCCATCCCATCCCCTAAGAACAAATAAATAATCAATACAACAATTATACCTGTTAATAGAATTGTAAATTCTACTTCTTTCATTGACTCTTGAATATACTCGGCATCATCCTTAATAGTCATAATTTTGATACCGTTTGACATTCTTGAATTCAACTCGTCAACTTTAGCATGAACAGCCTTTGACATATTTATAACGTTAGCATCTGGTAATTGAGAAACCATAATAATTGCAGAAGGTTTTCCATTTACCAAACCTAAGTTTGTATAAGATTGAGCCCCTAGTTCAACTCTTGCAATATCTTTAATTCTAACATTTGAACCATCCATATTTGAACGAATAATTATATTTTCAAATTCTTTTACATCCGCCAAACGACCTTTTGTTTTCAAAGTTAGTTGTAAAGCTTGCGGGTCATCTGTTGGTAACTGTCCTAATGCACCAGCAGTAACTTGAGTGTTTTGTGCATTAATCGCAGCTTTAACTTCGCTTGTTGAAATGTTTAGACCTGCCATTTTTTGAGGGTCCAACCAAATTCTCATTGAATAATCACCCGCACCATACACATTTACATCCGCAACACCATCCACACGTTTCAATTCATCTTTAACATATATTGAACCGTAGTTTGACAAGTCTAACGGACTCCAATTGCCAGTTTCTGGATACAAGTTCAAAATCAAAGCTCCAGAACCAGACGACCTACTGATAGCAGTTACACCAGTTCTTTGAACATCTTCTGGCAACTGAGTTAAAACCTGTTGAATACGGTTATTTACGTTCATCAAGTTAATATTTTTATCAGAACCAACCTTGAAATACATTGTTAAAGAATAACTTCCATCATAAGAAGATGATGTCATATAAGACAAATTTTCAACACCGTTCAACTTATTTTCCAAAACAGTCGCAACAGAAGATTCAATAACCTCAGCACTAGCACCTTGATAGTTAGCACTTACCATAATTTGTGGAGGAGTAACATCAGGATAACTTTCTTGTTTCAAGCCCAAGAGTGAAATTAAACCAACAATCACAATACATATAGAAATTACCAATGCAAATCTTGGTTTTCTTATGAAGAAATATAATTTTTCTTTATCAAATATCTGTTTCATTCTTATTTACCTTTACTCTCACGCTTTGCATATTCTTCTGCTGATAAGATTTTAACCTTTTGACCTTCCATTGTTACGTTTTGAATACCTGCAACGACGATTTCATCATTTAATGTCAAACCTTCTTTTACAATCCAGTTTTTATTAACAACATCATCTGAAACCTTAATATCTTTTCTTACAGATTTTCCATTTTCAACGCCCCAAACGTAATATCCGCTCATAGCATCACCTTTTGTACAAGATTGAGGAACAATCATATAAGATGTTTTTTGAGGAGCAATAAGTTGAACTTTCATATAATCACCTGGAACTAACCAGTTTTTAGGATTTTCAAAAGTAGCTCTCATTGGAATTGAACCAGAATTTTGGTCAATTTGATTATCTACAAAGTCAATTTTACCAATTTGGTCATACCATTGACCATTGTCAAATTGAACTCGAACTTTAACATCTTTCAATCTATTGCTTGCTTTTAAAAGTTTTACAAAATCATCACTTCTCAAACTGAATGATACATAAACAGGATTCGTACTAGAAATATTAACTAACGAACCAGAAGTAGCGTTAACATAGTTTCCTTCCGTAATCTTAATTTTACCAATTCTACCATCAATAGGAGATTTGATTGAAGTGTAACTCAAATTAACTCTAGCAAGTTCAAGTTTTTGTCTTGCAGCATCTAATAAAGCTTTATTTGAATTTCTTGTAGCTAAACTTTGGTCAACATCAGAATGGCTAATTAAATCCTCTTTAATCAACGCATTAGCTCTATTCAATTCCTGTTGAGCATTTTTCAAAAGTGCAGAATATTGACTAACCGCAGCACTAGAGTTGTTTACTTCAATTTGATATTCACGAGGATCAATTTGGAAAATCAATTGTCCTTTATGAACAAAATCACCTTCTTTAAAATATTTCTTTAACAAAAATCCAGAAACACGAGCAATAACATCAACAGAATATTTTGCTTCAACACGCCCAGTAGATTCCGCAGAAATAAACACTTCTTCATTATGCGGAGTATCAACAACAACTTCTTTAGGAAGTTTCATCATTTGTTGCATTACCATCCCGCTAATCATACCAGATGTTTTATTATATATAATTGGTACAATAATAACCAATAAAATTAGTATAGCCAATTTTTTTCTTGTCATTTTTAATTTCATACTTTTTCTCCAAATTTAGGGTAGAATATTCTACTGTAATAGTAGAAAATCTATATAATTTTGTCAATAAAATATTGAATTTTTACACCAAGCATAGTACAATCAAAATAGTATAGGTAGAAAAGGAAACGGGTATGGAACAAAACGCAAATAAAATAATACCGCAATTAGATGACAATTTAGCATTCCAAATTGATTATACTGCGAATTATACCAAATCTTTCAGACGAGAATTCCAAGCTCAATTTATTGAAGGTTGTGAAACACCCGATGAATTCACTATTTTATATGCACTACATTTGCACCCAGATATTTCGCAATCAGAATTAGCAAAAATTCTTTTTAAAGGGAAGGCACATATAGGCAAAATCCTCAATGAAATGGAAGAAAGAGGGCTTATAAAAAGAATTGCCGATACAAGAGATAATATAATCATTAAAAGAAACGAAATTACTCCAAAGGGAGAAGAAATATTTGCGAAGGGGAATGTACAATTTTCAAAGGTTAAAAATAAAATATTAAAAGAATACACAAGAGAAGAATTAATTCAATTTATTCAATATTTGACCAAATACCGCAAAATTCTCTCTTCATTTGTAGATGTCAAATTGAAATAAAGTCGATAAGTCTATAAGTTCTTTATATATTTATTGTTTCACTCTCCTTGAGGAGAGGGTTTTATTGCAAAATTATTAGGGGAAAAGGAATAAGGGAAATATGGAAATAAGTTCGTTATGTGTTATTTTTCTTCATCCTAGTGAGCTAGAAAGTAATAGAACATCGTTCCTCTCCGAGGGAGAGGGGAATTGCTGTACTTGTTTAGATTTACCCCTCATCCTAACCTTCCCCCCAAGGGGAAGGAACTAATTATTCTTCTCCGAGAAGTCAGCAGTATCAAAATTCCTCCCTCTCCTTGAGGAGAGGGGTCGGGTGAGGTGGTGAACTAAACGCAAAATTTAATTTTATGAAACTGCGTGCCGTATGGCTGATTAATATTTTTCTTCCTCTCCGAGGGAGAGGCTAGGAGAGGGGTCGATTATTCTTCTCCCTCGCCCTTTGGGGGAAAGGGGTGGGGTGAGGAATTTGCTAAGATTAACCCCTCATCCTAACCTTCCCCCCAAGGGGAAGGTACACAACATTTTTGATTAATATACTTCGCTTCGCTCAGTATGACGAAACTTGGGATAATCTTGAGCATCGTTCCTCTCCGAGGGAGAGGATTGAGGAGAGGGGTTGAATATTCTTCTCCCTCGCCCTTTGAGGGAGAGGGGTGGGGTGAGGGATTTGCTAAGATTAACCCCTCATCATAACCTTCCCCCCCAAGGGGAAGGAACACAACTTTTTTGATTAAAATACTTCGCTTCGCTCAGTATGACGAATGTAAATTACAATAAACATAAAAGCGAGGCGATGTAAAATCGCCTCGCTTCTTTTTAGTTTTAATTATTCCTCTTTTTTATCCAATTTCTTAATCACAGTCTTTTCTTTTTCATTCTTTTCAAAAACTTGGTCGTCACTTTTTGAAAAAATCTTTGATAAAGACTCTTTTGTGTGATTTTGAGTTTGGGATTTATCTTTTTTGAACCACCCGTTAAAAGATTTTTTCTCTTTAGGTTGTTTTTCAGGTTTCACTTTCGGAGTTTTCACCTTTTCAACCTTTGGAGCTTTTTCGGTTTTTACTTTTGGTGCTTTATCTTTCACAACCTTTTGAGGTTTATCGGCTTTAATCTTTTCTGCCTTGACTTTTACCTCTTTAACTGGTTTTACGGCTGGTTCTTTTCCAAGTTTTAAAGGTTTTTCTTTTTGTATTTTCTCCTTTTTAACTTTTACTTTTTGCCCTTGATTTTCAGCCTTATTTTTGCCAAATTTGAACCAATCCCAGAATGATGTTTTTCGTTTTGGTTCTGGAGCAACAACAGGTTTAATATTATTCTCAACTTGTTCTGTTTTTTTAGATTTAGAAACTTTTTCCTTTACTGGTTTTTCTGGCTTAATTTTTGGCTCTTTAATTGGTTTTTGAACCTTTTCTTTTTTTGATTTTTTATTTACAGCAGAAGTTTCTTGAATAAGTTCATCATTAGATTCTGCCAAAGGTGCAATTCCAAGAGCATTATTTATAATTGAAGTTATTGATTTTTCTTGTTCTGAAACTTTTTCTGGCTTTTCTTTTCTAGCCTTCTTTGCTTTAGCTTTTATAGGTTTTTCTTCTGAAGTTTGGATTGTTTTTTCAGCGTCCTGTTTTTTAAGTTTTGCAGGTTTTTCTGGTTTTTCAGTTAATACTTTAGGTGTTTTTTCTTTTTTGATCTTTGGTTGTTTAACAGGTTTTTCTTTTTTAATTTTCTTTGATTTAGTTCCTTCAACAGCATTTATCAATGCTTGAGAAATTTCTGGAGAAGTTGTATTTTCAACTTGTTCAGTTTTATCTTCATCTCCATAATCGTAAGAAGGGCTTTGCTCAATATTTTGAATTTGTTCGTCCTCAAGTTTTTCAGGAGTTTTAACATTTTGAACTTTGACTTCTGGAGTTTTAATTTCTGGCACAATTACAACAGGGACAGCCGTTTCTTCATTTTCTGAAAGTGTTGTAATTTGATTGTTATTTTGACCTTTTGAAATTTTGTCTGATAAATCAACTGTTTTTGAAGAATGAGAGGATGCGATTTTCCTATCATTTTCTTCTGGAAGAATAATTTTTTCTTCTTCTTGAGATTGAATCTCCTCTTTTCCAACGGAAACATTATCTTTTGCATTCAAATCAGTTGAAGTATTTTCAACTTGTTTAGGATATTTGATGTCGAAACTTGCAGTCGGAACTTGTTTTTCTGCCTTATACAAAAAGCTTTGAGGCTCAAGTTCAACTACGTCTTCTGGATTTTCTTCTTTAGGGATTGGTTTTACTGGAGTAACTCCAAAATCTTCAGAATTGATATCCGCATGTTTTTCAACAACCTTTATTTCAGGTTTTTGTTGCTCTTGCAGTGATTCTTTTTCATCAGTATCAACAACTGGTTTAGTTTCATCGAATAGAGGAAGGTTGACCGCCATATCATCATTATTCGAAGCTATTTTTTCAGAATTTTGTTCCTCTGGTTGAATTTGTTCTTTGGCTTTAACAACTGGTGGTTCTTCTTGTTTTTCAACTTGAGAGTTTGGTTGTGCAACAATTTGAATTGGCTCAGATTCTGGTTTTGATTCTGCAATTACATTTTCTTTCAGTTTTTTTATTTCAGTTTCTTCTTTAGGATAAGAGATTGTAAAATCTGGCGAATCTTTGATTTCGTCTGCTACAATCTTTATACTTTCGGAAGATTTTTCTATTTTTTGTGGTTCTTGTGTTTTTGTAATATTTTCTGCTTCTGGAGTTTCTTCGATTTTCTCTGTTTTATCAGAAGAATTTTCATCCACACTTATAACTGGTTCTTGAACATTTTGTGGCTGATTTTCTATATGTTGAGCATTCTCAATTGATGCTGGCTCAATATTTTCAACTTTGTGTTGCAATTCTTGAGGTACAGCCATTGGAATTAAAGATTGCGTAGCTAAGATTTGAGCAATTGAAGTTGTTTTTTCATCTCCTAATAATACTTCTTGCGACGTTTGTTGTGCCAAAACTGGAGTATCATTTGTTTTTGGTCTTAATGCAAGAACTTCATCCTCTGCTACTCCTTCTGATAAAGTTTGGAAATCTTCTACTGATAATTTTGAAGAATATTTTTTGAATACATAATTATCAATTGCAGAGATTTTGTAATTTGGATTTTTATATACAAAAGTTACTCCTAAATCATCAAAAGTTGTTCTGATATAGTCGTATTGAGTATCAATATCTTCTGGAGTAATTACAATGTTAGATTGTTTCAATAATCCAACCGCAGAATTGTAAGCGTTATTGAATTTTTTATAATCTTCTAAACTTACTTTCCCATTAACAAATTCTGGTTTGTATGCGTTCAGCATTTTTTCTGTTGCTGCAAGTTGAGCAATGATTGGATTTGAATATGCTTCTGCCATATCAGATTTTGTCCCCATACCGTTTTGAGCCAAAATTAATGCTTTCAAATAATAACAATAGCCAAGAAGAGTTTTCTCCTTGTTTGAAACATAACGAACATCTGAATTATAAATATCCGTTGTAGAATTATAAATTTTTTCTAAATCTTCCAGAGCTAAATCGTTTTGCCCTTGTTTGTATTCAGCCAAGGCTTTTAAATACATTACAGAGTTATAATTTGAAACTCTGCGATATAAAAGTTTTCCCGCACCTGAAATAACAGAAGAATAATCTCCATTTATATATTGAGCAATAATTTTGTAGTATTGGCTATTGTAATCGTTTGATTTTAATTTAATTGCACTATCAAAATTTTCAATAGCAGAAGAAACTTTACCTTGTAACAAATCATTTAACCCGATATAAAAATAATAAGAATTACAATTTGGATTCAATTTTAAAGCTTGGCTAAAATATTCAGTTGATTTTTTTGCATCGTCAACAGAAAAAGTTTTTTCAGCTTGTGCATAATAAAGTTGCCCCAAACTAGCCAAAGATTCAAAATCGTAAGGGTTTTTCTTCAAAGCATTATTGAATGCAACAATTGCCTCCTCATCCTGTTCCATCCCAGCAAGTGCAACACCGTTCAAATAATAGCCTAAATAGTAATCTGGATAGTTTGTAATTAAGTATTGGCTTTTAAAAACAGAATCCCTGTAATTTCCATTTTCAATATCGTTTATCGCATCATACAAAAATTTATCATCCCCTTGAGGATTGAAAACTTTTCCATATTTTTGAGGACAATTTATCTGAGAAATTTCATCTTTTTTCGGTTGTGGCAAATAAATATGAGAATTTAATTCAACCGCTTTTGCGTAAGATGATTCATAAGAAGTTTTATTTTGAGCTTTTTGAGCATACATCAATTTTGCATACAAATTTCCCAGTTCTGGATTTTGCAATTGCTCTTGCTTATCAGCTCCTAAAACAACTGCACTCAAAACCTTTGTGCCTGTAACGAACTTGTCATCATCAGTTTTTAAATCAATTGCCGTTTGATAATCTTTTTCTGCTAAGTTATAACGTCGCAAAGCATAATAAGCATCTCCTCGCAATTTGTATGCTTCATACTTTTTAGGTTTAGAAGAAATATACGCATCTAAATATTTTAAAGATTCTTGATAATTCTTTTTAGCGATTAAATTTTCTGCCATTTCAAAAGCATCTTTATTTCCTTTAATAACAGAAACTTCCGTAGTTTCGGATGTTGTGTCTTCAGCGTACACAGAATTTTGAGAAATTGTATAAGTTCCCATCATCATTAGCACAAGTAACGCACATATCTTCTTATTAACCATATTCACCCCGTTTAAACTAAATCATAACAAGATTATACAATAGAAATCGGAATTATTGAATAAATTATACAATTTGTTATATTATAAAAATCAGCACAGCAATTAGGGAGAAATATTAAATGAAAAGATGTTTTTGGGTGGATGAAAAATCTGAAATCTACACAAAATACCATGATGAAGAATGGGGAATTCCAAAATACGATGATAGAGAGCTTTTTGAACTTCTCGTTCTAGAATCTTTTCAAGCTGGATTATCTTGGATTACTGTTCTCAAGAAAAGAGAAGCTTTTAGAATTGCTTTTGATAACTTTGATGTAAAAAAAGTTTCAAATTATGGTGAAAATAAAATTGAAGAACTTCTTCAAAACCCACAGATAATCAGAAGCAAAGGGAAAATTAATGCCGCAATAAATAACGCAAAAATTTTTATAGAAATTCAAAAAGAATTTGGAAGTTTTTCTAATTACATCTGGAATTTTACAGGCGGGAAAGTCCTCAAAAATACTTCTGGCGAAACAATAGTTTCATCTCCTCTATCTGACAAAATTTCAATAGACCTCAAAAAACGAGGAATGAAATACGTTGGAACTGTGATAATTTATTCCTATTTACAAGCAATTGGAATCCTAGATGACCACGACAAGGACTGCTTTAAATACTAAAAGTCCCATTCCATTTCGGCAAACAGCTTTACCATCAAAAAGTTTTTAAACTTTTAAGAGTTTTTAATTCTCTCGGGTGTGAGCCTTAACCGATGTTTCTAATATACCATACGATTTGAAATTTTG
>ENA-UEQL01001080-UEQL01001080.1-human-gut-metagenome-genome-assembly--contig:-NODE-1080-length-19547-cov-19.895172_pt1 | contig 19547 bp, 16 predicted proteins | sample MGYA00242905_ERZ507926 | MGnify/ENA primary metagenome ERZ507926 (study PRJEB26167, sample SAMN06115531) | human gut metagenome | host: Homo sapiens | place: China:Henan | collected 2015-09-09...
TATCTGCGCTTTTGGCTTGGCATCTGCCGCACCTCGCTCGCCGTATCGGCACTTAGAATTATGCGGTATTGCCCTTACTTTCATCCTGTATCTCCTCATTCATTGACTATATGGGTTCCGGGTTGCGCTTGGGCGGGTACAGACACAACCGCGTTATCTCTGTTTTTGTTTGCATGGTGCGCCAGTTTCCTGTATTTTATCCTATTACAACGTCATCCTCCCCCGGCAAGCCCTGCCATTTTGTAGGGCAAGGATTATCAAATAGTCAAATATAACGGATGCAGCACAAGGTTTTTCGGCACTTTTCCGATTGACGCACCGCATGGGACAGCGTACAATAAAAGTACCAATTTTTGCAACAATAATACAATTGTGTACTTTGATTCAAGCCCTTCAAAAAGGAGAGAATACTGTTCCATGGGTTCCAATTCCACTGCTATCCCCACCACCAGCGTGGCAGAGTTAAAATATCTTTCGCTGCTGGCACGGGATTATCCCACCCAGGCCGCGGCTGCCAGCGCCGTTATCAGCCTGGAAGCCACCGCCAAGCTGCCCAAGGGCACCGAGCATTATATCAGTGACCTGCACGGCGAAGACGAGGCTTTTATCCACCTGCTGAACTCCGCTTCCGGTGTTATCCGCGAAAAAGTTGATCTTGTCCTGGGTGAAAACGTGCCCAAGGTCATCCGTGCCGAGCTTGCCACCCTGATCTACTATCCGGCGCGCAAGCTGCCCCTGCTCAAGGCCCGCTACCCGGAACGCTTTGAGCTGGAAGCCTGGTACCGCCAGACGCTGCTGCGCCTGATCGATGTATGCCGCTTTGTTTCGTCCAAGCACACACGGGAATATGTGCGTTCCTGCCTGCCGCAGGGCTGTGGGCATATCATTGACGAGCTTCTGCACGCCCACTTTGAGGACCACAACAAAACCCTCTACTATGGCCAGATCGTGGGCAGCATTATCGCCAATGACCGCGCGGACGCTTTCATCATCCGCCTGTGTGAGCTGATCAAGCGCCTTGCGGTGGACAAGCTGCACATTATTGGTGACCTGTTTGACCGCGGCCCCCGCCCGGACCTGATCCTGGACCGACTGATGACCCACCACAACGTGGATTTCCAATGGGGCAACCACGACGTTGTGTGGATGGGTGCCGCCGCTGGCAGCGCGCTGTGCTGCTGCACGGTGCTGAAAACCACCCTTGCCTACCACAACCACGGCATGATTGAAGATTTTTACGGCATCAATCTGCGCCACCTGCTGCGCATGGCGGAGCAGTATTACGGCAATGAGGATCTGACCATTTGGATGCCGCACACCGACGCCACCCGCGGCCCCTACACGGACGGAATGCTGCACCGCTGTGCTGTCATGCACAAGGCCATCACCATCCTGATGCTGAAGCTGGAGTGCGAAGTGATTGACCGCAACCCGGATTTCAAGATGCAGGGGCGGGATTTTTTGCGCCGCATTGATTACGAAGCCGGAACGGTGGATTATTTTGGCAAGATCTATCCCCTGCGGGACTGCAGCTTCCCCACGGTAGATCCAGAGAACCCGGCCCGCCTGAATGCCGACGAAAAGTTTGTGCTGGACAAGCTGGTGGCATCCTTCCGCCACAGCGAAAAGCTGCAAAAGCACGTTGCCTTCCTGTATGCCAAGGGCAGCGTATACCACATTGAGAACGGCTGCCTGCTGTACCACGGTGCGGTGCCCCTGACGGACGAGGGCGAATTTGCCGCCGAAACGTTTGAGGGCCATTCCCTGCGGGGCCGCGCGCTGCTGGATTACTGTGACCTGCGCGCCCGCCTGGGCTATTTTGCGCCGGAGGGCTCGCCGGAGCGGCAGAGCGGGCAGGACTTTTTGTGGTACTTGTGGTGCGGCAAGCTCTCCCCGCTGTTTGGCCGCAGCGCCATGACCACCTTTGAACGGCTGTACATTGAGGACCCAGAAACCCACAAGGAGATCAAGGATCCCTACTATACCTGGTACGATGATGCGGCCATCTGCTGCCGCATCCTGGCGGAGTTTGGCTTAACGGCCAACTGCCACATTGTGAACGGCCATGTACCCGTGCGGGAAAAAGCCGGCGAAAGCCCCATCAAGGGCGGCGGGCGCTTGTTGGTGATTGACGGCGGGTTCTGCCGCGCTTACCACGAGCGCACCGGTATTGCGGGGTACACGCTGGTGTATTCCAGCCACGGCATGAGCCTGCGCACCCACCAGCCATTTGAAAACACCGCCAAAGCAGTGCAGGAAAACCTGGATATTTTGTCCCGCGTGGATGTGGTGGACGATAACCACACCGACCGCGTTCTGGTGGAACATGTGGACGAGGGCGCCAATCTGCACGCCCAGGTGGCCGACCTCCACCGCCTCATCTCCGCCTACCGCACCGGCCTGATCAAAGAACAGCCGACGAAAGATACGATCTGGTAGCGATTACGGGGATTTTCCAATTTTTTTAAAAAAAAGGCTTCGGCGAAAAAACTTTAATTATAATCTTTAATTATAATAGAATATAGAATAAATTATAGGATAAATCGAAAACAGCCGCAGCGGCAGGGAATCATTCCCCCACCGCTGCGGCTATTTTATTTGTAGGTTCGTTTGGTTCATCTGTAGGGACGATGGGCCTTACCTAATATTCCGCCATCCGGCAATAAGGCAAACGTCCGCAGGCTCACAATGTGCGCCCCTATGGGTGAGATATGCGTTTATTGCCCGTTGTGCACAATAAAACAATCTGTAGGGAACGGTCTTGACCGTTCCGGGGCCAAGGGGGCGGATGTTTTTTAGGTTCGTTGCGGAGCCTAAAAATTTGTGGTTGACCTCATCCGGCGGCCAGAGGGCTGGCCGCCCTACCGCGCAGCTATCAACAAATGTGCAATGATTTTTACTCCCATTAGGGGCGTCATCCCCTACAAATAATTTTGTCAGTTCGTTGCCCCCTCGGCGGGGTCAGGCGACCCCGTCCTACCGATATTTATAATATCATCGCATATTATAAACTGTTCTGCTGCCGCCCCTCCCCGACTCCAATTCCTGATTTCTAATTGCTCACACAAATTCTCTCCACGCCTGCTCCGCCCCGGTCTGGAACGCGCACAGTTCTTCCATCAACTTGTGGGCGCCGGGGCTGGCCTGGGGGTAGTCGGTTTCGGCGCGCTTGCAGTCCAGCACGCCCTGGCCGCTGCCCTCCGCCAGCATGGTGGCAAGGTTGCGGGTGCTTTTGTCCAGCATGGTGCGGGTGCGGATGCCCATGCTCACACTCATGCGTGCGGCGGCGCTCTGACCCTTGGCCTGTGCGCCGATGGCATCCAGCGCCGTGTGGGCCTGCTGGTTCAGGCGGCGGTACTCGTTTTTCTGGCGCATCATCTCGTCTTTCAGCTTCTGGTCATACGTCAGCCCCATCAGCTCATCCAGGGTGTTTTTGCCCATCTCGGTGTTCTGCACGATCTCCTGCAGCATGGCTTCGTTATCACTGGTTTTTTGCATATTCTGGTTTTCCGGCATAAAAAATCCCCCTTGTGTACAGCCTTTTCCTTTGGGAATGTTCCCAAAGCTAGTATGGCTCCACAAGGGGGATTTATTCTTTTGTTTCAGCTTCTTCAGCAGCCGGAAAGGCGCTGCTCGGCCAGGGCCACCATCAGGTCCCAGCTGCCGGCTTCGCCCCAATCGGCAGAGCTGAGCGACACGGTAAATTCGCCGCGGCGGGACAGGGTGATGCCGAACGTGCGGCGGGATTCACCCAGCGCTTCATGCAGCGCAGCCTGCAGTTTTGCCGCCGGGGTGCCAACGCTCACCACCAGGAAAATGCCGTCTTCCAGGCGGACAACAGCGTTCTGTTGGTCCGGCCCGGCAGCCAGCTGCAAAATACCGGCTGCGGTATTCAGGCAGCAATCTGCTGCGTGAGTGCCTTCCTCGCGCAGCAGGTTCCAATACTCGTTCACGCGGGCAGCAACCACGCTGACCGGCTTGCCTGCGCAGGCAGCAGCCGCCACTTTTTTGCGGTAAGCGGAATCCAGGAACGCACGGTTATATACACCGGTCACATAATCGCGGCGCATCTCCTCGCGGTACTGGCCCAGCAGGCGCAGCAGGGCGTTTGCCTCGCGGTCATTGGCGGGCAGATCTGCCGTAAGGAAATAGGTGGCAGCCAGCACAAACGGGCGGTGCTCCACCTGGATGTTCTGGTAAAACACAAAACCGGTATCCTCACCCAAAATCGGCTGCCAGCCACGGCCATCTGCATTCAGCACAGGCACAGCATCGGCATGGCCGGTGGCCTGCAGGGTGGCGGGGTCCACCTCGGCCTGGGCCAGCGGGTCGATCAAAGTAACCTGGTCAAAAAAACTCTGCAATGCGGTAACCTGCATGCCAATTTGTTCCAGAGTAAATTCCTGCATGACGTGTCTTCCTCCATGTAAAACATACAAGATCCAACAAAGCGTTTTTCGGTTCTCTATGTTGCCCTAATGTTGTAATGCTACAACTTGACATAAAATCTTTGTATATTTTACCATACCGTGCATGTTTTTCCCATACCCGCATTACACAAAGAATTGCTTAATAATAAAAGTATTACTGTTCAAAAAATCACTTTGTACTTTTTACTGCTTTTTTCGCCGGTGCTGTCGTTTTTTCCTCTTTTGCGTCAGCCGCCTTGGCCTTGGGCTGCGGGGTGGGCGCTTTTTCCTTTTTCGGCTCCGCTTCCAGCAGGGGTTCCGCGCGGAAATACCGTGCGCTCATCTCGTGGATCTTCCGCGCCAGCGCGGGGGTCAGTTCCTTAGCGGCAACGCGCCACTGCCAGTTGCCCACCGGGTTGCCGGGGGTGTTCATGCGGGCTTCGCTGCCTTTTTCCAGCCAGTCGGCCATCGTCACAATAGCCAGCTCCGCCGGGCTTGCCAGCACACCGCGCAGCAGGCCGGTGATCTCGCCCTCCTGCTCGGTCAGGGCAAAATATGCCTTGGCCTGTTTGCGCTGGGCGGGGGTGGTTTCGTTTTCCAGCCAGCCGCGCAGGGTGTTATTGTCATGGGTGCCGGGGTAAGCTACGCAGTGGGCCGGGTAGTTATGCGGCAGGTCCACGCTATCGGTGCCGTTCAGACTGAACTGCAGCACCTTCATGCCGGGGAATCCGCTTTCCGCCAGCAGCACACGGACGGAATCAAAAATTTCGCCCAGATCCTCGGCCACAATGGGCAGGTCACCCAGAGCGGTGCGCAGAGCGCGGAACAGGTCCATGCCGGGGCCCTGTTCCCACTTGCCGCCGCGGGCGTTTTCGTCCCCCGCCGGGATAGCCCAATAGGTATCAAAGCCGCGGAAGTGGTCAATACGCAGGATATCATAAATGCTCAGCGCATGGCGCACGCGGCGCACCCACCAGGCATAGTTGGTACGCTTGTGGTAGGCCCAGTCATACAGCGGGTTGCCCCACAGCTGGCCATCCTCGGCAAAATAGTCCGGCGGGCAGCCAGCCACGCGGCGGGGGTGGCCCTCGCTGTCCATCTCAAACAGCTCACGGCCTGCCCACGCATCGGCAGAATCCGCCGCTACATAGATGGGAATATCGCCCATGATCTTAATGCCCTTGCTGTTGGCATATGCTTTCAGGGCCTGCCACTGCTTGGCGAACTCATACTGCACAAAGGCCCAGAAGCCCAGTTCATCGGCATGGCCGGTGCGGAACTCTTCCAGTGCCTTGGGGTCGCGCAGGCGCAGCGGGGCAGGCCAGGTCTGCCAGTCGCACATCTTGTTTTCTTCTTTGATTGCCATGTACAGGCAGTAATCCGGCAGCCAGGCATCGCTCAAAAAGGTAAAACGGTACCAGTCATCGCTGTAGGGGGTATCGTACCCCGGCACCGGGCGCTGCTGCAAAAATGCGGCGTATGCCTTGCGCAGCACCTTGTAGCGCTTTTGGTACAGCAGGGCATAGTCACAGTAATTGGGGTTGGTGCCCCAATTTTCTTTGGCGTAATCTTCCGGCTTCAGCAGGCCATCCGCAGCCAGCTGATCCAGGTCAATAAAATACGGGTTGCCCGCAAAAGCCGAGCAGCTCTGGTACGGGCTGTCGCCATACGAAGTCGGGCCAACGGGCAGGATCTGCCACACGCTCTGTCCGGCCAGCACCAGAAAATCCACAAAATCTCTGGCAGCCTGGCCCATGGAGCCAATGCCATACCCGCCCGGCAGGCTGGAAACCGGCATCAGGATACCGCTGCAACGCTTCTTCATTTTTTCTCTTCTCCTTAAAACTTTTTGTATTCCGCAAAGCCCATCTAGGGTGCGCCTGTTTTTCAGGTACACCCCGGGGCATCAGTTATCGTCTGCTTCGGCGCTTTCTGCGCCAAGGGCCGCCATCACGGCGCTGCGCCAGGCAGCGGCGGCATCTTCATCCCACAGGCCATCCCGCAGGGTAATGCCGTCCGCTTCATAATACAGCCCGCGCTGGGCCTGCTGCAATGCGGCGGCCTGGGTTTGGTCCAGCGCTGCGCCAGGCAGAATACCGGCTGTCACCTGCGCCGCCTGCATGGCCGCAGCGGCGTTCTGGTTGCTGCCGGTACCCCAGGGGGTGATCAGGTCCAGGGTGTCGATCAACGCGCTCTCCCCCGCCTTGCTGGTGTACAGCCACAAAACAGCGGCGGCTGCGGCGCGGGCGCTCTCCTCATCGGCATCCGCCGGGATAGCCAGCCAGGCACGGTTGGCCAAAATGGGGTAATTCATCAGCCCGGCCAGGTTGAACCGCTGGTTGGCAATGTCGGCTTCGGTCAGGTTATTTTTGATGGGCAGCCACACCAGCGCGTCTTTCTGGGCGCTGCTCAACGCTGCGCCGCTGTCACTGATCAGGTCGGCCAGGTAGCCGCGGTAGAACAGGGCATTGCCCTGCTGGAACAGATACTTGCTGGTCCATAGGTCTGCAATGCCGGCCTGCCAGGCGCTGTTGGCATCTTCCAGCCGCAGCTCCTGCTCCAGCGCGTTCAGCGGACCGGTCAGGTTTTCTTCGGTCAGCGGCTCCCCCGCCGCCAGCAGGGCGGTGGTGTACAGCGCAGGGGTATTTTCCGCCACGCCGCCATCCCCGCTGTTGCCGCTAACCTCCGGTCCCTGGGCGGCAAACACGCCGTTCAGGTTTGCCAGTGTCTCCCGCCGCTCAGCGGGCAGGGTGTAAGCATTGCCGTTCAGCGTTACCTGCACAGCGCCGGGTTCCGCGCACCAATGGGTCACAGCTGTTACGAAATCGAACCATTCCTCCCAGGTCGCAGCGCGCAGGTCGTCCAGCGCGGCATCGCTCTGCAAAAGCTCGGTCAGCACACGGTTATCCGCCCAATAGGCATACAGGCTCTGGCCCACCGGCAGGGCGGTGACGGTGCTTTCCGTATCCAGTCCGGCACGCTGCGCGGCGGCGGCCAGCAGCTCGTTCTCCGCCAGATTCTTCCAGGTTCCATCATCCTGCGGCGGAGCATCCAGAATGACCAGGTCCGCCGTTTTGGTCTCAAAGCTGTTTTGCAGCGTCACATTCTGCGCCTGGGCATACAGCTCCAGTGCGCCAACAGCAGCGCTGGTGTCCAGCAGGCCGTTCACCGTCAGGCTTTGGGGTGCCGCGGTGGGCACGGCCTGGCTGGGTGCTGCGGTTTCGCCGGTAGCAGCCGCCCCTTGGCCCGCGCAGCCCGCCAGCAGGCAGCTGCTCAAAACCAGTGCTGAGATTCGTTTTTTCATATGGTTCCCGCCCCCTTTCCGGCTCCCACCTTGCCGGGGAGCCGCCGGAATTATAGCTGATTTTTATTATAACGGATTTGAACTGTTTTTTCCACTGCCGTTTTATGCTATAATGTAAAAATATTCCGAAAGGGGGATGACCTTGCATGCCCGCAACGGCAAAACTATACGAAACAGACCCATATGTTCAAACTTTTACCGCCACGGTGCTTGTCTGCATCCCGGCCGGGGAACAGTTTGCCGTGCAGCTGGACCGGACCGCCTTTTACCCGGAGGGCGGCGGCCAGCCCTGCGATACCGGTGCGCTGGGCACCGCCCTTGTAACGAATGTGCAGGAGCATGGCGGCGTGATCACCCACACTGTCAGCGCAGCGCTGCCGGTTGGGCAGACGGTGGAAGGCCGCATTGATTGGGCGCGCCGCCGCGACCATATGGAGCAGCACACCGGTGAACACATTTTAAGCGGCACTTTGCACCGCCTGTTTGGGGCGGAGAATGTAGGCTTTCACATCGGTTCCCCCGCGGTGCGGATGGATATGAGCGTTCCGCTGACCGCCGGCCAGCTGGCCGAAGCAGAAGCCCAGGCCAACGCGGTGATCCGTGCGGACGCCCCGGTGCGCTGCTGGTACCCCGCGCCGGAAGACCTTGCAAAACTGACCTACCGCAGCAAAAAGGAAATTGACGGTGCGGTGCGGCTGGTAGATGCCGGCGGGGCCGACCTGTGCGCCTGCTGCGGCACCCATGTTTCCACCACCGGCCAGGTGGGGGCCATCAAAATTTTGAGCGCTCAAAGCTACAAGGGCGGCACCCGGCTGGCGGTTGTGTGCGGGGAGCGTGCGCATCAGTCCATTGCTGCCGCCTGGCAGGATGCCGCCGCGGTGGGCACCCTGTTAAGCTCCGCCCCCGGTCGCCTGCTGCCCGCCGTGCAAAACCTGCAAACGGCGGAAGTTGCCCTCAAGCAGCGCCTTGCCGCCATGCAGAACGCATTGTCTGAAGCACTGGCCCAAGCCGCCGTGCCCGGCCAGCCTGCTGTGCTGCACTGTGACGGTGCGGACGGCGATGGACTGCGGCGGATCTGTTTGGCGGTATCGGCCCGCACCAACGCGCTGACGGCGGTGCTGGCCTCCGGCGGGCAGGGCCTCGCCTATGCGCTCTGCCTGCCCGGCGGGGATGTGCGCCCGGTGTGCAAGGCGCTGAATGAAGCGTTCGGCGGGCGGGGCGGCGGCAAGCCCGGCTTTTGCCAGGGCAGCCTTGCCTGCACTGATTTTGCCGATGTCCAGAATTTTTTAGTGAATTATCATGAGTGAGGTATTGTTGTATGCGTATGCGTTTTAAGCCCTATGCCAGACCGGAACTGCTGGCCTGCGATTTCCATGTTCACGAACCGCTGACCCATGCCGGGCACTGGCATGAGCTGTATGCCCGGCCGGAGCAGCCCCTGCACCTGGAGCTTGGCTGCGGCAAGGGCGGCTTTTTGAGCCAGCTGGCCCCCCTGCACCCTGATATCAACTACCTTGGCATTGATATCACGGATAAGGTCCTGATTTTGGCCAAGCGCAAGGTGGAAGCCGCTTATGCCGCCGCTCAGCTGCCGCCGGATAATGTCAAGATCGCCTCGCTGGATATCGAGCGGCTTTCCGGCGTGTTCAGCCCGGCGGATACCGTGCAGCGCATCTACATCAACTTCTGCAACCCGTGGAGCAAAAACGCTGGCAGCAACAAGCACCGCCTGACCCACCCGCGCCAGCTGCTGCAGTACCGCGCTTTGATGCCGGAGGGTTCCGAAATCTACTTCAAGACCGATGATGATGACCTGTTCCGGGACAGCCTGGGTTACTTTCCCGCTGCCGGGTTTGAGATTACCTGGCAGACCTTTGATCTGCACAAGAATGAGCCGGACTGGAACCTGCGCACCGAGCATGAGGGCATGTTCAGCGAACAGGGCATTCCCATCAAGGCGCTGATTGCCCGCAAGGGGCCGGATTCCAGCGTGACCTGGGTGGAGCCCAAAGAGCTGGCCCGCCGCCTGGAACCGGAGGAAGAAGCCGACCCCGCCGGGGAGGTACAGGAATGACCACTTATGCCCTGCTGCATACGATATTTTTCTTTTTCGTCTATGCGTTCCTGGGCTGGTGCGTGGAGGTTGCCTATGCAGCCATCACCACGCGGGAGCTGGTCAACCGCGGATTCTTGAACGGCCCAATCTGCCCCATTTACGGCTGCGGCATGACGGTAATGATCGCCGTTCTCGGCCGTTTTACCATGCCAAGCAGCGATATGGCATGGTACCAGAACGTACTGGTTGCCTTTTTCGGCGGCATGGTCATCACCACGCTGGTGGAGCTGGTTGGCGGGTACATCCTGTACAAGATGTTCCACACCCGCTGGTGGGACTATTCCATGTATCGCTTTAACCTGGGCGGGTTCATCTGCCCGCAGTTCTCCTTGCTGTGGGGGCTGGGCAGCGTGCTGCTGATGGTGGTGGTTCACCCGCTGCTCAGCAAGCCGAGCGCCGCTATCCCCACCCTTGTGCTGATCTGGCTGGATGTTATTTTCGGCGGCCTGTTCCTGGCGGATCTGATCGTATCCGCCATTCAGGCTGTCGGCTTCAGCAAACAGCTGGCCCGCATTGATGAGCTGCGCAAAGCCATGCGCACCACCAGCGATGCCCTGACCGAAGTGATTGGCACCAGCGCCATGACGATGGACACCCTGCTGGATGAGCAGAAACTGCAGCTGACCCTGGCCGCCATGGAGGGTGCCACCAACGCCGCCGAGCTGCGTGACCAGCTGCGCGAACTGGCAGGCAAAGCCGGCACCCTGCGCGATACCACCATCCGCCTGAGCAAGCAGCGGTTCTTTGGCACCGGCCGTTTGCTGCGGGCCTTCCCGGACATGGTCCCCGACCGCCGCGAAGCACTGGCCTCCCTGCGCGTTGGCCTGACCAAAGCCACCGCCCGCGCCAAAGCCGCCGCCAAACAGGCCGTAAAAACCGGCAAGAACGCCATGAAAAAAGAAGACAAGTAAATATCTCCCTATACCAAAAGCCGCCGGGCAGCAAGCAAAGCACTTGCCGCCCGGCGGTTTTGTTGTTTTTGTTTGTAGTTTGGGATTTTTAAGGTTTGTGGCGTGGAACCACCCCTTACCGGCTTTCGCCGGAGCTCCCCTTTGAGGGGAGCTGGACGCGAAGCGGCCTGAGGGGCGGTTTCCCGCTGCCAGGCTAAAAATTTGCAGGGAACGACACCTGCATCGGCCCGCATGACGGGCCTTGCCAAATATTTTGCCCCTGAATACCGCAAACACCCGCGGGCGCACAATCTGCGCCCCTACGGGTGGGCAGCCATTATAACCTGATGATTTCATTCCAAATGTGTGGTAGGGTTGGGTGACCCTATCCTACCGTGAAAATCGTGAAAAAAATGCCGATTGTGCTGTACCGATTATCCCTTTTTCCGATTGAACCCAATATACAGCACCAGCCATGCCGCCGCCACGCACACCAGGGTAATCAACCCCAGCATCTGCCAGCTGTGCACCAGGTTGGGCACGGTGGCATCGTACATCGGGCTGTCCAGCCCTGCTTTCAGCCAGGAAAGGCGGTCGTTCAAATCGGTGGAAGCGCCCAGCGCCCCCATGCCCCAGCGGCAGACAATGATATAGCTGATGGCCGTCAGCGCGCCGGTCATGCTGAACATAACGCCGCTGAACACCACCTGCCCGATGATGAGCACCAGCACCAGCAGCACCGCGGCTTCGCTGCTTTTCAGGCTGGCAGATACCAGCAGGCCCATGGCACTGGATGCTGCCATGAGCAGGAAAATCGTAATGAAGATTTCTACATTGGTATCCAGCAGCAGGTGGTTTTGCGGAATATGGATGATCTCCACAAAGCCTGCCGTCAAAATGCCCGCCTGCACGGCTTCCACCAGAAACAGGGTGATGGCCTTGCTGAGCACCGTTGCCAGCAGCGAAACGCCGACGCTGGCTTCACGGAAGATAATCTCCCGGTCTTTACAGATCTCGCGGTAAGAGTTCAGCAGCCCCATAAAGGACGCCATGGCGCACACAATGAACAGCACCGTGCGGCTGCCGATGTTGATCAGGTTGGAGGTAAAGCAGTCCGGCTCCCCCACCAGCTTGATGACAAGCACCATCAGCGGGGCCTGCAAAATCAAGCTGCCAAGGGTCAGCTTCTGGTTCCAGATCAGCTGAAAATTGCGGGAGATGAGCACCGCCAGCTGGCGCAGCAGCTTGCCGATTTTTACGCTTTGCATCGTTTTTCCGCCTCCTTGGCTGCTGCCGGGAACCGCGCTACAAGGCGATTGAATTCCGGGCTGGTAAAGTATTTCCGGCGGTAATATTCCACCTGTTCGGGGTCGTGCAGCTTTTCAAAAATATCGCTGGTCAGTTCCACATCAAAATATTCATCCATCGCTTCGGGCGAACCATAATAGCACAGCACGCCGCCCGTACCCAAAAAGGCGATCTTATCGCATAGATTGATGTTGGACATGTTGTGGGTAACCATCAGCACGGTGCAGTTTTCGTGGCTCAGCTTGCGGCACAGCTCCATCATGCTGCGGTCCAGATCCGGCGAAAGCCCGCTGGTGGGCTCGTCCAATATCAGCAGCCGGGGCGAAGCCAGCAGTTCCATGGCTATGGAAACCCGCTTTTTCTGCCCGCCGGAAAGGTTTGCAATCATCGTTTTTTCCCGCCCGCCCAGGTCAACGGCTTCAATGGCGTGGGCCACAGCAGCTTTGATCTCGGTGCGGGTGGCATCGCGTGCAATGCGCAGCTTGGCGGTGTAGGTCAGGCTTTGTTCCACCGTCAGCTCGTCGTGCATAATGTCTTTCTGCGGCACATAGCCCAGCACGGCATCAAAGGCATTGCGGTTGCCGCGGGTGTCAATACCGTCAAAGCAGACGCTGCCGGAGGTGCAGGGCGACGCCCCGGTGATGCAGCCCAGCAAACTAGATTTGCCGGTTCCGGAACCGCCCACCACAACCACAAAACTGTTGGGTTCCACCCCCATGCTAGTGCCGTCCACAATGTTCAGCGGCTTGCCGGTGTTGCGGTTTTTGACGGTTTTATACACATCCAGCAGTTCAATGCTGATGCCCACCTTATGCTCATGGTAGTGCAGCATTCCGCCGGAAAATGCAAACACCTGGGTGGGCACATTGATGACAGCGCCGTCCGTCAGCAGCTCATTGCGCACGCGGGTGCCGTTCAGGTAAGTACCGTTGGTGGAGCCAAGGTCATTCAGTTCATAGTGGCCGTCCTTATACACCACCTCGCAGTGGTGGCGGGAAACACGGTCGCTGGTCAGCTGCACATCGCAGTCCTCGCCGCGGCCGATCAGGATGCGGCGCTTGCGGCGCACATCCAGCTCCCGCAGCACGGTGGCGTTGGGCGTTTCCCGCCGCAGGGCGGCGGTACCCTCGCCCTGGCGGATTTCCTCCACGCGGAAGGTGATTTCCTGTGTGGTTTCGTTGCCGTCGGTATTCAGGCCGATCACATCCCCCGGCTGCAGGGTCACTTCCTCACCGGAATGGATATAGCGGTTATTGTACCAGGTGCCGCAGGTCGTGGAGCCTGCGTCCTGCATCAGCCAGGCATTGTTTTTGTATTCGATTGTGAACTGGTGTTCCCCCACGTTGTTGCGGCGCAGCACAAAGCTGCAATCGCGCCCACGGCCAAACACAAAGGGAGCTGCCGTGCTGGAAAGGGTCAGCTTTTGGCGGTTGCGCCGCTCGCTGACGGTTAAAATAATCTCACTGGCCAAGGGAGTCACTTCCTCTCTTTCGGCGCTGCATTCCAATTGAACTTCGGCCCACACAGCGGCACAAAACGCAGCTGTGCGCCGCCCACAGCAAAGATATCCCCCGCTGTCAGCGGCATTTTTTCAATCAGGCTTTTTCCGTTCAGGGTGCACAGCTCGTTGGAAGATCCCGGCAGCGCACACCAGTTGTTATCCTGTGGGTCATACACCACAATGCCGCGCCGCACCGCAAGCGGGCTGTTGGCATCCAGCACGGCGGGGTTCCCGGCCGCATCCACCCCCAAAAAGTTTCGGCCTTCGCCCAAACGCAGGTCTTGCCCGCGGGCGGGGCCGTCCAGTACCACCAGCCAACCGGCCACCGGGCCTTTGGGTGCGGCAAGGTCAACCTCGGCAGCGGTGCCGGGCTGAACAATGGCGCTGCCGGCCTCCAGCCCGCCATTGCAATAGGGGCATTCGGGGTGTTTATCGGCATCATAAAAATGGCCGTTGGGGCATTTGGTCAGTTTCATCATTTTCCTCCTTCGGGCGCGTTTACAGCACAAGCCGCAGGGTGGTGCGGCCAATTTTTATGGTATCGCCGTTTTGCAGGCGGTATTCTCCGCCGATGGGGTCGCCGTTCACCATCACGGCGGCTCCATCCAGCGGGCGCAAGGTCACGCCGTTGCTTTCCACTTCCAGCACTGCGTGCTGGGGGCGGGTGCGGCCATCCGCCAGGCAGAGGTCACACTGGGTGGCATCGCTGCCGATAATCAGGCTGCTTTCCACATAGGCGGACCAGCGGGTTTCTGCAATGCCCCGCCGGGTAGAAAGGTACAGGGTGATCCACCGCCTCGGCAGGCTCTGCTGCACGGGGGCGGCATCGGTCAGCAGGTGTTCGGCTTCGGCCAGCTTTTCCTCAGTGCGCTCCTTGCGGCCGCGCAGCAGGGCTGCCGCGGCCAGCACCACCAACAGCCCGCCCAGAATAATGGCAGGCAGCCGGAATCGTGCCAGATAGAACGCCCTGTCCTTGGGCCAATCCTCCACGGTAAAGCGGTATACGGTGCCGGAATCGCTCACGTTGGCCGCGGTCATGGCGCTGGTCATCTTGTTCAGCTTAATGGTATAGGTTCCCTGGTACAGCGGCTCGGTGTACAGCGAAACACTTCTGCCGTCCGCGCTGGCAAGGGCCTGTTTAACTTTTACATGCCAGCCCCAGATATCCTCGCTCTGAATGCTGTAACAGGTCAGGTCCTCCGCACGGCCCACGGCCTGGTTAAACCGAATGGTCATGGCATAGCGGCCATGCAGCGTCACGCTTTCCACCGCCGGTTTGGCCAGGCGGTGGCCCATATACACGGTAGCGTTGGTTTTCACTGCGCTGCCCAGCTGCGGCACGCTCAGGGTCAGCACATCCAGGCGCTCGCCGTAAAAATTTTCATCCACCGCGGTTTTGATCTCCAGCGCATTGGCAAGGGCCTGCTGTTTTTCAGCCAGGGTATCGGCCAGTTCACTTTCATGCACCACATCCAGCTTATCGCCGCCCAGGGCCTTGCCCAGCTCGGCAAGGGGGTTGGCATCATCCACCGTCACAAAGATATCCAGCGGCATGTTCAGGCGGCTGGCGGCATCTTTGGCCACAGCGCCCAACAGAGCTGTGCTGGTGGCGGTATTGCCCGCTTCCGTCAGGGCAAAGATCACCTTGCGCGGCGCAATGCTCTGGTAATTTTCGTTGATATCGTTATAAATTATTGTGGCTGCCTGCACCAGGTTGGGCTCGTTCTCTTCCTGGCTTTCCAGCGCGTTCACGGCGTTCACTGCCGCCCTGGTATCAATGTTCGCGGGCAGAACGCAGGCTGCATCCCCGGCCAGGGTATACAGCATAATCTGGTCCTTTGCGCCTTTGGCGCTGATCAGCCGCCGCAGCGCAATGCGGTATTCTTTCAGCGTGGTTTCGTCCACACTGTTGTCCACCGCCAGTACATAGCAGATCGGCTCGTTCGCCATGCCGATGTTGCCGGTGGGGATCTTTTCATCCCCCAGGTACAGCTCCACCCCTGCCGCCCGCACAAGGTCCGGGCTGATGGGCTGGCCTTGTGCATCCGTTGCCTGAACAAACACGTCCAGCTCCGGCACGTTGACATAGATCTGCTCAATGGAAAAATCCCCGATCGTGGTGCCTAATGCTTTGGGCGCACACAGCAAAGCTGCCATGACTGCAGCAACAGCCATGGCAACCAAAACCTGTGTGAATTTTTTTACCGCAGCAATTTTCACTTACAGGCTCCTATTCTTTACATTACATTGTTTACAGTTCTGTGTCCAAGGCGCATCTGAAAACAAAGAAAATGACAACTATTTCGCAAGCGCAAGATGGATTCCAAGGGCAATACCGCATAATTCTAAGTGCCGATACGGCGAGCGAGGTGCGGCAGCTGCTAAGCCAAAAGCGCAGATAATACTGGATGCTGCAAAGGTGAGCGCCGCCAGTGGCGGAAACAGCGAACCGAAGCAGGGGCAGCGGTCGCAGAGTGCGAGGGGCTTTTGCCCCCGAAGCACGATGCGGGTACCGCAACCCGACATTATCGAGCATTTTGGCAACGCAGATGCCGTGCCGCAGCTGCCGCAGCGGTGCTTAAGCCGCAAGGCGGGAATTGTGCGGTGTTGCCCAAGCAAGATCAGAAAGGATGTGGAAGCGATGAAGCGTTTCCGTGTATTTTATGGCGGGCTGGCGGGGCTTGCCGCGGCCTGTGCGCTTGGGGCATGGTTCGCACCGGTCGAGGCCGGGTGGCTGGCGTTCCCCTGGGTCAGCATCGGGGCCGGGCTGCGGGTGCTTTCGTTAAGCGGCAGTGTGGGCAATGTGGCGGCCTGCGGGCTGTATGCCCTGCTCTGCCTGCTGCCCGCCGGGATTGCGCTGCGGGATATCCGGCACCACTGGCCGCTGGTTGGGTTCAGCGCGGTGCTGGGGCCTGCGCTCTATTTCCTCATCAATCCGGGGCTGCTGGCCCAGCGGATGGGCGGCCTGCCGCAAGAAGTTGTCGTGGCCATGCTGGGGCAGCTGATTTGGGCCGTTGCACTGGCCTGTGCCGTCTGGCTGCTGTTGGGGGCGCTGCATCGGCGCAGCCTGAACACCAGCAGCCTGCTGCACGGGATGCAGATAGGGCTTTGCCTGCTGGACGGCGCGTTTGTTGTTTCCGTGTTTGGCGTGGGGGTGCTGGATCTGCGCGGGCAGATTGCCGCCGTGCGGCAGGCAAACACCATGCTGGACAATACAGCTTTCGGCACGCTGAACCCCACCGCTTTATTTCTGGTCTGCGGCTGGCTGGTGCAAAGCCTGCCTGCCCTGCTGAACCTTGGCATTGTACATGGGCTGCTGCAGCTGGTTAAGCTCGCCAAGACGGATCGTTTTGCCCCCGGCATGGCACAGGCCGCCGCGCACTGCGGCACACTGGCCGGCGGAGCTGCGGCGGTGGATGTTACAGTACAAGCAGTGTTTTTGGCAGTACAGCTTTGCGCCGCCGGGCAGCTGCACCAGCTGAACAGCGGGCTGCACATTGCCCTGCTGCCCGTTCTGTTTGCGGTAGCGGCGCTGCTGTTCAGCCGTTGGCTGGCCGAAGGCTGCGCCCTGCAGGAAGAAAACGAGGGGTTCATCTGATGGCGATCAAAGTGTATCTGGATGAACAGCTGCGGGCACGCGGCATAACGGCCAAAGAACTTTGCGCCAGGGTGGGCATTACCGAAGCAAACCTTTCCATCCTACGCAGCGGAAAAGCCAAAGGTGTGCGGTTCCACACCATCAACCGCATCTGTTACTATCTGCAATGTGATGTTGGCGATATTTTGAAATTTGACGGCGAACTGGACGAAGGTGATTGTGATGAAACGTAATATGTTATTCGGTGCGGGTGCCGCTGCCCTGGCCTGCCTGTTGGGCGGCTGCCGGCTGGCGGTACCGCAGGGCGCGGCAGGGCAGGATACTTTGATCGGCGGGTACGCCACATGGGAGAGCATCCCCTATTTTTCCGAGCATTTTCTTTCCGGTGATCGTTCCCCTGCCCGTCTGTACGCGGACTGGAGCAGCACCGACCGTCCGGAGGGTGCGCAGTGGCGGAATATTTTCCCCAATGTGACCGGTTATGCGCTGTGCCAGAACACGGCGGAGGAGGACGGCGATACTGTTTATCTTGGCAGTGGGGCTGACCCGTATTTCAGCGACCTTGCCTACAACAGCGCATACAACGGCAGTGAAACCACCGAGAGCATGACCGGCACGCTGTATGCCGATATCGGCCAGATTCGTGGAGATATTACCGGCTTTACATTCAGCCCGGTATACCAGACAGCGGACGGGCAGATCTACCTGGCGGAGGGCCAGCGCGTAACCTGCAGCACGCAAAATCTGGAAGGTTCCAGCCTGTCCCTCTCGGTCAGCGCGGCACAGACCGAAAGCAGCAGCTGGGACGGCACCAGCAAAACCGAGCAGGGTTTTACCGCCAAACTTTCCTTTTTGTATGCTGCCCAAGCGGTGCGGGTGCTGCAGATGGATGCGGATTATGGGGTATTGGGACAGGCCGACTACCCCGCCGCTGCGGTGCCGGAAGAGCTGAAATTTTTGCCGGGCGCTGAATTTATCCTGCTGGAAAGCCGCAGCACGGATACCGCCGGAGCTGAGCACACGGCGCGGCAGATCATTGGGCGCGATGAGCTGGAAGATTACGGGGCGGACGGGCAGATGAAATATGTGACCCTCTACCTGCGCGGAGACGGCCCGCTGGCCGAAGCACACGCCATTGCCCTGAAAGGTTAAGGTGTATCTGAAGCCAAAGAAAATGACGGATATTTCGCAAACACAAGCAGGATTTAAGGCAATACCGCATAATTCTAAGTGCCGATACGGCGAGCGAGGTGCGGCAGCTGCTAGGCCAAAAGCGCAGATAATACTGGATGCTGCAAAGGTGAGCGCCGCCAGTGGCGGAAACAGCGAACCGAAGCAGGGGCAGCGGTCGCAGAGTGCGAGGGGCTTTTGCCCCCGAAGCACGATGCGGGTACCGCAACCCGACATTATCGAGCATTTTGGCAACGCAGATGCCGTGCCGCAGCCGCCGAAGCGGTGCTTAAGCCGCAAGGCGGGAATTGTGCGGTGTTGCCTTAAGGCAAAGAGCCTTGGAATCCTTTGTGGACTCCAAGGCTTTTTAACGCAAAATTCGGCGGTGCTTGTAGAAATAGACTAAATTTTCAGATAAACCCTAAAACAGACCACAAACAACGCCACCCGCCGGGCGTGTGGGAAAGCAGCGTAATGCTGCTTTCCCTGCCCCGGCAGGTGGTGTTGTTATTTTTATTGTTGTGTTTTGGCCGCTTTGTGCCGCAGCCAGGCAGTGACCAGAAAAGTGATGGCAATGCAGGGCAAAAAACCGAGCGCATCCACGCCGACATCCTGAATCATTCCGGCGCGGCCCGGGATAAAGAGCTGGTGGAATTCATCAGTGCCCGCATAGGCGGTACAGGTCACAGCGCTGATCAGTGCTTCTTGCACAAGCTGTTTGGCCCCGCCCGCTTTGCCTGCGCTGCCAAACAGATGGACGGTGACGGCGGTGCTGACACCGAGAGCACAGTAAATATAAACATGTGCCCACTTGCGAATGTTGGCATTGTCGTTCTGGCTGCTGAACCACTTGGGGGTCAGGCGGTGAGCCGCGGTGGATTCCACTTTTTCCGTTATCTGCTGGCTGAGGGCAGAGGAGCTCTCCCCCGGCTGGGCGGAAAACAGAAAGATTGCCGCCATGATGGCCAATGTAACGCACAGCATCACCGCGCGCACAAGTTTCAGCTTATTGTTCTGCTCCGGCATTCCCGTACCTCCGCGTTCCATCGTGCCATTATGTACAATACACATGGCATACTTGAAAAGCATACCAGTTTTGCGGTGCAGAATCAAGCGAAAAAAAGACACATCCGCATGGATTGTACGATGTTATATTTATTTTATCTTTCACTTTAGGCAACACCGCACAATTCCCGCCTTACGGCTTAAGCACCGCTCCGACGGCTGCGGCACGGCATCTGCGTTGCCAAA
>ENA-UEQL01001081-UEQL01001081.1-human-gut-metagenome-genome-assembly--contig:-NODE-1081-length-19544-cov-10.050033_pt1 | contig 19544 bp, 16 predicted proteins | sample MGYA00242905_ERZ507926 | MGnify/ENA primary metagenome ERZ507926 (study PRJEB26167, sample SAMN06115531) | human gut metagenome | host: Homo sapiens | place: China:Henan | collected 2015-09-09...
GTGGCGTATTCGACATACGCGAGCGGTCTTGGCGGCTTCCCTAACGGAGCTATTCGCCAAAAGCATTCGCCAAATCAAGGAGGTAGATTTTTTGGGAGTTGCGCCTATTGAAATTTTGGACAAGTTCTTCTGCGAAAGCGGACGCTCTGCCGAAGACGGCATTGAATTCGGCGGAGAGCTTTGAGGAAGCCGAGCGCTCCGCGCCTTCGGAGAAGAACTCTCCTATGGGGTCGCGCAGCGGAGCGCGGATTACGGAATAGCTTTCGCATCCGGCGAGGCGCGCGGCCTCCGCAACGGCGTCCTCCACGCCGCCGAGCGCGTCGCAAAGCCCGAGCTCCACGGCGCGCGCGCCGTTGTAAATTTTTCCGTCGGCGATTTTGCGCGCCTCTTCAAGCGCCATGCCGCGGGATTTTGAAACGAGCTCAACAAACCTTTCGTAGATTCCGTCGCACAGGCTTTTGAGTTTTTCCAAATCCGCACGGTCGGCGCCGCGCGTCGCGGACATGAAATCGGCGAACGGGGCTGTCTTTACCCCGTCGAAGAACACGCCGTGGTCGGCGGCGATTTTCTCAACCGAAAACGCGACGGAGAACACGCCTATCGAGCCGGTGACGGTCGCGGGGTCGGCGAAGATTTTTTCGGAGGCCGTGGCAATCCAATACGCGCCGCTCGCGGCGGTCGCCCCGAAAGACGATACGACTTTCGCCTTTTTGGAGAGCTCCTCGACTTCCCGTCGGATTGACTCGCTCGCAAACGCGCTTCCGCCGGGGCTGTCTATGCGAAGAACCACGGCCTTTACGGAATCGTCGTCGCCCAGCGCGCGCAAAATCCGAGAAATTTTCCCGGCTCCGGCGCGCCCGCGCGATGAGGTTTCGCTTATCGCGCCCTCTATGGAGACGATCGCTATTTTGTCCGCGCCGGATCTCGCCTTTGGGGAATAGCCGCGCATCGCGGCGCGGCGGAAAGACCCGCCCGTTTTGCCGTGCTTTTGGGAGAGAAAGTCCGCCAGCTCGCCCCCGTACAAAAGCCCGTCCACAAGCCCCAGCTTTTCGGCGTCGGAAGCGGGAAAAACCGCGTATTCGCGCGCGATTTCTTCGAGGCGCGCCACGGGAAGTTTCCGCGATTGGGCAATCTGCCGCGCGCACCCGCCCCACACGGATTCGAGCACGCCGGCAAGGTGCGACTTTTGGGAGGCGGACATTTTCTCCTCCGTAAAAATTTCGCCCGCGCTCTTGAATTCGCCTGACTTCACGAGCGCGACCCCGATTCCGTATTTTCTGAGCGCCGCCCCGAAAAACGGTGAGCGCGCCGAGAGCCCCTTGAACTCCATAGTTCCGAAAGGGTTCATGAAAACCGAATCTGCGGCGCTCGCGAGGTAGTAGTCGGCGAAAGTCGGGTTTTCGAGATACGCGTACACTGGCTTGCCCGACTTTGAAAAACCGCCGAGGGCGGCGCGCATCTCCGAAGCCTGCGCAAGCGAACCTCCGGAATCCGAATCCGCGAAAGAGCCGCGCACGAGAATCGCCTCTATCGACGGGTCGGAGGCGGCCGCGCTGATTTTGGAGCAGATGTCGTACGAACTCTCGGGGGGCCTTTTGAAGAAGCCGCCGCGGATATTCACTGACGGCTTGGCGGGCGAAGTTTCTGCGACGCCCTCCGAGAGGTCGAGCACGAGAACCCCTCCGGAGGGCCTGACGTCGCCGCCGAGCGACGCGACGAACGCCGCCGCCGCAAACATAAGCGCAAGCGGAAGCGCGACGAAGAAAACGGCGAGCGCCGCCAGCGACGCGCAAAAATTTCTCAAAAATGCGGTTATCATGGGCGTCGGAACAAAGATGCGCAGGCTGAAAGTTTCAGCGACTCGAGCGCGCACGCCGCGGCGGCCGCCCTGTTGAAATTTCTGTCGGCGGAGGGGTCGAGGGAAAGTCGCGCGCAGAAAGTCTCAACCCCTCGCCTCGAGCGGACGGCGGAGCACAGAAAAACCGCCCCCGCAAGCTCCGCCGGCTTTTCTCCGACATTGCCGTCGAGAAAGCCGGTGGCGGCGACAGACGCGTCGGCTCCGTAGAGCGCGAGAGCCCCGCGCGCCATCTCCTCGGCGCACTGGCGGCTCTCGGCGAAATGCTCCGATATGGTCAGGGGGCTTACGCCGAGCGCCGAGATTTTCGCCGCGTCGCAATAGCATACTGCCGACCCCCTGAAAAACCCGCTCGCGCCAGCAATCGACACCAGCGACGACGCCACGAGCCCCCCTGTGCACGACTCCGCCGCGCAAAGCGATTTCCCCGAGCCGCAAAAGGCGTCGAACACCGCGCGCGCCGCGGCGCGCAGCCGCTTGTCCGCTTCGGAAATTTCCATACGCGCATATTGTGGACTGCGCGGGCGCCGAAATCAAGAAATTAACCACCCCGCCTTTGGGCTTGCGCGGACTCGCCGCAAAAGATTATAAATTTTGCAAAACATTTTTTAGCGTAAAAAATTCCGGCAAGATGTTAGCAAGAGTCAATTCGGGCGCGCTCGTGGGCGTTGAGGCGCTGCCCGTCGAAATAGAGGTGAACTCCGGCGAGCGCGGAGAGCCCAAGACTTTCGTCGTGGGGCTTCCGGACGCGGCGGTGAAAGAGTCCGTAAACCGCGTGTCTTCGGCGCTGGCCAACAGCGGGTTTGCGATGCCGCTCACCAAGATGACGGTAAACCTCGCCCCGGGCGACATACGCAAGGAGGGGCCGATTTACGACCTGCCCATATCGCTCGGAATCCTCGCGTCGACGGGGGAGCTCGACGAGTCGAAATTTTCTGACTACATAATAGCGGGCGAATTGAGCCTCTCCGGCGCGCTGCGGCAGATCAGCGGAGGCGTGTCGCTCGCGCTGCTGGCGCGCAGGAGCGGCAGGAGGGGCGTGATACTTCCGCCGGAGTCCGCGGCTGAGGCCGCCCTCGTGGACGGGGTTGACGCCTACGCCCCGCGAGACCTGCGGGAACTCGTGGATTTTCTGCGCGGCAAGGTGGAACTCGAGCCGCTGAAAGCGTCCGAATCGCCGTTTAACCTGCCCCAGCAGTCGGAGGGAATGCCGGACTTCGCCGACGTAAAGGGGCAGCACCAAGTCCGCAGGGCGGTGGAAGTCGCTGTGGCGGGCGGGCACAACCTGCTGATGGTTGGCCCCCCTGGATCCGGGAAGAGCATGATAGCAAAGCGCATTCCGTCGATAATGCCCCTGCCGACCCTCGACGAATTTCTCGAAATTCTCGGAATATACTCCGCCGCGGGGCTGACGCAGTTTTCGGAAAACAAGTTTTTCAGGAGGCCGTTCAGGGCCCCGCACCACACGATAAGCCGCGTGGGGCTTGCGGGCGGCGGGCCGAACCCCAAGCCCGGGGAAGTGTCGCTGGCGCACAACGGCGTGCTGTTTCTGGACGAGCTCCCCGAATTCGGGTCTATACTCGACAACCTCCGCCAGCCGATGGAGGACGGGAAGCTCACGATCTCGCGCGCGGCGGGCAAGATAACCTACCCGTGCAAATTCATGCTGGTGGCCGCGATGAACCCATGCAAGTGCGGATACCTCGGCGACCCGCGCAGGAGGTGCTCCTGTACGCCCGCGCAAGTGCAGGCGTACAGGGCGCGGGTGTCGGGCCCCATGCTCGACAGGATAGACATACACGTCGAGGCCTCGGCGCTGCCCATAAGCGACCTCGCAAAGGCAGCAAAAAGCGAGACGTCCGCCGAAATCCGCGCGCGCGTGGAAGCCGCCAGGGAAATCCAGAAGCGCAGGTTTGCGGGGTTAAAGCGGGCGGCGAAAGTCAACGCCGCGATGACCGGCGCGCAAATAGCGAAATTCTGCGCGCTCGACGGCCCGCAGACGGCGATACTCACGGCCGCGATGGAAGAGCTCGGGCTGTCGGCGCGCGCGTGGGACAGAATACTGAAAGTCTCCCGCACGATAGCCGACCTCGACGCGTCAGAAAAAATACAGACCCACCATTTGCTGGAAGCGATAAACTACCGCTCGCTCGACAGGCAGTGACAAAGGGGGGAAAACATGGAACTTCTCGACAAATTCTTTAAAATACGCGAAAGAAATTCGAGCGTGGGGCGCGAAGCGCTCGCGGGGCTTGTGACGTTTTTTGCGATGTCGTACATACTCGCGGTAAATCCGGCGATTCTGGCGCAGGCGGGAATGGACAAGGCGGAGCTGGTAACGGTCACGGCGGTCGCCGCCGCAATAGGGTGCGCTCTGATGGCGTTTATGGCGAACCTGCCGGTGGCGCTCGCGCCGACGATGGGGACTAACACGTATTTCGCGATAATCGTGTGCGTGGGCATGGGCCTCGACTGGCGCGAGGCGCTCGCGCTCACATTTTACAACGGCATATTCTTTTTCATAATCTCGGTGACGGGAATCCGCGAAAAGCTCATCGCCGGAGTTCCGCGCCCGATGCAGGCAGCCCTCCAATGCGGCATCGGGATGTTCATAGCGTTTTTCGGGCTGCAATCCGCCAAGCTCGTGGTCTCAAACCCCGCGACCCTCGTGACGGGCGGGCGGATCGGCTCGCCAGAATGCCTGTTTGCTCTCGCGGGAGTCGCGCTGATAGCGGTTCTCGTAGCGCGGAAAGTGCGCTCCGCGATAATAATCTCCATAGCGGCGATGACGGCCGCCGCGTTTTTTATAGACGACTCCTCCGGCGCGCGCATGGCGAAGATTCCGAACGCCGTGTTTTCTATTCCGCACGGAATATCCGAAACTTTCATGCAGCTTGATTTCGCCTATCCGTTCAGGGACTTTCACAAGGCCGCCCGCGTGATATTCGTGCTGCTGATGCTCGACCTGCTCGACACCATCGCCACGGTGGTCGCGATGGCGAGCCGCTGCGGGATAATGCGCCCCGACGGGACTTTCCCCAAAATGGGAAGGGCGCTAACCGCCGACGCCTCGGCGACCATAATAGGCGCGCTGCTCGGTACTTCCACGACGGGCGCTTTCGTGGAATCGTCCGCGGGCATAGAATCCGGCGGGCGCACGGGGCTCACTCCCCTCTTTACGGGCGCGTTTTTCATCGCCGCCCTATTTCTTTCGCCGCTGATAAACGCCGTCCCCGCGGCGGCGACCGCCCCCGCGCTGATAGTAATCGGGATTTTGATGTTCGGAAGCATATCGCAGATAAAATTTTCGGATCCCGCGGAGCTGATACCCGTGTTTTTCTGCATAATGATGGTGGCGCTATGCTTCAAGATTTCGGAAGGGTTCGCCTTCGGAATGGTCGCGTACGTCCTGCTTATGTGCGCCACGGGGCGCGCGCGGGAAATTCTGCCCGCAACGTGGCTGCTTTTTTCGATAATGTGCGTATTTTTGTGCGCGGCGTAGATAACAAAAGCCTCGGGGCGCGCCCCGAAAAACCAAATATATTCCGGCGCGCAATTCGGCGCGCGGCAATCTGCGCGGGAGCGCCCAGCTGCGAAAGGCAATTTCGGGCGGAAATTTTAGAAAAAACGCTCCGGCGCAAATACGAAAACCGCGGCGGCTCCGCCCCCGCGGAATCCCGCGCGCGGAAAGGGTTTTCCCCGCGCGCCTAAGCCCGCAGAATATCCGCAAGAGCCGCGAAATCCGCTTCCGACTCCGCGCCGGTCGAAAGATTTTTAACTTTTGCGCGGTTTTTGGAAATTTCGTCGGGGCCTATTGCCACCGCGAACCTCGCGCCCGTCGAATCCGCCTGTTTGAACTGCTTGCCGAACGGCATGTCCCTCAGCGGATAGTCGACCCTAAGCCCCGCGCGCCTTAAAGACGCCACAGTTTCAAGCGCCTTCGCGCGGCACTCGGGAGAGCCTATCGCCACATAGGCGTCGGGGCGGGCGTCGAGGCTGCCGCCCTTGCCCACGAGCTCGAGGAGGTCGGAAACGGTGACGTCGCCCATTCCGAATCCGACGGCGGGCATGTCCTGGTAGCCGAGCTTGCCCACGAGATTGTCGTACCTGCCGCCGCCGGCGAGCGCGCGGCCGGTTCCGACCGTCTGGAAAGCCTCGAACACAAATCCGGTGTAGTACGCGAGCCCCCTGACTATGCCGAGGTCGGGGCTGACGTATTCGCGAACCCCGAGGGCCGAAAGCAAGTCAAGAAGCCTGCGCCATTCTCCCATTCGGGAGTCTATTTTCTCCGCAAGCTCCGGCGCGTCGGCAAACGACGCGCGGATTTCTTCGAGCGAGCGCGCCTTTATGATTTCGCGCGCGGCGGGCACTATGCGGGCGGCTTCAGCTCCGGAGCCTTTGAGGGCGTTGGCGACCATCTCCTCCAAAGCTTCCGGCGAGACCTTTTCAATTTTGTCCATCGCCGAGAGGACGGGTATCATAAACTCCCCCTCAACTCCCATGCTCTGCAAGAAGAGCGCCCAGAGGGTTCTGTCGCCGAGGCGCAGCTTAAACTCCCTCTCGGTCAGCCCGAACGCGCGCAGCGACTCTATCAAAAGCGCGATTACTTCGGCGTCCGCGCCCGCCGAGCCGTCGCCGAGAATGTCGGCATTGTACTGGTAGAACGCGCGCAGCCGCCCCTTCTGCTGGCGCTCGTAGCGGTAGTTTTCGCCGATGGCGAACCACTTGACGGGCCTGCGTATGCCGGCGGCCTTCGCGCCGACCATCCGCGCGAGCGACGGGGTCATCTCGGGGCGCAAGGACACACCGCGCCCTCCCTTGTCCGTAAACTCAAAGAGCTGCGACTTTATCTCCTCGCCGCTCTTTTCGGTAAAAAGTTCGAGAGACTCGAGAACAGGCGGGTCGAATTCCCGAAAGCCGAAAGATTCGGCGGCCGCGCGCCACTTGGAAAACACGAAATTTCTCCTGGCGCACTCCTCGGGATAGAATTCCCTGAACCCTGGGAGAGTCTTGAACATCCGCTACTTTCTGGCGCGGGCGGCCTTGCTCTTTTCCACTATGGAAAGGTCGAGCTTTTTCAGGTGCGCCTTGAGCTCCTTGCCGGCCTTGAACTTGACGATCGCCCTCTTGGGGATAACCACGTCGTCGGCGGGCTTGGTGGGATTGCGGCCCACGCGCGGCTTGCGGATCTGGACTTCAAACACGCCGAAGTTCCTGAGTTCGACATTCCTGCCCTTGGAGAGGGACGCGCAGAGAATGTCGAGGGTGCGCTGGACGATATCTTTTACGTCGTTTTGAAGGATGTCGCCGCGGCGGCATTCCTCTTTTTCCCTGTAAATTTCCTGAACGATTTCCCTTTTCGTAAGATTTTGCATTTTTTTCACCTTATACGTTTTTCTTTTCGGTTCGGAACGGGGATAAAACCCCTAAATGGAATACGCCGGAGCGCGTAGCATGGCGTTCCTATTAAAAAGAAAAGGTTATGTTTCGATATTGAAAGTCAACCTAATTTCCGTATTTTTTTGAAATTATTTAAAAACCGATTGCAAAAATCCGACCATCTATTCAATGGGAACCCCAATGAACACAGAAAACCCTCCGGAAGAAAAGCCGAAAAACGAGCCGGAAGGCAACCCTCTCGACGAACTGAAAAGGCAGCTCGAAGGGATTCTCGGCAAGGACAGGAATGTCAGATTCGAGTTCGTCCCGCCGTTCGGCGCGGCCGCCCAGGACGACGGCGAAAACCGGCAGCAAAAGGGCTCGTCGGAGGAAATTCTCGAAAAAATTTCCAAATTTTCGATGAAGCCGCGCGAGATACGCGACTATCTCGACAAATTTGTAATAAAGCAGGACGAGGCGAAAAAAGTCCTTTCCGTCGCAATCTGTGACCACTACAACCACATCCGCCGCTGCATGGAAAACCCCGCCCTCGCCGAGCGCGAATACGCCAAGCAGAACATTTTGATATTGGGCCCCACGGGCGTGGGCAAGACCTACCTAATGCGCACAATCGCCAAGCTCATAGGGGTTCCCTTCGTCAAGGCCGACGCCACTAAATTTTCCGAAACCGGATACGTGGGCAGCGACGTCGAAGACCTCGTGCGCGACCTCGTAAAGGCCGCCGACGGCGATGTCGACGTCGCCCAGTACGGCATAGTGTACATAGACGAAATCGACAAAATCGCGAGCCGCGAGGGCCGCGCGGGCGGCAGGGACGTCTCCGGCAGGGGAGTCCAGATAAACCTTCTCAAGCTCATGGAGGAGTCCAACGTCAACGTCGTGAGCCCGCAGGACATGATGGGGCAGATGCAGATGGCGATGAGCGCCAGATCCGGCAAAAAACCCAAGCGCACCATCAACACGCGCCACATTCTGTTTATAGTAAGCGGCGCGTTCGACACGCTCGGAGAGGACATCGCCAAGCGCATGAACCGCGGGGTGATCGGATTCGCCGACTCCGCGGCGGAAGCCGGCGGCGGCGACGACCCGTCGGATTTCCTGCGGTTCGCAAAGACTTCCGATTTCATAAAATACGGCTTTGAGGCGGAATTTATCGGCCGCCTTCCCGTGAGGGTTGCGTGCGAGCCGCTTAAAGCCGACGACCTCGCCGACATACTCGTGTCGTCGGAAGGCTCGATACTGCGCCAGTACGAATCCGACTTCCGCGGGTACGGGATAGACTTTTCAGTCACCAAAGAGGCGGTTGAAGCCGTCGCCAGGCTCGCCTACGAGGAAAAGACCGGCGCGCGCGGCCTGATGACGGTTTTGGAGCGCACTTTGCGCGACTTCAAATTCGACCTCCCCTCGTCGGGCATCAGGCATTTCGAGCTCGACTCCCCGACGGTCGAAGATCCGAAAGCGGGGCTCGAAAGGCTTCTGACCGCCAACGCCAGCCTCTTGCGCGGGGAGCTCTCAGGCTCCCTCGACGAATTCGCCGAAAAATTCCGCGCCGAAAACGGCTTCAAACTCGCCTTCGACGCCGGAGCGCGGGAGAAAATCATATCCATGTGCGTGGCGCGCGACAAGCCCGCACGGGCGCTCTGCGCCGAGCTCTTCCGCGACTTCGCCCACGGGCTCGCGATAATCTCGCGCAACACGGGCGAGGAAGAGTTCACAATAACGAAAGAGGCGGTCGAAAATCCCGACAAATACCTCTCGGACCTCGTGGTAAATTCCTTTAAAAAATAGAATGGAAGCCGACCCCATACGTCGCGATCCTGAGGACGTGAAAAGGCTCTTCGCGAGGGTCTCCGCGCGCTACGACGCAATCAACCGCGCAATGTGCGGGGGGCTCGACGTGCTGTGGCGCGGCAGGCTCGCGAAAACCGCGGCGGCGCTCGCGCGCGAAAACCGCGGCGGGGGTAAAAAAAAATACCTCGACATCGCCTGCGGCAGCGGGGACGTATGCGCGCGGCTTTTGGGGGAAGATCCCGATTGCCGCGTCGTCGGAGTCGACTTCTGCCCCGAGATGCTCGCCCTCGCGCGCGAAAAGTGCGGAAGCAGGGCGGAATTCGCCGAGGCGGACTGCCGCAGCCTCCCGTTCGCCGAAAGCTCTTTCGACGCCGCGACGATTTCCTTCGGGTTCAGAAATTTCGCCGACCGCCCCGCGTGTCTGCGCGAGATAGCGCGGGTTCTCAAAACCGGCGCCCCCCTGTGCGTTTTGGAGGTCGCGCGCGCGGAGGGCCCGCTATTTGAAGCCGCGCAAAAATTTTTCATGTGCTCCGCCGTGCCGCTGATTGCAAGAGCGTTCGGCGGCAGGCGGGAGGACTACGAATACCTCGCAAAAACCACAATGGAATACCCGAGGCGCGCCGAGGTTGAAAAAATGTTCGCCAACGCCGGATTTGCGGAAATCCGCACGCGCGCGATGGCGTTCGGAATGGTCGCAATCGTCTCGGGGAAAAAGCGTGAAACCGCTTAGCACGCCGCAAACTTCCATAACGCATACGGCTTTCCCCTTGCCGTACGCGCGAAAAGCCTTTTATACTTCCGCATGAAAACCGGAAAACCTCCATGGAAAAAACGGATTCTTCCGGCGGCCGCGCTTGCCCTTGCGGCCCCCGTTCTGTTTTTCGCATTCTCCCTTGCGGCGCATCTCGTAAGCGTGGCGGATTTCGGGTACCCCGGGGGAGAAATGGATTTCATGGGGCTCGGGAAAAATGAGGTTCTGAAAACCGTCTGGGAAAAATGCCCACGGTTTTTCAGCGAAAGGGAAATGCGCCTTTCCGCAACGGGAAAGAATTGCGCCGAAAACCGCTATTACGCAAGCCTCTCGGAGGCCGAAAACGATCCCGAAATCAGAAGCGCAAAATATCTGGGAGTAAATTACAGAACCCGGATGGCGTCCACCTATTTCCAGATACTGGAATTCGACGCCCGCGGAATCGTCGTCGCCCAACGGGCGTGCAGATATTCGGACGCGCCATGACTCCGCCTGCGCCGGCATGTGCGGGGAATGCCCGATATTTTCCAAATAGGAATTGCGCGGCAGGCGGTGGCGGAACGGGCATCCAATTGGAATCCGGCTTGCCAAAATATAGATAACGCTTGTAAAAAACGGGAAACCGGCGTAGAGACTAAAAAATGAAAGTTTGCATTAGACTCGCCGCCATCCGCCTTGCGATTATCGCGACCCTCGCCTGTTCCGCCGCGCTTGCCGGCGAGAAAATTGACAGGAAAGCCGCCGTAGGGCGCCACGCCATTAAATACTCCGGATACGATGTGCGCCTGAACGACTCCGACTCCCCCACGCAGGTAGGCAACGGGAAATTCGCGTTCGCCTTCGACAGGACGGGCTTGCAAACGCTCGCTCCGCAAAACACCCTCTCCGATTGGGGCTGGCACTCTACGCCCCCTCCGGACGACCTATCAAAATTCAAGGGAAACTCCGCCTATTCGCCGGCGCGGAAAATAAAATTCGCCGACTCCCTGCCCGACCCCGACAATCCGGAGCTCTCGCAATGGCTCGCCGCAAACCCCCACAGGCTGAACCTCGGCCGAATATCGTTCGCGATATTCGGCGCGGACGGCGGGCGGCTCGACGCGGGCTCGATAGTCCCGCAATGGCAGACGGTCGACATGTACACGGGAAGGGTCGAGAGCGCCTTCCGCGCGCCGGCGGGCGGCGCGAGGGTATCGACCGTCTCGCACCCCGACCGAGATCTGGTATCCGCGCGGATAAAGTCCGGCCTCCTCGAAACGGGCGCCCTGCGCGTAATCTTCAAATTCCCGTACTCGGACAGGGAAACCTCCAACCTGTCGGGAAACTGGAACGCCCCCGAAAAACACGCGACCTCCGTCGAAAAGTCCGGCGACGGTTTCGCACTGCTCGCGCGCGAACTCGACGGAACGCGCTACTTCGTCGCGGTAAAATTTTCAAAGGGCGCGAAATTTTCGCCGACCGGAAACCCGCACGAATTCGAGCTGCGCGCAAACTCGGGCGAACTAGAATTCTCCTGCGAATTTTCCCCCGAAAAAATCGACCCCGCCTCCGTCCCGGGATTTGTGGAAAGCCGGAATACCTACGAGAAAATGTGGAGCGGCTTCTGGGAAAACGGCGCGTTCGTAGACCTTTCGGGAAGCTCGGACATCAGGTGGAAGGAGCTCGAAAGGCGGATTATAACCTCCCAATACCTGATGCGCATAAACGGTGCGGGACTGCTGCCGCCGCAGGAGAGCGGCCTGCGCGAAAACTCGTGGTTCGGCAGGTTCCACTTCGAGATGATTTGGTGGCACGCGTACCACTGGCTGCTCTGGAACCGTCCGGAGCTCGCCGACGGCATGTTGTCAATCTATCAAAAGACGCTGCCATATGCGCGCGAAATCGCGCGCGGGGAGGGATACCGCGGCGCGCGCTGGCCCAAGTGCCTCGGCGACATTCCGCGCGAATGGCCGTACCCCATACACGCATTTTTAATCTGGCAACAGCCGCACCCGATATTCTTCGCCGAAGCCGAATACCGCGCGAACCCGTCGGAAGAGACGCTGAAAAAATGGGCTGACATCGTGTTCGCCACGGCGGAGTTCATGGCGGATCTCCCGATAAGGGACGAAACCGGCAGGTACAACCTCGAACCCCCGCTCTACATAGTCTCCGAAAACACCGACCCGCGCAAAACCCGCAACCCCGCTTTCGAGCTCGGCTACTGGCGCTACGGGCTTGCGGCCGCGCTCGAATGGCAAAAGCGCATGGGAATAGCCGAAAACAAAAAGTGGCGGGAGGTTCTCGAAAATCTCGCCCCCCTTCCGCAAAAGGGCGGCGTATACGAAACGTTCGAAGGGGTTGAAAACATGTGGGAGAAACTGAACTACGAGCACCCCGCGCTGATAGGGACTTTCGGAATGCTGCGCGGCGACGGAACCGACCCGTCGACGATACGCCGCACGCTCGACAAAATAGACGCCACATGGAATTTCGACAGGGTATGGGGCTGGGATTTCCCGATGCTCGCAATGGCCGCCATGCGCGTCGGCGACCCCGAGCGCGCGATAGGCTACCTGCTATTTTCATCGCCGCACTATTCATGGGACGAAGCCGGGGCTGTAAACTCTCCGTGCGCCTACTTCCCCGCCAACGGGGGGCTGCTCGCGGCGGTTGCGATGCTCGCCAACGGCTGGGACGGCGCGCCCCCGCCCGATCCCGACGCGCTGCACTTCCCCAAAAACGGCAAGTGGAAAGTCCGCGCCGAAGGCTTCGGGCAGAAACATCAATAGTGAAAAAACGCCAATGCTAACGGCAATTTAAAGGCATGGAAAACAATCCGGAAGAATTCGGGCAAACCGCGGGACTCGTGGACATGGCGGAGTTCCCGAAGTGGATAATTTACGAGGACGAAAATTTTCTCGCCCTCAACAAGCCCGGGTGGCTCGTCTGCCACCCCTCGAAAAACGGGCCGCTCTCGAGCCTCGTGGGGGCTGCGCGCGAATACCTCGGCGCGGAAACTCTGCACCCCGTCAGCCGCCTCGACAGGGAAACGAGCGGGGTTGTCGTCATCGCGAAAAATTACGCGGCGGCTTCAAAAGCGCAAAAGGCGGTGTCGATAAGCGGAGCGGTGAAAAAGACGTATCTGGCGTTCATGGAAGGAAGGCTCGGCGCGACGGCGACAATCTCGCAGCCGCTCGCCGACGACAAAAAGTCGCTCGTATCGATTAAGACTTGCTGCGCCGCGCAAAAGCCGTCCGCGAAGAGCGCGGTGACAATATTCCGCCCCCTATCGCATTCGCGGCGCGGAGGGCGCGGGTTTACGCTGTGCGAGGTATCGCTGCTGACCGGCCGCAAGCACCAGATACGCGCGCACGCCCAATGGCTCGGGCACTGCGTCGCCGGAGACAAAATCTACGGCCCCGACGAAACGCTGTACATCGATTTTGTCGAAAGGGGGTTCACGCCCGAAATGGCGGAAATCCTCCCGATAAAGCGCCAGGCTCTGCACGCGGCGGCCATGGACTTCGGCGCCGCCGTACCCGAATTGAACCTCCGCGCGCCGCTGCCGAAAGACCTGCGCGAATTCGCCGAAAAGTACGGGATAGAAGTCCCCGAAAAATATCTGTAAAAGGCTCCGTCGCAACGGGGAAACGCGGCAAATTTCCGGACGCCAGCGCGCGGAGAAAACGCGCGGAGAACTCGGAATTTGCGCATAAAATCAAAATCCCCCGCAGACGGCGTTTGCGGGCAAAAACCGCGGCCGCAGACCCGCGAGTCAAACGCGCAAGTACGGAGCGAGGCTCGCAAAGCGCGTCTCTATTTCGTCGACCTGCGCCTGGGAAAGCTTCAAACCGCGGACTATCGGCGCGTCCGGAATGACAGGTTTGCCGTCTTTCCGCCCGTATTCGCGCGAAACCAGGTTTTTGAAAACTCCCCTCTTGCGCAGGACGTAAAGGTGCCCGCCGCGCAAATCGCCCGCGACGAACTGCGATATGTTGAGCATTAAAAGGTATTTCGCAAACGCCGCGTCGAGCTCCCCGCGCGGGTCGCCGTTTTCCATCAGTTCCCAGATTTTCGCGAGCAGGTCGGCGTACGCGGGGCGCTCGGTGATGACGCCCTCGCTGCCGAGCCTGCGGCTCTGGTACAGCCACTGGTAGCTGCCCCACGCGCTGAACACCGTGTGGATAACCGGCTTCTCAGCGACCTCGCGCGCCATTCTCGAATTGCTGTCTCCCGACTCCTCTTTTATGTAGCCGAAAACTTCCGGATTGCGCCGCGCAAGCTTCAAAAGCAAATCGACCGAAGGCGCTGGCCCCCTGTACATGACGCCCCCGCCGGTCTGGATGATTATCGGGCGCGATACCGTCTTTTCGAGCCCGAGGTAGTATTTTTCGAGATCCGCCTCCGTCTTTCCGTCGTCCGGCGGGCGCGAGATTACCGCCGCGCGGATCTTGTATTTTGAGGCGAGCTTCTCGACAAATTCGGCGCATGCGCGCGCGTCTTCAAATCCGCGCCCCTGGCAGCCGAACGCCACGACAGCCTCCGAATTTTCGAGCTCGCGGGCGATAGCCTCCATTCCCGCCAGCTTTTCGTCCACGGAGAGCAAATCGCAGCTGTCGCCCGACTGCGGCCATATCATGCCTTTGCAGCCGCACTTTTCGACAAACCGCGCCTCGCCAGCGAGCGTTTTGAAATCGACCGCGCCGGACTCCTCAAACGGCGTGGAAAGAATCGGGAACGGGCCGCGGATTCGCGGATCCCCGCCCCCGTCGGGCTTGGAGACAACCGGAACCCTCTTCAACCCCGCGCGCTTCTCCGCAGACGCGCACCCCGCGGCATGGGCGGCTACCGCCGACACCGAAACCGCCTTCAAAAACGACCTCCTTTTCATTCTTTCAGAGTAAAAAACGCTTCGGGGAAGTCAAGGCCAATCGCGATGCGCGCGCCGCGGCGCAAATCGGGCGCAAAAAAATTCCGCCCGCGCCGGCGGAAAATTTTGCGAAATAAATCCGCGCGGCGCCGGAAGCGATCCCCATCCGGAATGAAAACGCCCCGAGGCGCGCCGCTCAGTAGGATTTGGAAATTTCCGTGCCCCTCGCCGTCACGGTTTTGGCGCGCCCTCCGGCGGCCTTGATCGAAATTTCGTCGTACTTTTCTCCGGCGACCGGCTGGACGGGCTTTAAATATTTTTCCGAAACGAGCGTGTTGTAGTCCACAGACTCCGTGCCCTTGTCGGCGTTGTACTTTTTGCCGGCCTCGATTATCTGCGAAATGTGGGCCTTCACTACTCCGGCGCGCGACTTTTCCGCGATGACCGCGGTCGCAGGCACGAACACCGCGGCCAGAAGGCCGAGTATGACGGCCACGAGCAGAATTTCCAAAGCGGAGAAAGCTTTCCTGTTTTTCATATCGGAGACAATATTTTCGATTGGCGGAAAAATAATCAACAAATTTATTCGCCTTATGCCGCCCGATGTAAACTGTTAACCAAACGCGCCGCCCATAATTCTTGCAACGCTCCGAAAATGCGGCTAATCGTAAGGGAATATGATGGAACATTTGAAAAAAATTCTCCCGCTCGCCGCGGCCGCCTGGATTCTTGCCGTTCAGGCGCGCGCGGACGGCGGGGAATTTGTGCGGGCGATAAAAGACAATTCGGCGTTTTGGAGCAGGCTCGGATGGGCTTACAATCCCCCGCGCCTCGACGAAAACGGCAAAACCGTAATGCTCGTGCAAGACGACTCCCCCGAGCGCCGCTTCCACCGAGATTTCAAAAACGCCGGCGTAAAAATCCACTCCACAATCCTGTTTTCGGGCTGGGCGGCGCCTGGCAAATACGACTACTCCGCGACGGACGAAACCCTTGAAAAACTGTTCGGCGGCGCGGGCGCGGACATTCTCTACATTCCGCGGATAAAGCTCGACCCGCCGCCCGCATGGTGCGCCGAAAACCCCGAGGACACTACGGTCTACTACCCGGGCGGGCTATCGAAGGAGGAAATCGCGGAGCTCGCCTGCACCCCCGCCCACGACTGGTCCGGAATGGAGTGGCCAAAGGGCTACAACGCCTACGGCAACCCTCGCGACAGGGTTGACGACCGCCCGAACGTCAGGGGGCTGATAGGCCTGCAAAGCTTTTCATCCGAAAAGTGGCTGCGCGACGCGGGGGAAGCCCTGCGCCGCCTAATTCGCAGAATAGAGGGCGGCAAATACGCGAAAAACGTCATCGCGTACCACATCGCCTACGGGCAGACGGGGGAAACCGCCTTCTGGCGCGCGTGGGAGAAAAACGACTACCGGTTCGGCGACTACGGCATAAACAACCTCCGCGCGTTCTACGACTGGGGAATCAAAAAATACGGCTCGCGGGAGGCGCTCGCAAAGGCGTGGAAACAGCCGGAAATATCCCGCGGCAACGTGAAGCTGCCCACCCCCATGAGGCGCGAGCTCCACTGGAACTCCCACGCCGAGTTCTTCCGCGCCTCCGAAGAGGACAGAATATGCATCGACTATGAAAAGTTTTGCGGCGAAATAAACGTGCGCGCGATTGACTACTTTTCAAAAATCGTAAAGGAGGAGTCCGGCAAGGCCGCCGGCGCGTTCTACGGATATTACCTCAACGTACCGCGCGCGGCGTATTCGGGGCATCTTGAATTCGACGCCCTCTTGAAAAGCCCCAACGTCGACTTCCTCGCCGCGCCCAAAGGGTACAGAAACTACGGCCCCGCTTCTGCGGGCTCGGTGCAGACTCCCCCGATGTCGATTAACCGCAAGAAAATCTTCATAAGCGAAATCGACCCTCCCACGCACCTCGTAAAATGGAGCCCCGCAAAAAACATGGAGGGCACCCGCACCGTTTTGCGCCGCGAATTCGCAAGCGCCATGCAGTCGGGCTCGGGTTTCTGGTGGATGGATCTCGGCGGCGGATGGTACGACTCGCCCGAAATAATGGGGGAAATCGGGGAAATCGAAAAGGCCGCGGCTAAAATCCGCGCCCGAAAGGCGGAGCCTGTTGCGGAAGTCCTAATAGTATCCGATCCCGAAAGCTTTTACTATTCAAAGCCGCACTGGATGCTGCACCAGGACCTGCTGAAAGACTCCATTATTCAAATCCGCAAGGCGGGCGCGCCGGTAGACCACTACCGCCTCGCCGACCTGAAAGATCTCGACCTGTCGCGGTATAGGGCCGTCGCGTTCATGAATTGCGCGCGAATTGCGGACTCCGACTGGGAAGAAATCTCAAAGCGGCTTAGGCCGGACGCAACCCTGATATGGCACCACGCCCCCGCCGTGTGGGGCGAAAAATACGACCCCGCGCGCAGCGTGAAAATCACCGGATTCAAACTCGCCGAACGCCCAGCGTCGAAGGCGGAAACAATACGCTTTTCCGGCGCGGCGGCAAAACCGTTTAAAAAGGATTTTGCCGCCACCACCGCCGAATTTTTCCCTCCCCACCCCAACCCGGAAAAGCCATATCCGACGTTCTCCGCCGACCCGTCGAACGGCGCGGAAGTCCTGGCGAAATACTCCGACGGCTCCGCCGCGTTTGCAAAAATAAAGCGCGGGGAAAGGACATGCTACTTCGTCTCCATTCCGATATTTAAGGCCGAAACCTACCGGAAAATTTTCGACGCGGCGGGAGTGCGCGCCCCCGCGCCCGCGGGGTGCGCCGTCTACGCCGACAGCCGCTTCACGGCGTTTTTCCCGTCGCGCGACGCCGAGGCAAAACTCTCCGGAAAGGCCGCGCAGAAAGATTTGTTTACCGGCGAAAAATACGCCGGCGGCCAAACCGTAAAGCTTAAAGCCGGACGCGCGCTAATTCTCGAAACGGAGGAATGAAATGAAAACCGCAATACTTGTAGCCGCAACTTTCGCCCTCGCCTGCGCGTGCGCGGCGCGCGCCCAGCAGCCCCCCGAAGCGCGGGCGGAAAATCCGGACGCCTCCGGAAATTCAACCTCGGGCGCGCGGATAAAAGGTCTGCTGCAAAACAACTCGGTCTTTTGGAGCAGGCTCGGATGGCCATACAACCCGCCGGTCGCGGACGAAAACGGCAAAACGCGCATGATGCTCTCCGACGACTCCCCCGAGAAAAAATTCCACCGCGACTTCATGGAGGCGGGCGTAAAAATCCACTCCACAATCCTGTTTTCCGGCTGGATGGCTCCGGGCAAATACGACTACTCCGCGACGGACAAGGCGCTCGCCGACCTGTTCGCGGCGGCGGGCGAAAGCGCGCTCTACATTCCGCGGATAAAGCTCGACGTGCCGCCCGCGTGGTGCGCCGAAAACCCCGAGGACACTACGGTCTACTACCCGGGCGGGCTATCGAAGGGGGAAATCGCGGAGCTTGCCTGCACCCCCGCCCACGACTGGCTCGGGATGGAGTACAAAAACGGGTATTCGACCGACACAAAAATGCGCGGCAAAAAAGACCCGCGCCCGAACGTCAGGGGGCTGATAGGCCTGCAAAGCTTTTCCTCCGAAAAGTGGCTGCGCGACGCGGGAGAGGCTCTGCGCCGCCTAATTCGCAGAATAGAGGGCGGCAAATACGCAAAAAATGCTATCCATAATTCTCGGTGCTGTGGCCTTTGGCTGGGTTATCGACCTCCTGCAGTTTGGTGGAACAATTGATTTTATGGGTGGCATCGTTGCCCAGTCTGCCTGTTGTGCGGAGCCTGACAGCTGGTTCTCGTGGCTATGCACCATTGCAACGCGCACTGCAAGGAGAGCGTCTGCGATTTCTACAACGCCGTTGCCGTTTACGTCGCAAACAGTTTCGTCGTAGGATTCGAGTTCGAGAGCATGACGTGCAATCTTAACAGCGTCTGCAATTTCAACGGTGCCGTTGCCGTTTACGTCGCCGAGGAGGACTTCGTCGCCTTCAGCAGCGATATCCCAGCTTTCGCCGGTGTAAATGATGATGGGGAGTTCCTGAGCTTCGTCCATGTAGCCGAGCAGACCGATGTCTTCAAGGAGGACGGAAGGATCGATGGTGTAGTTAAGAGCAGTGGTGCCGAAGTTATGAACGGTGAAGGTGAGGGTGTAAACACCGGTCTTCTCGGGATCGTCGCCGAGTTCAAGCTTCGGACGGTTGCTGTAGGTACCTTCTGCGGTGAGGTATGCCTTGGTGGTAACAGCCTTTGCAAGGTTCATTTCGCCTGCGCCCTGATCCATAACGGCAGCATAGGTGCCGCCTGCTTCGATAACGGGGGTTGCGGTGCTCATGAGGATGCGATCGACCATTGCCTGACGCTCCCTGGTGCTGAGACCGGGGAAGTTGTCCTCAACATACTGAGTTACGATTGCCATACCGCCTGCAACATGGGGAGTTGCCATGGAGGTGCCGTCCCATGCCTGGTAGAGAGCACCGGAGATGCTGGGATCGGTTGCGGAGTAGATCTGGCCGCCGGGGGCGGTGATCTCGGGCTTGATGCCGAAGGTGGCAGTTACACCGCGGCTGGAGAAGTCGGAAGGCATGTTGCCGCCGACAGAATCGGAAATGCCCATTTCGCTGCCGACAAATGCGTGCTTATCGGATGCTGCCGCAAGAGCTGCACCTGCTTCTTTGCTGATGAAGACATGGGGGATATTCAGGGGCAAGGACGGGAGCATACCAGTGCCCTAATGAGCTTCTTCTGTTTACCTGTGGCATTTCATTTCCTCCATAATAAAAATGGCCGGAGTCTTATTGCTAAAACTCCGGCCCGTACCATGTATTACATTGTTTGCTCCTGCGAAGCCTGCTCCAGCGCCTCCTCTTGTTG
>ENA-UEQL01001084-UEQL01001084.1-human-gut-metagenome-genome-assembly--contig:-NODE-1084-length-19481-cov-9.116162_pt1 | contig 19481 bp, 16 predicted proteins | sample MGYA00242905_ERZ507926 | MGnify/ENA primary metagenome ERZ507926 (study PRJEB26167, sample SAMN06115531) | human gut metagenome | host: Homo sapiens | place: China:Henan | collected 2015-09-09...
TCGTTTATGGCTTTTACGTTCACGACGCATGTTTCAAATACGTTTCCGCCGAAAGCGTATTCTTCGCTGCAACCGAACATGGAATTCAGTTCGGCATTTTCCGCATTAACGGTAAGATTTTTAACCGAATTGCCGCGGAACGATTTCGATGTGATAAGACCTATGCCGTCCGTCCCGACGCCGAAATCACCGTCGGCGACTTTTATTTCTATGTTTTCGATAAACGAATCGTGGACGTAATCGCCGATAACCGACTTACCGGCCTCGTTTACGCCGCCGTTTACGACAAATTTAACGTTTCTGATCGTCGCGCCGCCGCTCACGAAACCGAACAGCCCGTGCGCGCCGAGCGCAGACGTTATCGTATGACCTTTTCCGTCGAATATTCCGCAGAATCCGTTTTTGCCCGTAAATCTGACGTTGCCAACGGCGGAAAACGCGTCGAGCGTTATATCGTTCTTCAGTTCGTAGTATCCGTAATTTCTCTCCGTCGTTACGGTAAGAACCTCTTTCAGTTCTTCGGCGGTCGTAATGTACTTCGTTACGACCAATATGGGAACCTTAACGGTTTTTCTTCCGTCGGAGGTATTAACAGTGACAGTCAGTTCCCTTTCTCCGTAAACGCCCGCAAGATCGCCTCCGTTTATCGCCGAAAGCGAAGTTCCGAGGTCTGCGCCGTTAAAAGAAATTCTTTCGACAGAGTCGTAGCGGATATTGCCGAGATTGACGGTATTGTCGGTTTTTGCGACTTCGATAACCTGCCTTTCTCGTCGATGGTACCCATGAGGAGCTTTCCGTTGCGGATCTTCACATATCCGTCCCAGGGGCATTCCTCCTTCTTGCAGGCTCCCTGACACTGGCAGACGGACGCCTTGTAGGTGATGTTGAAGTCCGGAGGCAGGAGCAGGGAGAACAGCTGCTTACCGGTCCAGTAGGGCTTGCCGTTCTCGTCCACTCCGGCGGGCTCGGGAGCCTGGACGTCCGGCAGCTTCAGGAGGATGTTCATGGCCTCGTAGCGGTCGAAGTGGGGCCCTCCGTCCTTTCCGTGGGTGAGGAAGTATGCTCCGGAGATATGGTCGTGGATGGCTCCGATGATGGGTCCTCCGTACCTCGGGGAGAGGATGTTCTCCTGCACCTGCATGAGGATACGTGCCTCGGCACGGGCCTCGTCGGACTGCAGGACGTGGAGGTTCATCTCGTCACCATCGAAGTCGGCGTTGTAGGGGGCGCAGACGCACAGGTTGAACCTGAAGGTACGTCCGGGCATGACCCTGACACGGTGGGCCATTATGGACATCCTGTGCAGGGAAGGCTGCCTGTTGAACAGGACGACGTCACCGTCCACGAGCTGCCTTTCGACGGTATAGTCGATCTCCAGTCCCTCGGCGACCTCGGGAGCGTTGTGGTCGGTGACCCTGATCCTCCTTCCGTCGGACCTTATGACGTAGTTTGCTCCGGGTTTGTATCCGTCGGTATCATCGGGTGCGGGTCCGCGCCTGACGAGTTCCCTCATCAGCTCGATGTTGTGCTCGTTGACGTGCACGGGGACGGTGAGTTCCCTGGCGGCGATGGTGGGCACTCCGACTTCGTTGATGGACAGGTTGGGGTCGGGGGAGATGACGGTACGCGCCGAGAAGTTGACACGCTTTCCGGACAGGTTGGACCTGAAACGTCCCTCCTTACCCTTCAGCCTCTGGGCCAAGGTCTTCAGCGGACGGCCGGACCTGTGCCTCGCGGGCGGGATACCGGACGTCTGGTTGTCGAAATAGGTGGTGACGTGGTACTGCAGAAGCTCCCACAGGTCCTCGACGATCAGCTGGGGTGCACCGGCGTCACGGTTCTCCCTGAGCCTCTGGTTGATCCTGAGGACGTCGACCAGCTTGTGGGTGAGGTCGTCCTCGGACCTGTCTCCGGAATCCAGGGTGATGGAGGGCCTGACGGTCACGGGGGGTACGGCAAGGGCGGTGAGCACCATCCACTCAGGCCTGCAGGTCGCAGGGTCGATACCAAGCGCCCTGAGGTCGTCGTCGGGAATCCTCTCGAGCCTCTCGCGGACCTCTTTGGCGGTCAGCTTGTGGTTGTCGTTGACCTCCCTGAAGGTGGTGGGCTTGTCCAGTTTGATCTTGATCTGCTCTGCGCCGCAGTAGGGGCAGACACCTTTGGACGATGCGTCCTTGGCGGTCTCCTTGCTGTAGAGCTTCTGGTCGATCGTGTCTCCTCCGAGGTCGAGGATGGTGTTCATCCTGTTGAGCCTGGTCTGGATCTCCTCAGCGGGGAGCATGAGCCTTCCGCAGGAGCGGCAGGTGGACTCGAGCATGAGCTTTATGTCCTTGATGAACCCGACGTGTATGACCGGCATGGCGAGGTCTATGTGTCCGAAGTGTCCGGGGCACTCGTCTACCTTGCATCCGCAGGTCTTGCAGCGGAGCCCGGGCTCGATGACACCCATGTGGGGATCCATGAGACCCTGGGAGATCGGGTATCCTTCGTCATCGTAGGTGTCGGCGGTGATGATCTTCACCGCGGACATCCTCCTGATCTCGTCGGGCGAGACGCAGGAGAACTTGATCGATCCTATCCTCTTGGTAATACTGTTGATCATGAGAGGTCCTCCAGCTGAAGTCTCATAGCCACACCCAGCGACAGGAGCTCGTCCATGAGGAGCTTGAACGCATAGGATGTCTGTATGAGGTATACACTCGAGTTGTTTCCGCAGACGGGGCAGTAGAGCTGTCCGCGCCTGTCCATTATGGCGATGTGTCCGCATGCGGGGTTGCCGCACACGTACTGCTGTGTTCCGTCGGATTCGTCCAACAGACGGTCCTTGATGACCATGGCGGCCCCGTGACCGATAAGACAGTCACGCTCCATCTCTCCGAACCTGAGACCTCCCTGTCTGGAACGTCCCTCGGTAGGCTGCCTGGTGAGGATCTGAACAGGTCCTCTGGACCTGACGTGGAGCTTTCCGCTGACCATGTGGTGCAGCTTCTCGTAGAAGATGACACCGGTGTAGACCTCGGTCTGGATCATGCGGCCGGTCCTTCCGTCGTACATGATCTCTTTACCGGACCTGTTGAATCCGTTCCTGACGAGACCGTCCCTGATGGACTCCTCGTTCTCACCGGAGAACGCGGTACCGTCGATGGTGCGTCCCTCCATGGAACCGACCTTACCTGCGATCATCTCGAGCACGTGCCCGACGGTCATACGGGAAGGTATACCGTGGGGGTTGACGACGAGGTCGGGGGTGACACCGTCGGAGGTGAAAGGCATGTCGCACTGGTCGACGAGCCTTCCGACGACTCCCTTCTGTCCGAACCTGGAACAGAACTTGTCTCCGAGCTCGGGGATCCTCTCGTCCCTGACCTTGACGCGGACGAGTCTGGAACCGTTCTCGGACTCGGTCACGATGACGGAGTCGACGAATCCCTTTTCTCCGGGCCTCACGGTGACGGAGGTCTCCCTCCTCTTCTGCGGGGTCAGGAAGTCGGTCTCCTCCTCGAGGAACCTGGGCGGGGACGTCTTTCCGATCAGGACGTCGGATCCCTGCACGTAGGACTCGGGGGAGATCAGACCGTCCTCTCCGAGCGACTGGTACGCCTCGTCGGCGCGGGCACCGACGATGTCGGGCGAGGGGATCTCGAAGTGGTCCTCCTGTCCTCCGGGGTAGCGACGCTCCTCGGCACGGTAGGACCTCATGAAGGTGGACCTTCCGAGTCCTCTCTGCACCGAGCTCTTGTTCATGACGATCGCATCCTCGATGTTGTATCCGTGATATGAGAGGACGGCGATGCAGAAGTTCTGTCCGGCAGGCCTGTACTTGTATCCCATGTAGTCCATGGTCTGGGTCTGTACCATCGGCACCTGCGGGTAGTGCATGACGTGTCCGCGGGTGTCGGGCCTGATCCTGTAGTTGGCGGTGGATATACCCAGAGCCTGTTTTGCCATACCTGCACCCATGGTGATACGAGGTGCGGAGTTGTGCTCGGGGTAGGGGACGATTCCTGCGGCGACTCCGAGGATGATCATCGGGTCGACCTCCATATGGGTGTACTCGGACTTGCCGTCCTCGCCGATGATGTTGCTGGGGACGTTGAACTTGTCGTGGCACCACTTGCAGGAGAGCTCGCAGAACTTCTCCGCCTTGCCGGGGTTCATCCAGTCGACGTCGGTCTCGGACAGTGCGTGTCCGCAGCAGGGGCATCTCCTGGGGGTGTTGTAGGGGCGGACGAGGACGAGGGAGTCCTCCTCTTCCTCGGCATCGAGCCACTCGAGGATACCGTCGCGGAACAGGTCGTCCCATGTGACCTTGCCCTCGCGGATGCCCTCGATGTGCTTCCTGGTGATGATGGTCCTTCCGTCCTTCAGGACGAGCAGGGGCCTTCTGAGCCTTCCGTCGTCGCAGTTGATGATGACCTCGCCCATCTCGTCGTCGTAGCGGATGTTGATGCTGGAGTTGATGAGGCCGTACCTCCTGCGCTCCCTGATCTCGCTGACGAGCTTTTCGGGGTCCGAGTAGGTACCTACCAGGTTCCCGTTCACGAATACACGGGTGTCCTCCTCTTTGACGGAGGCGAGACCGAACTCCCTGAGCATCCTTATCACCTCGTTCTCGGGGAAAGCCTCGGAGACGTCGATGATGAGGGCGGCGTTCTTCACCAGACCGCAGTTCTGTCCCTCGGGGGTCTCGGAGGGGCAGAGCCTTCCCCACTGGGTGGGGTGAAGGTCACGGGCCTCGAAGTGGGGCTGGGACCTGGTAAGGGAGGAGGTTATCCTCCTGAGGTGCGACATGGCGGACATGTTGGACGTCCTGTCGAGAAGCTGGGACACTCCGGCGCGGCCACCGACCCAGTTTCCGGTGGCGAGGGCGTGCAGGAGCTTGTGGGTGAACAGGTCGGGCCTGATGGACGAGGCGACGCTATAGTCGTTCTTCTTCCTGCCCATGTTCCTCTCGAGCTGGTATTTCAGATCCTTCATGAGAGAGGAGAAGCTGGTCCTGAAGAGGTCCTCCATGAGGTCCCCGGAGAGCTTGAGCCTCTTGTTGGCATAGTGGTCCTTGTCGTCCTCCTTCCTCTTCCCGAGGGAGAGTTCGAGGACGGACTTGGCGATACGTCCCAGATAGATCGCTTTCTTCATGCGGTCCTCTTTGGTGTCTCCGAGGTGCGGAAGCAGGGAACGGTCGAGGATGGACTCGACCTTCTTGATCCTGTACTCCTTGGCCTGTCCGGCGGCGAAATTCCTCTCGAGGTACAGCAGCGCATCCTCGGTGGTGTGGTATCCGGGCAGGACCTTGTCGGAAGACGAAGGCGGGGACTGGGACACGGGCAGACCGGTCTTGGAGTTGATGTCGAAGGAGCCTTCGATGTTGGCGTAGACGATGTTGGCCATTCCGTCGTCGGAGACTATGGTCTCGTAGATGTCGGAATCCTTCTCCATACCGAGGGCCTTCATAAGGGCGATGAGGGGAATCTCTCCGGAGACGACGGGGACGGACACCATGAGGGTCCCGTCCTTCTTTTTCTCCACCTGGGTCAGTGCGCGGTATCCTTCCCTCTGGGAGAACACCTTGGCGGTCTCGACCGCAGCGCCGTACCTCTCGTTGTACTCGACCATGACCCTGTTGGGTGCGAGGTCCTCGAGGGTGATGAGGACCCTCTCGGTACCGCCGATGATGAAGTATCCTCCGGGCTCCCTGGGGTCCTCCTTCTGCTTGATGATCTCCTGTGCGTACTCGTCGTCGCTGATCTTGCGCTCGAGACGGGCCTCTATGTTGGACCTGTAAAGGTTGCATCCTTTGGATTTGACCATCATCGGAAGGTCTCCGACGTGGACCCAGCCGCCGTTCTCGACGTCCTTCTCCACTCCGTCCTCGTAGACCTCGAAGCGGACGTACACGGGGGACATGTAGTTGAGGTTCCTGAGCCTGGCCTCCATAGGGGTGATGTCGTGGCAGTATCCGTTCGCCTCGATGACCTTGGGCTCCTCGATCCTGATGGTGGGCTTGGACTGGGGGTCGATGCTCCCGTCCTCCAGCCTCCTCCTTCCGATGACGATCTCGATGTCCCTTCCGTTGGTGCGCTCCGGGTCCAGCTTTATGATGCCGCGGGTCGCATCGTCGGTGGGCACCCTGATGTCGTCCACGATCCTCTGCATCCTGCTGTTCGGATTGTCCGGAGTGGCGAGGAAGTCGTCAAAGGAGGCGATATGGTGGTTTACAATGTCCTTGTCCCTGAAATAAAGATTGACTAGATCCCTCAATTCGCTCACCCTCTGGTTACGAGCCTGTAGACCGTGAACTCCTGCGCGGTCTCGCTCTTTCTGATGATTTTAATAACGCTTCCCTCCGCGACGGGTCCGTGGATGCTCTCCAGCACCTGGATGACCGCGTCCGAGGTCTTGATCTTGGGAAGTTGGTCGCGAGTGATCCCCAGTTTAGTGAGGACCTCGTTCGCCTCCTCTTCGTTGAGAAGGTGGTGCTCCGGCACAAGGTTGTGCTTGAGAATGTTGAACGAGTTAGTGTCTGCTGCTGCCAAATTTTCACCTACCTAAAGCCCCGCTTCCGGTCAGCGGGAAAGATGTTTCCAAAACTGTGTGATGTTCAAATTACTCCCCATACTTGATCCGCCGTCGATCGCTCATGAAGAATCTCAGCGGGCCTGGAGGGATTCGAACCCCCGACCACCTGATTAAAAGTCAGATGCTCTACCTAGCTGAGCTACAGGCCCTTGATATCCTATCTACCTGTCGCAGGATTCCATACTTATATTTAATAAGTTCGTTTGAAAAACCGGGGACGTTAGACACATAGACCCGATCCATCCGTGAATCCGGTACAAGACGCACCTCCGTATAAGACACACTCTGATATATGCGTATTCACTCCACACGGCCGATGTCAGACTCCCTAACCCTGAAGGTCGAAACACCGACCCGCCTGAAAGAGGCCGGATACGGAAGAGCCCGCCTTGACCCGGTGGCATATGCCGAGCTGGGGCTGACGATAGGGAGCATAATCGAGATCAAGGGGAAGAAGACCGTCGTCGCAAAGGTCTTCAGAAGCGACCCGGAGGACTCCGACAAAGGTATAGTCAGGATAGACGGACTCACCAGGACCAGCGCCGGGGTGTCCATCGGAGACAACGTCGTCGTGAGGAGGATAGACCCTCCGAGGGCCCTCAAGGTCACACTGTCCCCCAACATACCCCCGGGAAGCCGCATATCTATAGACGACAAGTTCATCGACGTCTTCAAGAACAATCTGATCGGCCGTGCCGTATGTCCCGGTCTGGACATAACGGTGCCCAACGTATCCCTCATGGGGAACCGCTCGGTTTTCAAGGTGCAGGGCTGCTCGCCGGCAGGGGCCGTCATAATCTCGGACATGACGGAGATAAGGGTCCTGGATTCTCCGGGAAAAGGAAAGAACCAGGGGTCCGCGGAAGAGCCTGGTTTCGGCCGCGACAACAAGATAACCACGTACGACGACATAGGAGGTCTCGACGAGGAACTGAGGAGGATCAGGGACATGATCGAGCTTCCTCTGAAACATCCGGAGCTGTTCGACCGCATGGGCATATCGGCCCCGAAGGGGGTCCTCCTCTACGGACCTCCGGGAACGGGGAAGACCCTCATCGCCGAGGCCCTCGCCAACGAATCCGGGGCCAGCTTCCTGACGATCAGAGGACCGGAGATCATGGGGAAGTTCTACGGTGAATCGGAGGAGAGGCTCCGCAGCGTCTTCGCACAGGCGGAGAAGAGCAGTCCCAGCATAATATTCATCGACGAGATAGACTCCATCGCCCCGAACCGCAACAACATAGAAGGGGAGGTGGAAAGACGCGTCGTGGCACAGCTCCTCACCCTCATGGACGGGATGGGCGGACGCGGAAACGTGATCGTGATCGGAGCCACCAACCAGGAGGATTCGATAGATCCGGCGCTCAGAAGGCCGGGACGCTTCGACAGGGAGATCGAGATAGGCATCCCCAACAGGGACGGCAGGAAATCGATCCTCGACGTCCACACCCGCACCATGCCCCTGGACGAGGACGTGGACATCGATGCCATCGCCCGTATGACCCACGGATTCGTAGGGGCCGACCTCGCGGCACTGTGCAGGGAGGCCGCGATGAAATGCCTGGCACGCCACATGGACCGGTTCGATCTGGAGAAGCCCGTCCCGACCGAGCTTCTGGAGAAGATGAGGGTGGACATGGACGATTTCCTTCGTGCCTTCAGCGAGGTGGAGCCGAGCGGCATGAGGGAGGTATCCGTGGAGATCCCCAAGATCACATGGGACGACATAGGCGGCCTGGACGGAATAAGGAACGAACTCAGGGAGGTCCTCCTTCCCGGGGAGGAGAAGAAGGACTTCGAACGTCTGGGTATCTCGGCGGGAAAGGGGGTCCTCCTCTACGGACCTCCGGGAACGGGGAAGACCCTCATCGCCAAGGCCGTCGCCAACGAATCGGGATCCAACTTCATTCTGGTGAACGGACCCGAACTGATGAACAAGTATGTGGGACAGAGCGAGGAGAACCTCAGGAAGGTATTCAAACGTGCCAGACAGATGGCTCCCTCGGTCATATTCTTCGACGAGCTCGATTCCCTCGCCCCCAGAAGGAACGGGGAGGAGTCGTCCCGTGCGGCCGACAACATGGTGGCACAGCTCCTTACGGCCCTCGACGGGGTGGAGCAGCTGAACAACGTCCTGGTGGTGGCCGCCACCAACAGGCCCGACATGGTCGACCCGGCCGTCCTGAGGCCCGGACGCATAGACAGGATGATACTGGTCGGCAAACCGGATACAGAGGCCAGACTCGGCATACTCAAAGTCCATACTAAGAAGATGCCCCTTGGAAAAGATATGGATCTGGCACATATCGCCGAAGTCACAGACGGATATGTAGGGGCCGACCTGTTCTCCCTCTGCAGAGAGGCCGGACTGAACGCCTACCGCGAGGACCACGCCATCGAGTCCGTATGCCTCAGACACTTCGAGAAGGCCATGGAGATCGTCAGACCGTCCGTCGACGACATGACATACAAGGCATACACGGAGATGGCATCGAAGGCCCGCAACAACCGCGACCGCTGGAGCAATACGCAGTTCTACAGCTGAACGTCAAAGATCCTTGGCCATATAAGGGGCGTCGAGGACATAACCGCGGGAGGCGTAGTATTCCCTGACACCCACTCCGCTAGTCACGCGTATGCGCTTCTTATTTTCGGATCTGGCTATCCGTTCCGCCTCGTCCAGGAGGGCCTTCCCGAAGCCCCTGTGCTGCCAGCTCTCGGCCGCAGCACCTATGGCAGTCTCGTTACCGAAAACCTTCAGTTCCCTCACGGTGGCGAGATCGGAATCGTCGGTCCTGAGACGGACGTAGCCCACCAGGGAATCGCGATACGTGTAGGATATGAACCTCTCCTTCCCTCCGTTGGCCTCGTACTCTTCGACCCCCAGCCTGACCTCGGATGGATCGTCTAGGACCTCCCCTGTGTGCCCGACCTCACGGCAGCGGATACATCTGCATCTCAGACCCTTTCTCTTCATATCGGCCTGCACCAGCTGGCGGAGGTTGCTCTTCAAGATACCCGCCGTGATCTCCGGGACCGGGATGTCGCGCTGTATGCGCTGTATCCTTACATAATCTGGCACATATGCCTTCATCTTTGACAGGAGTTCCACTGCCGCATCAGTGTCCAATGGCCTATACTCCCCTGCCTCCCACATCCGATGGAGCTCCGTGTCACCTACGACGAGGGTCGGATAGAATTTCAGCATGTCGGGACGGAAATCCGGGTCGTCGAACATCCTCTTGAAACACCTGTAATCGTTCTCCGGAGACGAGCCGGGAAGTCCCGGCATCAGATGATAGCAGATCTTCAGGCCGTGGTTGCGGCAGCATTCCGTCGCCTTGACGACCTCGGATACCCCGTGGCCGCGCTTCACCTTGTCCAACACGTCGTCGTCCAATATCTGGACCCCGAGTTCCACACGGGTGGCCCCGAGCCTCATCATCCTCTCGACCTGTATGTCCTTACAGAAGTAGTCGGGACGGGTCTCGACGGTGAGCCCTATGCATCTCCTGTCCGCATGGGAATTCTCTTCCTGTGCGGCCTCCAGACTGGGGGAGGGGTGCCCGTTCATCGCTTCGAAGCACCTTTTCACAAACCACTCCTGATACTGCGGATCCCTGGACGTGAACGTCCCGCCCATGATTATCAGATCGATCTTGTCGGTGTCGTGCCCTATCTCCTCCAATTGTGCCAGGCGGCTGCTGACCTGGTCATATGGGTCGAAGCGGTTCATGGCCGCCCTCCTGGCCGCCGGTTCCTTTCCCGTATATGATTGGGGCGAATTGTTGGATACTCCTCCGGGACAGTATGCGCACTTTCCGTGGGGACATGGATACGGGGAGGTCATGACCGCCACGACGGCCACTCCGCTGGCCGTCCTCATGGGCTTCTTCACGAGGAGTGGGAGGAAAGCCTTACGTTCGTCCTCCGGGACAAGTGCCAGCACCTCGGAGTTGGGGGGCACTTTGTCCGGACCGTACTTGGAGCAGAGCTGCATCTTGAGGCGCTGGAGGGAGTCGCGGTCGGTGACATCCCCCGCCCTGATGGCCTCGATGATGCATCTTGCGACGTCGTCGCCCATTCAGCTCTTCTCCGCCCTTTCCTTGGCCAGCTGCTGGAAGCGCTCGACCGTCTTCTTGTAGTTATCCATGGCCATCTGTACGTTGGCCTCGCAGAAACTCCAGGCCTTGGCTATGTCGCCGTACCTTATACGGTACCCCCTGCGTACGGACCCGTCCTCAGACTGGATGTCCGTACTTTCCAGAATGTCCATGGATTTCAGCTTGTTTATGTAGCGGTAGACGGTGGGCTTGGTGGTTCCCAGAAGGACTGCGATCTCTTCGGCGGCCCATGCCTTGGAGGGGTTTTTCATGAAAAAGTCCATGAATATCCTGTAGGGGATGCTGTCTCTGATGGTGAGTGCACCGTTACTTCTGGGGTCGTACCCTTTCGAGAGATACCCGATCTGTGTAAGGAACGTCTCGGCGAGAACGTCGATATCGTCCACCCCGGTCATGGGGGTATTGGAAACCACCTGCAGTTCAAACATAGGACACCTTCGGCATATGTTGTTAAAAGTTAAGCATTGATTTAAACTTTTACGGTCTGAATCGTAAAAATTCAATCAGTAGCGATCCTTGATGTGTTCCAGGATCTTCATCACACTGTCCAACGGGAATACGGGATACACCTGTATGGAGGTTATCTTCTCCACCGTATGGGCCACTATGGGTGCACAGATTATCCCCAAGGCGCCGTCCCTCTCCGCACGTACCGAGGCGATGATGGCATCCTCTACGGTGGAGACGGTGTACTCGCGGATCCCGACGGTACCGTTGGCGGAGGTATCGAGGGATTTGGGAAGACCTTCCATGAAGGTGGAGGACGCTATGACCGCCAAGAACTTCTCGTTGCCTTTTCCGTATATCTGTTTCAGTGCACGCACGATCTGCCTCACCGTACGAAGATTGGGCTCGCGACGCTCCTCCAATATCTTGTACACGGTACTCTGGGATATGCCGGAGATCTGACAGAACTCGTTGAGGGACATGTTGAGCTCCTCGTCCAGGATATTCCTGAGGGCCTTTTGGAACCCGCCCTCGTCCCTGAGCATGCTGGATACCAGGTCCTCTACGGTCATTGACCCACCTTCTTCGCATAATCCGCTGCGGCGGAACCGGCCACCACTCCCTCTCCGACGGCCTTGCCGATCTGCCAGGGCCTACCGGTTATGTCACCGCAGGCGAACACGCCCGGAACGGAGGTGGCACACCCTCTATCGACCTTGACGGAATCGTCCATCTCCGGCATTATACCGAGGTCCATCGCAAGGTCCACGGAGGATTTACCCCCTAGTTCGATGAACACGCCGTCCACCGGCACCTCGTTCCCGTCGGAAAGAAGGATGGATCTGACCCTGTCGTCCCCTTTGATCTGCTTTACAGGGACCTCGATGCGTTCCGCCCCGGCGGATACCGCCTTCTCGACAAGGGATATGTCCGCATCCAACTTGGAAAACACCCAGTAGACCTTCGAGGCATAGCGCGTCATGAGTTCCGCGGATATGGCCGCCTCGGATTGACCTCCGACGACGGCGACCGCCTTACCTTTGTAGAAGTTGCAATCGCAGGAGGCGCAGTAGCTCACACCCTTTCCGTTTCCGAACTCCTTCTCGCCCGGGACGCCGAGAGTGTTGCGGGTGATGCCGGTAGCCAAAACTACGGCCTTGGCCTCTACGACCACACCGGACTCTGCGGTCACCATGAACCTGTCCCCCTTCCTCTCGGCAGAGACCACGTTCATGTCTTCGACCTCGCAGCCGAACGACACCGCCTGCCTGACGCCGTTCATCAGAAGCTCCGTCCCGGATTGTTTTCCGGGGGTCCCGAAATAGTTCTCCACAGGGATCTCGAAAGTGGAGCTGTTCTCCAACTTCCCTATGAGGACCGTGGAGACCTTCTTCCTGGCCGCATGTATGGCGGCCTGCAACCCCGCAGGACCGGAGCCGATGATGACGACGTCTGCTTCCATGGCGGTCTGCCTCACAGGCGGTCTATGTAGGAGATGATGTCTTCCTTGGGCCTGAGTCCGACAAGAGGCTCCTGTGCGACACCGTCCTTGAAGATGAGGAGGGTCGGAATGGCGTTGATGTCGTACTGCATGGCGATCGCCTGGTTCTCGTCGGTGTTCAGCTTTCCCACGGCGACCTTTCCGGCCATGTCCTTGTCCAACTCGTCGATTATGGGGCCCATCCTCCTGCAGGGGCCGCACCACGGGGCCCAGCAGTCTACGATGACGATTCCGCTCTTTCCTATGAAGTCCTTGAAAGTCGTCTCATTGAGTTCCGTTACCATTTTAATTACCTTATTGTAGAATTTGCATGTTGCATATAACCCCTATGTAACAACTATGAAAATATGGAGGGGTATAACAAAAAACCAAAGTGTTTGAATGCCGGAATTACGGTTTCACGCCTTTCAGCTTCGGATATTCCCCGATCTCCGCCACCAGCAGGTCGAGGTCGCGGCCGTATATTCCAGACAGTTCTCTGTGCAGGGCTTCTATACGGTCGGCACCGCGCTCCGCCCCTTTCGCCCTCAGCTTCTCCACCGAGTGTTCGTGGGTGACTACACGGTTGTCGCTGACGAGGTTGTCCGCATGTGCCACGATCTTCTCCTCGATCGTACGGGGCATGTAATCCCCGGGAGGAAGACCCAGTTCCACCACGTCGGTATCGTCGAGACCTGCCCCGGTATGCTTCCGGACTATATCGGAGAGACAGCTGGGGAGCCCGTAGTTCTGGACTATCCCCGCACCTATGGAGGCGTGCATGATGGAATGGTCCTGGGAACGGCCGATATCGTGAAGAAGGGCGCCGGCCACCACCAGATCCATGTCCGCCTCCGGGATGCCCTTGGCGATCTCCTCGGCGACGGCCCTGACGGTAGCACAGTGGATGACCACCCTCTTCTTACACCCTGCATCCCAAAGAAGTGCGATGCACTCCTCGTCCGTGGGGATCCTGTCAGTCGTCTTTCTTGACAACGGTCTTCCCCCTTTCGTTGGGAATGACGGTCATCTCGCCGTCACGGTCCTCATAGAGGTGTTTCCCGCCCGTGTAGAGATACAGGAAAATAGCCAGTGCGGCGATCTCCGAATGGGGCTGGTTACCGACGGATATGTTGAAATCCGCCCTCTGGTACACCTCGGCCGGGACTTTCTCGGCCCCGACTATGACCATGATGTCCTCGTCCGTGGGGATTTTAGGAAGGGCCTCGTCGACCCTCTGGCCATACATGGTCAGATGGACTATCTTACCCTTGAAATCCTTCGTGGCCTTCTGCCATGTGACCCCCGTCTGTATGGAATAATCCCCTCCGAAACGGGTGGCGACGCTCCTGATGTTCTCCTCCAAGACGGGGTCTTCAGTGTCTACATAGATCCCTTTGGCCCCCAACGCCCTGGAAGACAGTGCCACATGGGTAGTTACGCGCTTATCTCTCTCGGGACGGTGCCCGATGCGCATGATCCAGATATCGGACATATGGCTCAGTCTTCTTTTATGGGCTCGATCTTGTGGCCGCGGTAGTCCATCTTCACGGACCTGCGTACAAGACTCTTGAGCATTGTGGAGGAAAGACCCAGGGTCTCGGCCACATCTCCGGAGAACTTCCCGGTGGTTCCGACCTGTTCGAGGATCTTGGCCTCGAGTTCTGCGTACTCCTCCTCGGGCATCATGGCGGCTGCGAGAACATCGCTGATCTCGTAGACAGGCCACTGCGCATTGATGCTGAAAGAAGAATAGTAAGTGTGATAGGATTTCTCGGGGTAGTTTCCATTGGTTGAAAGCCAGCGGGTCTCGACCAGTTTCATCTTCTCGAAGAAGATGGTCGCTTCCCTTCCCTCTGGACCGAATTTCTTCTCGATCTCATCGGCGGTCTTCCATTCCAAGGTCACTTCCTTGAGGACCTCCCTTTTTATGGGGGTGTCGACCGCCCTGAGCATGGGAACCAGTTCAGAGGGTTCGTTGATGACCTTAATTCTGTTCATAAACTCGTTAAGTAGGTTGCAGAGTATTTAATGATTAAGGATTTGTATATAAGGTACTGGAGAAAGTACGTTTCAGGAAACCTCCAACCACAATAATGTTTAATAACAGTTGGATGTGCATTTCGACCTCACAACTGGCCAGAAAAAACCGGCCAGACCTCGAACTACGTTCAAAAAAGAGATAGATACGTACATAACGTCTTGTCAAAAGAAGACGGCACATGGTGCATCTGTGGCAATCGGCGAACCAACATTATTTAAATCGATTCCTCTATTGCGAACGCAATGAGATTCGACAGGAAAGCACCGCCGGTACTCTGCTTCCAGTGTCTGAACTGCTACAAGACCTACAAGGGCGAAGGAGCAGAGCAGAAAGCACTGGACTGCTGTGGGTCCTTCATCCAGGGATTCTACCAAAACTACAGAAGGTGGGGCTGCCAGAAGTGGTACGGTCGCTGATACGGCCGTACTGTTCGGTATCCCTTACCGAGATTCTTTCGGGTCCCGCGGCCAAAAACCGCGGTTCCCGCATATCTTAAACAACAAGTGTAACCCGTGCTAGCACGTGTCATTTTATACCACAAAAGAGTTCTCAGGGACATGACAGAGATCTTTTCGGGGACTATGGCTGAGATGGATCTCATCGAACGTCACATACTCATGCTCAAGGTGACGAAAGAGAACCAACCTGTCGGAATAATCCGCCTTTCCGAATTGACGGGCCTGCCGAAACACAAAGTCCGCTACTCCCTGAGACTCCTTGAGAAGGACGGACTCATCGTCGCCACCCAGGAAGGTGCGACCGTTTCGGACAAATACGACGAGTTCATGGCCGATCTTTCCAAGCGTTTGGACGAAATCATAAGCCGCGTAGACGCCATGCGCGAAAAAATCGCCAAGAGCTGACCTAAAATTTTTATATGGGTCTTTCATTGGCACTCACTAAGCCGTTGTAGCTCAGTCGGTAGAGCGTGTGACTGTTAATCACAAGGTCCACGGTTCGATCCCGTGCGACGGCGCCATTTTTCCAATCAACTCGCATTGCCGAGAGGCATTTATCCAAGCCATCAGACCATCCGACACAACAAAAGGGTTTTTTATCAGAACCGATGTAATGTGCCTGAGGGCTCATAGCTTAGCTAGGTAGAGCGTCGGACTCATAATCCGATGGCCGCCGGTTCAAATCCGGCTGGGCCCACCATATTCTGAACGACATCCTGTCGGATTACATTTCCTGAATACGATATTGCCGATCCCCGAGACATCGCGATAGACCTGCCCATCGACACACCGGATACGGTATTTGGTCCAGAATCCCCGATACCCAGACACCTACACGCAGACATATGGGATGGAATCTTCCTTGCACCACAACATGTGCTGATGACGACATACACATATCCAGATACTGAATATGACGCCTGACACCATATATTACAATCCGAGTCTGGCACAGTCCGTATAGTGTATGTCGGATACGATTTCCAAATACACAAGAATTCTGACATCTGGCACAATGGATTTCAACACCATGGTCCGACATGGATTGCCTTTTTCGAAACGAAAATGGGCACATGTGCACACGCTTCGTGTACAGGCTGCGGGATCCGACGGAAGAAATCGGGACGTCGGCATATGAAAACAACAATCCAGCAAGAAAATACGGAATGTCGGCCAAAATATAAAGTCCAGTGGAGACGACTTTACGGAAAGACTTATTAAAGCGATTCCTTCTTCCCTTTCTTATCTATAAGATAGACGGGCTGCACACGAAACCCGTCGTCTTTTAACAAGAGGCATCAAGATGGAAGCATTAAAACTCCCTCACATTGAGCAGTATCTGACCGCATGTGTACAGTGCGGTTACTGCATCTCGGTATGCGAGGCTCACAGGCAGACTCCTTGGGAGTCCGACACCCCCAGGGGTAAAATCTACTATCTCAACCAGATAAACGTCGCCGGACCCTTGGACAAACCGCTGGGAAGGGTAGCTTCCCTCAACCCCTACTTCGTCGATGCGATGTACAAATGCACCGGCTGCGGAAACTGCGAAGCCGTCTGCCACGCCAACATCCCCCTCGTAGAGCTCTGGGAGACCGTAAGGACCTGGATGGTCAAGAACGGCGTAGGGCCCCTTTCCGCACACAAGGGAATGGGCGAGAAGGTCGGCAAGGTCCACAACCCGTACGGCGGAGACCAGGCACACAGAGGAGACTGGTGGCCCGCAGAGGTACCCAAATACGACCAGCCCGACGTCATCTTCTTCGCAGGATGCACCGGATCCTTCAGGCAGCAGCAGATCCCCCAGACCGGAGTCCGCGTCCTGAACAGGGCAGGCGTCAAGATGAACATCCTCGGTGCAGACGAGTGGTGCTGCAGCTCCCCTCTTCTGAGGACCGGAGACACCACCCACTCCCTCGAATGCGCAGAGCGCATAGTCGAGAAGGCCGACGGAATGGGTGCGAAGGACATGGTCATGACCTGCTCCGGATGCTACAAGACCATATCCACCGACTTCGGAACCTACTATGCCAAGGTCGGACAGAACGTGTACCACTTCACCCAGTATGTCAACAACCTGATCAAGACCAGGAAACTGCCCCTCCTCCAGCCCTTCAACCACAAGGTCACCTACCACGACCCCTGCCACCTCGGAAGGCACATGGGAGTCTACGAGGAACCCCGTGAGATCCTGAAGGCCATCAAAGGAATCGAGTTCGTCGAGATGGACAGGAACAGGGCCAACTCCAGGTGCTGCGGAGCCGGTGGAGGATACAAGAGCCAGTTCAACAACTTCGCCGTAAGAATCGCTGCAGACAGGATAAGGGACGCCGAGAAGACCGGTGCGGAGATCCTCGTCACCGCATGCCCCTTCTGCGTCACCAACCTCTCCCAGGGTGCGAAGGCCATCAACTCCAAGATCAAGGTCATGGACATCGGAGAGATCCTTCTGCAGATCACCGCACCCGCAGAGGAGCCAAAGGAGGCCCCTGCTGCGACCGAGCCCGCCAAGGAAAGGATCCAGGCTTGAAACCACCCGGCCGATAATATCGGCCGGACTTTCCATCTATGCCTTTTGAGACCCTGTGCCCTGAGATAGTTGATGCCCTCAGGGCGAAGGGCATTACCGAACCGACCGACCCCCAAAGGGATGCGATCCCGAAGATATCGGCCGGGAAGAACGTCTTAGTGGTGGCACCCACCGGTATCGGGAAGACCGAATCGGCCATGCTGCCCATATTCGACTCCATTTTCAGAAATAACGACGGACAGGGCATCCGTTGCATATACATCACCCCTCTGAGGGCCCTCAACAGGGATATGCTCAGAAGGATGGAGGAAATGGGCTCCAAGCTGGGCATATCCGTCGGAGTCAGACACGGAGACACCCCTCAAGCGGAAAGACAGAGACAATCCAGATCCCCTCCGCAGATCCTCATCACCACTCCGGAGACCATGCAGGTTATGTTCACGGGAAAGAACCTGCGCGAACATCTGAAGAAGGTCAAATGGGTCGTCATAGATGAGATCCACGAACTGGCCGGGAACGAGAGAGGGGCCCAGCTGGCCGTCGCCCTGGAAAGACTCACTCTGTTGGCCGGGGAATTCCAAAGGGTCGGGCTCTCGGCCACGGTCGGAAACCTGAGGGAGGTGCAGGACTATCTTTCCGGGATAGGGAGGGAGGTCATCCTCTGCAAGCATGACTCGTTCAGGGACTTCAGCATCAAAGTCGAGTGCCCTGTACCGAAAGAGGATACCGCCGCCCACGACAATGATCTCCTCAATTTTCTGTTCAGCTTCCCGGAAAATTTTCAGAACTTCGTTCAGGTTCATGGCAACGCCTTCCTGCACGGCTCTGAGGAAATCCTTCTGGGTATGCTCCATGCGAATGCCCACAAAGCAGCCGCGGACATTCGGATTCCACCGGGGGCTGCGTTCACCAATTAGATAGGGCAGGAAGATCAGGCCGTTGCTGCCTACCTGAGATTCTGCCAGCAGTTCCTCCAGAATCTGATAGACAGACTGTCCATGATTCTTGGCAATCTGCTTTTCTTCGTAGCAGAAATGATCAACATACCAAGCATAAGCACCACCGCCGGTTTGCATAGTTCCGGTGGGGAGCACATAACCAGGAACGATGTGTGCCCAGGTAAAGGTGCGCTGCTTTTCATCGAAGACAGGTTTGCGGCTAGTAATGGAAATCCAGGAAGAGGTTCCCATGCTGCTGTGGGCGATGCCCTCCTGAACACAGCCGGTGCCAACGGCGGCACAAACACCATCACCACCGCCGCAGACAACCTTTGTTCCGACAGCCAGACCGGTTAATGCCGCAGCTTCCACTGTGACCTTACCGGCAACATCTGTGGAACGGCAGAGCTGGGGCATTTTTTTATGATTCAGTTGCATGGCATCCAGAAGACGGTCGGACCATTCCAGCTTTTCCAGATCCATCAGGCAGGTGGAAGAAGCATCGGTATATTCTGTCACAAAGGCGCCGGTCAGCCGCAAGATAATGTAGTCCTTGGCATTGAGCATTTTGTAGGTTCTGGCATAGATATCCGGTTCATGTTCCTTGATCCACATCAGCTTTTGTCCGCCGTAGGAAGGGGAGATCTTGTGTCCGGTCAGATGATAGAACTCATTTTCGTCAATTCGCTGCCGGATTTTTGCTTTGCGCACATCCACATGGACAAAGCCTTTTGCGGGGTAGCGGCCGATGCCACGAACGTCATGTATTCGGCATCATACAGCGCGGGCACGTCCTTGTCCATCAGGTCGTTGATGGCATCGTACCAGAAGGTGTGCTCGCCGCGGTCAGCCTCGATCTGTGCGCGGTCCGCTTCGCCCTTCTT
>ENA-UEQL01001088-UEQL01001088.1-human-gut-metagenome-genome-assembly--contig:-NODE-1088-length-19456-cov-6.332628_pt1 | contig 19456 bp, 15 predicted proteins | sample MGYA00242905_ERZ507926 | MGnify/ENA primary metagenome ERZ507926 (study PRJEB26167, sample SAMN06115531) | human gut metagenome | host: Homo sapiens | place: China:Henan | collected 2015-09-09...
ACCCCATAATAATGGGAAAGCTCTGTAAGTACTTTCGGAAGAGGAGTATTCTCAAATACAAAACTTCCTTTCTTTACAGAATCCGGACGATGGATGATTTGCGGAACATGCTGACCTTTTACTACTTGTGCCTCCATTCCAGCCAGAAGTTCTACACCTTCCGACTGACCTAGTACAGAAAACCGTACTTTTCCCGATTCCACCTGAACCCATGCGGTATCCGCACGGCTTTCATCCATCACGAAACAAGTACCCAACACTTGAACTTCAGCCAACTTTCCTATTACTTTAAACGGACGAGTACAATCTCTTTTTATCATAAAACCAACTTTCCCCGTCAATTTCACTTCACGACATACATCTGCATAATCCTTTGTACGGAAACAAATAGAAGAATAGGGATATACCGTAACGACCGAACTGTCCGGCAACTGGTACTTTACTGCATGTTCGTATGCTGCCAATTCTGTCCACTGCTTCTCAGGAGATATACCCACCCAGACAATAAACGCCAGCAATATAGCCGCAGCCAGCCCAGATAAAAACAGGAAATACCGGTTCTTTCCGCCTGCCCTTCCAACCACTCCATGCTTTTCCTTGAAAACTTTCAAAGCCTGCCGTGTGTCCAATTTATTCTTTTGATAGTGCCTCAACACAAAACGAAGGCATTTTTCTTCTAATTCATTCATGTTTCTGGTGATATTATACATTCAACCCTATGACAATAGAAACTCCAAAAATCACTACGTGAAAACACTGAATTTTAGTTAAAGAGAAACATATACACTTTATATGCCCCCTCACGTATCAAACGAAATGCCTTCTGAATATGACTGTCGACTGTATGAACCGAAATATGAAACTTTTCAGCAATCTCCTGATACTTCAGGCCATCCCGTTTATGCAAAAGAAAGACCTCACGGCAACGCTCAGGCAAGGCATCTATGGCAGTCCACATTCGCGCCTCCATCACACTCCGCTCCTCCACCTCCTCATCCAACAAGGTTTCTTCTAATTCAGTAAATGAGACTCCCGATTTGAACAGATTTTCCTGACTCAAATAATCCAAGCTACGGTTCTTAACCATCACATACAAATAAGCCTTCATATTACTTACCTCACAAGACTTTTCATTATTCATTTTCTCCCACAAAGACGAAAAGCAATCCTGCACAATATCTTTGGCCATCTCTACGTCCTGTACATAATGTGTTGCATACAAACACAAAGGTCTATAATAAAACTTGAATAACTCATCTATATTTAATCTGTCTCTTCCCATGTGCAAATCGATTTCTATTTCAAATAGAGACAGATGAAAATACCAAAATCACCATCCTACTTCTGTAAAAAAAGTTAAGTCTTTTCAGTTCTTCATACCTCTCACCGCAACGCCTCTTCCACTGCCCGCAGATACCCGTCCAGGCGATTGCTCTTCAAGATAGCCTTCCGCTGTTTCTTGTCCAGCTCCGGCAACAGGTACTCCCAGCAGGTCTTCAGCTTGGCCAGCAGCTGCGCCTCTCCGCCCTCTATCACCCGATGATAATACAGATACATCTGCCGGTGCATCTGCGCTACCCGTGCCTTCAATTCGTTCTCGGACAATTCTCCCTCACGGAAAGCCAGCGCCAGCGCCGGATTCGTCAGCAGCCCGCGTCCCAGCATCACCCCTTTCAGCCGGGGAAACGCTTCCAGTACCTCCCGGATGTCGGCCACCGTCAGCAAATCACCGTTGTACACCAGCGGCCGCTCACACGCCTCATAGAACGCACGGAACGCCTCCCGGTCCACCGCCCCCTTGTACTGCTGCTTCCCGATGCGCGGATGAAGCGTTACCTGCGTCACACACGAACGGTTGAGTAACGGCACGAGCGCCTTCCACTCCTCCGCATCCTGGCCGCCTAACCTCATCTTCACCGAAAAGCGAATCTCCGGAAACACCTTCATCATCTCCAACAGCGCCTCCACCTTCTCCGGAGAAGACAAGATACCCGCTCCCTTCCCACGACGTACAATCGGCGGAAACGGACAGCCCATGTTCACATCTATCTCCCGATAGCCCTGCGAAGCCAAAAAGTCCGTCAGCACCTTCAGCTCCTCCGGGTCCGAGGCAATCACTTGCGGAACCAGCCGGGGCACCGTGTTCTCTTCAGGCGACACGTCGCGCCTGTCCTTGTTACGAATCTCTCCTTTCTCCAACCGGACAAAAGGAGTATAATACGCGTCCACACACCCCAGGCACTGCGCATGTGCATTGCGCCACGCCACTTCCGTAAAGCCCTGCAAAGGGGCTGCATAAATTACTGGTACATTCTCTTTCATATCCCGCAAATATAGGAATAATTCGCTATCTTTGTGAAAATACATAAACTTCACTCTCATGGAGAAATACATCTTTGAACTGAAAATGAAGGTCCGCGACTATGAATGCGACCTGCAGGGAATCGTCAACAATGCCAATTACCAGCACTATATCGAGCACACCCGCCACGAGTTTCTCTCCTCCGTCGGCGTCAGCTTCGCCCAGCTTCACCAGCAGGGCATCGACCCCGTGGTAGCCCGCCTGAACATGGCTTTTAAAACCCCGCTGACCAGCGGCGACGAGTTCATCTCCCGTCTGGCACTCCGCAAGGAAGGCATCAAATACGTCTTTGTGCAGGACATCTACCGCCTGCCCGACCTGAAACCCGTCATCAAATCGACCGTAGAAACCGTGTGCGTAGTCAACGGACGCCTGAGTGACAGCGCCCTCTTCAATGAAATCTTTGCTCCCTACCTGAACCAATGAACGAAAAAGAACTCCTCTGCCGCATGGCCCTTCCCCTTCTGCCCGGCATCGGTCTGGTAGGCGCCCGCCACCTGATTCAGGCTGCCGGAAGTGCGGCCATGCTTTTCGAACACGCCCGCGAGCTGCCGGCCCTTCTTCCCGGAGTCACTCCGAAAGTGGCCACTGCCTTTCAGCATACGGAAGTATTCCGTCTGTGCGAAGCCGAGCTCTCGTTTGCCCAAAAGCACCAGATTCAGTGCCTGACCGAAGACGACGAAGCCTACCCTTCCCGCCTCCGCGAATGTCCCGATGCCCCGCTCGTATTGTTCTACAAAGGCTCGGCCAACCTGAACAGCCGTCACATCCTGAGCATCGTAGGCACACGCAATGCCACCGACTACGGCAAAGGCCTCTGCCAGCGTTTCATGCAGGAACTCAGCGCCCTGCTTCCCGACGTGCTGATAGTGAGCGGACTGGCTTACGGCATCGACATCCATGCCCACCGTGAGGCACTGACCCACGGATTCGACACGGTGGGCGTACTGGCTCACGGTCTGGACCGCATCTACCCAGCTGTACACCGCCGCACCGCCACCGAGATGCTGACACAGGGCGGACTGCTCACCGAGTTCATGAGCGGCACCAACCCCGACCGGCAAAACTTCGTGAAGCGAAACCGCATCGTAGCCGGCATCAGCGACGCCACCCTCGTGGTAGAATCCGGCCCCAAAGGTGGCTCCCTCATTACCGCCGAGATAGCCGAAAGCTACCAGCGCGACTGCTTCGCCTTTCCGGGCCGCGTAGGCGACACCTACTCCACCGGCTGCAACCTGCTGATACAAAAAAACCGCGCTGCCTTGATACAGGGCGCGGAAGATGTGGTAAAAGCCATGAACTGGGACCATATGCCCATTTCCCCTCAGGTAGTCCAGCGCCAGCTGTTCCCGGAACTGACACCCGAAGAAGAACAAGTCATCACCCATTTACAGAAGCATCCCGACGGAATACAAATCAATACGTTGGTAGTGGAAAGCAACATCGCCATCAACCGCATGACCAGCCTGCTGTTTAATTTAGAGATGAAAGGCGTGGTCCGTGCACTAGCAGGAGGAGTCTACAAAATGGCATAAAAAATGGGAGAACGCTTTCTCCCAACCTTGTTAACCTTAAATCTAATACTATGAAAAAAATCACGTGACAAATGTAAGAATAACACTTATTCTGTGCAAATATTCGCCACCTGATTTTCAGCTTTTTAAAAGTTTTTAAAAGACAAAAAAGAATTCGCCCCGAAACAGCGCGTGCTTCGGGGCGAATCTTTATCTGTCTGCAAAGAGGATTAGTCTTTCAGTTTTGCTTTGATGAAGTCGCGGTTCAAGCGAGCGATGTTGCTGATTGAAACGCATTTCGGACATTCTGCTTCACAAGCACGGGTATTGGTACAGTTACCGAAGCCCAGTTCGTCCATCTTGGCAATCATAGCCTTTGCACGACGCAATGCTTCCGGTTTTCCCTGAGGCAACAGGTTCAACTGGCTTACCTTGGCAGATACGAACAGCATGGCTGAACCGTTCTTACAAGCAGCTACACACGCACCGCAACCGATACAAGAAGCGGCATCCATTGCTTCGTCAGCTACCGGTTTCGGAATCAGGATAGCGTTGGCATCCTGAGGAGCACCTGTACGTACGCTGATGAAACCACCTGCCTGCATAATCTTGTCGTAAGCTGTACGGTCTACCATCAAGTCCTTGATAACCGGGAAACCGGCTGAACGCCACGGTTCTACAGTGATTACATCACCGTCTTTGAAACGACGCATGTAGATCTGGCAGGTAGTAGCACCTGTAGCAGGTCCGTGCGGATGTCCGTTGATGTACAAAGAACACATACCGCAAATACCTTCACGACAGTCATGGTCGAACACTACCGGTTCTTTTCCGTCTTCAATCAACTGTTCGTTCAAGATATCCAGCATTTCCAGGAAGGAAGTATCGCCCGGGATGTCCTGCATCTCGAGGAAAGAAGCATCCTCCTCTATTCCCGAAATGTGATATGTATCGAAATGACCTTTTTCCTTAGGTCCGTTCTGACGCCAAACTTTCAGCGTAAATGATATATTTTTATCCATTTTACTTAGATTCTTTAATTGTTTAACTTCACTGATTAGCTCTTGTAGTTACGAGTCTGTACCTTGATTGCTTCGTAAACCAGCGGTTCTTTGTACAATACCGGAGCCTTGTCGTCGCTTCCCTGGTATTCCCAGCAAGCTACATAGAAGAAGTTTTCGTCATCACGTTTTGCTTCACCTTCTTCTGTCTGATGTTCTTCACGGAAGTGACCACCACAAGATTCTTCGCGGTTCAATGCATCGTATGCGATAAGCTGACCCATTGTGATGAAGTCGTCCAAACGGAATGCCTTGTCAAGCTCGATGTTCATACCTTCTTTTGCTCCCGGAATAAACAATTCTGTTTCGAATTCCTTACGGATGTCTTTCAGCTTAGCCAAACCGGTCTTCAAACCTTCTGCAGTACGTCCCATACCTACGTATTCCCACATTACGCGGCCCAGTTCCTTGTGAATTGAGTCTACAGACTTCTTACCCTTGATGTTCATCAGGTGGTCAATCTTAGCCTGTACAGCCTTTTCTGCTTCTGCAAATTCAGGCAAGTCAGTAGAGAAGCGAGGAACAGTAATCTGGTCTGACAAGTAATTCTGGATAGTGTAAGGCAATACGAAGTATCCGTCGGCCAGACCCTGCATCAATGCAGAAGCACCCAGACGGTTAGCTCCATGGTCAGAGAAGTTACATTCACCGATAGCGAACAGACCCTTGATAGTAGTCTGGAGTTCGTAGTCTACCCAGATACCACCCATTGTGTAGTGGATAGCCGGATAAATCATCATCGGGTTGTAGTATTTCACACCGTTGATTTCGCGAGCCAGTTCGCCCGGATTTACGTCGGTGATTTCTTCGTACATATCGAACAAGTTACCGTAACGCTGGCGAACTACGTTCAAGCCCAGACGTTCGATACTTTCAGAGAAGTCAAGGAATACGGCCAGACCAGTGTTGTTTACACCGAAACCGTGGTCGCAACGTTCTTTAGCGGCACGTGAAGCCACGTCACGCGGAACCAGGTTACCGAATGCCGGATAACGGCGTTCCAGATAGTAGTCACGGTCTTCTTCAGGAATATCGCTACCTTTCTTTGTTCCAGCCTGCAATGCTTTGGCATCTTCCAGTTTCTTCGGAACCCAGATACGACCGTCGTTACGCAGAGATTCTGACATCAAAGTCAGCTTAGACTGCTTGTCACCGTGTACCGGAATACAAGTCGGGTGAATCTGTACGTAAGCCGGGTTAGCGAACATAGCTCCCTTACGGTAGCAAGACATGGCAGCTGTTACGTTACATGCCATGGCGTTAGTTGACAGGAAGTAAGTGTTTCCGTAACCACCGGTTGCGATAACTACTGCGTGAGCAGCGAAGCGTTCCAACTTACCAGTTACCAGGTTCTTAGCGATGATACCACGTGCACGACCGTCAACCAATACTACGTCGAGCATTTCGTAACGAGTGTACAGTTTTACAGTACCGGCACCTACCTGACGGCTCAATGCAGAGTAAGCACCCAGCAACAGCTGCTGACCTGTCTGACCTTTAGCGTAGAATGTACGAGATACCTGCGCACCACCGAATGAACGGTTAGCCAGTGTACCACCGTATTCACGAGCGAAAGGAACACCCTGTGCCACGCACTGGTCGATGATGTTGTTTGATACTTCAGCCAGACGGTATACGTTAGCTTCACGAGCACGGTAGTCACCACCTTTCACTGTATCGTAGAACAGACGATAAACAGAGTCGCCGTCGTTCTGATAGTTCTTGGCAGCGTTGATACCACCCTGTGCAGCGATAGAGTGTGCACGGCGAGGAGAGTCCTGGATACAGAAGTTGAACACACGGAATCCCATTTCACCCAGAGAAGCAGCTGCAGAAGCACCTGCCAAACCTGTACCTACCACGATGATGTCCAGACGACGTTTGTTAGCCGGGTTCACCAGTTTCTGGTGAGCTTTATAATTGGTCCATTTCTCAGCTATCGGGCCTTCAGGAATCTTAGAATCAAGTATCTTAGTCATAATGTTTTTTCAATTTAATCAGTTACACTTAAATTAGCAAGCACCGCAACCCATCATGTTTTTCAGGAAGAACACAACGGCTACCAGCATGAAGCCAAGTACGATGATGGTAGAATAGATGTTAGAGATGCATTTCCAACGGTTAATCCAGATGGTGTTGTTCCAACCCAAAGTCTGCATAGAGCTCCAGAATCCGTGAGTCAGGTGGAACCACAAGGCAATCAGCCAGATGATATACAACACGAAGAACACCGGATTAGAGAATGTCTGCATGATGTAGCCGTAACCGTCGGCTGCATGAAGACCACCCATCATCGGGTTGCCGATGATTTCAGCGAACTGCATTTTGTACCAGAAGTTTACGAAGTGAAGAGCCAGACCCAGGATTACGATGATACCCAGTACCAGCATGTTCTGAGATGCCCATTCCACGTTTTTCGGTTTTGCTGTCACTGCATAGCGTTCGTGACCGCGAGCTGCACGGTTCTGCATCGTCAGCCAGAAAGCGTAGATGATGTGAATTACAAACAGGGCAGCCAGTCCGACAGTAGCTACCAGCGCATACCAGTTGGCACCGAGAAACTCACAAACCATGTTGTACGCCTCGCCCGAGAACAATGCAACAAGGTTCATCGCCATGTGAAATGTCAGAAACAGGACAAGGGCGATACCAGTAACACTCATCACCACTTTCCTTCCAATAGATGAATTACTTAACCACATAAATGATTGAATTTAAATTATTTAATTGTTAGAACTATAAATTCGCACTCGAAGGTCCAAATTATGATGCAAAATTAGAAGATTTATTGAGATAACGCAACAGATTATGGAAAAAATTCTGTAATCGGAGGTTGTGAGCCACACGCAAAAAAAACGCAAGTGCGTTTGAACCAAAACGTCGAAGAGTTTCAATTCAAACGCACTTGCGTTTCAGGGAAAACGTACTTGTGTTTTTCGTCAAACGCAAGTACGTTTTCCGGAGCTTATCTTTTGGGGAAATTCATGCCGGGCTTGCGCAGCAGTTCGATGGCCTTTTTCATGCTGTCGTTCAGCGTGTTAATCACCTGGAAGTATTCGTTCATGTCCCAGATGTCGCGGGCCAGCAGGGCTTTCAGCTGTGTCTTGATCAGCGGAAGTGCCGTGCGGAACTGGGCCTCGTTATAGGTGATTCCCATGGAGGTGCCTTGTGCCACCAGCTCGTCGAGCATGACCTGGCTCACCTCAAACTCGCGGTTGAAGCGGTCGAACGTCTTGTACTGCTGGAGCCATTCTTTCCGGTGGCGGTCAATCAGCTTGATGTTCAGCTGCACCATGGCGCCTTTGTCGCGCAATGACAGGTAATAATCGGTGTACATTGTGGTGTCGATGGGCACAAAATAGTCGGGCATGATGCCTCCGCCGCCGTACACGGTGCGTCCCAATTTCAGGGTCTTGGCCTTGAGGGAATCGGGGAAGTGGATGCTGTCGGCACTCATCATTTCACCCCGGTTGTAGCGGTCTATCAGGTCTTTATTGTATTGCTCGATACTTTCGTAAGGTTTCTGGATACAACGGCCTGAAGGAGTGTAGTAACGGGCTACCGTCAGGCGAATCATGGAACCGTCGGGCAAATCGATGGGGCGCTGCACAAGTCCTTTTCCGAAGGTGCGGCGGCCTACTACGATACCTCTGTCCCAGTCCTGAATGGCTCCGGTCACAATTTCACTGGCGGAAGCCGAAAATTCGTCGACGAGCACCACCAGACGGCCTTTCTGGAAATCGCCATCGCCCTTGGCTTCAAACTCTGAACGCGGGTTGCGGCGTCCTTCGGTATAGACAATAAGTTCTTTCTTGCCCAGAATCTGGTCGCACAGGCTGATGGCGGCATTCAGGTAACCGCCTCCGTTGCCTTGCAAATCGAGAATCAGGTCTTTCATACCTTGTTTCTGCAACTTGTGGAGGGCATCGGTAAATTCTTTTCCGGTGGTAGCGGCAAAGCGGCTCACACGGATGTAACCGATTTTTCCTTCCACCATGTACGAAGCATCCAGACTGTATACGGGAATCTTGTCGCGCTTGATGGTGAAAGGCAACAGCTCCTTCACACCGGCACGCAGCACCTTTACCGTTACTGTAGAGCCTTTCGGTCCGCGCAGACGGCGCATCACTTCTTCCGTATTCATCTTCACGCCGGCAATGACCGTGTCGTTCACTTCAATGATGCGGTCGCCGGCCAGGATGCCGACCTTCTCGGAGGGACCTCCCGACACGGGCTGAATGACGAACAGGGTGTCAGTAGCCATATTGAACTGGATACCGATGCCGTCAAAGTTTCCCTGAAGGGGTTCGTTGAGCCGCTTCACTTCTTCCGGATCGGAATAGGTGGAATGCGGGTCAAGCTCTTCCAGCATGCTGACAATGGCGGTTTCCACCAGCTTGTCTTCGTCTACCTTGTCTACATACAGATTGGAGATGGCGAACTCGGCCAGCTGCAGTTTGCGCGAAGGCGAATCGAGCAGCTTGTTCTGGGCGGGAAGTGCCGTCCATGCCGACCACCCTGCCAATAAAGCAAATACGTATTTTCTGATTTTCATGTGCATTCTTTCATTTTATTCCACTTCCATGCCTTCGGGCAGAAAGTCGGATACATCTTTTCCATACTGCAAAAGCTCACGCACGATGGTGGAACTGATGGAGGTCAGTTCGGGCTCAGTAAAGAGCAGGATGGTTTCTACGCCGGCCAGCTTGCGGTTGATGTCGGCAATGGTTTCTTCGTACTCAAAGTCGTGCACGGTACGGATACCGCGGATAATGAATCCGGCCTCGCGCTCGCGGGCAAAATCAACGGTCAGATTGTCGTATGCCTCTACCTTGATGCGTGGCTCGTCGGCATAAAGCTTACGAATCATCTCTACACGCTTTTCGGTGGGGAACCAGGTTTTCTTTTTGTCGTTTATCCCGATACCGATAATAATTTCATCCATAAAGGTCAGGGCACGCTTCACCACGGAGTAGTGCCCGATAGTAAACGGGTCGAATGTGCCCGGAAATATCGCTCTTTTCATCACTGATGACTGGCAGTTTTTAATTATTAATTCTTCATTCTTCATTCTTAATCAAGTCTTCTTCTACCACCAGGTTGTCGATGATGAAGTTCTGGCGTTCCATGGTGTTCTTTCCCATGTAGAATTCCAGCAGTTCCTTCACGGCGTCGGTCTTGCGAAGGGTGACTTGCTCCAGGCGCATGTCCTTGCCGATGAAATGACGGAACTCATCGGGAGAGATTTCTCCCAGTCCTTTGAATCGGGTGATTTCCGGATTGGGACTCAGTTTCTCGATGGCAGCCACCCGTTCTTCGTCCGAATAGCAGTAGATGGTTTCGTACACGCCTTTCTTGCGGTTTCGCACGCGGAACAGAGGTGTCTGCAGGATATATACATGACCTTTCTTGATCAGGTCGGGGAAGAACTGGAGGAAAAAGGTAATCATCAGCAGGCGGATGTGCATACCGTCCACATCGGCATCGGTAGCCACGATTACCTTATTATACCGCAGTCCGTCGAGCCCTTCTTCAATGTTCAGGGCAGCCTGCAGGAGGTTGAACTCTTCGTTCTCGTAGACTACCTTCTTGGTGAGTCCGAAGGAATTCAGCGGTTTACCGCGCAAACTGAACACGGCCTGCGTATTGACATCGCGGCTTTTCGTAATGGAACCACTGGCGGAGTCTCCCTCGGTGATGAAGATGGAACTTTCCAGACGGGGATCGTCTTCTTCTTTCTTTCCGCCTTTCTGGTCGTTCAGGTGGATGCGGCAGTCACGCAACTTACGGTTGTGCAGGTTGGCTTTCTTGGCACGTTCACGGGCTATCTTCGTGACACCGGCAATGGCCTTACGTTCTTTCTCTGATTCCTGAATCTTCTGCAGCAGCACTTCCGCCACATCGGGATGCTTGTGAAGGTAGTTGTCTACCTGCTCTTTCACGAAATCGCCCACAAACTTGTTGACGCTGATACCGGAAAACGGATAGGGATTGCCTTCGGAATCTTTCTCAGGAGCCATGGTGAGTGAACCCAGCTTGATTTTAGTCTGACTTTCGAAAGTCGGCTCGATCACGTTGATGGCAATGGCGGCCACCAGTCCGTTACGGATGTCCTGGAATTCGAGATTCTTTCCGTAGAATTCCTTGATGGCGCGGGCAATGTGTTCCTTGAACGCACTCTGGTGGGTACCTCCCTGCGTGGTGTGCTGACCGTTGACAAAGGAATAGTATTCCTCGCCATACTGCGCGCTGTGGGTAAAGGCTATCTCAATGTCTTCGCCCGTCAGATGCACGATGGGATACAGCCCCGGTGCAGTCATGTTATCGTTCAGCAGGTCTTCCAGTCCGTTGCGGCTTACAATGCGATGGCCGTTATAATAGATGGAAAGCCCCGTATTTAAATAGGTATAGTTGCGGAGCATGGTCTCAATGAACTCCGGACGGAAGCGGTAGTTCAGGAACAGGGTATCGTCGGGTTCAAAGAAGATATAGGTTCCGTTTTCTTCGTCCGTAGCACAGGTTTCGTCGCTGACCAGTTCACCGCGTTCGAACACGGCCTTGCGCATCTGTCCGTCGCGGGCACTCCAGGCAATGAAACGGCGGCTCAATGCATTGACCGCCTTGGCTCCCACTCCGTTCAGTCCGACACTTTTCTTGAAGGCCTTGGTGTCGTACTTACCCCCGGTATTCAGCATGGAAACGGCATCGACCAGACTTCCCAAGGGAATGCCTCGTCCGTAGTCGCGCACGGATACACGCAGGTTGTCTTCCATCTGGATGTCAATGCGTTTTCCGGCTCCCATCTTGAACTCGTCGATACTGTTGTCGACGACTTCCTTCAACAGCACATAAATTCCGTCTTCCACCTGCGAACCGTCGCCCAGACGACCGATGTACATACCGGGACGGGTACGCACATGCTCCATGTCGCTCAGGTGGCGAATGTTCTCTTCTGTATAGGCAGCAGAGGAAACGGTTTGTTCATTGAGTTCTTCCATATCTATTCCCCCTCTGTTTTTTAAATCATTTTCTTATAAGCACGGCGGCGTTTGTGTTGCACGGATTCGAATGCGCTCCACTGTGCCTGTACTTTCTTGTTGAGCTCAAGCTCCGGATTACTTTCTCCATATTCAAATCCCATCTGCTGGAAAATGGGCACGAGGTCATAGAACAGGAGGGCATTGACTCCCTTGCTCTGGTATTCGGGCTTCACTCCTACCAGCAACAAATCGAGCACGCGCGGACGCTTGATGAAGAGGGCTTTCAGCAGGTGGAACCAACCGAAAGGCAACATCTTCCCCTTGGCTTTCTGCAAGGCTTTCGACAAAGAAGGCATGGCAATTCCCACTGCCACCAGATTGCCTTCCGCATCTTCTACCAGCGACACCATGCGCAGGTCGATGAGCGGCAGATACATCTTTATATACTGGTCAATCTGTCCCTGTGTCATTTTTGAATATCCGTAAAGGGGAGCGTAGGCTTCGTTAATCAAATCGAAGATTTTCTGCCCGTAGTTCTGCTTCTTGATTTCGCTCCGCTTGAGCTTCTTGATTTTCAGGTTGTATTTCTGAAGAATGATTTCGGAGATGCGCACAAACTTTTCCGGAAGCTGGTGAGGCACGCTCAGTTTGTATTCCACCCAGTCGGCTTCTTTCTCAAAGCCCAGCTGCTCCATGTGTTCCGGATAATAAGAATAGTTGTAGATGGTAGCCATGGTGCTCAGCTGGTCGAATCCTTCTACCAGCATTCCTTCGGCATCCATATCTGTAAATCCCAGCGGACCGACAATGGCTTCCATACCTTTTTCTTTTCCCCATTGTTCTACGGCTTTCAGCAAGGCTGAAGACACTTCTTCTTCGTCGATGAAGTCCAGCCAGCCGAAACGGACTTCTTTCTTGTTCCAGGTGTCATTGGCACGGTGGTTGATGATGCCAGCCACACGCCCCACTATCTCCTCGCCCTTGTAGGCCAGGAAATACTCTGCCTCACAAAATTCAAATGCCGGATTCTTCTTGGGATTGAAGGTATTCAGCATGTCATCGTACAAATCGGGAACGGAATAGGGATTATTTTTATAAAGTTCGTAATTAAAACGGATGAACTTCTTCAGCTCTTTTTTCGTAGTGACTTTTTTAATCGTGATAGTCATTGTGGTATAATTTTCTTTCGTTCGCTTTGAGTTTAGAAAAATTAAGGCTGTAAAGATAGTGTTTTTTCTCCTAAAAAGCGGGCTATTCACTGATTTTCACACTTTAAGGAATTTTTACGGAGGAGGTGAAGGCAGACAGGAAATTAAGGATTTGACATGATTTTAAGCTATCTTTTCATTCTGCGTCCAGAATAAAAAATCCGACAAATCAGTAAGTTGCTGTTTTACAGAAAAATAGAGCACTTTTCCTTTCTGAGAATTGAAAAATCAGCTTTTCCCCGGCAGATGGTCGGGATTTTTCAATTCTCACAACGGTTAGCTCCACCATTCGTCGGGTAAGGAAAGTATCATGGCCACCACCTCGGCATAATTCTTCTGTCCGGAAGGAATCTGGTTCCCTTTCAGGTAACACTCATACATCAGTTCCTGCACACGTCCCACCACCGGATTATAGCGCGCCTGCCAGTAAGCCTGCTTTTCGCGAAGGGTCTGCAAAATCTCCGGACGGATGGAAGAAAGCAGTTGCCGGTAGTCTGCTTCCTCCAACAATGCGGCAGCGTTGGAAAGCACATAAGGCAACAGACCGAAATAGCCGGAGTAGCGGACGGCAGGCGAAACGGAACGGATGCAAATCTGATAGGCCCAGAAGTTGGCTTCGGCTTCACTGCTTATTCCCAGCAGATGGGAATACTCATGGGCATAGGTGAACGGCCATTGCAAGGAAGGCAGCTCACGGTTGAGCTGTGACTCGGCAAAGAAAGGGCCCATGTAGCCCAACACGCCGACACCGGAATAGAGTGTGTTGAACATGACCTGCTTGGGATGCTGGTAAGCTTTCGGTGAAGAAAGGCCAAAGCGGGAAGGCACTTGGGCAAAGAGTTGCTTGGCTTCTTTTTCAATAACTTCTTGCGAAGGAAAAGGCGACTGCGTGTAGGCTTGATTCAGGCGACGGGTATAGTCGGCCAGAAAATGATGGAAGGTAGAATCCTGGTAGGCCACATATTCTAACGAGGAACGCGTAAAGAAGTCTTTCCGAAAATAATTGATTCCCCAGCCCACGTAGAACCAAAGGTACACTCCTACCAGCAGCTCGGCTTCTGCCCGCAAGGTCCATTTCCAGCCTTTCTTTTTCTTCCAGCTCCACAGCGGAATCCCAACAAGCAGGACACACGCCCCTGCAAAGAAACATTCTTCCATGGAGAAAGGAATCCAGGAAACCAGGGCCGACAGGAAGGCGGACAGAACGGGATAAAGGTGACGGGCGTACAGCTCGCCCATATCCGGGAAAAAACGGCAAAGGAGGACGAGGCACAATCCTAGTCCCTCTGCGGTCCAACGTACATAACGCAAGGGAAAACTTTTCATACACACAAAGTTATATGTTTTCAGATAAGGTGAAGGAAGTGACAAAGAAATTATATATTTTTGTAACACAGATTAATCATGAATTATACTTAGATAGAAATGGCTTTAAACTACATCTGGATTGCATTTTTCCTTCTGGCCTTTGTGGTGGCACTGGTCAAGCTCGTATTTTTAGGCGACACGGCCGTATTTCCAGAGATTATCAATTCTACCTTTGCTTCTTCTAAAACGGCGTTCGAAATTTCATTGGGGCTGACGGGGGTACTGTCGCTCTGGCTGGGCATCATGAAGATTGGAGAAAAAGGAGGCGTTATACAGCTTTTCGCCCGTCTGCTGAGTCCGCTGTTTTCGAAACTGTTTCCGGAAATCCCCAAAGGGCATCCGGTGACGGGAAGTATTTTCATGAACCTGGCGGCGAATATGCTGGGACTGGACAATGCCGCCACACCGCTCGGCCTGAAAGCCATGGAGGGACTGCAGGAACTGAACCCGCGCAAGGACACGGCCAGCAACCCGATGATCATGTTTCTGGTGCTGAACACGTCGGGACTGACACTGATTCCCATCAGCATCATGGTATACCGGGCACAAATGGGAGCCGCACAACCCACGGACGTGTTTGTTCCGATTCTATTGGCGACTTTCTTTTCGACGATGGCCGGCATCATTGCGGTCAGCCTGTACCAGCGCATCAACCTGCTGAACCGGACCATCCTGCTGTTTCTCGGTGGAACCAGCCTGCTCATTGCGGGCATCATCTGGCTATTCCTTCAGCTTAGCCGGGAACAGATTGACCTCTACTCTACGACCTTTGCCAATGTGTTTCTCTTTCTCGTCATCATCGGCTTTATCGTGTCGGGTATGCGGAAAAGAATCAATGTGTACGACGCGTTCGTAGAAGGAGCCAAAGAGGGCTTTTCTACTGCCGTGCGCATCATTCCTTACCTGGTGGCGATTCTGGTTTCCATCGGCGTGTTCCGTGCTTCGGGAGCTATGGATTTTCTGATTCAGGGCATCGCCGGGGTGGTTCGGAGTTGCGGAATAGACGACCAGTTTGTCGGCGCACTGCCCACGGCACTGATGAAGCCGTTAAGCGGCAGCGGAGCCCGCGGACTGATGGTGGATGCCATGAGCACCTACGGAGCCGACTCGTTTGTCGGCCGTCTGGCCTGCATCTTCCAGGGGTCGACAGATACCACATTTTATATTCTGGCGGTGTATTTCGGAAGCGTCAGTGTAACCCGCACAAGGCATGCATTAAGTTGCGGACTGATTGCCGACTTCACCGGAATACTGGCTGCCATTTTCATCGGATATTTATTTTTCAATTAACATAAGCTATGATTAGTTATCAGACAGAGGGCATAGACATGCCCGCCATCAAGAAGCGCGAAACGACTGCATGGATCAAAGCCGTGGCCGAAACTTACGGCAAGAAGGTAGGTGAAATCGCGTACATCTTTTGCTCGGACGAGAAGATTCTGGAAGTAAACCGCCAGTATCTGCAGCATGATTATTACACGGACATCATTACATTCGACTACTGCGAAGGCAAGAAACTGTCGGGCGATTTGTTCATCAGCCTGGACACGGTACGCACCAACGCCGAACAGTTCGATGCAGCGTATGAGACGGAACTCTACCGCGTAATCATACACGGCATACTGCACCTTTGCGGCATCAATGACAAAGGGCCGGGAGAACGCGAAATCATGGAAGCCGCAGAAAACAAAGCACTGGAAATGCGGAAAGATTTCATGTAATTCGTATTTTTGCAAAGGATTAAAAACATAAAAGCTAATGTTTTCAAAGTATTCGATTGTGCGGTCTACCGCTTTACTCTGTTCCGGACGCATCTTAAAGTCGGCGGTGCGGTATTCGTCTGTCTTTTCGCCTGTGCGAAGCTCACGCACGGCGGAGCGGACATCATTTACGGTGCAGTTGTACCATTCGTTCCTGTCGGTGCTTTCATTAAGACGATGAAAACCGTTGCGTTTAAGAACAGCGTGTACGTCATGGTCGTTGAAGCACGAGCCGTCAGGACGCATTGCCGATTCCTCGCAAAGCACGGTGTAGCTTATCGCACTTGTATGGAGCTGTTCTTTTATACGCTGCTTTACATCACGGTCGGTGTAGCCTACTTTTATGTAGCCGTCGTGAGTGGTAACGCCGTTGAGCTTGTAGGCATAGATAGTCGGGTTTACCTCGGGGCGAGGGGTCACATATTGTTCAAATTCGGCACGGGTGATTTGGGGAATCACACTGTCGTCATCATTCTCGTCACGCAACACGCCTTTCTTCTCAAAACAATATACCAATGTCACATCAAACAGGGCCGACAACGCTTTCGCCGTTTCTCCGGCAATGGTATCTGCATTCGTGTTCAGCATATTGCCGTGTCCGTCATGCGTCAATGGAGCCATTACCGGAACCACTCCCTTATGTATCAAATCGGATAACAAAGTAGCGTCCACCTTTTCCACGTCACCTACAAAACCGTAGTCTACCTCTTTCACCGGGCGTTTCACCGAACGAATCACGTTCATATCCGCCCCGGTTAATCCGAGTGCATTGACTCCGCGTGCCTGCAGACCTGCCACAATATTTTTATTCACTAATCCGCCGTATACCATCGTTACGACCTTCAAAGTTTCAGCATCGGTAATCCGACGACCATTTACCATTTTGCTTTCAATACCCAGTTGTGCGGCAATCTTTGTAGCCGAACGGCCGCCGCCGTGAACCAAAACTTTATGTCCGGCGATAGCGGCAAAGTCATTTAACAACTGACGAAGGGTGGCTTCCTCTTCTACGATTTTGCCACCCACCTTAATTACTGTTAGTTTTTCTCTCATTTCTTGATTTCTAATAAGTTCACCGAATGGAGAATCCGGCTCCGGCACCTTGCCGGTTATTCCAAATAAGTATATCCGTAAAGCCCTGAACGATAGTTGGAAAGGAATTCTTTTCCTTCTTCCAAAGAGATCTTTCCTTCTTTCACCGACTTCGTCACCCAGGTTTCGAGTGTACGTACCAGCTTCTTCGGATTGTACTGTACATAGTCCAACACCTCCGCTACCGTTTCTCCATCAATAATCTGTTCGATATTATATCCTTTCTCGTTCACCGAAACATGCACGGCATTCGTATCACCAAACAAATTATGCATATCTCCCAAAATCTCCTGATAAGCTCCCACCAGGAACACAGCCACATAGTAAGGTTCCGTTTTCTTCAGTGTATGCACAGGCAGATAATGAGCCACGTTACGGGTAGAAATAAAATTAGCAATCTTACCGTCCGAGTCACAAGTAATATCCTGCAAAGTAGCCGAACGTTCCGGTTTCTCATCCAATCGCTGGATAGGCATGATCGGGAATATCTGGTCAATCGCCCAAGAGTCGGGAAGCGACTGGAAGAGCGAGAAATTACAGAAATATTTATCGGCAAGCAACTTAGACAGTCCGCGGAATTCATCAGGCGCATGCTTCAAACCGCCGGCAATCTGATTAATCTCACGTGTAATAGACCAATACAGACGCTCGATTTGTGCACGGGTTTTCAGATCTACGATTCCATGACTGAACAAGTCCAGCGCTTCCTCTCTGATCTGCTGCGCATCGTGCCATGCTTCCAACATCTTATTCTGATTCAGCGAATCCCAGATTCCATATAACTCCTGCACCAATTCGTGTGCATCCGGAGCAATTTCCTCCTCGTCATCCCATTCGGGCAATGTAGCGGTTTCAAGTACCTCAAAGATAAGAACAGAATGATGTGCCGTCAATGCGCGTCCACTCTCCGTTATGATATTCGGGTGTGGGATACCATTTTTATCGCTCACGTCCACCAAAGTAGAAATAGAGTCGTTTACATATTCCTGGATGGAATAATTCACGCTGCCTTCGCTATTGGACGAACGGGTTCCGTCATAATCCACTCCGAGTCCACCGCCAATATCTACAAATTCCACATTGAATCCCATCGAATGCAACTGCACGTAGAACTGTGAAGCCTCACGCAAAGCCGTTTTAATACGACGTATCTTTGTCACCTGACTACCGATATGGAAATGAATCAGTTTCAAACAATCCTTCATCCCTTTGCTCTCCAGGAAGTCGAGCGCTTCGAGAAGTTCACTGGAAGTCAAGCCGAATTTGCTGGCATCACCTCCAGACTCTTCCCACTTTCCGCTACCGGAAGAAGCGAGTTTGATACGTATACCGATGTTAGGCTGCACATTCAGCTGTTTTGCCATCTTTGCAATCAGCTTCAGTTCGTTCATCTTCTCCACAACGAGGAAAATGCGTTTACCCATTTTCTGGGCAAGCAAAGCCAGTTCGATGTAACTTTCGTCTTTATATCCGTTACAGACAATCAATGAGTCAGAATCCGTATTGACCGCAATCACTGCATGGAGTTCCGGTTTGGAACCGGCTTCCAGTCCGAGATTGAACTTCTTTCCGTGGCTGATAATCTCTTCCACCACCGGGCGCATTTGGTTGACCTTAATCGGATAAATTATAAAGTTCTCGGCTTTATAACCATACTCTTCGGCCGCTTGTTTAAAGCAGGAAGACATCTTTTCAATACGGTTGTCCAAAATATCCGGAAAACGTATCAACATGGGAGAAGCCACATCACGCAATTGCAACTCATCGACCAGTTCTTTCAGATCGACAGTCACTCCGTCTCTACGAGGTGTAACAACTACATGACCTTTGTCATTAATACCAAAGTACGAGGTACCCCAACCTGTGATGTTGTAGAGTTCCTCAGAATCTTCAATACGCCACTTTCTCATTTTCTGTTATTCAGTGTTTTTAGTAAATAATTGGACGGCAAAAATACGGATTAATCTACATGTTGGCAATTAATTAGACATTAAATCTTTCAAACGGTCCATATAACCACTATTTCCGTTACGGGCGTCATAGCGACGTGCCAGCTCTTCTGCCTGTTGATAGAAATAATTGCGAAGTTCGTTTACCTGATAAATCCCATC
>ENA-UEQL01001089-UEQL01001089.1-human-gut-metagenome-genome-assembly--contig:-NODE-1089-length-19456-cov-5.074772_pt1 | contig 19456 bp, 22 predicted proteins | sample MGYA00242905_ERZ507926 | MGnify/ENA primary metagenome ERZ507926 (study PRJEB26167, sample SAMN06115531) | human gut metagenome | host: Homo sapiens | place: China:Henan | collected 2015-09-09...
AAGCATCGGATCGACTACTAAATACATCATTCTATTTAAAAAATCAGGATTTAATTATCCTGATTTTATTTTATTTCTTCTTCTACATATAATTCATTTAACTTACTTTCATCAAAGTTATCTGCCAAAAAGATAATAGTTGCATAATATGGTCTGTGTTCTTTTTCTGTTTCTGTAGCAGGTATATATAAATCGTTGATTTCTCTTATGTGTTTATTTTCATCTGCAATTAATATCTTTTTCTTTCCATAATTTCTTATCTCCATATATTACACCCCCTAACTGATTGTCCAGCCTTTTGCTTGAGCATTACTTAAAGCTGTTTGTCCTTCTTCTGAAGTTAGTTTTGCTAAATTATTACTTCCTAGTTCAACTTTTTGAGGTTTGCAACCTTTTGTTTTTATATCATATAAACCATTTAATACATTAATTAAGCTTTGTTCTGTCCACTTGATGTTATAAGTCATATCTATTTTATAATATAAAAAGTTTTCCGAAGCTGTAATTAAGTATGCTTTTCCTATATTTTCAAAGCCACCAAAATCTGTTAAGTTGCTTACACCATTAAATACACCACTTATATTTGTTACTTTTTCACAATTTATTTTATTTAGTTTAACTAAATTAACACAACCCTCAAATGCACTCGGCATATCTTCTTTTGCTGTGATGTTTATTAACCACGGTATTTCTTTTAATTTTTTTGCATTGTAGAACATTTGATATAAACTAACTTCATTACTAGGAAAAATTACTTCAGGTAACACTGTTTCATCAAATGGAAAATCTCTAAACATATACGCTGTTCTTGTACCTTCAGTTACATATAAAGGACTTCTCCATTTCTTTATGTTTTGTTTCCATCCCGGATTGTTATAAGTACCACCAATTATATTCTTATCGAAATAATTATCTATATCTACACCACCTTGTATGTTAGCAACCTTTGGAACTAAAGTTGTAAATGTTTCATCATTTGTAGCATCTACACCTTTTGCTACTAAATTTGTCACTAATGTTGTTTTATCTTTTTGTAGTTGAGTTAAATAATCAGTTGTGGTAGCCATTATTTAGTCACCTCACTAACTGTTGTTAATGTAGCTAAAACAGTGTTTATATTTCCTACTTGGTTATCAACATATTGCTTTGTTGCTGGATGGTAATCTGCGGTAGGTGTATATTCTTCTGTATTTGTTGTTGATAATGCTCGTTTTCCAAAAGAAGCACCTTTTGAAAAATCATACACAGGTGTTAGATATTGACCATTATGATTTGCTTTTTGACATGACGTAAAAACTTCATTTTCAGAGTCATATAATAACATGAATATTTCTTGTGTAATCGGTGCAGATAACTCTCCCGTACTCCATGAAAAGTTAAAATACCATAATTTTGTAGTATTGTCATATTCAACACTTTTAAGATACATAGTTTTTCCAGTATAGGGTTTATTTGAATAACCCATAGAAAACATCGGCATCATATTTGTTCGTTTATAATCAGATAACCAACTATTGAAAATCGGTAACAAATCTTTGATAGATGTGTACATAGAAGCGTAATATATAGGTAATTTGTCTTGCTTTTCATTTAGTTTTGTATCACTTTCTTCTTTAGTATAATAATCACTTAAATCTACTGAAGTATCACCAATATGTTCCCAAGAACTATTTGTATAAACATATTCATCATATAAGTTTTGTACACCAGGTTTTTCTTTCTTCAATAGATATATTGTGTCTGTCTCTCCAACATCAGGAAGAGTATCTACAACTTGCATTTTAACTGCTCCAGGTTCTCCTTGAGGACCTTGTGGTCCTGGAGCACCATCTTTTACTTCAGTTCTAGTCGTATTTCCTTTTTTATCAGTAAGAACAATATCAACACCATCTTCTACTCTTTCTGTAGTTATGTTAAGATTATCCATTTCTTTTATTTTTTCGTTTGCAGTGTCAATCCACTCAGGATACTCATCTGGTATTTCTGTTGTGGCATTAATTGCTTCTTTTACCTCTAAGTAAAACTTATTACTTTTAAATACAGGAATACCTTCTGGAGTAGCCTCTTCGGTTACCCTAAGTTGAAGATATATTCTTCCTTCTTTTGTAAGAAGGCTAGATTTTATTTCTAGTTGATATTCTTCTCCAACTTGATTCATTTGAAGATATCCTTTTTCAGTATCTCTTTCATATTCTAGATATGCTGTTCCTTTTGGGAAAGTCCCTAGAAACTTAAATATAATTTTTCCTTGTAAGTTTTCATAACTTATACCAAGGACAGTCTCTTGTTTATAGACCATACTGTTTTGGTCTATTTTAATAATCACATCTTTCATCATATCATCTCCTTTTTATTATTTGTAACCAACGATTTTGTTTACTCTAAAATATTTACTACTATCACCATCATAAGTCATTCCTATTGAATTTGATGCTATTATGTAATATCCTGTTTTACCTATGAGTAGTTTTGATTTGTCATTATTTATAAAAACACCTTCAATAAAAAATCCAGGGTCACTTGTTACACCTATAAAAAGCTGGGCATCTGGATACCATTTAGACCCACCATATCGCCAATCTATGTTATTATATAGTAGTGTTGAATTAACACTAGGTTGTGTTAAGTCAATTCTAACAATATCATTAATAGCATTTCCACCTGTCGCAGATCCTCCTGTAAAACCGTAGCTACAAAAATACACATCAATATATTTGTACTGAGTTAAGTCTAAAGAGACGGTATCTAAACTCGCTAGCATAAGTTCCCAGTCTGTTTCACTATATAAAACATCACCACCAATGTTAGCACCATTAATTCTGAGTTCACCAAGAATATCAACAAAATTTTCACTCCACCAGAATATTGGAAATCCTCTTGGTATCTGAGCTACACTTTGTGTACTACTTAATTTATCTGTTACTATCACAATTATATCATATTGTTTTTTATAGTTAAATAACCCATCTACATTTATCGTACCAGAAAATGTGTTATCTTTGATTGTTGGTGTTAAAGTGCCGCCATTTGTATAAGCCGTTTGACCTTTTTCTTTATACTTCCAAGTAAGTGTTAAAGTGTTAGATACATTTTCTGAAAATTTATTATTGAACCAGTCTCCTTTGTATTCGATTGTTGCATCCCCTGTTGTTGGTTCGGTTCTTTTTGCTGAAGTTATAGTGATTGTTGGTAATGTGTAATCTATAAACTCACCACTAGCACTGATAACTGTTTCGGTTGAAAAATCTCTACTATTTATTGCTTTCACTAAGAAACTTTTGTTAAGTGGGTTTTCTATAGGAAATACTCTAGTTGTTAAATCCGAAATAGTTTTTCCAGCAACTTGTAAAAAACTCAGTGTAGCATTGTTATCATTAGGTGCTGTAATTTGTATAGTTGTTGTGAGTTCCGGTTTACTAACATATTTAATTAAATCGTTTTTAGTTAGTCCTAATTCAGTTTTATCTAGTGTATCAACCACTGTTCCGGTAATTACTGGGGAGCATAAATTAGCATTCGCATTTATTGTTATCTGTCCAGTAGATGTGCCAATCAAAGTGTATGATTGGTGAAGAATACTTTTGTTATATGTTCTAACAATCAAACTACCTATAAGCGATTTTTTGTCAAATCTTCTATAATAATCTTTGTCTGCTGAAAAAGTCCACTCAGTGACACTTTTTGGTTGTTTCGATTCGAAACCACTAGTTTTTCCGGAAGGTAGTAAATATGTTTCATAATCTCCAAATTTAATTTGAACACTTTGATAAAAATCAGCATAGGGTGATAATGTAAACGGTACACTCGATTCAACATCACAACTTATATTTGGAGCAGGAGTCGCTCTTGGTATAGTACTAAAAGTTATACTACCATCGTATATTGGATTAGTATTGAAAGGTGCAAAGTCACCCCAAGCACTAATTGAAATGTTTGGTGAATATGAACCATCTGAATTATGATATGCTGTAGTATTTACTTCGGTTAAATAAAACCAATCAGTGCCTATCCCTGTTGGGTAAGGTATTGTTCCACTGTAATTTGCCTTCCAATTTCCATCGAAACGAATTTGTCCCGAGTATGTACCACCATTTTCACCGTAGTAAGTATACGCTCTTCTAAGATATAACTTCAAAGTAACAGGTGATGTATTTGACGCAACATCATAATCATCTTCATAAACATCCGTAGCTAGTTGCCACTGACCTATTATATTGGAATATATTGTTCCTCTTTTTGTAGCCATATTTATTCACTTCCTATCCAGAATACACCTGTTCCCTCTATATAATCAGGACTTGTATAATCTTCTATTCTTGAGTGTTTACCTATATTTAAGTATGTATTGACTTTAACATTTTTGGCAATTACACCATCTTTATTAACATCAAGCAAAGAATCTTCCATTCCTCCTGTTGCATCGTAAATAATCATACCGTTTGCATTTATATTTGTTTTAGTATCAGCGTCGGTTTGTTCAATTGTTAAACCATTTTTATCAAATGTACCAGCAGTTGTTTTAACCGATGTTACAACAACACCATTAACCCCAATACCACTTACTATTTCATTTACTTCGGTTCTAGTGTATGAATCAGTTGTAATGCTTTTAACTTGATTTTCTAGTGAACCTAGTCCATCCTCTAGTGTTGTTGTTTTACTTACTAATTCTGTTATTGTCCCTTGCTGTTTATCTATCTCAATGTACGCATTTTGTAAATCTCGATATAATTTTTTATTGTAGCCAAATTTATCTTCTGTTTTCGTATTAATATTGCTTGATATAACACTTCTAATATGACCTGTATATTTCATTTCGTTATTGAGTGGTAATGTATATTTTTTATTACCATTTGTATCTTCTATGCAGATTAGTTTGTATCCCTTAAACCATGGATGACCAATAGTTTCTACATCTAACGGTGTGAATTTGATTCCAAACAAAACGCTAGAACTGTCTATAATAGCTGTTCGCAAATCAATATTATATGTTATCGGATTGTCAAATACATCAATTTCAGTAATCGGATAATCTTTAATAAGTGCAGTATCAACATTTTCAACTCTTTCACCATCCACAGCAGATAAACCAACACTAACTTTATTAACTGGTCCATAACTTTCTTTTTGAAGTTTTAAACTAAAGTATTCGTTACTATCTAAAGTGTCTATATTATTAACTTTTGTTGTATCTTTTTCAATAACAGGGATATAACATTTATCATCCCAATCAATATATACCCAAGAATATGCGAGTTGTGCTATCGCTTTCATTACATCTCTACAACTATCACCAGATACAAATTGATTACTTGTTATTAAAAAGTCACCATTTAAGAACTCAGTTGTACCAAACGTTACACCAACTTGTTTACAAACATATTTAGCAAGATTAAACGCTGTCATACCAACGCCAGTTTTGCAAAGAGTATCAAAACTAACTTCGTATTCAGCATCAACATAGTTATATTTAAATTCCTGATTAAATAAAATTGTTTTATCTAGTGATTCAAACTTTGTGTTATCCGATACATCATTGTTTTCCGGTTTCGTAACATAGAATGTTCCAAGCGAATACCAATTTTCTGTAGGATTTTCACCTAGTGATACAATAGCTAGTCTAAGTTCTAACTCTCTATCCTCAATGTTAAAGTCCTCACTTATATCCTGTAAATTACCTGTAAGGGTTCTAGCAACAAATTGTCCTATGAACCCTTGGTCAGGTACTAATCTGTCATCATCATAAGTCCAATCTTTTACTGAATTGTCCTCCGTCAAAACTATTTCCTCTTCTGATTCATTTCTCGGTTTTACAATTATTTTTGTTTTAATAGCACATGTATTGTTTTTTAAAAGTAATTTATCACTATCTAATATTTCTGTATAAATCATTTAACCACCACCTAGTGTCCTATTAATTGGAAATCATCCATTACAACCATTCTTCTACCTTCATAATTAACATTTTTATATTGTAAATCGTTATGGTAAAATGTATCAGTTATATATGAATTAGTGCTTTCGTCCCACACTTCTACCGATAGATACATTCCGACACCTGATTGATCACCAAGAAGTGCATTCCAATATGTTCTAAATTGACTAGGTGTCATAGGTGGAAACCCCATCCATATTTTCGCTCTAGTGTGTGGAAGAACTTTTATATTAAGTCTTCCACTTGCTAGAACACCAGCGTCTGTTACTTGAACAAGTTTAGGGGCAAACTTGAAAACTTCTCTTTTAATTGACGGACTTTGAAATGTACATCCATTTATCTTTACGTAATAACCTTTAAAATTATCTTGTTCCATAATTTACCTCCTAAACATTAATTGTTCCATACTTATTATTTTGAAGTTTATTATATGATTGTTGACCTTTATATAAAGTCTCATTTCCAACATTAACTACATTTGTAAAATTAAAGTCTGCTTCTTGAATAGCCTCTTTAACACCTTGTTTAATACCTTGCACAATCTGCATATTGTTTGCAACAGCTGTTTGAGAACCAATGCTACCAACCATTTCTGGTATTCCGTTTTCTCTAGCATAGAAGTATTGCCCTTTTTCTGGGTAACCACCTGTTGCGTAACCTGCTACAATCTGATAAGACGCTTGTGTCTGACCATTAGATTGTAATTTTATTCTAGGGTAAGCTTTATTTCTAAGAGCATATATTACGCCATTTGCAAATGAGTTTCCAAAGGAATAACCAATATTCCATGCAACACCTGTTGAGAGTGTATTTTGAAAGAATGATTTTATGTTTCCTGCTGAGTTTTTCAACGCATTTCCAAAATCAGTCACTGTGTTAACAAGTTTATTATCTTTTATTGTTTTATATTGTGTAACTAATTTTTTAATCGATTCTGTAACAGTATTAATAGTATCTATATTTATACCAGCAACACTAGTATAATAATTTTTAAAGTATCCACCAAATGTTTTTAATTTAGCACCAAATTTGTCAATAGAGTTATCACCAGTAAATAGAGCAACTAAACCGCCACTGTCTGGTATCTCTTTTGCGAATGCACTTAGTGATTTAGCAGCATCAGCAGATTTTGTAACAACATCGCTGTTTATATCTTTAACATTATTATAGTATTGTGAGAAGTGTTTACCAAAAGTAGGTAATTGCTTTCCAAAAGCATCTAATGTATTATCACCAGCTATCCAACTCCATAAACCACCTTGATTTGGTATTTGTTTAGCAAATTCTGTAACAGCTTTAGCAGCATTTGCTGATTTTTCTACTACACTTGGGTCTAATCCTGCAACTGCATCTCCGTATTCTTTTAAATACTTACCGAAAGTAGGTAATTGCTTTCCGAATGATTCAATATTTTTAGAACCAATACCTAAGAATCTAGATATACCATCTACTAAAGTTGCGACAGTTAATTCTAAAATTACATCCGCCATAGATTTAGCAGCATTTACACTACTTTCATCTATGTTTTTTAACCCATTGAAGAATCCTTGGGCGTTTGTCATAAAATTACTTAAACTAGTACCCACACTTTCTAAACCTTCAAAAGACTTTTCTACAAATCCTTTTACTATGCTACCAGCAAAACCACCAAGAGTTTCACCAAGCGTTGATAGTACCTTACCACCTTCACCAATAATCCAATTAAAGCCTGGTATTTGATTTAACCCACCAAGTACGGTTAGTAATGCGACTAATCCACCAACTATTTCAGCAAAACCTATAATACCAGATAATGCTACAACAGGTGTTGCAAAACCTAGTGCAATAATATATGCTGAGAACACACCAAGTGGTATAGCAATTGACTCTAACCCTGTGAATAGTGCTATTAAAGTACCTATACCAGTAGCCACAAATTCTTGTAATACATCAATACTCATTAGTGCACCAATCACACCCATTAGAGCTACTGTACCCGCAACTATTGTTGCAAATCCGGCTAGTCCAAGTGCAACGGTTGCTATACCAACAGCACCCAAACCAACCATACCAGCACTAAATACTAGTAACGGTATTGTTACTTTTCCAAGTCCACTAAATACATTAACAACAGTATCCAAACCCGTTGCAACTATTTCCTTTAAACCTGGTATTCGCATGAATGCACCTATGACACCCATCAATGCTGTTACACCACCAATGATTATTGCTAAGTCGGCTAATCCTTTTAAAACTGTAGAAGCTTTAGGTACTTGTATATCCGCTTTCCCACCGGCTTTCTCGGAACCTTCTAAAGTTTTAGATACCTCTGGTAGACTAAACATTTTTTTAATAGATGCTGTTAGTGTTTTAACGACACTAGAACTAAATATTTTAATAATTGTTCCACTTATTAGAGTACCAACACCAAGTAATGCAGCCACTGTTGTTGATTTAAATTCTTTTCCAAATAATACACCAGCGATGGTTTGTCCAAGCCCTGCCAGAGCAGATTTTAAAGTTTCACCAATTTCTTTAAATATTGTTTTCCAATCCATACCAACAATTGCATTGTGTATTTTTATACTTAGTTCTTTAAAGTCAATAGATTGTACTATATTTTTTATAGACCTTATGAATCCAAGTAATATTTGTTCTAAAGATTTACTAAGTGTTTTCGTATCTATATTTGATAGTGTATCTTGAATGCCGGTTATAAGGTTAACCCATATATTACCAAAGTTTGTAATCAGTACTTCAAAATTTATACTATTCAATGCCTCATTAATTTTAGTACCAAATAATGAGAAATCTACTTTTTCTAACAAGGTATTTATGAAATTTGGTAGAATGGATAATGATATCATAATTGTTTTTGCTAAATTACTAGCATTAAGGTTCGTTAATAAACCATTGATAACATCTGCAATATTTGTCGCTAATTTCTTGGTAGTACTTAGTATTACATCCGAACTAGCAACAATTCTAACTGTAAATTCATTTATTAAATTAGCTATCTCTCTACCAACACCATTCCATTTTCCAGTATCAAATGCTTCGTTAAATGCATCTTTAATTCTAATAACAGCGTCTACTAACCATTGAATAGGTGTTAAGTCTATTTTGTCCATGTCTATTAATTCTGGTCCTTCGCCGGCAGATTTTGGAAATTCAACAACATGTAAGTCATCAAATTTTTGAAGATTGCCTAAAGTATCTTTTATCGATTTACTCCAAGTTGCCATTGCTTTTGCATTTGCTCTTGCTATTAAATCGATACCTGTAATAGCATATACAAACGAATATATAACTCTTACAAATTGTTTAAACAATTCCATAGCATATTCAATAGCTGGAGCAAGCTGGGCACCAAGTGCCCTCCAAACATTTGTACTAAACTTTGATAATTCGCCATCTAATGCCAAATATTCACTAACAGCTTTTCTAGTCAATGTAAATATAGTACGAGTACCAATTAATGCTAATGTTAATTGTTTAGCTTTGCTAGCCGCTTTTTTAAACGAACGAACAGTATGACCACCTATTGATGTTAAAGCACTTTTACCTAAATGTAAAATACCTTTATTTACACCAATTAACATCTTTTGAAACCTATTTAAAATAGGTGATGTACTTTTTGTATACTCTCTTATTTTGGTAATACCTATTCCATATTTATTAGCCATTTCAGAAAGTTTACTAGCACCGTCAGCAACATCTCTAAATTTGTTTGCAACAGGTGTTAAAGCATCTGATAGTTGATTACTAACTCTAGTTATGTTTTCCAATGTAGATGCATCAAACTTACTCATAGCATCTGGTAATCTTTCTAAATTGGTTATAGCATTACCAAATCCTTTTCCGATACTAATACCTTGCAAGGCTTTCAATGGTTCCACCATTTCAGGTATTGTTTTTAATTTTTCTGATATCGTATCTAGTTTTGGAGCAACTGCAACTAAACCTTCTAAATTTTTTGCAAGTGTACCAACGCTTGTTGCTTTTGGGATTGTACTCAAAGATGACAAATTGGTTGCAACATCAGGTAGAACTTCTAGTTTTTTATCAAAATCTCCAAGTCCATCCGTTGTTTTTTTTAGTTCCCCCAGACCTTTAACAATTCCTTTAAATCCTGTTGGAGTTGGTATATTACTTAATTCTTGTAAAGTTGTAGTTACTTCTTCAAGTTTAGATATATTTGTTGCAATTTCACCCATGTCTTTACTAGATGATGCTAAGTCTTTTAAGGATATTGATAATTTATTTAAACCGTTAAAACCGCCTTTTATTGCATTTTTTAAAGCACTAAGTGATACAGCTAATTTATCTATATCTTTACTAGCTTGCTCAGATGATGAATGTATTTCTATCGAGACTTTATCTAAAGTGACTCCTTGAGTCGCCATAATCTCACCACCTTTTATTCTTAACTAAAGAAATTATGTGCACCTTAATTCCTTTAATTTATTTATTTTCAAACATTTTTTTCGTAGCCCTAAACCAATTATTAAATCGAATTTGTGCTTTTAGTTTTTCGTTTTCGATTCTTTGTTGTTCCTCTATTTCTTTTTCTTCTTCACTCTTCATATCTTCAGCTAATTTTTCATAAAGGAATGGTTGTTCCGCATACGGTAGAGGCTTTGTACCTTTTTTAGAAAAAGGATGTAGTATAGGTGCCAATTTACCAATAGCATCATATACATACATCCCCATTAGCCAGTTATTTTCGTCACGCTCTTTTAATTTTAATTTATGAGCTTTTCTGTAAAAAACTACCTCATATGCATCTCCATACCAGAAATCATGATAACTCATACCATAATTCATATATATTGGACACATTTCCTCAAAAGTTTCGGTTAGAGAAGTATGCTCTACTTTTGATTTGTCTTCTTTGGAGACAAGTTCACTACTTCCCATTCTGCGTTTCCCTCGTCGCCTTCCGGTTCTTCGAAGAACGCTTCATAAGTTTCTTGTATCATAGTGACAAGTGCTGTTACCAGCTTGTCTTTATCCTTACATTGACTATAAATTTCCTCGGTCAATTCAGGTTTTATTTTTCTATGATTTTTAATAAATGCTCCTTGGAAAGCCATTTCAATATTTGAAAGAGGCTTTTCCAAAAACTCATTTACAGAAAATCCATTTTGTTCTAATAATTTGATAGACATTCTATCATATTCTAAGGTGTATGGAACACCTTTGTATGTTAAATTAATTTTAGTATTCATCTTTTATTGTCCTTTCTTATGCTTCTGTTGGTTTAGCAGCTTTTTGTGGAGCACCAACTGGAGTTATGTAGTTAGTTATTTCTAGTACAGAATTTACTGAAGTTTCAGGTAATCCCATTGCACTAGGGTTTCCTGGGAAATAGAATGCATCAGTAAGTCCAGGTACAACAATAGCAAACCAAGTTTTCTTTCCATCTGCTTTAGCTGTTTCATACGCAGTCATTAAAGCATCCCATTTAGTAACTAAATCTTGAGTTAGGTTAAATGTGAACTCTAAAGCACCACCTAAATCTTTAAGACCATCTACATAAGTTTTGTACTCAAGCTCATCTAAAGTTGTAGTCTCTAGTGTATCTGGAGCAGGGTTCAAACTTGGTGTAGATTTAATTCCGTAAATTCTAGTATAACCAGTTGTTGGTCTAGTACCAGCAGTTGTTTCAACACAATAGTGTAATTGTACACCAATTGTTGATAAATCTATTCTTGTATTCATTTTAATACCTCCTATATATAGTATTTGTATCTCTCTCCAAGCAACAATCATATCTAAGATAACCAACCATTACATTATCATCAGATTGTTTAGGTACTGTTACAGGAGAGCCTATTCTTCTAAGGCACCTATATTTAGGTCCTTTTAAATAGTTATCTATTATTCCTGCTATCTCTCTGACATTTTGTTTAGCAGTTTTAGTACGAGATTGTTCACATTGTATTGTAAACTGATATGAAAGGTTTGTAACTCTTTCTGTCTCGTCAAAATATCTAGCATTATCGCTATTTTCTATTTCTTCGATGGTGATACCTGGATAATTAAGAGTTGGATATAACTCATAAATATCTTTGATGATAATATTATTATATTCAGTATACTTTGTAAATTCTTCTCTTAGATCGTTAACTAACTGGTCAATTAATGTTATCATATTATCACCTCGATTATTTAAAAAACTTTATAGCATTATTTATTTTTTCCTTAACAATTTCATCTTTTATTTCATTTATATATAAAGATGTGTTGAACATTTGCTTACCACTAGGGACACCTTCAGTATAACCTGTTTTGCTATCAAAATAAGGTCTTCCTTTCATTGGATTATAGAACCAATAGTGTCTTCCGTTTTTACTTATGTGTGTACTAACAACAGGTCCACTGTTATATGGATTTAAAAAACTAAATTCTGATTTTTGTGGATGTGGGTCGTCAGCACCTTCTTCACCTATACTAAACTCGTCATAAATTGAATTTGGTCCTGATAAAGAAATTATTCCATCTGCACCGTTATCGGTTCTATCTGAATCACCAGATACAATACTTTTTTCAACACCTGTTTGCGGTGCGGAACTATTTAATACACTTGCTTTTGTGGCACCTTTAAATACTAGCTCTTCGACACTTTCTTGACCAGCAATAATTATGTTTTCCTTTAGCGTATTCATTTTACCAAGAAGTATATTAATACCTTCAACACCTTCTTTATTTAAAGATATCTTCATTATTGTTTTGCACTTAATTTCTTTAATGTAACTTCTACACTATTAAGTGATATGAGAGGTTCACTATCTACTTGATAGTCGGCTTCTTTACATAACTCATCATATTTTTCAATAGGTGTATTTATAAAAACCCTATCGCCTGTATGAAAGATATCTTTGTATTCTAGGTCCGCTTTGATTCTAGCATACATTGGATATTCCATACCAAGTGCGATTAAATCACTATCACTATTGGTAGATTGATAATTTATCTTTATAAGTTTTGGTTTTGTAAAAAGTCTTATACCGTTTTCTTCATATTGATTACATAAATAAATGCTTCTTTTATTTCTTTGTAAACAACGCATTATATCACCTCTACTTCACAAGAGGAATAATTTGTGATGTGTATTTTTTAGGATAATCACTATCGGAACTATATGTTCTAACTATTCCATTTTCTGTGTGAGCAACTTGTCCTTCAGCTCCTATTTTAGCAATTGAACTTCTAACCATAGGAATGATAAGATACTCATATTTACTATCATATAATGCTGTGGCGGTTGGTGTGAAATTTCTACAACGATTTATTTCTCCTATAGCAAGTTTTATCTCAGATAGTAAAAATTCGTCAGAGTATCTTTCAAACTTTCTTGCCTCTAAATCCACCACAAGTTGGTTAAGTAGAGAACTCATTGTATCATTCATGTTATCACCACCTGTTTTTCTTAGATACGGCAGAAGAAGTTTTAACTTCTGACGATTTCTTAAGTTGTTTTTTTAGGTTATCTTTTTCATCTCTGAAAACTATTTCCTTTATTTTTGTATTGGAGTTTGCTTCAATCTTGTTGCCAATTGGTACTAGATTTAAGTCTTCCCCTTTTAATTCTAATTTGATTTCACTATATGTTAAAGGAGATATTTTAACATAATATTTTCCATTTATTAAATAAATCATATTATTCCTCCTTTTTATTCTTCTTTTGTGAACCAACCTTTTCTTCTTTTTGAGATACCTCTGTTTTAGGTATTTCTTTAGTAACTTCTTTTACTTTAGCATCTTTAATAATTGTGTAACCAAGGGGTTTGAAAAAATTTTCAAACGCACCTTTAGTTACTTTTTTCATATCGTTATTTTTATGTATTAATATCATACTTAAGCAGCTGTATTAGTATCAACGATTACGATTTCATTTGCTCTTTCAAATGAAGGTAATGCTACCATAGATACTTTAGTTTCAACATTAACTGGGTCTTCTGTTCCGTAAGTTGTAACAGCAACACCATTGTCAACGATAGACACCTCAGCATTTAATGAGTTACTTAAATCACTCTCTTCAGGAGTTACACCAAAGTGAGTATTACCAAGAGTTCCTTCAGGCATTAATACTAAAGTGTTATCTGGTACATATTTAACAGCTTTTCCACTTTCATCAACATATACATTATCGTATACATAGATTGAAATACCTGTTTCGTTATAGATATAATCTAATGCTCTAGCAGTAGTTACATTTACAGTACCATTAGCGAATACATAGATTGCATTCTTAAGAGCAGTATTAGTTCTAAAGTTTTTAGCAACACTTGAATTACAAACGGCTCTAGTGATTACTACACCTTTAGCCTTCATATCTTCAACAAATTTAGTGATGTCTCCGATAATATCTGCACTTGGATCAGACCATACAGTTGTAACATCTACTTTTTGGTCAGCAGGGACACCGTAGTCGTAATCATATGCTTGACCATTACTAGCCATAGTGATTGTACCAGCAGTTAATGCTTCCATTCTCATTCTTTCAAGTGTTACTCTAGTAGCCTTAAGTAAAGTGATTTCGTCATCAAAAATCTTTGTTAAGATTTGATTAATCATTTGTTCATTGTTAGTTTGCATTAATGTGTTTAGGTTTTGTCTTAGTTCTTCATCAATATACATACTTTCTTTGAAGAAAGGCATTTTTGTTGAATACTCTTCGAAACCTTGTCTATCTCTTCTGATAGCCTTAGTGTCATAAGCAGCAAGTCTTAAACCAACTGGTTGGTTTTTAGCACCTTTAATCCATTCTAGTTTAATACCGATTTCTCTTACAGCAGGGAATAAAGTTTCACCTAGTAATGGTTGCTCATTAACATTTTTTTCAATCCAGTATTGTGCTATATTTTTAGCAGTTACTAAGTCAAATATTGATTTCATTAATAAGCACTTCCTTTCACGAATATAATTCTATCTACACCAGTTACATCAGGTATGATTGTTTGAATTGTAGAATCCAATTTAAGCATATCGATACAACCAGCAAGAATTAAAGTTCCATTTCCTTTTCCGTCTGAATCTAATACAACATCGTGTAGTAAGATACCATTAGCAGCATATTTGTTGCTTGAACTATCTTTAGTAGAAGCAGTGAAAGCTGTGTCTCTAGCAGTGATATCACCAACTAGTGGTTGTCCAGCAAGCATAGTTGCACCAGCAGTTCCTGATACTCTAACAGGTAATGCAATGTAATATGATTCTTGACCGATTAAGATTTGTTTTTGATTTTTACTATAATCAGTAGTTTTGATCATGTTTGCCATATTTTATCTTCCTTCCTTTTTTATCTTTTAAAATAATCAACAGTTTGTGTTTTAGGTGAGTTTAATTTTGCAAGTCTTGAACCTAAATCGTCTTCTTTAGACTTGGAACTATCACCTTTTGTTTTCTTACCAAAGTCTCCCATAGAGTCTTTAGTAGCATCTTGCTTACCTTTTTCGTAAGCATCTTTAACAGCCTTGTTAAGGTACTTAGCAATTGCTGTTGTTTTAGCACCATCTTCCGAAACAATGTTATCAAGGAATGTAGCAAATTCAGTATCATCTTCTTCTATTTTAAGAATAGACTTAACATCGGCAGTGTTACCAATAGCCATACTCTTATTAGAATTTAAACTATTTGTTTTTAATAATTCCGTTAATCTCTGAATTTCTTTGTCCTTATTTAGCTTTTCTTGCTGTGCTTTTTCATCATCAGTAAGTTTAGCATTTAAAGCATTTTGTTTTTCAGTGATAGTTGCTTGTAGAGATTGAACATCTCTTTCATATTTATTTTTATCTACATATAGACCTGTAGATAGGTCAGTGAACTTTTTGCCAGCAAAGAAATTATTAACATCTTCAGCTGTCATATCTGCTTTATATGCGTCACCCATCATATCTTTCAAATTCTCAAACATTGAGTTCCTCCTTTTACAGTGTTTTTAACATCTTCTCTGATGTATGTAAGTGGTAATTTTATAAACGCTCTACCACTTGAGCGATATATAACAAAGAATGTGTCCTTTTGACTTCTAGATATCTTTAATTAGTCTTCCGAAGAAACTAAAGGGACAGTTTCTTTATTCCGTTGTTGTGGCTACATTAGTAACATCTTTATCTAAATCTTCATCATTCTCGGGTAACTCTTCTGTAGTTTCCTCAGCGACACCTATTACAGTTTGTGCTCTTTCTTCTTTCTCTTTCTTTCCTCTCTCAACCATTTCATTAACACGATTTGTAAGTCCAGAAAGTTCAAGACAATCGACAATTGCAAGTTCTCCAGTTGCAACTAGTGTACTAAATACAGATGCTCTTGAAGATAAGTTATCCATAGAATGTCTATTTAATGTAACATCTATATCAAGTGCAGTTAAATCTTGTGGTACAATACCCAACTTTTTAAGTATTTCAATACCGATTTCAACCTGTCTTTTCTTAGCTTTTTTAATAGATAGTTCTTTTAGTTTCGCAACTATCTCTAAATCTGTCCAACCATTTCTATTTAAAACGGCTGTTCCCGTATCTCCACCACCATTATTTGCATTTTCTCTATTAGGAATACCCGTTATAATATTTCTAACATCATCTAGATATTTTCTAATATTTGCAACACTAGTGCTATCTAATTGTGGTGAAATAAACTTCGCATCAACATTTCCACCATTTGGTGCAAACAATTGAAGCAATCTATTTTTCTTAACATTCGCAAGTGTTGTGTCACTTTCATCATCATCAAACTGAGCACCTAGTACAACAAGTAAACTTCTAATCGTACCTTCAATATCGTTTAAACTATCACTTGCAACAATATTACTAGCGTTCATTGCTGGTATAGCAAGTTCCCAGTCTCCTGTTAGAAATAACGAATTTTCAAGCATTGTTATAGGATCTTTTCCGATTGGATTTGCAGTTGATTCTACTTTTTCTTTATTCGTTACTACCATAAAATAATTATTTGTATAGCAGTTATATATCTCATCACCGGTGTCCTCGTTTTTAAAGCGTGTAGCAGACATTATTTGAGGGTTACCTATCTTATTACCTTGAACAACAAAAGTTGTTCTAGGGTCCAAATAATCAACTTTAAGAGGTACTAGCGGTGTGTTATCTTGTGATATATCTTCACTAGGAAGTGTTATATAATAACCAACACCACAAACAGAAGCATATGTTTCGGCGTTAATATCTGTTTGATATAATTCTTCATAATCATAGGCATCGTTTAAATCTTGTACAGCGTCTTTTTTCTCAATCTTTTTTGCGATAAATTCAATTGGATTACCAAGTGTATAACCAACAATTTCTCTTGTTGTTGGATAAGCGTAATTTATTACAACTCTATTATTAACGTTTGATGTCTCGGATGCACTTCTATTTAAAATGTCTTGTTGACCTAGCACATAATTAATTAGGTATTCGCAGTCACTTTCATTCTCGCTATGAACTTTTTCTGCTTTTTCTAAAACTTCTATAACATTTTGAGGAGTAACCTCGTCATAATCTAAGATAATTCTCTGTCTACCATAATGTAATGACGAACTAGATGAACTAGATGAACTAGTTGTGGTTGTTCCGTTCAATATACTCACCAACCTTTCAAAAATAAAAGAGTCACACTAAAAAGTATGGCTCAAGGGCTCTATTTACTAAATTCTATTTCTTTCTTACAATATTTACACCATAAGAATATTTTAATATAAACACTGTCCTTCTTTATCTTGAAAAGTCTTTTTCCACAATATGGACAGCAAACATCTGTTTTATCTTCTTTCATTATATCACACTTTCTCTTGTTTGTCAAATTAAAGTCCCAATTTATCTAGGGATACTTTGATACTTGCTCTACCTACTGAACCAGTACCAAGTAAGTTTATTATTAGACCCGCTAAACTATCGGGAGCATCATCATGTTGTGTCTTTTGTATTGATCCTAATTTTTGCGACCAATTATATAGATTCTGCATAAAATTATTGTATTGTACATTATCTTTTCTTTTCTCATAAGATTTAAAATATATTCTAAAGTTACCTTGCTCTGTTGCAATACCTTTTATTTCACTTTGGCAACTAAGTATTCTATCTAACTTACTTTTCGTTGTAGGCACTTTATGTGTTGTAATATTACATCTATAACCGTTTTGTCTAAGGTCTCTTTGCACCATATCAGCATATAATTTACCACCGTTATTCTCTTCAAAACCTGCTTTTGTAACATGGTGTTCCATTATTTTATTAACAACAAGTGGTCTTGTTTTATCATCGTCTAATTTGTTAACAAAAAGAACATCTTCAACATAACAATCAACGCCGTACTGATATATGATTGGCATTGAATAGTAGTCTTCACCAATGTCACTTTTATAAATGGCTTTTACACAATTCTTTTTAAAAATTTGTCGGGTCTCTCCTGTGATTTGCCAATTCTGTTTGTCAATTTTATCTTTTATCAGAAATGTCTTGTCAATAATGGCTTCTTGTGATATAATAGAATCAGCATTTACATCTATAAAAACACTTCCACCTACACCAATTACATTTAAATTGTCAACATTCTCTTCCTTTTCAAGAGTAAAAAGATATTTTCCTCTTGAAAAATATAAGCTATATGTTTTTTTATCAGTACTAAATTTCTCAATGAGAATTTTCTTTATATTCTCATCATCCATCTTAAGAACATCTTCTGTAATATTATGCGATGCAAGGTATCTGCATTTTACTCCATGCTCTTGGGCAAATGTATGTACTGATTGTAACAGAAACATTATGAAAAATATGATTACACTGCGTGCCATAATTGTAAATTATATAACAATATATTAAAATTGGCAACTACAATATTTAATCATAATTGCCAACAAATACTATAAGATTAATCTGGTATAACAGTTGTTTCTGTTATTGTATATCTTTGACGCACAATAAGAATAGAGCCATCTTCAAATTCATAGATAATCGTGCGTTCCATAACAACTTGTCTCTCAATAATTGTGTCTGGAACTGGAGATGCCATTTCTGTAACTGCTACAATTTCCTTATTCATAAAAGGATTTGCAGAATTGTTGGCAGCACTTGCATTAACGGAAATTGCCACAAATGCAACTAGTGCAAAAAGAAATTTGTAAAATGCTTTCATCTTGCGTAGGTTTAATTTGGTTTGAAATAAAATTTTTCTATTCTTTAAAAAGGAAACATGTGTCTGCGACACCCCTGTCTCTGAGTGATTTATTTTATTACTATCTGTTTCTTAGTGCAATCAATTTTGTTATACATTTTTGTATTGTAGTACTACCACACTACAAATACAAGTTTTAATTCTCAGTGGCAAATTTAATAAAAAGACTCATAAAATACAAATAATTGAGAACTTATTTTTTGTTTTATTGCGTTTTTTTTGTTTAAATTCCAAACTTACGTATCGTTTTTGTTATGAAAAAGACAATAGTAAACACGGGATTGAAATAATCAATGGTTCGTTAAAATTTGAGATAACGGCTAAGCGGCTTTACGCTGCCAGCCAAAGAGTTCTTTGATAGTATGA
>ENA-UEQL01001111-UEQL01001111.1-human-gut-metagenome-genome-assembly--contig:-NODE-1111-length-19258-cov-11.844429_pt1 | contig 19258 bp, 19 predicted proteins | sample MGYA00242905_ERZ507926 | MGnify/ENA primary metagenome ERZ507926 (study PRJEB26167, sample SAMN06115531) | human gut metagenome | host: Homo sapiens | place: China:Henan | collected 2015-09-09...
CTATAACGACTAAGCAAAGCTGATCCACCCAATTATGCTTCTCCTTCCACATCAGGACGCATACGAATACCCAACCCAACATGCCCCATTCCATATAATCGTCGATCCGTATCTTCTTGACGGAATCCTTGCGGGAAAAGAGATGGAAATCGTTCATCCCGTCTATGGCAGTGCCAATCGCTCCGACTGTTATCAGGGAAGCGGGAAGGATCAGGCTTTTCGGTTTGAATTTATATTCGACGACAGACATCCGGGATGTGCTATCCCGTACCCCTGCATCGGACAGGGAAAGGTTTAGGGGCAATTCATGTAAGGGCGGTTCACCAACCGCCCCTATCGCTGTAAATATTGTAAACTGGAATAATGCCAGCAGAATACAAATAAAAGATTTCACTAAGTACCTTATTGATTTTCGCCCCCAAAGGAACAAAAATCTTCTTACATCACAACTATCGGTTTGCTATTTCTTAACGGCAAAATAGTTCCCGTATGTGGGAACTATTTACAAGGTTATTGAAATTTTTTAGTAGCTTATTGATCGTATTGCCTGCAAAAGTGCTTCCATATCATCAGGGAAGATATCGCCGATGTTTCCGATACGGAATGTATCAGCGTCGGAGATTTTACCGGGATAGATGACGAAACCTTTTGCCTTCAACTGATCGTAGAAAGAATGGAAATCGAAATCGGCAGTAGGATACAGGAAAGAGGTGATGATCGGGCCTTGCGAAGCATCCGGCAGCAGAGTTTTGAAACCTAACGCACGCATACCGTCGACCAGCGTACGGTGGTTTTGCTTATAGCGTTCCGAACGGGCAACGATACCGCCTTCTTCATTCAGTTCTTTCATGGCCTGATAAAAAGCATGCACCACATGTGTAGGCGATGTGAAACGCCATTTGCCACCGCCTTTTTCCATCGTTTCCCACTGCGCATAGATGTCGAGCGAGAGGGAACGGGCATTTCCTTTCGTTGCGATCAGCTTATCTTTCTTCGCAATGATAAAACCGAAACCGGGAACACCTTGGATACATTTGTTGGCACTGCTGACTAAAAAGTCGATATCCAGCTTCTTCATATCAATTGGCACACCGCCAAAGCTACTCATAGCATCAACGATAAAGGTGATGTTACGACCTTTCAAGACTTCGGCCACTTCTTCGATCGGGTTCAGCAGACCGGTTGTCGTTTCACTATGTACCATCGACAGGTGCGTAATATCCGGATTGGCTTCGAGGGCTTTACGAGCCACTTCACCAGTCACCAATTCCGTCTCGTGCAAAGAGACCAGTACATGGTCAATATGATAGTATTCCGCAATCTGTGCCATACGTTTGCCGTAAGCACCGTTCGCCAGGATCAGAAGTTTGTCGGTCGGCTTCACGGCTGCACCGATGGTGGCCTCCACACAGTATGTTCCGCTGCCTTGCAACAAGACATCCGTATATTCGTCTTCATCCAGTCCGGCAATAGCCAACAAGCCCTTACGGATGGGGGTTACAATTCCTTCGTTATAATCTTTATCCCAAGTACACCAGTCCTGAAGCATCGCTTCGCGAACTGTTTCAGATGTGCTCAGGGGACCTGGGGTAAGCAACAGGTAATTTCTTTTTGTATTCATGATATCCTTATTATAAATCAATATTTACCATTAATCTTCTCAATGCAGGAGGGGAGCTCCATAATGTTGTCCAAGACAAAATGGGCACCGGCATTCAGCATCCGTTCACGCACTTCGCGCTTGAGTTCGATCAATTCGTCGGACGAACGGTGGTTGTATTCCTCTTCTGTCAATCCCATCTCGTTGCTACCGGTCACGATGCCGACGCTCCATACTTTGGCATTCACTCCTTCCTTGATGTCGGCGATCGTGTCTCCTACCTTCACCACATTATCAACGGAAGGAATAGCCAAGTCGATCATATTCTTATAGATCATATACGGGGCAGGACGCCCGGCGGGAACATCATCCGGAGTAACCAGGTTATCCACCACATAGCCTTTAGCTGCCGCATCGGGACGAACCACTTCCATCATCGCCTGTGTATAGCCTGTTGTAGAACCGATTCTAATTCCCTCTTCACGCAACAGGCGGCATTCAGAAAAGAATTTTCAGAAGAAAACCCCCAAGGGGCGGTAACATAAAAAGCGGAAAGGGCAGTAACCTCCCCTATCCGCTCATTTATCTTCCGGACAGCAACATGCAGATTTGATTCTTTATCACCCTGATTGGTTCCAAGTCCCAAATAAACCCTCATACGCTGCTCCAACCGGTATTACTTATCCAAAATCAACATAGCGTCGCCATAAGTACCGAAACGGTAATCTTCCTTCAACGCTGTGTGATAAGCCTCCATCACCAGATCATAACCACCGTAGGCAGCTACCAGCATCAGCAAAGTGGAGAGAGGCAGGTGGAAGTTAGTAACCATGCTGTTGGCTACCGAGAAATCATAAGGAGGGAAAATGAACTTATTGGTCCATCCGTCAAATTCTTTCAGATGACCATCCGTACCTACCGCAGTCTCTATCGTGCGCATCACTGTCGTTCCTACCGCACAAATATTCTTTCCTTCATCCTTGGCATTATTCACAATACGGCACGCATCCGCATTGACATACATCTGCTCCGAATCCATCTTATGCTTGGTAAGGTCCTCCACATCAATCTCGCGGAAATTACCCAGTCCGGCATGCATCGTCACAAAAGCAAAGTCTATACCTTTGATTTCCATACGCTTCATCAACTCGCGGCTGAAATGAAGTCCGGCAGTGGGAGCTGTCACAGCCCCTTCGTTCTTGGCAAAGATAGTCTGGAAACGTTCGGCATCTTCCTCTTCTACCGGACGACGGATGAAACTGGGCAGCGGAGCCTCTCCCAACGCATACAATGCTTTCTTGAACTCGTCGTGAGAGCCGTCATACAGGAAACGCAGGGTACGTCCGCGGGAAGTGGTGTTGTCAATCACTTCGGCCACCATGGAATCATCGTCACCAAAATAAAGCTTGTTACCGATACGGATCTTACGGGCAGGATCTACCAGCACATCCCACAAGCGAAGTTCCTCATTCAGCTCGCGCAACAAAAATACCTCGATACGGGCACCGGTCTTTTCCTTATTTCCATACAAACGCGCAGGGAAAACTTTCGTATCATTAAAGATAAACACATCTTTATCATCAAAATAGTCCAGGATATCCTTGAATACCTTGTGTTCAATCTTACCTGTTGATTTGTGAACAACCATCAGGCGCGACTCATCTCTATACTTAGCCGGATGCAAAGCTATTTTATCCTCCGGCAGTTTAAATTTAAATTGCGACAGTTTCATCTTATCTCTCCTTATTCGTTTATAACTTCTTCAATCTCTTGTTGGTCAAGCCATTCCGGAAAACTTTCCACCGACAAACAGTCTTCCAGTCTCACATCCCCCACCCGGGTACGTATCAGCCCTGTCAAATGAGCACCGCTATTCAAAACTTCACCAATATCACGGGCCAATGCACGGATATAAGTGCCCTTGCTGCACACTACCCTGATTTTAATCTCAGGCAGATTACATTCCAGCAACTCTATCTCGTCTATAATCAACGTCTTGGCTTTCAACTCCACATCCTCACCTTTTCGAGCCAAATCGTAAGCGCGTTTACCATCTACCTTACAAGCCGAGAAAACAGGCGGAATCTGTTCTATCCTGCCGATAAAACGCTGCAAGGCTTCCTCTACCAACTCGCGGGTGATATGTTCCGTAGGATAGGTAGCATCTATCTCCTTCTCCAGGTCGAATGAAGGTGTGGTAGCCCCCAACTGCAAGGTGGCAATGTATTCTTTGGTATGATACTGGAACTCTTCGATGCGTTTCGTTGCCTTGCCTGTACAAATAATCATCACCCCGGTAGCCAGCGGGTCTAATGTCCCGGCATGTCCCACTTTTATTTTCTTCACGCCCAGTTTGCGGCAAATATGGTATCTTATCTTGTTCACCACTGCAAATGAGGTCCATTTCAGCGGTTTATCAAAGTATAATACTTCTCCTTCTTTAAAATTCATCCAATTACATCAATGTGCACGCTATCGTAACGGCACCGGCTATGGCACAATAGATAGCAAAATAAATCAACTTACCTTTCTTCACAATATTAATCATCCACTTACAAGCTACACAGCCCGATATGAAAGCTGCCAGAAAACCTACAACCAATGACAATACAGATATATCTGATGTGCCGGCTGCAGCTCCTTTTACAATCTTCATACCATCCAGCAACGCCTCACCCAATATAGGAGGAATCACCATCAGGAAAGAGAACTGAGCCAGTTTCGCCTTGTTGTCTCCCAACAACAAACCGGTAGCAATGGTAGTACCCGAACGGGATAATCCCGGCATCACGGCACAAGCCTGTGCCAGACCTATAATAAACGCATCCTTCATGCTGATGTTCTCTTTCAAACGAGGTTTTGCATAATAAGAGAAAGCAAGAAGCAAAGCTGTCAATAACAGCATACAACCTACAATGAGCAAGCCGGAACCGAAAATTTCTTCCACATAATCTTTAAAAAACACACCCACAATGCCGATAGGAATCATGGATACCAGGATATTGATCACATATTTTGTCTCCGCATTCATCTCAAACTTGAACAAGCCACGGAATATCCAGCCTATTTCTTTCCATAATATAACCAAAGTACTGAGTACCGTAGCCACATGCACTGCTATGGTAAAAGTCAGATTATCTTCCCCTTGTATGCCAAACAATGCCGAACCGATAGCCAGATGACCACTACTGCTGACCGGCAAATACTCTGTCAATCCTTGGAGCACACCAAGGATCAATGCCTCAAACCATTCCATTCTTTAAATAAAAATTGAGAATTAAAAATTAAAAAAATCAAGAGTTAACCACTTCTGTCTTGTCCTTTGGCTTACGGACAATGCCATAAATCATAAAGATAAAGCCAAAGAAACATACTGCGGGCGCCACTTTGATGCGACGTACACTAAAAATATCCGGCTCAAAATATCCTTCTGTCGAACTAGGTCCTGTCATCAGCAGAAAACCGACAATAATCACTGCCATACCTATGGCAAGCAATATAAAATTAGTTTTATCAAAGGCGAATTTTTGTCTATCCATATCCTTTTATTATTAAATGTAATACAACGCACTAGCTTTCATGCGCAAGTATTTGTTGATTGATATATATGCACACATAAAGGTAATAACCACACCAAACACAAAAACAGAACCCATTACCATAAGCATGGTCATAGGGGTAATAATCTCAATCAATTCGGGTTCATATCTTACCAACGCATAGGCCATTCCTATCAATGCCGCATCTGCCATGGCAGCGGCCAGTATCCCTATCCATATATTCCGCACCAAAAAAGGACGACGGATAAATCCCCAGCTTGCCCCTACCAGTTTCATGGTATGAATCAGAAAACGTTTGGAATAAATGGCCAGACGGATGGTGTTATTAATCAGCGCAAAAGAAATAAGGGTAAGCAGCGCAGCCAGTCCCAATAGCAAAAAACTGATTTTCCGTATATTGCTGTTCACTGCATCCAGTAAATCCTGGGGATAGTTGATTTCCATTACTTTCTTGTTCTGCATAATTTTCTGCTCTATCCAAGAAATGCTGTCCGAATTGGCATAATCGGCATTCAGTTTTATTTCAATAGAAGCTGTAAAAGGATTATATCCCAAGAATTCAGCCGGGTCTGTACCCATCGCTTCGCTCTGCTCTTTCAACGCCTGCTCCTTCGATATATAGGAAGTTTCTTTCACAAAAGGTTCCTCATTCAATTTTTTCTGGAATTTCAAAGCGTCTGCTTCTTTCATATCATCGCTGATGAGTACGGAGAAACTGATGTTCTCGCGTACATACTTGGATAAGTTATTGGCAGACAGCACAAAGAATACCACCATCCCCAACAAGAGCAACACCAGCATTGTACTGATGCTGGAGGTAATGAACTGCATATCGAAAAAGGACCCTGATTTTTTTCCCATAATCACTTCTTTCTGAATACATAAATCATTGAACTACTGCGTTCTTTTTTCGCCAGTGAACTGAACCAGGCCAACAGGCCCGTCCACATTCCCTTCAAAAAGGACAAACGGCTGCCTTTATATCTTTCCGTCAACATGGATACATAAAAAGCATCAAAAGGCATCGGATGCTGTTCCGCTAATTTAAAACCATGCTTGACACCGAATTGTTGCATGACGGAAGGTGTAAAATGCCATAAATGACGGGGCACATCGTATGCCGCCCACCATTCCTTATACTTTTCCGCATCATACGAACTGGGATTAGGCACAGCCACTATCAATACTCCCCTCTCTTTCAACAGCTTGAATAATTTCTCCCACGTTTCATTCAGATGCTCCAGATGCTCCATCACATGCCATAAAGTTATGGCATCAAAAGAATGATCGGCATATCCCGCCAAAGCATCCTCCGTATCTACATCCAATTCAAAATGCTCTTTGGCAAACGAACGCGCCTGCGGACTTTTCTCTATCGCTTTCACCCGCCATCCGCGCTCCTTCATAGCATTACTGAAATATCCGGTACCGGTACCTATGTCTAACAAAGTACCTTTACTCAAACCGGATGTCCGTTTTATCAGCTTGGCTTTGCGTGACAGCATATACTTGCGTACCTCATGGTATACACGGTTCATCAGCCCCTTGCGGGTATCAGTGTGTGAAATATAATCGGGGGTCTCATAATATCGCCCTATCTCGGCTTCCACGGGTGCACCTTGTGTAAAAATAAAGCCACAATCATCGCAGCGAACCAAATTGAATTGTTCACCCGAAGCATAGTGATCCGTACAAGTGATTGCATGTCCCAAATGTTTTCCGCCGCACAACGGACAAGTATTTATTTTGAGTATATCCACTTTTTGCCCTAATTTGCTGCAAAATAACAAATAAATTGAATGAGAAGGACTATCCTTTAAGTACTTTTAAGAGTATAAGTTAATAATTCGTTTTTACTTTTCCTACATTTGTGCAGATAACTTAAAAAGAAACGAAAATGGAAAATAAAAAACTGACCCGTTCCAACAACAGAATGCTAGCCGGAGTATGTGCGGGACTGGCTGATTATTTTGGCTGGGATGTTACGGTAGTGCGCATTATCTATTCATTTGCCACGGTTTTCACAGCCTTTTCGGGCATTATTGTCTATATAATCTTATGGATTGTTATGCCCGAAAAGAAATATCGTGACGGTTACGAAGACCGGATGAATGACAGACTGCATAACCGATAACCGGAGGCATTATGCAATGCCCAGCAGTTCCACCTCAAATATTAATGTAGAGAAAGCAGGAATCGGCCCGCTTGTACGGTTGCCATATCCCATAGTATAAGGAATATAAACCACCCATTTATCTCCTACATGCATACGTTGAAGCGCCAGCTGCCATCCCTCTATGACATCACACAGCCGGAAAGCTTCGGGGCAGTTACGGTCATAGGAATTATCAAACTCTTTTCCGTTTATCAGACTTCCCCGATAATGAACGGTGACAATACTTCGGATTGTAGGTGAAACTGTACCCGTACCTGTCTGCAATACTTTATAAAACATATTACAAGGTAAAGGACAAATACCTTCCTGTGTAGAAAGAACTTGCAAATATTGCAAGTTCTTTTCCTTATATTCTTCTTTTCTCCCCATCAGAACACCTCTTCTCCTTTCAATGTGGCCGAACTGGCTTCAGTAATGCGTACATGGACAAAATCACCGATACGATGATTCCCACGATCAAAGACCACCACCTTGTTTTGCTGTGTACGGCCAAAAAGCTGCTCTCTGGAACGCTTGGAAACACCTTCTACCATCACCTCGAAGGTCTTGCCTACATCACGGGCATTACTTTCGGCAGAAAGACGGTTCTGCAATTCAATGATTTCATTCAGCCGGCGTATCTTAACCTCTTCGGGTACATCATCCGGCAGATGCTTGGAAGCATATGTTCCGGGACGTTCGGAATATTTAAACATAAAGGCGGAATCGTACGCACACTCACGCATCAAGGATAGAGATTCCTGATGATCTTCTTCCGTTTCCGAATGATAGCCGGAGAAAATATCAGTACTCAGACCACAATCGGGAATGATACGGCGAATAGCCGCTACCCTTTCCAAATACCACTCACGGGTATATTTGCGGTTCATCAGCTTCAATATGCGCGAACTGCCGCTCTGTACCGGTAAATGAATATGCTTGCATACATTAGGCGTTTCCGCAATGACTTGCAAGGTTTCATCACTCATATCCTTGGGATGTGAAGTGGTAAAACGAACACGCATGTCCGGAACCGCCTCGGCCACTGTGCGGAGCAGCATCGGGAAAGTAATTATTTCACCCTCTTTCTCAAAACGATAAGAATTCACATTCTGTCCCAGCAACGTTACTTCTTTATAACCTTTGTCTGCCAAGTCACGCACCTCATTCAGAATACTTTCCACATCACGGCTGCGCTCACGCCCACGGGTATACGGTACAATACAATAATGACAGAAATTATTGCAACCACGCATAATGGATACAAACCCGGAGATATGATTGCCGCAAATACGGGACGGAATTACCTCACGATAGGTTTCTGTAGTAGAAAGCTCCACATTAATGGCTTTCTCCCCCGCTTCCACCGAAGCGACCAAATCGGGCAAAGTGAGATAGGCATCCGGTCCTACGACAAGATCTACATGATGGTTCTCGATCAAATCATCTTTTACACGTTCTGCCATGCAGCCCAACACACCGACAATCAGATTCCGGCGTTTGTTTTTCTTCATAGAATGGAAAAACTCCAGACGGTTCAGAATCTTTTGTTCTGCATTGTCGCGAATGGAACAGGTATTCATAAATACAGCATCCGCTTCATCCAATGTTTCGCATACATGGTAGCCTGCCATTTGCATAATAGAAGCAATCACTTCACTATCAGCAACATTCATCTGGCATCCGTAAGTTTCAATAAACAATTTCTTGTTTTCGGAATCAGTTGCAGATTTAAAGTCTGCTCCTGTTGTTTCTTTCATATTTTCTCTGTTTTATGGTTTCGTAGGCAAAGATACGGAGTTACCGACAAATTAAACGAATAAAAGAGCCGAAAATTGAATATTATAAGAGAATTATGCATTTAACTGTTAAATAATTATAACCAGTGAACAAAAAAAACCGTTAACGTTACCAACGTATTATTATAATTCGCATATTTGCTTCCGAAAAACATTAGATTTTTTCATAGTTAAGGTTTAGGTTAAAAAAATAGGGGAAGACAACTGTGAAGTTCTCTTCCTTTTTTTATGCCCTTTTATAGAGTTAGTTATGAAATATTTTTCTAACTTTGAGCATTCATTATATAATAAGGAAAGTATGGATATCATTCAGGTTATCATATTTATAATAATCATTGTTGCAGCCATCGTGCAACAAATCTCAAAAACAGGCAAAGAGAAGAAAACACCTTCTCCAAAGAAAGTGCTTGCAGATATATTTCCTGAAATAGAGCAGGAGAACATAGAGGAGGACCTTCCTGTTTCTTCCGTTCAAACAGTCCGCACACCTCAGACTCCCCGCATGCAGCATCAGCCGATGGTCAAGAAACCAACAGATTCACCCCGGAAAGAGAACAAAAGGGAAGACCGGACTCCTATAAGACTGAGTACTAAAGAAGAGGCACGACGTGCTTTTATTTATTCAGAGATTTTTAATCGCAAATATTAATAACAACTATACTAATAAGAATAACACATTGAATATCATGGGATTTAATATTATTTCCGCAGCCGAAGCAGCCAGCTATATCAAGCATGGCTACAACATTGGACTCAGCGGCTTTACTCCGGCAGGAACACCGAAAGCCGTAACACCCGAAGTCGCAAAAATAGCAGAAGAAGAACATGCCAAAGGTAACCCTTTTCAAATTAGTATCTTTACCGGTGCTTCTACAGGAGATGCTACAGACGGCATCTTATCCAGGGTCAAGGCAATCCGTTACCGTGCTCCTTACACAACCAACCCCGATTTCCGAAAAGCCGTAAATAACGGCGAAATAGCATACAACGATATCCATCTGTCACAAATGGCACAGGAGGTACGTTACGGGTTCATGGGTAAAGTAGATGTCGCTATTCTGGAAGCGTGTGAAATCACTCCCGACGGCAAAGTTTATCTGACAGCCGCCGGTGGAATTGCACCGACTATTGCACGTCTGGCAGATAAAGTGATCATCGAATTGAACGCTGCCCACAGTAAAAACGGTATGGGCCTGCACGATGTTTATGAACCGCTTGATCCGCCTTACCGTCGTGAAATTCCTATTTACAAACCCAGCGACCGTATCGGTCTGCCTTATGTACAGGTAGACCCGAAAAAAATCATCGGCGTAGTGGAAGTAAACACCCCTGACCAGGCCCGTTCATTTACCGCACCGGATCCTATCACCGACCAGATTGGACAAAATGTTGCCGACTTCCTGGCAGCTGACATGAAACGGGGTATTATTCCTGCAAGCTTCCTGCCATTACAGAGTGGAGTAGGTAACATTGCTAATGCCGTATTGGGTGCTTTGGGACGAGACAAAACAATTCCCGCCTTCGAAATGTATACGGAAGTATTACAAGACGCAGTGGTGGACCTGATTCGCCAAGGACGTGTAAAATTTGGAAGTACCTGTTCATTGACTGTCACCAACGAATGTCTGCAAGGTATTTATGATGATATCGACTTCTTCCGTGACAAACTGGTCATGCGTCCGTCTGAAATCTCAAACAACCCGGAAATTATCCGTCGTCTTGGTGTTATATCTATCAATACAGCCATCGAAGCAGATATTTACGGTAATGTAAATTCTACTCACATCAGCGGCACCAAAATGATGAATGGTATTGGTGGCTCAGGTGACTTTACCCGCAATGCCTATATTTCCATCTTTACTTGCCCGTCTGTGGCAAAAGAAGGAAAAATCAGTGCCATCGTTCCTATGGTTTCTCACGAAGATCACAGTGAACACGATGTCAATATCCTTATTACTGAACAAGGTGTTGCCGACTTACGCGGCAAGAGCCCGGTAGAACGCGCCAAGGCTATCATCGAAAATTGTGCACATCCGGATTATAAGAACATTCTTTGGGATTATGTAAAAATGTCTTCCAAAGGACAAACTCCTCATTGTATTCCGGCTGCATTGGCTATGCATGATACGCTGGCCAAGAAAGGGGATATGCGCCTGATAGATTGGGCAGAATATAAATAGTCATTATTTGCTGTATCTCATACGTTTCCGGTCGGTACGATGTATCCGGCCGGAAACTTTTTATATCTATCCCACCTTTTTGTATAAAAAACAATATCTTCCACCTTTTTAATCAAAAAATACACGGACTTTTTTCATAATTATTCTATTTTTGCCGTGTAACTAATCATTTTTACCATTTTACTATGAGAAACAAAATTCTATATTTATTTGCTTCCCTTGTGATGCTAAGCGGCTGTAACAATCAACCGGCTTATAAAGACAGCAGTTTATCTCCCGAAGAACGGGCAGAGGATTTATTGCAACAACTTACTCTAGAAGAAAAAGTTGCCTTAATGATGGACAACTCCAAACCTGTCGAAAGATTAGGCATTAAACCTTATAATTGGTGGAACGAAGCCTTGCACGGAGTGGCACGGAGCGGACTGGCCACCGTCTTTCCTCAGCCTATAGGTATGGCGGCCTCTTTTGAGCCCGATGCCATACATACCATCTATACCGCAGTTTCGGATGAAGCCCGGGCCAAAAATGCCGCATACTCGGCGGCGGGAAGCTACGAACGGTATCAAGGCCTGACCATGTGGACACCCACCGTCAATATTTATCGCGATCCCAGATGGGGGAGAGGTATTGAAACGTATGGGGAAGATCCTTATCTGACAAGTGTCATGGGGGTAAATGTGGTGAAAGGATTGCAATGCATGGATGCTAATCAAAAATACGATAAAATACACGCTTGTGCCAAACACTTTGCCGTCCATTCAGGGCCGGAATGGAATCGTCATGAGTTCAATGCGGAAAATATCAAACCGCGTGACTTGCATGAAACTTATCTTGTACCTTTCGAAGCATTAGTAAAAGAAGCAAAAGTAAAGGAGGTAATGTGTGCCTACAACCGTTTGGAAGGCAATCCGTGTTGCGGAAGTGACCGCCTGCTGATGCAAATTCTCCGTCAAGACTGGGGATATGACGGCATTGTACTTTCAGATTGTGGCGCTATTGACGATTTCTATCGGGAAAAAGGACACAAAACACATCCGGATGCTGAATCGGCCTCTGCCGCCGCAGTATTAAGCGGTACGGATCTGGAATGTGGTTCCAGTTATAAAGCATTGGTAGAAAGCGCTAAAAAAGGATTAATCAGTGAAAAGGACATTGATGTATCCGTAAAACGATTATTAAAAGCACGCTTTGAATTGGGGGAAATGGATGATCCTGACAAAGTGGAATGGACTAAAATTCCTTATTCAGTGGTTTGCTCGGCAGAACATGATTCCCTGTCACTAGATATAGCACGCAAATCAATGACGCTGTTACTGAACAAAAATAATATCCTGCCACTGAAACGCGGTGGACAAACCATCGCCGTCATGGGACCTAACGCAAATGATTCTGTGATGCAATGGGGTAATTATAACGGTACTCCCAAACATACGATCACCTTATTGGAAGGTATCCGCTCAGCCATGGGAGAGAATGACAAACTGATCTATGAACAAGGTTGCAGCTGGGTGGAGCGCTCATTAATCAGAAGCGTTTTCAGCCAGTGTACTTCTAAAGAAGGTCCAGGATTCTCCGCCCGCTATTGGAACAACAAGGAATATGAAGGAAATGCGGTAGCCACCGCACAACTTACCACACCGTTCCGTCTTTGCACTTCCGGAGCCACCGTATTTGCTCCCGGTGTGAACCTGACCGATTTCTCGGCCGTCTATCAAAGTGTGTTCACCCCCCAGGAAACAGGAGAGGTTATTTTCAACTTCTATAGTTGTGGAGCTACACAATTATTGATAAATGGTGAAGAAGTAAAGAAATTCACCAACAAACATGGGGGCAGGGGACAAGCTTACGCCATGCATGCAGAAGCCGGCAAGCCATACGATATAGAAATCCGCTTCCAATACTTTAGTGGAGACGCACAGTTGAATTTCGATCTTGGATTTAAAGAAGAAGTCAACATTAAAAACACGGTAGCAAAAGTGAAAGATGCTGATATAGTTATATTTGCAGGCGGTATATCTCCAAGTTTGGAAGGAGAGGAGATGGGTGTCAATTTACCGGGATTCCGCAAAGGAGACCGTACTGACATCGAGCTTCCGGCTGTTCAGCGTGAATTGATAAAAGCACTCTGTGATGCCGGGAAAAAAGTTATTTTCGTTAATTTTTCCGGATCACCCATTGCCATGGAACCCGAAACCAAATATTGTCAGGCTATTTTACAAGCATGGTATCCGGGACAATCCGGAGGTAAAGCTGCCGCCGAAGTTTTGTTTGGAGATTACAATCCTGCAGGACGACTGCCCGTTACTTTTTACCGGAATATAACGCAATTACCTGATTTTGAAGATTATAATATGACAGGACGTACTTACCGTTATTTTAAAGGTGATCCTCTTTTCCCATTCGGTTATGGTTTGAGTTATACCACTTTTAACTATGGTAACATCAAACTGGAGCAAACGATTAAAGTAGGGGAAACTGCCAAAATTATTGTTCCTGTAACCAATACCGGTAATCGTGACGGGGAAGAAGTAGTACAGGTATATCTGAAAAAACAAGAAGATGCGGAAGGACCGGTTAAAACACTGCGTGCTTTCAAACGTGTACAAATTCCTGCAGGAAAAACAGTCAATGTAGAATTAGAGTTAACACCCAAACAATTGGAATGGTGGGACGCGCAGACAAATACCATGCGCACCATAGCCGGAAACTTCGATATAATGGTAGGGGGTAATTCTAAAGATGCCGAATTACAAGTAAAGACGCTGACACTGCAATAATAACTCCGAATAAAATAAATCAAGTCTGCGGCATTTTTGTTTTAAATATAGAATTTGACAAAAATGCCGCACTTGACAAAATAAAAACATCAGAACAACTCAATCTGCTTATCTGCCTTTATTTGTTGCACAAAATAGTTGTCATGACTCACCACCAACAAAGTGCCTTGATAATCCTTCAAAGTTTCGGTCAATATCTCCATACTCAGAATATCAATATTATTAGTAGGTTCATCCACAATAAAAACATCGGGGGCCTGTGCACTCACCATAAGACAACAGAGAGAAAGTTTCATCTTCTCACCTCCACTCAGATAGCTACACTTCTTGTTCCATGTGGAAACAGGAAACAAAAAACGGTTGAGAATCGTTCTCAATTCATTATCATACAATTCACTATTGAATAAGGCAAGTTGTTCCAATACCGACAAATCATTACGAATTATAGAATATTCCTGATCAAGATAAACGTACGTCAGCCCTTCTGCCTGTATCAAAGAACCTTGAGTAGGAGCAAGACTTCCGGTTATCAACCTCAATAAAGTTGTTTTACCACTACCATTACTTCCTTTCAAATGAATACGGTCACCACTTTTGATGGTAAACTCAAGAGGAGAAGACCACAAAGGATTTTCTCCATACGAATAATTCACACTTGAAGCTACGATAAGTATCTTACCGATATGCAAAGAAGATGAATTGAAATTTACTTTCATCGCCTTCATATCAGGTAAAGCTTTATGCAGTTCTACTGTTTCTCCTGCCAAAAAACGGATCTTATCAGCATGAACATCTCCTAAACGGACAGTACTTTTCTCAGCCTGATCCCTGAATGTATGCATTGCCATCTTTCCGACTCCTTTCTTCACATTTTGTTTTTTACCTCGCACATCATGCTTTTGTTGACGCTCCATTACCTCACGTGCCTGCTTTCGGGCTTTTTGTAATTGCTTTTCATTCTCCTTCAACCGGGTTTGCAGAGCTTCTACAGCCAATTTCTTCTGTTCTTTATAGAAATCGTAATTTCCAGCATAATAAGTGACACCTTTTGCAGTAAGCTCATAGGTAGAAGAAAGTAAATTGAGTAATGTCCGGTCATGGCTGACAACCAGTATCCCTGCTGCAGCAGTAGTTATAAAACGGTACAGCCGGATACGGCTTTCGTCATCCAAATGATTGGTAGGCTCATCCATCAAAATAAAAGCAGGAGAGTATATAGTAATTCCTGCTAGAAAAACTTTTGTTTTCTCACCGCCACTCAACAAATGCATGGGATAGGAGAGAGGTACTTCTGCCAACCCCCATTCATTCAAAGCAGCAACCGCTTTCTCTTCTATTTCCCAATCATCCGCCAAAGCCGTAAAATGCTCTATTGAAGCATCGCCCTGTAAAATGGCATGAAGTGCATATAACTTTCTTTCTATTCCCAATGCCCCGGCTACTGTCAAATGATTAAACTGACCAAAATGCTGTGGAATAGAATAGGGAATATCCGGACATATAATTTGTCCTTCAGAAGGTAATAGCTCTTTAGTTATCAATCGCATCAAGGTAGATTTTCCCGAACCGTTGTTTCCGATGAGGGCTACTTTTTGCCCTTTACTGATAGTAAAACTGACATTACTGAAAAGCACATCTTTATCCGGATGCATGTAAGTAATGGACTGTACATGTATACACATACTCTTTCTAAGAATTTTAAATATGAATACTGAAAAGTTCGTAGTTGGAATAAGAAGACAACTATTGCGCCACAAACGAAATTATTTCGCCTGCTGTCCCAACATAAAAACAAATAGTTGTATGGAAATGAATGTTTTAAATTCTCATCGGAATATTTTTAAATTTGCGAGGCAAAGATAGCAGGTTTATGGAACATAAAAAAATATTCCCCAATCTAAATGAATAGATTGAGGAATATCAGAATAAAAAATCTATTTATTCAAATGAAGGCAAAGTCACAGAGAAATGAGGATTCGGAGTATGCTGTGTTCTGATAATCTCTTTCATTTGTTTCACAATATCCGGATGTCCGGCAGCGATATCATGGTCTTCATGAATATCTGTAGCAAGATTGTAAAGGAAAGGAGTCCCTTTTTTCACTACCATCTTCCAGTCTCCCATACGTACACCAATCTGATCGGTTTCATCAACCCCAATACGAAAGCATGATTGTCCTCAGATCTATTTCAGTAGCAGAACTTATTAGAAATACTTTAATCATTTAGATAAATAGACAATTCTAGTTTATAAGTACTTGCTTTAAATTCTACATTCCTCTAATGAAAAAACATAATACCCCCTGTCAGTCACGATAGGGGTTTTGTATTTTATAACATTGAAGACACAATGCTTAAAAAATGACATTTATTAAGATCAAATAAGAAGAAAAGAATCAACTATTAACAATCAAGAGCATGTAAACAATTCAGATTATCAAATTAGCAAGGGCAAGATTTTCTCCAATTCTCGTTTATTTTGATGAAAGGATGACAGGTAGCGCTTTACATGTCATACTTTCTTCAGGGATATCTACTGTTATCCGTCACTTCCGATTTTAAACATAGAAACTTTTTATTCAATATAACCCAAAAAGAGAGTTTGTAATAACCGGTAATAAGAAAGGTATGCCTGTTAACCGAATTACCAAGCCTCAAACAATCAACAATATGCCAAAAGAAAAAAATTAAAAAAACGGAATAGAAAAGACCAAAGCACTCATAACAAGATTAGAAAAATTCAGAACAGACTCTGAAGCAGGAATGAAAAACGAGACTAACAGTTATTTCAGTTGGAGCAATAATAACAGAGAACGTACAAAACATTCGATCATCAGCAAGTGACTAAGAAGAACTAATTAAAGAATTGCAGAATCACGCGAATATATAAAAAATATCTACAAATATCTATATGTGATTAAATTTGTAAAAGAACTTCCAAAAAATCATCGATGGCAATTACGACAACAAGAAGATGCAGATATTCCGACCGACAACGTTACGTGCTGAACGGCGCGAGCAACATCAGCAAAGAGATGCAGAGCGTGCCGCACACGATGCCGAGGTTGATGATTTTCGGGCATTGCTCAGACGAGACGGCATATCTTTTCAGGAGTACTTGCAAATTAAAGATCTGTTCGACGGAAACCACACGGACGAAGAGATTCGGAGAGAAATTCAAAATAAGCGCGTTTGACGCAGTTTTATATCCAAGATAATAAAATATATATCTGACGAGAGAAAATGCAACAGACGCAAAGGAAACAAGCAAATTTTTAATTTTACGAACAAATGAGCAAACAGAAAAATAATATTCCAGTCGGATTGAGGCTTGATAGCACGAATGAAGGTATGATGACTTCACGGCGAAAAGCACTCGCAATGATTCCTATTCTGCGAGAGCGCGACAAAAACAAAGTGCCAGTCAGAATAGATTTTCAAACAATTAAACTTGTCAGAAACAGATGAAGATAACGAAGATTAGGGAGGTGAAGACTCCCACAAGAGGAACTGAATGCTCTGCAGGCATCGACTTCTACGTCCCGAAAGGCTTCACGGCTCGGCTGACATCGGGGACTGACATCCTCGTGCCGAGCGGTATAAGGGTACGCGCTGATTGCGATGAACCGCTCCAGCGTGGCGACATCCACAGACGCTATGCGACGCGCCGGTCTGACGCCAAAGGCAAACGCCCCCAAAGGAACGCTCGTTGTCGGAGCGTGCGTTGTCGACGAGGATTATCAAGGCGAGAAATACATACATCTCATCAATGTCGGAAGAAGCATAGAAGTAATTCATCCGGGAATGAAGGTGGCGCAATTCGTGCTTACCCCCGTGAGTTATGAGGGTGTCGAAGTTGTGGATAAGGAAGAGTTGTTCAACCAAGCGACCGAGCGCGGAAAAGGCGGTTTTGGAAGCACAAACAAATAACGATATGTACGAAGCGAGTGAATACACACCAGACTATGGCGCACGGGAACGCGCTTTGCAACTGCTCGCGGATGTAAAGAAACGTGAGGAGGGGAGCAAGGTTGTGCGACTTGACAAGCGCACGCTGGTTGTCCGCAACGAGAAGCGGATGGACGAGGATTTACGGAAGAAAATCCGAAAAGAAGCCACGCAAAAAACGGTGGTCGTCACGACAAACAGACATAAGCCCTCCGTTTGTGCGGAGCAAGATGTGAAAAAGCCCAACCGAACGAAAGCGAAGCCTATAAGGGCTAAGATTTCAATGGAGGCTATTATGCAGAAAACAGGCACAATTCAACGAAAAAGGGTTGGAATAACGTTCATCGATTTCTGCGCCGCCGAGATTGCGGAATTGCGCCGAATGGGTGAAAACACGACCGCGGAACGTTATGAGAAGATTTTGCGTATCAACCGCGACCTATTTGAGGGCATTGACATCGGTCTGCTTGACTATACGCATATTCTGGCTGCGCAGGAAGCAATGGTACATAGAGGTCTGTCAGCGAACTCCATCGGTATGTATAACCGCAATTTGCGGACGATGTACAACAGGGCGGTGGCACGGGGAATTGTAGAGGATGCCTCTCCGTGGAAGCGAGCGACTACGGCTGTTACAAAAACGAAGTCACGGGCATTGTCGGACACGCAGTTCAAGGCATTGCTCGCAATCAATATGGACGAATTTTATAAATGGGGTGGGGTGGAAAAAGACACCACGCGCAAAGGGTATAGACAAGCATACGATTTGTTTATTCTCAGCTTCTTGCTCCGCGGTATATCTCCAGCAGACCTTGCAAGCCTTACTCCTTCCAATTTTCGTAACGGCAATATGACATACGCAAGAAAAAAGACACATCAAGTACTTTCTATGAAAGTGCCAGAAAAGGCAAAGAAAATCATACGAAAGTATAAGGCTGATGGGGGTCGCAGCTTGCTGGGTGTGTCTTTAAATCGGATAAGGCAACTTAATTCATTCCTCACCAAAATCGGTGAATACATAGGCTTCTCAGAACCGCTGACATTCTACTGCGCACGGCACACTTGGGCAAGCCTCTCCAACGCTGCGGAGGTACCGTTGACGGTCATAAGCAAGGGAATGGGTCATACGGACATCAAGACAACGCAGATTTACCTTGCGTCAATTCAAACGGACGTGGTTGACAGGCATCCCAATCTTCATGGTTAATACGAAAAACAAGCATGGTAGGGGTACTGC
>ENA-UEQL01001112-UEQL01001112.1-human-gut-metagenome-genome-assembly--contig:-NODE-1112-length-19236-cov-7.245785_pt1 | contig 19236 bp, 20 predicted proteins | sample MGYA00242905_ERZ507926 | MGnify/ENA primary metagenome ERZ507926 (study PRJEB26167, sample SAMN06115531) | human gut metagenome | host: Homo sapiens | place: China:Henan | collected 2015-09-09...
AAAAGTCCGATCACGCCGAAGTAGGTCAGCGCCTTGTGCAGCACCTCGCGGTCGTGCGTGTGGAAGTAAACGCACAGCGCCTCCGTGCCGCTGCGCATATTGCCGATGCACATCGTGCTCGCGTAGGCGTGGCCGCGCACCTTGCGGAAGGTCTGCACCTGCATGGCGCAGACGAACGAAACGAGCGCGTTGGCAGCCGTGCTGCCCTCCTGCGGCAGAAAGCCGACGAGGAACAGCAGCACGATCTCCGCCAAAAGAATGAGCTGCCGCCAGTGTACCCTCTCCATGTGCTTGAAATGCCGATGAATACACTCAGCCACGAAAATACCCAGCATGAACGAGAGCACCGGCACAAGATAGCGTCGGCTGTGCGTCCAGTCACCATCGAAAAGATAGGCGCTGAAGAGCACGATGTTGCCTGTCTGCGCGTTGGCAAACACCTTGCCGCGGCAGAGATAGGTATAGGCGTCCTGCAGGCCGCCGGAGAGAATGATGAACGCCGCCGTCAGCATGGATTCCGACATCTGCCCGCGCGGCCTGCCCAACGGTATTTTGCTCAACCCCAGACCTCCTCGGCGATCTCCTTGACCAGCGCGAGCTTGGCCCACTGCTGCGCCTCTGTCAGCTTGTTGCCGATCTCGCAGCTGGCGAAGCCGCATTGCGGACTCAGACACAGGCGGTCGAGCGGCAGGTACTTTGCCGCCTCGTGGATGCGCGCGATGACCGCATCCTTGTTTTCCAGCTCGGGGCGTTTGGTCGTCACAAGACCGAGCACGACCTTCTTCTCTCCACTCACAGAGGCCAACGGCTCGAAGCCGCCGCTGCGCGCGTCGTCAAACTCGAGGTAATAGGCATTGACATTCTCACGCGCAAGCAGCATTTTCGCCACGCTGTCATACGCGCCGGAGCTGGCATAGGTCGAGTGGAAGTTGCCGCGGCAGACGTGCGTGTTGATAACAAGGTCATTTGGCTTGCCGCTGATCGCCATGTTGTTGACGGTCAGCATCTGTTCCTTGATCTCCTCGAGACCCTTGGCGTCGGTGTCGAAGATCATGCAGGCGCGCGGATCGACCAGCATCCCCCAGCTGCAATCGTCAAATTGGAGATTGCGGCAGCCTGCGGCGTACACGTCTGCAATGACCTTGCGGTAGCCCGCGGCGAGGTCATCCATCAGCTCCTGCACGGAGGGGTAGAATCTCTTTGTATTCTCCATGGCAAAAGGCATGACCATCTGCTCCAAAAACTGCGCGGGCGCGGGGATGGTCAGCTTGGCGACGGTGTTCTCATCTTCGAGCGCCTTGACAAATCGGAAGTGTTCGACAAAGGGATGCTCGTCCACGCTCACCTTTCCCGTAAGATAGGTGTCGTCAAGCATCGCGGCCTCGCCCTGAAACGGAAGTCCGGTCTTGGTCGGCGTGTGGCCGACGCCGTGGAAGCCCCACATGAAGTCGAGGTGCCAGGTCGCGCGGCGGAACTCACCATCGGTGATGACGTGGTAACCCGCCGCTTTCTGCTTGGCGACGAGATCGCGGATGGCGTCGTCCTCCACGGCTTTGAGCGCTGCGGCGTCGATCCTGCCGCTCTGAAAGTCGGCGCGCGCCTGCTTGAGTGCCGCGGGGCGCAGGAAGCTGCCGACGTAGTCGTAACGGAACGGAGTGTTGGTCTTATTCATGCTCTTGCTCCTTTGCAGTTGAAATTTGCCCTGATTATACGGCGGCGGATCGGGCAAGTCAAGTGGATGCTGACCGATAATACGCACGGAGTACATACATAATATCCATAGTGTGACCAAGGTATAAAGGGTAAAAATAAGGGTAGAGGCGGATAAGAAAAGAAAAAATCCTTGAAAGCTCAATGCTTTCAAGGATCAATCATGGTGCGCGAGGCGGGACTTGAACCCGCACGTCCGTGAAGGACACTAGAACCTGAATCTAGCGAGTCTGCCAATTCCACCACTCGCGCGTAAGCAGTCTCAGAAGAAAAGATGGTGCGGATGGCGGGACTTGAACCCGCACGTCCATACGAACACTAGCACCTCAAGCTAGCCTGTCTGCCAATTCCAGCACACCCGCATTTTCATCAGTCTTTCAAACGACCGCTCCGCTATTATAAGCCTGTTGTACGCCAAATGTCAACCTTTTTTTACGGGAAAAGAAAAAGTTTTTGCGTTGCTTTTTCCTGCCGCCAAAAGATGGGCTTATACCTGCGCGAGCGTCTCGCCGACCGCGCCCGTGATGACCAGATCCGCGCGGGTCTTATCGCCCAGCGGCGTCTTGTTGATGACGACGAGCTTGTGGCCGCGGTAGTAGTTTACCAGTCCTGCCGCGGGGTAGACCGCGAGCGAGGTGCCGGCGATGATGAGCACGTCGGCCTCGGCGATATAGCGCACGGCCTTGTAGAGCGTATCCTCGTTGAGCCCCTCCTCGTAGAGCACGACGTCGGGCTTGATGCGCCCGCCGCAGGAGCACGTCGGCACGCCGGCGGAGTGCGCGATCGCCTCCACACCGTAGAATTTGCCGCACCTCTCGCAGTAATTGCGCAGGGTGCTGCCGTGGAGCTCAAGGACCTCCTTGCTGCCGGCGGCCTGATGGAGTCCGTCGATGTTCTGCGTGATGACGGCCTTCAGCTTGCCCGCGCGCTCCCACTCGGCGAGCTTACGATGCGCGGCGTTGGGCTTCGCGTCGGGGCAGAGGAGCTTTGCGCGGTAGAAGGCGAAGAATTTCTCGGGATAGCGCTCGTAGTAGGTGTGGCTCAGGATCATTTCGGGCGGGTCGCTCCACTGCTGGCGGTAGAGTCCGTCCACGCTACGGAAGTCGGGGATGCCGCTCTCGGTCGAGACGCCTGCTCCGCCGAAGAAGACGATGTTGTCGCTGCCGTCGATGATCTCCTTGAGCTTTCGGATCTCCTCTGTCATAGCGTCTGCTCCTTTACTTGGTGTAGTCTCTGTCGATCTGCACGACGGCAAAATAGCTGCTGTCGAGCCGCTTCACGGCGGCCTTGATCTCCTGCTCGACCTCATGGTCGCTCAGGCGAAATTTGAACGGTACCACCGCGTCGAAAATGACGTTGGTGTGCGTGGGGCCGGTGACCATGCGGAAATCGTGGATGGTGATGTGCTCGTCGATGCCGCGCACGAGCTGCGCTACGCGCTCGCGCGTTTCGGCGGTGAGCTTATCGTCGGTCACGATGGGGTCCATGTGGATGGTGGCGGCGCAGCCGAGCTCGCGGCGGAGCCGCTGCTCGATGTTGTCGATCTCGTCGTGCAGCGCCATGATGTCGCCGTGCGCGGGGACCTCGGCGTGGAGCGAGATCATCACGCGGCCGGGGCCGTAGTCGTGCACGATGAGGTCGTGGATGCCCTGCACGACGGGAGAGGAGAGAACGATCTCCTCGATCCTTTGGACAAATTCCGGCGCGGGCGGCTGACCGAGCAGGGGAGAGATGGTGTCCCGCGCGGCCTGAATGCCTGCCCAGAGCACGAGCGCCGCGACGACGATACCGCACCAGCCGTCGATCTGAAGCGAGGTGAAGTGCCCGATGAGCGTCGCGGCGAGGACGGCGGCGGTCGCCGCGCAGTCGGAGAGACTGTCCATCGCGGTCGCCTCCATCGCGGCGGAGCCGATCTTCTTGCCGACCGCGCGGTTATAGAGATACATATAGAGCTTGACGAGGATGGAGGCGAGCAGGATGCCGCCGGTGAGGAGCGTGAACTCCACCGCCTCGGGGTGCAGGATCTTCTCCACCGCGCTCTTGGCAAGCTCGATGCCCATGAGGAGAATGACCATGGAGACGATCAAGCCCGAGATGTACTCCAGCCGCCCGTGACCGAAGGGATGCTCGGGGTCGGGCTTCTGTCCCGCGAGCTTGAAGCCGAGCAGCGTCACAATGCTCGCGCCCGCGTCGGAGAGGTTGTTGAAGGCGTCCGCCGTGATGGCGATGGAGCCGGAGAGCGTGCCGGCGAGCAGCTTGAGCGCGAAGAGCAGCACATTGAAGCCGATGCCCACGATGCCGCAGAGCATCCCGTAGGCCTGCCGCACGGCAGGCGAGGTGACGTCCTCGCGGTTTTTGATGAATTTTTTGGCCAACAGAGAGATCATACCGGTGTCTCGCTTCCTTTGGATTTCGCGGGGAAGAAAAAGCGCTTGGTGAAGAGGTAGCAGAGCGGAATAAGATAGAGCAGGCAGGCGTAGGGCAGGGCCTCAACGCCGACGCCGAGCATACTCAGCGGCACGGCGCAGGCGATGCACCACGGGATAAGACCCGCGATGGTGACGCCGGAGTTGGCGATGTCCATCGCCAGCTCCTCGTGCTCCGCGCCGTCCTTAGCGTAGACCGCGCCGATGAGCTGATGCTCCATCATCACAACGATGGTCTGGTTGCACAGCACCATCGCGGCGAGGAGGCTCAGCAGGATCATCGTCGGGAAGCGCCCGATGCGCTCGGCGGACCACTCCAGAACGCTCTGCGCCTGCGTGAGCGCGCCCGTGCCCTCTAAAATGCCGGTGTAGAGCGCGGCGAGCGGGATCATCAGAAACGGCGTGAGCATACTCACCAGCCCGCCGCCGGAGACGACGGAGGCCAGCAGCCCCTCGGTCGGGTGATAGCCGACGACCATGATCCGGAGCGCATCAGCCACGCTGCCGCCCTGCACCGTGACGGTGATGACGAAGGCCGCGGCGGCGGAGATCGCCATGGCGCGGCGGATAGGCACGCGGAGGAGCGGCAGGATGAGCATGATGAGCGCGGGCACGAGCGCCCACGGGGAGATGACAAAGCTCTCGGCGAGGGCATCCAGCATGGTCTCATCGACCGTGACGATGGGGTTGCGGAAGGAGAGCACGGTGTAGGCGATCAGGCAGAGCGCGTAGGGCAGCGCGGCGGTCTGGAACATCCGCCTGACGTTGCCGTAGAGGTCGGTCTCCGTCAGCGCGGCGACGAGGCTCGCGCAGGACGAGGTCGGCGCGCCGCGGTCGCCGAAGTAGATGCCGGAGAGGATGACGCCGGCGGTGACGGCCTCGCTCACGCCGCCGGAGCGCGCGAGCGCCATGAGCACTACGCCCGCCGTGCTCGCCACGCCGAACGACGTGCCGAGCGCGTAGCTGAGCAGCACCGTCAGCAGGAAGGCGACGAGGATAAAGAGCGAGGGCGTGATGACGCGGATGCCGTGGTAGATGAAAAAGGCGATGGTGCCGCACGAGCGCCAGAGCCCCGTAAGCAGACCGATGAAAAACAGGATGCGCAGCACGATCATGCTCTTGGGCATCTTGCTCCACGCCATTTTGACAAGCGCTTTTGCGCCGTAGCCGCGCCTGAGGCCGAGGGCGAAGAACAGCACGAGCGCGAACAGCAGCGCCCACGCGAGGGAGAAGTCCTTGACGAGGCAAAAGAGCATCGCCGCGAGAAAGAGCGCAAAGCAGACGACGATATCCATGCTCCCTTACCCCTTTTTCCCGGGAATTTGCAGCGTCATGCGGCAGCACAGGCGGTCGAGGTCCTCGTCCGTCGCCGCGCCGATGCGCAGCTTCGCGCCGCAGTCCTCGCAGATGAGGTCGACGGCGGCGGGACGCACCTGCATACGGTAGCGCTCGCTGCCGCAGGCGCAGGTGATGCCGCGCGGGCGCGCGGCGATCTCCTTCAATTCGCTCAGCACCTCATACATGATGACCGTGTCGGTGAAGGCCTCGGGCGCGTCGCCCTGCGCGGACTGCTTTTCCGCCGTGATCTGCAGCTGTGCGAGCGCACGCTCGACGGCGTACTCCTCCCCAATGAAGCAGCACAGCTCCGAGGTGTCGGGGCAGGCAAGGCCGATGCCCTCGCCGTCGAGGAGCCGCTCCGCGCTGCACTCCGCCAGATGCTCGCCGCCGCACACGCCGCAGGGCACGCTGATGCGGAATTTTTCGCCGTCGAAGTCGATCTGCAGCTCGCTCTTGCCGCATTCGCACTGCACGATCGCGCCCGAGGCGGCAAGGGCGAAGCGGGAGCGCTGCTGCATAACGGGCTTTCTGCACCTCGGGCACAGGTAGCCGATGGTGCGCATTTTTTCTTTCATATCGTATCCTCCCGGAAGAAGCTCATATTTGCTTCCATTATACATCGGCACAGGGAAAAAGCCAATCCTTTTTCTTTGCGCGGGGTGCAGGACGGAACAGTGTCTTAAATGCTTTTGCGTGCTACCGCAACATCGTGATAGTGCATAAACATAAAAGGGGAACTCCGCAGGCGCTTCGGTCAGTACGCCAAAGATTACCGAACGGGCAAAAATAGGGCTTGCATTTACAAAATGCTGTGCTATCATAGCATCACACTAAATCGAAACGCGGAGGAATCCAAACCATGAAAAAGCTCATCTCTCTTGCGCTCGCCCTCGTGCTGAGCCTGTCCCTCATCGCCTGCGGCGCCAAGCAGGACGATACCCCCCAGACCGCTGAAAAGCAGAAGCTCATCGTCGGCTTCGACGCCGAGTTCCCGCCGTTCGGCTTCATCGCCGCCGACGGCAGCTACGACGGCTTTGACCTTGCGATGGCCGAGGAGCTGTGCTCCCGCCTCGGCTGGGACTTCGAGGCCGTTCCCATCGTATGGGACAGCAAGGACGCCGAGCTCGCCGCCGGCACCATCAACTGCATCTGGAACGGCTTCACCTACACCGGCCGCGAGAATGACTACACCTGGTCCGACCCCTACGTCGATAACTCCATCGTCATGGTCGTCAAGGCCGACAGCGGCATTTCCTCCCTCGCCGACCTTGCCGGCAAGAGCGTGATGGCGCAGGCCGCCTCCTCTGCCGTGGACGCCATCAACGCCAACGAGTCGCTCAAGTCCTCCCTCAAGGAGGTCGTGGAGCTGGCGGACTATAACACCGGCTTCATGGAGCTCAAGCAGGGCAGCGTGGATGCCATCGCCGCCGACCTCGGCGTTGCCAAGTTTCAGATCGCCAGCAACGAGGGCGACTATGTGATCCTGGATGAGCCCATCTCCACCGAGCAGTACGCCATCGGCTTCCTCAAGGGCAACACCGAGCTGCGCGACGCCGTGAACGCCGAGCTCCTCAAAATGGCCGAGGACGGCACGATGCTCTCCATCGCGGAGAAGTACGTCGATCAGGGCCTTGTGATCGACAGCCTCTGCCTCGTCAAGTAACATGACCGTTTCCGCCATGCTGACCCTGCTGGTGCAGGGCTTCGGGAAATCGCTGGAAATTTTCGCCTTAACGCTGCTCGGCTCGCTGCCGCTCGGACTTCTTGTGATGTTCGGCCGGCGCAGCCGCGTGGCTCCGCTGCGCTGGCTCGTGAAGCTGTTCATCTCCGTCATGCGCGGCACGCCCCTGATGCTCCAGCTCATGGTCGTCTACTACGGCCCGTTCCTGCTCTTTGACTTCACGCCGCCGGGCAACTGGCGCTTCGGCGCGGTCATCGTCGGCTTTGTCATCAACTATGCGGCCTACTTTGCGGAGATCTACCGCGCGGGCTACGAGTCCATCCCGGTCGGGCAGTTCGAGGCGGCGCAGGTGCTCGGCTACACCGGCGGGCAGTCCTTCGGACGCATCCTTCTTCCCCAGATGATCCGGCGCGTGCTGCCGCCCGTGACGAACGAGGTCATCACGCTCGTGAAGGACACCTCGCTCGCCTCCGTCATCGGCACGGTCGAGATGTTCACCCGCGCCAAGCAAATCGTCGCCTCGCCCAATACGCCCGGTATGCTGGCGCTCGCGGCGGCGGGACTCTTTTACTACGTTTTCAACTATATCGTCGCCTTTGCGATGGAGCGCGCGGAGCGCTCGCTCGCCTACTACCAGTGAGGGAGGGACCGGACATGAACGTATTGACCATGCAGGACGTCCGCAAGTCCTTCGGCTCGCTGGAGGTGCTCAAGGGCATTTCCCTCACCGTGGGTGAGGGTGAGGCCGTCTCGGTCATCGGCCCAAGCGGCAGCGGCAAATCCACGCTGCTGCGCTGCGCGACGCTTCTTGAAACGATGGACGGCGGCTCGCTCGCCTACGGGGACGACTTCGCCGCGACGATGGACGCGGAGGGAAAGAGCGTCTACGCGGACAAGGCTGCGCTGCGGCGGATCAAAAGCCGCTTCGGGCTGGTGTTCCAGCAGTTCAACCTTTTCCCGCACTACACGGTGCTCAAAAACGTGACGGACGCGCCGCTCACCGTGCAGAAGCGCGAGCGCGGCGAGGTGCGTGAGCTTGCGCTCTCCCTGCTCGAAAAGATGGGCCTTGCGGACAAGGCGGACGCCTATCCCTGCCAGCTCTCCGGCGGACAGCAGCAGCGCGTCGCCATCGCCCGCGCGCTGGCGCTGCGGCCCGACATCCTCTTTTTCGACGAGCCGACCAGCGCGCTCGACCCCGAGCTGACCGGCGAGGTGCTCAAGGTCATCCGTGATCTCGCGGAGGAAAAAATGACCATGGTCATCGTCACGCACGAGATGGCCTTTGCCCGCGCCGTGAGCGACCGCGTGATCTTCATGGACGGCGGTGTCATCGTCGAGCAGGGCGATCCCGAGCAGGTGCTCGGCGACCCGGCGCAGGAGCGCACGCGGCGCTTCCTGCGCAGCTATCAGACCTGAAATATCTGCCTCCTCTGCAAAGAGGGATGTGCCGGCACACACGGCGCATCCCTCTTTGTTTTACCTGAAATTCATAAAATTTCCCGGCCTTGGCATACTAAGACAAACTACAAGCACAAGGGGAAATGGTATGGAGACCAAACGGATCGGCGCACAGACGCTGCGCTTTTCACGTCCGCCGCGCGTGGAGAGCTTTGCCAACATCGGCGCGAAGCTGGAGGGACAGGGCCCGCTGGCGGACTATTTTGACGAGCTGAGCGAGGATTCCTTCTTCGGCGAAAAGACCTGGGAGAAGGGCGAGGCCCGTATGCAGAAGCGCGTGCTTTCCCGCGCGCTGGAGAAGGCGACGCGCAGGCCGGAGGAGCTGGACCTCATCTTTGCCGGCGACCTTCTGAACCAGTGCATCGGCACCTCCTTCGCCCTGCGGGAGTTCGGCGTGCCGCTGTGCGGCGTGTACGGCGCGTGCTCGACGATGGGGGAGAGCCTGGCGCTTGCCGCCATGAGCATCGACGGCGGCTTTGCCCGCCGCGCTGCGGCGATGACCTCCTCGCACTTCTGCACCGCCGAGCGGCAGTACCGGATGCCCGTGCCCTACGGCTCGCAGCGCACGCCGACCGCCCAATGGACGGCCACGGCGGCGGGCTGCTGCATCCTGTCGAATGAGGGGAAGGGTCCCGCCGTTACGCACGCGGCCATCGGGAGGATCGTGGACCGCGGCATCACGGACGCGAACAACATGGGCGCGGCGATGGCGCCCGCGGCGTATGACACGCTCCGCGCGCTCTTTTCCGACACGCGGACCTCACCCGCGGACTACGATCTCATCGTCACCGGCGATCTCGGCCGGCTCGGGCACGAGGTCGTCACGGACCTCTTCGCGCGCGACGGCGTGGACATGACGAAGAACTACAAGGACTGCGGGCTGCTGCTCTACGATCTGGAGCGGCAGGATATGCACATGGGCGGCAGCGGCTGCGGCTGCTCCGCCGCCGTGCTCAACGGCTATCTTCTGCGCGGGATGCGCGAGGGCAAGTGGAACAGGATCGTCTTCGCACCGACGGGCGCGCTGCTCTCGCCGACCTCCACCATGCAGGGCGAGAGCATCCCGGGCGTGTGCCACGCCGTCATTCTGGAAAACATCGGGGAGGAAAGCTGATGGACTATCTCAACGCCTTTCTCTGCGGCGGCATTCTCTGCGCCGTGGGACAGATCCTCATTGACAAAACGCCGCTCACGCCGGCCCGTATCCTGACGGGCTACGTCGTCGCGGGCGTGCTGCTCACGGCCGTCGGCATCTACGAGCCCATCGTCGAATGGGGCGGCGCGGGCGCGACCGTGCCGCTCACGGGCTTTGGCTACTCGCTTGCGAGCGGCGTGAAGAAGGCCGTCGCCGAGCAGGGTTGGCTCGGCGTGATGACCGGCGGGCTCTCCGCCACTGCGGGCGGCATCGCCGCGGCGGTCTGCTTTGCGGTCGTGATGGCGCTGCTCTTCCGGCCCGGCGACAAGCGGTGACAAAAAAAGTGCCCGTTCCTTTTGGAACGGGCACACCGATGAATATCATCGGAAAATCAGATGAGGTTTTTCTCCGTCTCGGGGGCGAAGAGGTGGATGAGCCGCGGCTCAAAGCTGAACCTCACCGCCGTGTGGCGAGCGTAGGCATTGGGGTCGAGGTTCGCGGTCTGCACCACGGCCACCACGTCCTTGCCGCCGGCGGTCATGTGCAGGTGCAGCTCGCTGCCCATCAGCTCGCTCACGTCGATCTGCGCGTCGATGCCCTCGCTGCCGACGGTGACGTGGACCGGACGCACGCCGACGGTCACGGTTCGGCTCTCCGCGCCCGCCGCGGCGAGCTTCTCGTTCTGCTCCGCCGTCAGCGGCAGCGTGTGGCCCATGACGGTGACGGAGTAGGCGTCGCCGCTTTTAGTGAGCCGGCAGTCCTCGAAGAAGTTCATCTGCGGCGTACCGATGAAGCCGGCGACGAACAGGTTCGCGGGGTGGTTGAACACCTCCTGCGGGGTGCCGATCTGCTGAATGAAGCCGTCACGCATGATGACGATGCGGTCGCCGAGCGTCATGGCCTCGACCTGATCGTGCGTGACGTAGAGAAAGGTCGTGTCGATCTTCTCGCGCAGCTTGATGATCTCCGCGCGCATCTGGTTGCGCAGCTTCGCGTCAAGGTTCGACAGCGGCTCGTCCATCAGGAACACCTTGGGGTCACGCACGATGGCGCGGCCGATGGCGACGCGCTGGCGCTGACCGCCGGAGAGTGCCTTGGGCTTGCGGTCGAGGTACTGGGTGATGTCCAGGATCTCCGCGGCCTCGCGCACCTTGCGGTCGATCTCGTCCTTGGATACCTTCTTGAGCTTGAGCGAGAACGCCATGTTCTCATACACCGTCATGTGCGGGTAGAGCGCGTAGTTCTGGAAGACCATCGCGATGTCGCGGTCCTTGGGGGCCACGTCGTTCATCAGCTTGCCGTCGATGTACAGCTCGCCCGCGCTGATCTCCTCCAGACCCGCCACCATGCGCAGCGTGGTGGATTTGCCGCAGCCCGACGGGCCGACGAGGACGATGAACTCGCGGTCAGCAATGTCGAGGTTGAATTCCTGCACGGCGACCACGCCCTCGTCGGTGATCTGCAGGTTGTGCTTCTTCTCGCCGCTGTCCTTGCTCTTCTTTTTCGGCTCGCTGTTGGGGTAGACCTTCTTGATGTTTTTCAGAATGACCTCTGCCATATTCTCTGACCGCGGCTCTGCCGCCTCCGCGCGCAGGGCCTCGCGCCGTTCGGGCGCTTTACGGCAGGTCTCCACACTGCCGCACCGCCGGTCAGGGCGGGAACGATCCTTTCATGTTCCTCACGGCGGCTATTGGGTGGAGTAGCCGCCGCGGGTGGTTTTGGATGACTTTATCCTATCACAGCGCGAAAGCCGGTACAAGGCTTGCCGGCGTCCGCTGCGTCGATTTCGTGAAAAGAGACAGTTTCATGCCGTGATCTTTGTGCCGCATGACAGGGATGAAAGGAACAAAAACGGGAAAGAGCGTCGGCTCTTTCCCGTTTTGCTGCCTTTATTTTTCCTGCGGGAAGCGGACGGTGATCTCCGTGCCCTTGCCGACCTCGCTTTTGAGCGCGATCGTGCCATGGTGGTACGCCACGGCGTGCTTGACGATGGACAGCCCCAGCCCCGTGCCGCCGCTCGCCTTGGAGTGGCTCTTGTCCACGCGGTAGAAGCGCTCGAAGATGCGGCTTTGATGCTCCGGCGGGATGCCGATGCCCGTGTCGCGCACGGTGAGACAGGCGCTTCCGTTCTCGGCGCCGACGCGCACGTCCACGCTGCCGCCGTCCGCGTTGTACTTGATCGCGTTGTCGCAGAGGTTGTAAGCGATCTCATAGAGGAGCCGCCGCACGCCGGTGACCGGGGCGTTCTCGCCCGAGACGATGATGCTCACGTTTTTCGCCTCTGCCGCGGCGCGGAGATTTTCCGCGGCCTCCTGCGCGAGCGGGAGAAGGTCGACCGTTTCGGTCGGCAGCTCGCCGCCCTCGTCGAGCTCGGAGAGGCGGATGATGTCGCCGATGAGCGTCACGAGACGCTGCGCCTCGGCGCGGATGTGACCGACGAAGCGGGGCATATCCTCCGGCTTGACCATGCCGTTTTCCAGCAGCTCGGCGCTGCCGATGATGCCCTGGAGCGGCGTTTTCAGCTCGTGCGAGACGTTCGCCGTGAACTCGCGGCGGCTGCGCTCGGCGAAGGCCTGCGCGGTCATGTCGAAGGCCAGCAGCACCGCGCCGACCACCTTGCCGTCGGACTCGATGCGGCTGAGGTCGAACTGGTACTCGCGCCCGCCGCGCTCGGCGCGGACCTCGCTGTGCCCGTCGGTCATCGCCGTGCGGAGTGCGAGGCTCATGGAGTGCTCACGGTCCACGGTCAGGAAATCCTGCCCGACGCACGCGCCCGTCACGCCGAAGAGCGACTGCGCGGCGGGATTGATGTTCAGCACCGCGCCCTTTTCGTCGAGCAGCACGAGCCCCTCGTTCATGCCGGCGGTGATCTGTGTGAATTCGTCTGTTTTCTGCCGCAGCTCGGCGAGCTGGGCGTCGATCTGTCTGCGCTGGCGGTCGATGCGCCGCAGGAGCGGAGAGAGCTCCTCATAGGCGTCGTTTTCCAGCGGATGCTCGAGGTCGAGCGCGTTGAGCGGCTCGACGATGCGCTTGGCCAGACGGCTCGCGAGCAGGCTCGAGAGCACGAGCAGCACGATCACGACGAGCAGAATGGGCTGGAACGCTCCGAGCAGCAGCGCGCCCATCGTGGCGCGGCTGGCGGACAGGCGCAGCACGGTGCCGTCTGTGAGGCGGCTCGCGCTGTAAACGGTCTTTTGCAGCAGCGTCGCGCTGTAGCGGCTCGAGCTGCCCGTGCCGGTCTCCAGCGCCTCGCGAACCTCCTCTCGTTCAAGATGGTTCTCCATCTGCGCGGCGTCTGCCTGCGTGTCGTAGAGCACCGTGCCGTCGGAGGCGATCCAGGTGACGCGGAAACGGTCAGACTTGATTTTTTCCAGATAGGTCGAGCCGTTGGTCTCCACGGCTGCTGCGGCGATGCGCAGCTCGTCGCCAAGCTGGTGCTCCTGCATCCCCTCATAGAAGCTGTAGAAGCAGCCCATGACGAGCAGCAGGCTGCACGCGAGCACCGCGACGCCGACGGTGAGAATGGAGCGGAAGATCTTTCTGGTCAATTCTTCTCCGCCTCCCATCGGTAGCCCACACCGCGCACGGTCTCGATGTGCTCGCCGTTTTCACCGAGCTTCTGGCGCAGGGTGCGGATGTGCATATCCACCGTGCGCGTCTCACCGCAGTAGTCCACATCCCAGACCTTTTCCATCAGCTGATCCCGCGTGAAGGCCATGCCGGGGTGGGAGAGAAAGAGCCGCAGCAGCTCAAATTCCTTGTACGTCAGCTCTACGCGCGCGCCGTCCGCCGTGACGGTGTGCTCGGCGGGATCGAGCGTGAGCATGCCGCTGCGCAGAAGCGCCTGCGCCGTTTTCGGACGGCTGCGGCGCAGCACGGCCTTGACGCAGGAGACGAACTCCATCACGCCGAAGGGCTTCGTGAGGTAGTAGTCCGCGCCGAGGTCGAGCCCCTGGATCTTATCGTATTCCGCGCCCTTGGCGGTCGCCATCACGACGGGGAGCTCGGCAAAGCGCGCGCTCGCGCGCAGCCGGCGCAGCAGCTCGATGCCGTCCGTGCCGGGGAGCATCACGTCGAGCACGATTAGCTCGGGCGGCGTTTCCTTTTGCAGGGCGTCCCAGAACGTGTCGCCGTCGGCAAAGCCCCGGGCCTCAAAGCCGGTGGATGTGAGCGCGTACACCTCGATGTCGCGGATGCTCGCGTCGTCCTCCACGCACCAGATCATCCTTATTCCCCCTTGTGAACGCCGGTGACGGAGAAAATGACCCACTCGGCGATGTTCGTCGCGTGGTCTCCGATGCGTTCAAAATATTTTGCGATCATCAGCAGGTCGAGCGCGTATTCGCCGTCCGCAGGGTCCTGCGCGATCTTGCCGATCAGACGCTCCTTGACCTGCGTGAAGTAGCCGTCTACGGTGTCGTCCTCCGCGATGACCTGCTCCGCTAACATTGTATCACATTTTACATACGCGTCAACGCTTTCCGTCACCATGCGGATGGCGGCCTTCGCCATCTCGCGCAGGAGGTCGTTGTCCTCGGCCTGATGGCCGTGGAGAAAGCTGATGATCTCGGCGATGTCCTCGGCCTGATCGCCGATGCGCTCCATGTCCGTGATCATCTTGAGCGCCGCGGAGATCTGGCGCAGGTCGCGCGCGACCGGCTGCTGCTGAAGCAGCAGCTTGAGGCAGAGGTTCTCGATGTCGCGCTCCTTCCGGTCGATCTCGCTGTCGAGCGGCGCGACCCTCGCGGCAAGACTCTTGTCGTTTTCGGTCAGCGCACGGCTGGCGAGCGCGATGACCTCCTCGCACAGCGCGCCCATTTCGATCATTTCGTGATTGAGCTGCGAGAGCTGCTCGTCAAATTTGTTTCGCATCAGCCGAACCTCCCCGTGATGTAGTCCTCCGTCCGCTTGTCGGCAGGCGTGGAAAAGACCTGCTCCGTCTTGCCGAACTCCACCAGCTCGCCGAGCAGGAAGAAGGCGGTGTTGTCCGAAATGCGCGCCGCCTGCTGCATATTGTGCGTCACCATGACAACGGTGTAGCGGTCCTTGAGCTCGCACGCGAGGTCTTCGATCTTTGACGTCGAGATGGGGTCGAGCGCGCTCGTGGACTCGTCCATGAGCAGCACCTCCGGCTCGACGGCGAGCGCGCGGGCGATGCAGAGCCTCTGCTGCTGCCCGCCGGAAAGGCCGAGCGCACTCTTTTTGAGCCTGTCCTTCACCTCGTCCCAGATGGCGGCGGAGCGCAGCGAGCGCTCCACGATCTCGTCGAGCTTCGCGCGATTGCGCACGCCGTGCGTGCGGGGACCGTAGGCGATGTTGTCATAAATGCTCATGGGGAAGGGGTTGGCCTTCTGAAAGACCATGCCGATGCGGCTGCGCAGCCAGGTCACATCGACGCTCGGCGCGTAGATGTTCTCGCCGTTGAAGTCCACCTCGCCGGTGATCTTCACATTGGGAATGAGGTCGTTCATGCGGTCAAGCGTGCGCAGGAAGGTCGATTTGCCGCAGCCGGACGGGCCGATAAAGGCCGTGATCTCGTGCGCGGGGACGGCGACGGAAATATCCTTGAGCGCGTGGTTCGGCCCGTACCAGAGGTTCAGGCCCTTTGCTTCGATGATGGGAGCGTCAGACATTTTACTGTGTCCCTCCGTTCTTTTTGAGCTTGCGGCCGGTGAGCGCCGCAGTGAGATTGATGACGAGCGTGAGCAGCATCAGCACGCTTGCGATGGAAAAGGCGACGTCCGTGCGCCCGCGGTCGTTGGCGTAGACGTAAAGCGCGACCGTGAGCGTGGCGGAGGACGAGTGCAGCGCGGTGACAAAGTCATTGAGCACCAGTCCGAAGCCCGCAGTGTAGAGCAGCGCCGCGCTTTCGCCCACGATGCGCCCGACCGCCAGAATGCAGCCGGTCACGATGCCGTCCACGGCGTTGGGCAGCACAACGGTGCGCACCATGCGCCACTTGCCTGCGCCGAGCGCCAGCGCGCCCTCGCGGTAGGACTGCGGCACGGTCTTGAGGCTCTCCTGCGTCGTGCGCACGATGGTGGGCAGGATCATTACGACGAGCGTCAGGCTGCCTGCGAGCACACCCGCCTGCAGATCCATTTTCTGCACGAAAAAGAGCATACCGACGAGGCCGAAGATGATGGACGGGATGCCGGTGAGCGTCTCGGTCGCAAATTCGATGAGCTCCACGACCCTGCGGTTCGCGGCGTACTCCGTGAGATAGATGGCGGCGCCCACGCCGAGCGGCAGGACGATGGCCATGGCGAGGAGAATGATGTAGAGCGTATTGAGGATGTTCGGCAGGATGCCGATGGTGTCCTTGATGTAGCTGCTTGTGCCGGAGAGGAAGTCCCACGTCACGCCGCCAGCGCCGCGATAAAAGATATAGCCGATGAGAAACACCAGCAGGGCACAGGTGAGCAACGCGCTCAGCCACACGAGAGAGCGCATGGCAAGATCATAGGCGCGGCGGCGCGGAGAAAGATTCCGTTCCATGTCAGTCCTCCTTCCGCTTTTTGATGAAGAGGTTCAGCACCACATTGATGAGCATGATGAACAAAAACAGCACCAGCGCGATGGAGTAGAGCGCCTGCTGATACAGGCTGCCGACAGCGGCATAGGCCATGCCGGAGACGATGCCGGTGGTGAGGAAGCGCACGGGGGTAAAGAGTCCGGGCATATTGGAGACGTTGCCCGCCACCATGATGATCGCCATGGCCTCGCCGATGGCGCGGCCCACGCCGAGCACCACCGCCGTCGCCACACCACTGCGCGCGGCGGGCAGAACGACGCGGAAGCTCGTTTCCATCTCCGTCGCGCCGAGCGCGAGAGAGGCCTCCTCATACTCGTGCGGCACGGCGCGCAGCGCCGTTTCCGATACATTGATGATGGATGGGAGGATCATCACCGCCAGCACGAGGATCGCCGCGAGCAGGCACGCGCCCGAGCTGAGGTCAAAGGTCCGCTGGATGGCGGGCACGAGCACGATCATGCCGACCAGACCGTAGACCACCGAGGGGATGCCCGCGAGCAGCTGCACCGCCGTGCGGATGACCGCCGCAAGCCTTGGCGGAGCGACGCGGGCGAGGAACACGGCGGTCAGAAGTCCCACCGGCACGCCAATGAGGATAGCGCCCGCCGTGCCGTAGATGCTCGTAAGAATGAAGGCGAGGATGCCGTACTGTGCGCCCGTGGTGGTGTTTGTCGGGTCCCAGACCTTGCCGAAGAGGAATTTTCCGAGTCCGATCTCGCGGATGGCGGGAATGCCCGAGAGAATCAGGTAGATGCTGATGAGCAGCACGAACGCTACGGCGACCACGCCGCAGAGCAGGAAAATGAGGTGGATGAGGTTCTCCAGCGTCTTGCGCACGCCGCTGTGACGCGGCCGGGCGGCGGAGGGCTTTGCGCCCTCTGCCGCCGGAGAGATGTATGCAGCCGCCATGGTGCTTACTTTGCGACCGGCACCGCGCCGGCGGCCTTGATGAGGTCGTTTGCGGCGGTGGAGGTGGCGTAGTCAAAGAAGGCCTGCGCGGCGGTGGAGAGGGGAGCGTCGGTCTTCGTCACGAGGACGAAGGGACGCTGGATGGCGTAGCTGCCGTCGAGGACGGTCTCCTCGGTGCAGGCGACGCCGCCGACCGTCACAGCCTTGACGGTGTCTTTGCCCTCGACTGCGGAGAGGGAGGCGTAGCCGATGGCATTGGCGTTGCCCGCGACCGCCTCGATGACGCCGCCGGTGGAGGTCAGCTCCTGATCCAGCTTGCAGGCGTCCTTGGTGCCGGTGATGGACTCGAAGCCGTCGCGCGTGCCGCTGCCGGCCTCACGGCCGATGCAGGAGATCTTGCCCGCTTCGCCGCCGACCTCGCTCCAGTCGGTGATCTCACCGGTGAAGATCTTGGCGATCTGCTCGACGGAGAGGTCCTCGACTTTGCTGCCCGCATTGACGATGACGGCGATGCCGTCAAGGGCGACAACGGTCTCGGTCAGGCCGCCGGCCTTCTCCTCGTCCTTGAGGGCACGGGAGGCAAGACCGATGTCCGCGCTGCCGTTGCTGGCGGCCTCAATGCCGGCGCCGGAGCCGGTGGGATCGTAGGTGACGCTCACGCCGCTGTTGTCGGCCATGAACTGCTCGCTCAGCGCGCCGATGACCTTTTCCATCGAGGTCGAGCCATTGGTCGAGACGCTGCCGCTGAGCTTTTCCTCGGTCTGCTGCTGCGGCTGGTCGTTATTGGTGTTGTCGGGGGCAGTGGTCTTGCTGCCGCAGCCTGCGAGCAGCGAGAGGCTCATCACGGCGGTGAGCACAAATGCAAGTGTCTTTTTCATCTTTCATTCCTCATTTCACATGTTGATTTTGGACTTTCTTCGTTCCACAACGCAAAGCATAACGGAGCGCTCGCGGTTTTCGGCGACAAAGCCCATTTCTCCGACCGAAACACATATCATGTAGGCGGAGAAAAATGCGCAAAGCAGCCCCGCCACCGAGATCACCGTTTCTACACGGCGGTCGTCCGGGCGCCAAAGAGATGTCCATGTTATCGAAAGAACGATTATTGCAACGGCAATGACCGTTTTTACGATGGGGATCAGATAGCTTGTATATTTTGTATTGACGCGAAAAGGGTTGAAGCCTTTATTGAGCTCTTTCATTGTCCTCTGCAGCCCTCCGTTTATATTTATTCGAGTATTGCACTGTTCTCAAGCAGGGTCCTGCGCACGTCGCAGGCGCTGATATCGCGGACGCTTGCTCCGCCCTCGGTATATCCAAGCACCACAAGGGCTGTGACAGCTTCTTCGACAGCTCCGCTTGGAACAGCTGCAAAGCCCTGAGCCCCATTTCCTCTGACGGATATGGTATTCTCTTTTGCCACCTTATCCTTAAGCTCCAGGACTATCCTTTGTGCTATCTTTGTACCGATACCCTTTATCTTTGTGAAAGCCTTTGAATCCCCTGTTGCAACCGCAAGCGCAAACTGTGATGGAGTGCAGGCTGAAAGTATAGCAAGACCTGCCTTCGGGCCTACTCCGCTGACAGATATGAGCATACGGAAGCTTTTAAGCTCCTCCTTAGTTGCAAAGCCGAAAAGCTCCACCGCGTCCTCCTTTACGGCAAGATGTGTATAAAGCTTGACCTCGCTTTTTCCTGCTATCTGCTGCAAGGTAGAAAATGTTGTTTTGCAGGCATAGCCCACGCCTGCACATTCTATTACGGCAAGGTCGCTCTCGGTATGAACGAGCTTTCCGCTAAGTGAATATATCATATTATTTCTCCTCAAAATTTTTCATAACACGCCTTGTGTTCACTGAAAGTCCGTGAGTTATAGCGATAGCCACTGCGTCCGCTGTATCGTCAGGCTTTGGGATAGCTTTAAGATGAAGCATGGTCTTTGTCATTTCCTGCACCTGCTTTTTCACGGCCTTGCCGTAGCCGGTGACCGCCTGCTTGACCTGCATGGGGGTGTACTCGTAGATGGGCAGTCCCGCCTGCGCTG
>ENA-UEQL01001116-UEQL01001116.1-human-gut-metagenome-genome-assembly--contig:-NODE-1116-length-19208-cov-13.251424_pt1 | contig 19208 bp, 14 predicted proteins | sample MGYA00242905_ERZ507926 | MGnify/ENA primary metagenome ERZ507926 (study PRJEB26167, sample SAMN06115531) | human gut metagenome | host: Homo sapiens | place: China:Henan | collected 2015-09-09...
TTCTCAGTTTCTTTTGGAAGGTAAGCGAGTCCTTGAAGTCAGCTATCTGCTGAAACTCATCAAAGCACACAACTATTTTAATGCCTTTCTTCTCTGCAATTTTCTCTGGCAGCTGCAAGATTTCCCTTTCAGGGTTATCCTTTGGATTCCAGGCAAAAGACAGGGAAAAGTCGTTCATAGGATCAGTACCGAAGGAGAACTTTGGAGTAATGTTGGAAAGAAAGGTTTTTGCCATCTGAACCCATTCGTCCCATCTGGAAGATGTCTGACGGATGGTTTCCGTTGCCAGCATCTTGCAAAACTCATAGTCGGATTTGCATGAGAATACATCAATAAAGATGAACTTAACATCTTTCCGCTTTGACTGGCTTATCACTTTCTTGACAAGAGAAGTCTTTCCCCATCTTCTAGGAGAGATGATGATGGTATTGATACCATGTGTAAGATTGGCTTCCAAATGCTTAGCATCGTTTATGCGGTCGGTGAAATATTCATCTTCCACAGCTCTACCGAATTCAAATGGATTTTCTATCATAATCGTTTCTTTTTTCTTTATTATAGAATGCAAAGATAGTAATAATCTTCTTAGTAAGAAACTTCTTAGTAAGAACTTTATTACTAATTAACATTTTAGTTGTGATATTGGTTAACTATCTTTCCATATATTGCTTTTTACTGAAAATATATTGAATTATTTTTCCATACACATTTTTATTGGCTTCTTTATCCATATACTTCATCAGATTGTGATGAGGTTGCAAAAGTAAACTGTGTCAAATTACTTTGGTTGTAACTTGACACAGTTTTTTTATATCTCCAACTCTTAACGCAAGAACTTTCCGGTAAGACTTGCCTTGCAGGCAGCTACTTCTTCCGGAGTTCCGGCAACAACGAGATTACCGCCCTTATCGCCGCCTTCAGGACCGAGGTCGATGATATAGTCGGCACACTTGATGACATCCAGATTGTGCTCAATCACTACCAGCGAATGGCCCCTTTCTATCAGGGCATTGAAGGCATGGAGCAGGCGCTTGATGTCGTGGAAGTGAAGACCCGTGGTAGGCTCGTCGAAGATGAAGAGCGTAGGCTCCTGTTCTTCCTTACCTATGAAGAAGGCGAGCTTTACACGCTGATTCTCACCACCCGAAAGCGAACTTGAATTCTGACCGAGTTTGATATAACCCAGACCCACATCCTGGAGCGGCTTCAGGCGGTTTACGATGATGCGGCAGTTGTCGAAGTCGCCCTCGTTGCGCTGCAGCTTTTCATCGCTGAAGAACTCAATGGCCTCGTTTACCGTCATGTTCAGCACATCATTGACATCTTTTCCACCATAGCGTACCTCCAGGATATCGTGCTTGAAACGCTTGCCCTTACAAGCCTCGCAGGTCAGCGTGAGGTCTGCCATAAACTGCATCTCGATGGTAACATATCCCGCACCCTTACATTCCTCGCATCTTCCGCCTTCGGTATTGAAAGAGAAGTACTGCGGCGTGAATCCCATCTGCCTAGCCAGTGGCTGGTTGGCAAAGAGGGCACGTATCGCATCGTATGCCTTCAGATAAGTGGCAGGGTTGCTGCGGGTACTCTTTCCGATAGGGTTCTGGTCAACAAACTCTACATGACTGATGCTCTTCCAGTCGCCTTCCATCGATGCATATTCGCCTGGTGCATCTGCTACGAGGTCCAGACGGCGACGCATGGCAGGATAGAGGATTCCCTTGATGAGCGAACTCTTGCCTGAGCCTGATACACCGGTTACACAGGTGAATACATTGAGCGGTATCTTAACGTCGATGCCGCGCAGATTGTTCATCCGGGCTCCCTTGATTTCGATATACTGGTTCCAGGCACGGTGGCTCGTTGGCACCTTTATCTCCTCGTTGTGGGTCAGGTACTTGATGGTATAACTCTCCGGATATTCAGCCAGCAGCTTTTCCTGTTCAGCCTTGTCGGTGGTTGAATATTCTGATGAAGGACCGGCGTAGACCACTCTTCCGCCCAGTCTGCCGGCATCGGGACCGATATCGATGAGATAGTCGGCTGCCCGCATAATCTCTTCGTCGTGTTCTACCACAACCACCGTATTGCCCAGTTGCTGCAGTTCTTTCAGCACCTTAATCAGTCGGGCGGTATCGCGGCTATGGAGTCCGATACTAGGTTCGTCGAGGATATATACGCTACCCACGAGCGATGAGCCCAGGTTGGTGGTCAGGTTGATGCGCTGACTCTCACCGCCGGAGAGGGTGTTGGAGAGTCGGTTGAGCGTAAGATAACCCAGACCTACATCCAGGAGGAACTGCAGGCGGTGGGTGATTTCGGTGAGCAGACGCTTGCTGATTTCCTTCTCATGCTCAGAGAGTTCCAGTTTCTTGAACCATTCGCTCAGGTTCACAATCGACATTTCAACCAGTTCGGTGATGCTCTTTCCGCCAATCTTTACATAGTTGGCTTCCTTCTTGAGTCGGGTACCATGGCAGTCGGGACAAATCGTCTTTCCACGGAATCGGCTCAGCATCACGCGGTATTGTATCTTGTACTGGTTCTCCTTTACCATTCTGAAGAACTCATCGATGCTCACCCTTTCCTGCTGTTTACGTTTCTTTTCGCCAGGCAGACCGTGCCACAGCCAGTCCTTCTGCTGCTGAGTCAGTTCGAAATAAGGCTTGAAGATAGGGAAGTCGTATTCTGCAGCTCTGCGGATGAATTCCTTGAGCCACATACCCATCTTTTCGCCTCGCCAGCAAACCACACATCCGTCATATACGCTCATCGAAGTGTTCGGGATGACGAGTTTCTCATCGATGCCTATTATGCTGCCGAAACCTTCGCAGGTAGGGCAGGCTCCGAGAGGGGAGTTGAAGGCAAACATATTGTCGGTAGGCTCTTCAAACTGCATGCCGTCAGCTTCGAACCGGGTAGAGAAGTCGTAGCAGATATTGCTTGGCAGGAAGACGAGGCGGCAGGCTCCATCTCCCTCATAGAAGGCAGTTTCGGCAGAATCCATCAGTCGGCTGATGTCATCCTTCTCATCGCTTACCGAAGCACGGTCGATGACCAGGAAGATTTCTTCATCCTTCTGCTGCATTCTCTTTTTCAGTTTGTCGCCGCTTACTTCCAGCAGTTCCTTATCCGCCTGCTCCATGAAGTCTTCGATGCGCACGAATTCACCTTTTATATATATACGCGCGTAACCTTCCTGGTTGTACATCTCCAGCTGTTTGCCCAGACTGCGCCCTTCGATGACGTGGATAGGGGCGAGGATGACAAACCTGGTACCCTGGGAATACTGTCGGGTGCAGGCGAGTACATCTTCGGTAGTATGGCGTTTCACCTCCTGTCCGCTGATAGGCGAATAGGTTTTTCCGATGCGTGCGTAGAGCAGTCGCAGGTATTCGTAGATTTCGGTGTTGGTGCCCACGGTAGATCGTGGGTTGCGCGAAATCACTTTCTGTTCGATAGCGATGGCCGGTGGCAATCCCTTGATGAAATCACATTCCGGTTTGCTCATACGTCCCAGAAACTGGCGAGCGTATGAAGAGAGCGACTCCACATAGCGGCGCTGGCCCTCAGCATATAAGGTATCAAAAGCCAACGATGATTTTCCCGATCCTGAGACACCCGTAATGGCAACAAACTTGCCCTGAGGTATCTTCACATCGATATTCTTGAGGTTGTTGGCTCTTGCCCCTTTTATGTCTATATATTTATCTTTTGGCATATTCTTTCTTCTTTTAAGATTAGGGGACCAGCGATGGAATCGCTGGGGACGGGGGCGCAAGGGGGAAAGGCTCTTTTTACCTTTTTACCCTTTTACCCTTTTACTTTTTTACCCTTTTACCTTTATTCGTGGTGGTAAGGCTCACCTTTTATAATAGTACATGCTCGATAGAGCGCCTCGGTAAAGATAAGGCGCACCATCTGATGCGAGAAGGTCATCTTGGAGAGGGAAATCTTCTCGTTGGCGCGGTCGTAGACAGACTGTGAAAAGCCGTAAGGACCGCCGATGACAAAGACGAGCCTGCGGGCAGTAGCCTGCTTGCGCTCTATCCATTTGGCAAACTCGATGCTTCGGAATTCCTGTCCATGTTCATCCATCAGCACCACGGTATCCGAAGGCTGGAGGAGTTTCAGAATCAGTTCTCCTTCCCGTTCCTTCTGCTGCTGTTCGCTGAGGCTCTTGGTGTTCTTGAGCTCAGGAATGGTTGTTATGTTGAAAGGCATATAATGGGTGATGCGCTCGGCATAATCCTTGATGCCCGCAATGAAATGCTTGTTCACGGTCTTTCCGACCAGAATGAGTTCTGTCTTCATTTCGTTGGCGTTTTCTTCCTATACACTTTACACTTGAATTGACTTTCACTTCGTCCGTCGAACGTTGTTTCTTCGTTCTTCACTTCGCTTCGTCCCTGTAATATCCTGTTCCTATTCTTTTCGGATTCTTCGGGAACCAGCCTTTCTCGCAGCGTTGTCTCTGTTCGAAGAGTTCACCGATGCTCCAAAGGCATGAAGCACCTACTACGCCCAGTATGGCAGAGAAGAGCACGTTGGCAACCAGGAAGGCAGCTCCGATGCAGATGATGCCTGCAACGAGGAAAACCCACCAATAGCGGGTGCCCGTATAATATTCCGTCTTCATGACGATAGGGTGAAAGATACCTATTATTAAAAAGGTGGATATGGCGATGATGACGCCCGTGTAATATACTTCCATATTCTATTGTTTTATATTTTGTTCATTTAACTTTTGCTATCTTACCAATACAATGTTGCTAAATATTAGCCTTATTCTATTTTCAATTCCATTTCAATGTGCAAAAATACAAAAAAAACTTCAAACATGTTTGGTTTATCAAATATTTTATATAACTTTGTACGCAAATAGAGAAAATATGCATTGTTTTCGTGCACATCCTTCTCGATAAGAATTAATTAATAACTTAATATAATCAAACTATGGCTAATAACGCAGAATTGATCAAGCAGTGTGAAGAAAGAGCACAGCAGTGGCTCACACCTGCTTTTGACGAAGAAACCCGTAAGGAAGTAAAGGCAATGCTCGACGCAGAGGACAAGTCTGCTCTCGTTGATGCATTCTATCAGAACCTGGAGTTCGGTACTGGTGGTTTGCGCGGTATCATGGGCGCAGGTACCAACCGCATGAACAAGTATATCGTTGGTATGGCTACCCAGGGCTTTGCTAACTACATTCTCAAGGCTTTCCCAGGTGAGGAGAACCTTTCTGTAGTGGTAGGTCACGACTGCCGTAACAACTCCCGTCTCTTCGCTGAGACCGTAGCTGCCATCTTCTCTGCCAATGGCATCAAGGCTTATCTCTTCGAGAGCCTCCGTCCTACACCAGAGATTTCTTTCGCTATCCGCGAGCTCGGTGCCAAGGCTGGTGTCAACGTAACAGCTTCTCACAACCCTAAGGAGTACAACGGTTACAAGGCTTACTGGAGCGACGGTGCTCAGGTTCTGGCTCCACATGATACAGGTATCATCGAGGAGGTGAACAAGGTTACTATCGACCAGGTGAAGTTTGAGGCTAACTGGGATAAAATCAAGATTATCGGTGGTGAGATGGATTACGACTACATGACAGCCGTTCATTCTGCTATGATTGACCAGGATGTCATCAACCGTCAGAAAGACCTCAACATCGTTTATTCAGCTATGCACGGTACAGGTCGTGTCATCGTTCCTCTCTGTCTGCGTTCTTGGGGCTTCCAGAACATCAATGTAGTTCCTGAGCAGATGGTAGTAGATGGTAACTTCCCAACAGTGGTTTCTCCTAACCCAGAGAATGCAGAGGCTATGACCCTCGGTATGAAGCTCGGTACTAAGTTGAACGCTGACCTCGTGGTAGCTACCGACCCAGATGCTGACCGTCTGGCTATCGTTTGCCGCGACGACAAGGGCGAGTGGATAATCATCAATGGTAACCAGACAGCCATGATGTTCTGCTACTACATCATCGAGAACAAGAAGAAGTTGGGCAAGTTGAAGCCAACAGACTTCCTCGTAAAGACCATCGTAACAACAGAAGTTATTGCTGAGATTGCCAAGAAGAACAACGTAGAGTTGCGCGACTGCTACACCGGTTTCAAGTGGATTGCACGCGAGATTGCTATCTCTGAGGGCAAGCAGCAGTACATCGGTGGTGGTGAGGAGAGCTTCGGTTTCTTGCCATACGATAAGGTACGCGATAAGGATGCTCCTGCATCTATCTGTCTGATTTGCGAGATTGCAGCATGGGCTAAGGATCAGGGCAAGACACTCTACGACCTCCTGATGCAGATTTATGCAGAGTATGGCTTCAGCAAGGAGTTTACTGTAAACGTAGTTCGCCCAGGTAAGACCGGTGCTGACGAGATTAAGCAGATGATGGCAGACTTCCGTGCCAACCCTCCACAGGAGTTGGGTGGCAGCAAGGTGGTAACCTGGAAGGACTACCAGAGCCTGGAGGCTAAGCATGCTGACGGCAGCGTAGAGAAGCTCGATATGCCTGCTACAAGCAATGTACTCCAGTGGTTCTGCGATGACAACACCAAGGTAAGTGTCCGTCCATCAGGTACAGAGCCTAAGATTAAGTTCTATATTGAGGTTAAGGATCCTTCATTCAAGTGCGCTGGCTGCTACAACCGCTGCACAGCTGCTGCGATGGATAAGATCGAGGCTATCAAGAAGAGCCTGAAGTTGGATTAATTTCATAGGAAATCATATCATGGCGCTCCGGTAATTATTGCCGGAGCGCTTTTCGTTTCAGTAGCCGTTTATTCTCCTCGAAATAGGGTAGCAAGTTACCCTCATTATCATGTTTTTATAGAAAAAAAGCAAAAAGACTTGCATATTTTCTGATTTTTATTTATCTTTGCACCCATATTACAAAATTATAACATAGAATTATACTCTTATGGGAGGCATTTTCGGAACTATTTCCAAGAAAAGCTGTGTCGCAGATCTCTTTTACGGCACAGATTACAACTCACATCTCGGCACACGCCGAGGCGGTTTGGCAACCTACAGTAGTGAGAAGGGCTTCGTGCGCTCTATCCACAATCTGGAAAGTTCATACTTCAGAACGAAGTTTGAACCTACACTCAACAAGTTTGAAGGAGCTACATCGGGCATCGGCGTGATTAGCGATACAGATGCCCAGCCACTCATCATGAACTCTCATCTTGGCCGCTTTGCCATTTGCACTGTAGCTAAGATAGTAAACAAGGATGAACTTACTCAGCTTCTGCTCGAAAAGAACATGCACTTTGCAGAGATGTCTTCGGGTAGTACCAATCCAACTGAGTTGGTGGCTCTGCTTATTATTCAGGGTAAAACCTTCAGAGAAGGTATCGAAAACGTTTTCCATCACATCAAAGGTTCCTGCACCATGATGATCCTTACCGAGGATGGCATCATCTGTGCGCGTGACAGTTGGGGACGTACTCCAATCATCATCGGCAAGAAGGAAGGTGCCTATGCGGCTTCCAGCGAAACCACCGCGTTCCCTAATCTCGATTATGAAACAGCATATGAGGTAGGACCAGGCGAAATCGTGAAGATAACAGTTGATGGCATGGAGCAGATCCGTCCTGCCAACAAGAAGATGCAGGTTTGCTCTTTCCTCTGGGTTTACTACGGATTCCCTACATCTACCTACGAGGGCAAGAATGTGGAGGAGGCTCGTTTTACCAACGGCTTTAACCTCGGCAAGACCGATGATGTGGAGGTAGACTGCTGCAGCGGTATTCCGGATTCTGGTACTGGTATGGCTATGGGTTATGCTGCCGGCAAGGGTGTGCCTTACCAGCGTTGTATTGCCAAGTATACTCCTACATGGCCTCGCAGTTTTACTCCTAGCAACCAGAGCATGCGTTCGCTGGTAGCCAAGATGAAGCTGATTCCTAACAAGGCGATGCTGAAGGGCAAGCGTGTGTTATTCTGCGATGACAGTATCGTGCGTGGTACCCAGCTTCGCGACAATGTGAAGGTGCTTTTCGACCAGGCAGGCTTGAAGGAGTGCCACATGCGCATAGCATGTCCTCCATTGGTATATGGTTGTCCGTTCATCAACTTCACTTCTTCCAAGAGTGATATGGAGCTGATTACCCGTCGTATCATCGAGAAGTTTGAGGGCGATGCCAACAAGAATCTGGAGAAATATGCTACCACAGGTTCTCCTGAATATCAGAGAATGGTGGATGAGATTGCCAACCAGCTTGGATTGACTACACTGAAGTTCAATACCATCGAGCAGCTCGTGGAAGCTATCGGTTTGCCTAAGTGCCAGGTATGTACCCACTGCTTCGATGGCAGTAGTGCTTATACCTTGAATGAATTCGCAGACGAAGATTAAGATATAAAATCCCGATTTCCTGAACTTTGCATCAGATGAGCAAAGTACCGGAAATCGGGATTCTTTTATCTCCTGCTGGCACAGAATGGTTATTTCTTCTTCAGCAAGGGTGCCAGGAATTTGTAGGTATAGCCTTTCTTGCTCTTTGCCATCTCTTCCGGTGTGCCGGCAAAGAGAAGCTGACCTCCACCTCGTCCACCTTCGGGACCCATATCAATGAGCCAGTCGGCTAGCTTGATGACATCCAGGTTGTGCTCGATGATTATCACCGTATTGCCTCTATCTACCAGTTTCTGAAGCACATCCATCAGAATGCGGATGTCTTCGAAATGAAGACCGGTGGTAGGCTCATCCAGGATATAGAGCGTCTTGCCGGTATCACGTTTGGATAGTTCGGTAGCAAGTTTCACTCGCTGGCTTTCTCCGCCCGAAAGGGTAGTTGAGCTTTGTCCTAACTTGATGTAACCCAATCCTACACTCTGTAATGCCTTGATCTTGTTGAGAATCTGAGGCACGTTCTCGAAGAACTCTACTGCCTGGTTGATGGTCATATCCAGTACATCGGCGATACTCTTTCCCTTGTATCTTACCTCCAGCGTTTCACGGTTGTAGCGCTTGCCGTGGCATACCTCACAAGGTACATAGACATCTGGCAGGAAGTTCATCTCGATGGTCTTGTATCCATTTCCGCCACACGCTTCGCATCTGCCACCCTTCACGTTGAAGGAGAATCTACCTGGCTTGTAACCACGGATCTTTGCTTCTGGAAGTCCCACAAACAGCGAGCGGATGTCGCTGAATACACCTGTGTAGGTAGCTGGATTACTGCGAGGGGTTCTGCCGATTGGACTTTGATCTACATTCACTACCTTGTCGATATTCTCAATGCCTTCGATGCTGTCGTATGGCATCGGCTTCTTCAGGGAACGGTAGAAGTGCTGGGAGAGGATAGGCTGCAGGGTTTCATTGATCAGGGTAGATTTACCCGATCCGCTGACTCCCGTTACAACGATGAGCTTGCCGAGCGGGAACTCTACATCTACTCCCTTCAGGTTGTTGCCCCTAGCTCCACGGATGGTGATGCTCTTGCCGTTTCCTTTGCGGCGATGCTCAGGAATCTCTATTGCCATCTTGCCATTCAGATACTGGGCGGTGATGGTGTCGGTCTTCAGCATCTCTTTCGGAGTACCCTGGAAAACCACTTCGCCTCCCTTTCTGCCTGCCTTCGGACCGATATCTACAATCCAGTCGGCAGCTCGCATCATATCCTCATCATGTTCTACTACGATGACGGTATTACCCAGGTCGCGCAATTCCTTCAGGCTGTTGATGAGTCGCTCGTTGTCTCGCTGGTGCAGACCGATACTTGGCTCATCGAGGATGTAGAGCACATTGACGAGCTGGCTGCCAATCTGGGTAGCAAGACGGATGCGCTGGCTTTCACCACCAGAGAGTGACGCCGACTGGCGATTGAGTGAGAGATAGTTCAGTCCCACATCAAGGAGGAAGTTGACACGTGAGCGCAACTCCTTGATGATTTCGTGAGCCACCTTTGCCTTCATGGAAGGGAGGTGAGCTTCCACCTGTTCGAGCCAGTTGCGCAGTTCGTCGATGTCGAGGTTGGCAACTTCTGATATATTCTTGTCCCAGATGCGGAAGGCGAGCGATTCCTTCTTGAGTCGCTGTCCATGGCACTCCGGACATTCGATGGTAGATATAAACTGGTCAGCCCATTTCTTTCCTGCAGCACTCTCGTCATTCTCTATCACCTTCTGCAGATAGTCGATGATGCCATCGTATGCGCAGAAGTAATCCGAAGAGGTATGCACCTTTTCTTTACCGATCTTTACGTTTTCCAGTGATCCATAGAGGATTTCCTGCATGGCATCTCCCGGAATCTCTGCGATAGGAGTCTTGAGTTTCAGATCATATTTCTCGAGCAAAGACTCAATCTGCCAGAAAATCATCTGGTTCTTGTATTTGCCGAGAGGGGCGATTCCACCTTCGTAGATGCTCAGGCTGTCATCCGGAATCACCTTCTTGATATCTATCTGGTTTACCTTTCCCAGACCCTTGCAGTGAGGGCAGGCACCTTCCGGCGAATTGAACGAGAACATATTAGGTGCCGGATCCTGGTAGGCTATACCGGTAACTGGATCCATCAGGCGTTTTGAGAAGTTCTTACCCGTCTTTTCCCCTTTCTCTATCACCATCACCATGCCATCGCCCTGCTTCATGGCGGTAGCTACACTCTTGCGGATGCGTTCCTCATCGGCTTCCTTCACCACGAGCTTGTCGATGACAACTTCTATGTTGTGCATCTTGTAGCGGTCGAGCTTCATTCCGCTTACCACTTCCTGGATTTCTCCATCCACACGTACATAGAGATAACCTTTGCGGCGCATACTCTCGAAGAGTTCGCGATAATGTCCCTTGCGCTGGCGAATCAGAGGAGCCAGCAGGAAGATGGCCTTTCCGGCATATTCATCGAGAATCATATTGATGACCTGTTCTTCGGTGTATTTCACCATCTCTTCACCGCTGCGGTAGCTGTAGGCTGTACCGGCACGGGCAAAGAGCAGACGGAGATAATCGTAAATCTCGGTAGTGGTACCAACGGTAGAACGGGGGTTCTTGTTGGTGGTCTTCTGCTCGATGCTGATGACCGGACTCAGACCGGTAATCTTATCTACATCTGGGCGCTCCATATTGCCCAGAAAGTTGCGGGCATAGGCAGAGAATGTCTCGATATAGCGGCGCTGTCCCTCGGCAAAGATGGTATCGAAAGCCAACGACGACTTGCCCGAACCCGAAAGTCCCGTTATCACGGTGAGGGAGTCGCGTGGAATCTCAACATCAATGTTCTTGAGGTTGTGTACTCTGGCGCCCCATACATTTATCTTTTCTTCTGAATTCATATTCTAATTTCCGCTCACTTAATTGTTACTGTATTGTTCTGTTGTATAGCCTCTGAGCAGGTTGACATCTCTTTTTATCTGATAGGTCTTGCCATCTGCTCCTTTTGCCTTGACCAGACAGAAATAGACCCCCTCCTTAACCGGCTTTCCCTTGTATGTTCCATCCCATCCCGTGGCAGGATCGCTCCATTCAAAGAGTTTCTGTCCCCACCTATTATATATATAGGCATGAAACTCCTTGATGTTCTGGTAACCCTCCTTGGGCTTGTAGATGTCGTTGATGCCATCTCCGTTTGGCGAGAATGCGTTCGGCATCAGGAGGACACTGGTCTTTGTGTCTTCCTCATCTCCGATTTCTTCCTGTGCCATCATTGGAGGGGTAAAAAGTGCCAATAAGGCACCAAGTAATCCTATTTTTTGTCTCATTTTGCAAATTATTTGTGCAAAGATAATAAAAAGCTGAGAGATATTGCGCTAGATGCGAGATTTTTTGTATTTTTGCAGGAGAAAATTTTAAATCATGTCGGTTACGGCAAGATTTTAGGATCATATAAACATTAAAAACAGGAAGATATGAAAAGAAACATAAGATATTTCTTGATGATTGTGGGGCTCATGCTCAGTGTTGGTATCTTTGCTCAGACAACGAAATGGCGTGACATCTACACAGTGAAGAAAAAGGATACTATTTTTGGTATTGCCAATAAGTATGGATTGAGTCTGCCGGAACTGATGGAGGCAAACCCTGAGATGAAGCAGGAAGGTTACATGCTCCAGAAGGGAACTACCCTCTTTATTCCTTTTGCCAGTGACCAGCAGAATCCTAATGCGCCTAAAAAGGCACAGAAGGAGGATAAGAATGCTGTTGCTTCCAGCAAACCGGCTGTAGCTGGAACCGCTGCCGCTCAGCAGAAGGTGGCGGCTAGTGATGCGGTGAAGATTGGCGTGATGCTGCCTTTGCATGATGTGGATGGTGATGGCAAGCGTATGGTGGAGTATTATCGTGGACTCCTGATGGCTTGCAATTATCTGAAGAAGAAGGGCATCTCTACCGATGTCCATGCATGGAATGTGCCGATAGATGCTGATATCCGTACCACCTTGTTGCAGGAGGGTGCCAATACGTGTGATATCATCTTTGGTCCGCTTTATACCAAGCAGGTGGCTCCGCTTGCCGGCTTCTGCAAGACCTATGGCATCAAGCTCGTGATTCCTTTCTCCATCAGCGGTGACGATGTGGAGCGCAACAAGGAAATCTTCCAGGTATATCAGAGTCCTGAAACATTGAACGAATGCACCATCAAGGCTTTCCTGAACAGATTTACCAATGTGCATCCAATCTTTGTAGATTGCAATGATTCTACTTCTCGTAAGGGAGCTTTCACTTTCGGACTTCGCAAGGAGTTGGAGAAGAGAAACATCAACTATAGTATCACCAATGTGAGCTCAAGCATCGACCAGTTTGCCAAGGCATTCCAGCCAAGCAAGCAGAATGTGGTTATACTGAATACGGGCCGTTCACCACAGTTGACAGCCGTGCTCAACAAATTGGATGAGTTTGACAGCAAGTATCCGGGGGCATCTATCTCTCTCTTCGGCTATACAGAGTGGTTGATGTACGCCAAGTACAATCTGGAGCGATTCTATAAGTACGATACTTATATCCCTTCTACCTTCTATTACAATCCAGTAGCCGAAAGAACGCAGAACCTGGAGAAGGCGTACGAGGGATGGTTCCATCAGCCGATGATGATTGCGCAGCCTCGCTTCGCCATCACGGGGTATGATCATGGTATGTTCTTCATCCAGGGTATCAAGAAGAAGGGCAAGGAGTTTACGGGTGAACGCCAGCAAGTGAACTATCAGCCAGTGCAGACTCCATTGCATTTCGTGAAAACGACAAAGGGTGGATACAAGAACAAGAACTTCCAGTTGATTCACTATACCTTCAATCACCAGATTGAATCTGTGAATTACTAGGACCGGTAGTTTTTTATAGTTAATCGTTTATAGTAAGAAAAGAAAGAATGAATAAAGTCAAGATAGGGGCGCTGTTGATGGGACTTCTCCTTTGGGGAGGACTCTCGGCACAGGCTCAGATAGGTGAGCATCGCAACGATTTTTCCATCGGATTCAACGGTGGCTATGTGCTCAGCTCTGTAGGATTCGAACCGGAGGTTCAGCAGAAACAGCATGGAGGAATGACTGCCGGACTCTCGATGAAATATACTTGCGAGAAGTACTTCAAGACCATCTGTTCCATCTATGCAGAGGTCAACTATGCCAAGGTGGGATGGAAAGAGGATATTCTCGACATCGACAACCAGCCTGTCATCATCACCGAAACCAAGCAGCCGATGGCTTACAGCCGTACCATCAATTATATCCAGGTACCTGTTTTCGCTCACTTGGCTTGGGGTAGGGAAGAGAGAGGCTTGAACATCTTCGTGAATGCCGGTCCGCAGTTCGGACTCTACCTTAACGATTCTCAGACTACCAACTTCGACGTGAAGAATATGCCTAAGACAGATAATGACCGGGTAAGTATGGTAGTGGCACAAGATACGATGGCGGTAGAGAATAAGCTGGATTATGGTATCGCCCTGGGTTTGGGTGCAGAGTACAGCATCCCGAAAGTGGGACACATTCTGGCTGAGGCTCGCTACTATTATGGACTGGGTAATATCTATGGTTCATCCAAACGAGATTATTTCGGAAAAAGTAACTACGGACAGATCGTGTTCAAGGTATCTTATCTCTTTGATATTTCAAGAACGAAGAATGTGAAGAGAAAGTAACTTCCGATGATGGTTATGGAAAAATAAGTAATAATATAAAATGAGTACAACAGAAAAAATTCAGATGAAATTGAGCGACTCGAAGTCAGCTCGCTGGACTGCCCTCTTCATCGTGAGCGTTACGATGATGTTCGGTTACTTTTTTACAGATGTAATGTCTCCACTGGAGCCTCTCTTGACAGCAGCCAAGGGGGCTGAGAATGGTCTCGGACTCGGATGGAGTTCGGATGAATACGGCTTCTTCTCAGGAGCCTACGGATACTTCAATGTGTTCCTCCTGCTGCTCTTCTTCGGTGGTCTTATCCTCGACAAGTTTGGCATCCGTTTCACTGGTGTCCTCTCTACTGTTTTGATGTTTGGTGGAGCCTTGGTGAAATGGTATGCTGTAGGTAATGAGTTTGGCGGTTCGGTAGTAGTACCATTCTTCGGTACTTACAGTACACAGGTAGTGATAGCTGCACTTGGCTTTGCCATCTATGGCGTGGGCTGCGAGATATGCGGTATCACAGTGAGCAAAGTCATTGTGAAATGGTTTACGGGTCATGAGTTGGCTCTGGCAATGGGAGTGCAGGTGGCTACGGCCCGTTTGGGAACAGCCGCTGCCCTGGGCTTTTCTCTTCCTTTTGCAAAGGCAATGGGCGGTGTGTCTGCTTCTATTGCTTTGGGTGCAGTTTTGCTTTGTGCTGGTGTACTTGTTTATCTTGTATATTGTGTGATGGACAAGAAGGAGGATGCTTCTGCAGCAGCTGTGGCTACTGAGCCGGAAGAAGGTTTCAAGTTCTCAGACTTGGGTGGTCTGTTCAAGACAACAGGTTTCTGGTATGTGGCTTTCCTTTGCCTGATGTTCTATGCCGGTGTATTCCCATTCCTGAAGTTTGCTACCAAGCTGATGATTTTCAAGTATGGTGTGGATGCTAATTTGGCAGGTCTGATTCCTGCGATGTTGCCATTCGGTACCATCTTCCTCACACCGCTTTTCGGTAGTATATACGATAAGTATGGCAAGGGTGCTACGCTGATGATTATCGGCAGTTGCCTCCTGACCTTTGTGCACGTCATGTTTGCCCTGCCAATCAACTCATGGGTGCTTGCCATCGTGCTGATGCTCATCCTGGGCATCGCATTTGGACTGGTACCATCAGCCATGTGGCCATCTGTGCCAAAGATTATCCCAATGAAACTCTTAGGAACTGCATACGCCCTTATCTTCTACATCCAGAACATCGGACTGGCTCTCATTCCGGTATGGATTGGTAAGGTAAACCAGGCGAATACCGCAGCCGACGGCACCATCGACTATACCCAGACGATGACTATCTTTGCTGGTTTCGGAGTAGTAGCCATCCTCATCGCTTTCCTCCTCTTGTTTGAAGATAAGAGAAAGGGATATGGATTGCAGAAGCCTAATGTGAAATAAGTGAAGAGCGAAAGTATAATTTTTAAAAGAAAGGAAATAACCATGAATGCGACACCTGAATCATTGATTAAGGACTATGCTGACCCGATAGAGCTGCAGGAGATTGATAAGTTTGTATGTTCAGAGATGGGCAGACAGATACACCGGTATATCAAGGGTATGTCGGGTACCAAGCAAGCTATGTTGAAATTTGAGGAAAGGCTAGCCAGCCTCTCTGTACCAGAGAAGGAGAAGGCGATAGCCAAGTATATTGATCTGAACAGAAAAGCATTGGATGGTCTTGACTTGAAGATGATTCTGGTCCGTTCGGTAGCCAACTATTGTGACACCTTCCAGTATATGCTGGATTTTGTCAACGATAAGCGCAAGATGGTTTTCTATTACCAGCGCATCAAGGCGAAATACATTCAGTATCATGAAGTATTTGAGCAGGATGGAAAGTTCGGTATGAAAGATCATCAAGGCAACATCTTACTCTCGCCAACTTATGATTTCTTGCGCACCTGCTACATTTATAATGATGACTTGAGCATCATGCCGGTAATAGCAGAGAAGAATGGCAAGATGGGACTGGTAATGCCGGATGGTAACGATACGGTAGTGGCGGATTTCCTTTACGACGAAATTTGCTTGCGTGATGAATATCCTTACTTCGAAGCATCCCGTGAAGGTATCAGTGGCTTGATTGATAAGTTTGGAAACTTTGTTAATAGTTAACAGTAAACAGTTTATAGTTAATAGAGAAAGGGCAATCAGATTGGGATGAACCAGCTGATTGCCCTTTTTTACTTTCGTTGCTATGAGCAACTTGGTTTTATCTATTTTTCTCTCGTCTTCAAACCCTAGTGAAGAAAAGCAAAAGAATTCTTCACTCTTCGTTCTTCACTCTTCACTTAACTTATCCCAAGTACTTCATCAGGATTTTGATCTTACCGCTATCACGGAGCTTGATGATACTCTTTTCGCGAATTTGGCGAACACGCTCACGGGTAAGGTTGAACTCGCTACCGATTTCCTCCAAACCCTTCTCGTGGCAACCGATACCATAGCAGTAGCACAGAATCTTGCGCTCACGGTCTTTCAATACAGAGTTGAGAACTCTGTCAAGCTCGCTCGCCATAGACTCGAAGTCAACACCCTTGTCGGTACGGCTGTCATCACCCGAAGCCATCACGTCGACCATCGCATTGTCATCATCATCGCTACCGAATGGAGCATCGATACTCATGTGGTGATTATCTGCCTTGATAGTCTGGTCGATTTTGCTTTCTTCCATCTTTGTGATTTGAGCGAGCTCAGCAACAGAAGGTTTGCGCTGGTTCTCCTGCTCAAACTTACTGATTTCTGCACTAATCTTACTCAATGCACCTACCTGGTTCAAAGGCAGGCGAACGATACGGCTCTGCTCGGCAATAGCCTGCAGGATACTCTGACGAATCCACCATACGGCGTATGAGATAAACTTAAAGCCGCGGGTCTCGTCAAACTTTTCAGCAGCCTTTACCAAACCGATATTACCCTCGTCGATAAGGTCGGTAAGAGAAAGACCCTGGTGCTGATATTGCTTAGCAACAGATACAACGAATCGAAGGTTTGCTTTTACCAATTTCTCTTTGGCACGTTCTCCCTCACGACCGCCTTTGCGAATCTTCTGGGCAAGTTCGATTTCTTCATCGATAGAGACCATAGGCTCTCTACCAATCTCCACCAAGTACTTGTCGAGTGCTTCACTGGAACGGTTGGTTATACTCTTACTAATCTTAAGTTGTCTCATAAATATCCTTTTACCTTTCTATTTAGAATTTTTTGAAGTATTTTTGTGTATCCCGAAACCTCCTCTTGGTTTCGGGGTGCAAAGGTACGAAAAAAAATGCAATTACGTTGTAATATAAACGGATTTTTTTATTCTGATTTGTCTGTTTTTTAGAATTTTAGCCGGTCCCTAGTAGAAAAATGCTATGTGAAGTGCGCTTTTTGGTGCAATAAGTTTGAAATATGGAATAATTTATGTATCTTTGCACAAAAATTGCGAGAAAAGAATGACTAAATAATAAAATTACAACAAAACAAAAAATTATGTTTGAGAATCAACCAAAAGGTCTGTGGGCCTTACTTTTGGCAAGAAGGGCTCCGCTTGTTCGGCTTGGTTGCGTTCCGCGTATTTCGGTGACTCCCGCTTCTTTTGTGTGGTCGACACTTCTGGATTCGCGAGCTATAGCTATGCCTTGGACTCGTATGGCGTGGCGCTGGGTTTCTGTATTTGACACCTAATCTCGTTTATGAGCAATTCTATATCTTACAAACCATCATCACAAAACAATAATTTTATTTCAAGAGAAATAGGAATAAGTAAACCACAATATATTGATATTCCAAACAACTCAGCCAATAAAGAAGAAAATATTGAAGCATTAGTTACAAATGTTATACATGAAGTTGGAGTGCCAGCACATATAAAAGGTTATCAATATTTAAGAGAAGCAATTATTATGGTTATAAATGATATTGATGTTATAAATCAAATTACAAAATGTTTATATCCACAAATAGCCAATAAATTTCACACAACTCCATCACGAGTAGAAAGAGCAATACGTCACGCAATAGAAGTAGCATGGGGATTCCACGAGAATGAGTATAGGCTTTCACTGCCCCTGTGCGTAAATTGATAACCCGTATTCCTCCGGCATAAGTACCGATCCATAAATAGTCGCCATCCAGCATTAAAGAACGGATGTCATACTTTTGATTTTTAGCTCCTCCTATTGCATAAGGAGAAAGTTCCCGGGTGGCAACATTGAAGAAATACAAACCGCTTTGAGTTCCAATCCAGATATTCCCATCTTTATTCTCACAGAAAGGAGCAACAACCTTTCCCGCTCCGGACACTCCGGCCAGATAGGCAGGCGAATAATAATCAAAACGTTTAGTCTGCTTGGACATATAGTTAATCCCACCCAAATTGGTCAACACCCAAAGAGCCCCTTCGGCATCCCACATCATTCCATTGATAGTCTGGTCACTCAAACTTCTCGGATCGGCGGGATTATCCGCCCGCTGAAATGTGTTTGTATTTTGATCGAACAGATAAAGCCCGTTATCCGTTCCTACCAACAGCTCTTTATCCGTATACTTCAACAAACAATGAACAGCTCCGAAATTAAACGCCGAACCACTGTAATTGTCTATAGCTTCAGTTCGTTCATCCAAACGGCTCAACAGATTACTTCCCGCACCAATCCAGATTTCTCCATCGATATTCTGAATACAGTTTACTTTATAACTATCAGAAGCATTTATATCTAATGAAATTTCATACGTCCGGAGAAACTTGCCGTTTTCGTCAAAGCACAAAAGTCCTTCCTGTAAGGAAGATATATAGACCCTCTTCCGATCAGCACTCTGACAGAGGTCCCATACAAAAGATGTCTGAACACTATTTTAAGTCAGCACCTCTGTTTTCGGATCATAAATAAAAAATCCCTGGCCCAAAGTCGCAATCCAGATAAGACCATTTTCCGTCTTGATAATCTTTTTAATCTCACTGCTGATATACACATTATACTGCGTCGTTTTATCAAAGTAAGAGAAACGATCGGTATCCCGGTCATAAATATAAAGTCCGGAATTTGTCAAACTTGTGCCGGATCATATTATTACGGAAGCATCGGGTGGAATCACATTGGAAAACTTGGCATCTTACCGAGGAACCGACGTTG
>ENA-UEQL01001118-UEQL01001118.1-human-gut-metagenome-genome-assembly--contig:-NODE-1118-length-19139-cov-11.345871_pt1 | contig 19139 bp, 20 predicted proteins | sample MGYA00242905_ERZ507926 | MGnify/ENA primary metagenome ERZ507926 (study PRJEB26167, sample SAMN06115531) | human gut metagenome | host: Homo sapiens | place: China:Henan | collected 2015-09-09...
TTCACCACCACGGGGGCGGTTTCCGACTGCTCGATGTTGCAAAGCTGCTGGCGGCTGATCCCCATTTCCTCGGCAACGCTTTTCGCCGTCAGGCTTAGCCTGATCCTTTCTACTTTCAATTCATTACTTAGTTCCATAAATGAAATTTAAAGGGTTTATTCTCTTTTGGTTTTTTATCACCTCATAATGCAAATGATTCCCGGTACTTATCCCGGTGCTTCCCACGAACCCGATCACGTCCCCCTTTTCCACCTTCGCACCTTTCCGGGTGTAAATGAGTGTCAGATGTGCGTATCTGGTCTGAAATCCGAAACGGTGCGTAACGACTACCGTTTTCCCATATCCGGGCGTTTCACCTGCGAACGTCACCGTCCCACTGGCTGCGGCGTGTACGGTAGCCGCATACACCGCCGCCATATCCAGCCCTGCGTGAAACTGCCTTTCACCGCTTATCGGATGCGTCCGGTAGCCGTAACGGTCGGAGATCCGGTATTTCTCTTTCAGGGGTGCGACAGAGGGGACGAAACGGTAAATATCCCCGTCCTTTTGGACGATCCCCCACACCGGGGCGATGTCCCCGTAATCCCCTGCGGTCTGCAACACCTCCACGATCAGCGAACGTTTGTCCTGCGCCCCCACCCGGCCGACAGGGATCAGCGCAAGGATCGCAAGGCTAAATATCCTCCACATTCACGATGTCGCTGTTCTCCAGGTCAAAAAGAACGTGACGGCCTCCGTTCTTCTCGTTGATCTCGATACGGAAAACTTTCTCGTCCGGAATGGTGAACTTATCGAAAGCGATCACGTATTTCATCCGGCCGTTCCCCTCTATCCTGGGCGAATAATTCTCCGAGAACAAAGCCTGCTGATCCACTTCCTGGGATGCGGTCAGCTTGGCCGTTTTCTTGTCGATGATGTAATACCGGATATAATCTATATCATAAGGCAGTTTGCTTTTGTTCTCGATCTCAAAGGTAAACAGGAGCAAGTTATCATATATATGCAGGTTGTTCACGGAGAAAACGATCTTGTTGCGAACGATCCCCTTGTTGAATATCCCCCTTTTTGCGTTATATACCCGGCTCATGACCTGATCCCTTTCCCCGGCCGGGATAATGTTGTCGGTCAGGATCACGTTCGCCTTTTTCTCCGGCCGTTTCTCCCCTATCTCATAGACGAACGCCTCCGGCTGCTGCCGATAATCCACGTTGAACGTGTAGAACTTCCCCCCTTCGGTCGCCAGCGACACGTTTGTCTGCCTGGGAAATTCCTCCACCTTTCCCGTGGCTGCGATCATTCGCACGATATTCTCGGTATTCTCGGCCTTGCTTACCTGTATGCAGGTATCGCCGTAATCTATATAAATCACCTTTTCCGGTGCGATCAGGTGCGTTTGCGACACCTCATTCAGATAGATAGTGTCCGGCCGTATGCTCGACATATCGGGCAGGAAATAGTTCGTATGCTCCAGGCTGTCGGCATAGGTCACGTTAAACGAATAGAAAAAAACTCCCTCGGTCGCCACGCTGACGGTCGTCTGCTTGCTGAAACTTTTCCGGTTGGCCTTTATGCGCAAGATATTAGGCACGCTCTCCGGGTTATCGACGGCCACGAAGTCCGTAACGGCCTGGTTATACTTCACGGCCGAGGGGAATACAAGATGTATCGTCTTGGAATAATTCACTGCGATAGGCAGGCTTTCCACCGGGCGGATCTGCGCCCCGGCCGAGGAAACGGCCAACGCCAGGATAAAAGAACAAATAGCTTTCATTTCAGATATAGTTTATAGTTCGACTTCACGGTGACAACGACCTGGTTGTTCTTCTTCCGGAACACGCTCTTTGCCGCATTGCTCACCGCATTAACCCCCGTACTTAGAACGTCCGTCCCGTAAGAGGTAACATTCATATCGCTAACCACCTCGTCGGCCGCCTCCTTTGTCGCTTCCGCCTTGATGTTCAAGGGCACATATATACCGGGCAGTCCGTCCCTGTCGTACACGGTCTTTTGCATCTCATAGATGCTGTTCCCGATCCGGACGGATTCAACCGTTATATTGATCCTGTCCTGTGCGAGCTTCACCACCCCGAAAACGGCCGTCCCCTTGTTAATCACCATGCCGCCGGGCAGTTGCATTTCTTGGAGCGTGACAAGTTTTATCACGCTCCCGTTCGTGATCTTCTGATCGCCCGACACAATGGCCTCTATCGTGTTTCCCTTGTTCTCCGGTTCTTCCCCCGAAAAGAAACGTCCTACTGTCCTTTCAGGCTCTTCCTTCTTCGGCGTTTCCTTTTTCGGCCGGGCTTTCGCCGTTCTCCGTTTCATGGCTGCGGCCGCTTTCAGACTGTCGGCTCTCTGGTTCTGCCTTAACTGTTCCTGCAAGGCTATCACTTCCGGATCTTCCCGGTACATAGCTCCCGAACGTTCCCGGTACACTTCATCGGTAAAATTCTCGTACTCCGGCCGTCCGTCCGTATTCATCATATCGTCCAGGGTAAAATCGCTTTGCTGCTGTGCCCTAAGCGAAGTGTTCACGCTCCCGTCCTCTTCCCGGTTGTCCCCTTTCCCGGTCAGTGCCAGCGTAACGGCCAGCACCACCAGCACGAAGATCCCCAGGGATGCGAACAGGATTATTTTTGTTTTCGTGGCCTTATCCATAGTGTTACTTTTTTTCAGGTTCTTGTTCTATCCGGACAATCTGCTGTATAAACTGGTTAAAGAAAAATCCCGTCACGTTCTCCGGAAATTGCGGCGTGGTTCTCACGATCTCCCCTTTCGTCCTGATAAGAAACCTTAGCTTCTGCCCCGAAACGCCGTAAATCGTCAGGGTGGAAGTGAAAGCCACCTTGTACGGCTCATTGTCCCCGGCGATCGTCTGGATGCTGTCTATCTCGCATTTATAGACCGCCCCGTTCTGCACCGCATCAAAATAGGCCTTATCATTATAATACTTTGAGAACACGGCATTCAGATCGTTCTTATTGACATAAAAAGCGGCGTGCGCCTGATTTTTTTTCAGGTTCAGGCGATCGAAGCTGTTAGCGTACCCGGTCGCCTCGGCGCACGTCTTTTTCACCAGGGCAAGAAACAGAGCCTCGCTATCCTCGGCGTGCGTTTTCAGGTACTCGCCGGATCGCTCCACCACGACCACCTTATCCAGTGCCGTAAAATTCACCACCAGTCCCCAGGCCAGCACCAGGACAACCACCACCAGGGCAAAGCCCAGGCACAATTTTAAGTTTACCGCTCCTTTGCGCTTGGCCTCGGCCAGTGTATCAAAATCTTTCAGTATATCGTCTTTATTCATAAGATCAGGATTTAAAACAGTTCACGACAAAATTTCACGCTTTTGGCAAACAGGAAAAGTTTGAACACGAAAGCGAAAAGAAGTCCCAGCATGGTATATTTGTTCTGTCCGCACATGTGCATGATATTCTCCGCAATGATAGACCCCAGGGCGTTGGCTATCAGGAACGCCGGGATCGTCATGTAACAGACAAACAGGTTTTTCAGGTATGCGTGCGTATAATGCCTCGTTTTCTCGTCCATGTAGAGTATTACGGCTATCGGCGTGACGATCTCCAGGAGTATAAGATACAGATACCGGGCTGACGCAAAGAAGAAAAATATATATTTCGTTGCGTACAGGAGTATCGTATAAGCCGCAATATTGAACGGCAGCATGATAACCTCCTGAATCTGCTGCCCTACCCAGTTATGCCGCCTTTGCACGTCCTCGATATAGTCCTTTGTAAAGGTTACGATCGCCTCGTCAATGCTTAGATCCACGTCCTCCTGATAATGGCTTATCAATTCGTTCTGAAGATTTCCAAGTGCCGTTTCCACGATCGTAAAGGCGAACGGTGCGACCATGATAATGGCGAACACATAAATATAGATATAGAACAGTTTGAAGAACTGTTTCATATCGACGGGCTTGTCCCCCTCGCTAAAGGCCTCTTTCCAGGCCGTCACGAACTTTTGTATCACGATGATAACGGCGATAAAGGAACAAAGGGCGATGATCCCCTGGCTGACGCCGTTCATCTTGACGGCCTCGTATGCGCTAATCACATTGTCGATCACTTCCATAGGCTCACTTCTTGGCTGTTGATTTCAGGGCTGCGATCCGTTTTATAGCGTCATTGACCGTATTAAACCTCGCTCTCTCGTCGAGCATCTTGTCCCGGTTCTCTTTCAGCTTGTTATCCAGATCCACGATAATTTTTATCCTCTCCCCGTCGGTCATGCTCACCGAGGGCGATATGATCGTCCGGATCAGGTCAAAGGAAAGCACGCTTTCCTCCATGATCTTGTTCAGCACGTTCGTATATTCCCCGTATGCCTCCTGTCCGGTAAACACGTCCGACCGGGTGCACTCTTTCGCCGCCAGTTCCAACATTTCCCCCTGCATGGAAAGCACCTGCAACACCATTTTAGAGTTTTTGATAACCCCGTTCACCTGCCGGTACAGATCCAGGCTCTTAGTCAGTATGTCCCTGGATTCCCCCAGCACTTGAAACTGTTCGTATGCCTGTTTAAGTTCTTTCGCCCAGGTTATCTGCGATAGCTGCGTCAAGGCCGGATCGGACACCACCCACTGGCCGAACGCCGTACAGTAAAAGCACATCATCACAAGCAAACTACATAGACATTTCCGTTTCATAACTTTTCTGTTTTAATTGTTTATACTTCTCTATGGCCGTTTCCATGCTTCCGGCCTCCTTGTAAATCTCCTGCAATTTGTTCCATTTCTCGCCGTCGGTCTGGAATGCAAGCAATTTTTCCGGTGAAAGCTCCAGGCGTACCACCGTTGCATAACTATCCATAAACCGGATGAATATCTCCGAATACGGCCGTACCCCTGAAAAGTCGTTACGGATCGACTTCATCAGGTTTACGTGGCTCCGGTTCTTGATATGGAACGCCTCTACCGTCTGGTCGTAAACGATCTCGTTGGCCGGAAGCACGTATAAGAGTTGCGTATTGGCGATAATGCCTTTCGTGTACTCGTTATCGGGAAGCTGCGCCAATGACTGGACGATCGTACCCACCGCACCGTTTTCCTTGCGGAGTTTCTGGTAACAGAACGCCACCGTCGAATGTATGTCCGCACCTGAAAAGGTGTCCTTTATAGACTGGCTTTCTGCGTACTCGTCAAAGATCAGCATCCCCCTGACGGAACGATCCGAAAGGATCTTGTTCTCTATCGTATCGAAAAGGATTGTCATAATGACGGAAATCAGGAACGGATCTTTCTTTATCTTCGTCAGCTCAAAGACGATAAAATCCCGGTTCTGCATATCGTTCTCCAGTGGGGACGGCTTGCACACGTTCTCATAAAATCCCCCCGGCATAAATTCCGAACACACGTGCAGGAAGCTGTCTATATCGAAGTATTCCGGCAGGATATTCAAACGCTCATACAGTTTTTTCCCCTCTCTTTGGACGTACCTGTAAAAGTCCGGGAAACAATGGCCGTCGGGAATATCCTCGTAATAACGGCAAATGATCTTTGTCAGCGAAACAACTTGTTTCGTGTCCTCCATGATCGCCTTAGACCGCCAGAATTTAAGCACCAGGTTTACAAGCGTCTTTATCTTCTCGTTGTCCGGCTGCTTCCCGGCCGTATAGAACGGATTGATCCCCAACGGGCTGCTGCCGTCATAATCAATATGCAGCGACCTGTCCGGGTACAACTGCGAAAGCTGGTAAAAGCTCTTTCCGAACTCGACGACGATCTGTTTATAATTCTGCTCGATGTTCTGCTGGATGATGTTCAACGACGTAACCGACTTTCCCCCACCCGTCGATGCGACGATAATCATGTTACGTGCCGGAATGCGTTTCTTATCTGCGTCCCAAACGTCCTTTCGAATCGGTGTTTGATACAGCCGTTCGTTAAACAAGATCCCCTCCTTGTCGCTGCGGAACGTAGAGTAATTGATCCCCATGCAGAGCGACGAATGCAGATCCGAAAGAAACAGGTAGTCCGGATTCAGGTTGTTTTCCCGGCCGATGATCGAGCCTATAAAGATATTATAAAGCCCCTCGTAACTTGGAATGTAATATTTAAACCCGGCGTTCGTGAAAATCATTTTTACCTGTTCCGTCTGTCGGTTCAGGATCGTTTCGTCATCCTCCAACAGCAACACGTTCAGGTGCGTTTTGCAAAGCACGTTTTCCTCGTTGATGATCTCCTGCTCATACGAGGCCAGGCCGTCATAACGGCTTTTTATGGCCTTGTCAAACTCCCGGTAACGGCCGAACAGCTTCACCCTCTCGGCCAGTTCCTCCCGGTAGCTTCCCCCGGCGAATTTCCATATCTGGTTTACCACATGGGAACAGGGCACATGAACGCCGATCCTTTCCAGCATCGACATATAAAGCTGGCTGTTTGCCTCCTGCAAAGTGCTGTCCGTAACATATACTTTCATCCTGTCGGGCAGATACCTTTCATCACAAACGGCAAAGAATATCCCTTTCTTCTGCCCGATCCTTATCATATCGGAACACTGTATATCCCTTAGTCCCTCGTCGTCATGGAAACCGTTCACGTACCGGAAAAGGTGCTGTTTCACCTCGGCCACGTTCAACGGCCGGATCTGCGTGCCACGGATATTCCGGATAATGGAAACTGCACTCTCCACCGATTCCAGAAACTCGGCCAGCCTGTCCCGGTCTGCCTTCGCCAGTTTCTCGCTATACGCCAACGGGTTGGCCTGGTACGCTTTTTCAAGGCTTTGCAGTCCCGAAAGCGTAAAGGACAATATGCAGAAGTGATGCAGGTATTCCCGTCCGTCGAAATACTTCCTTTCGGCCGTCTGTATATAGCCCTCCCCCTCGATCACATATTCCGGCTTGAATTTCCTGCGTAAAAACACGTCCTGCTTATGTATAAACCCGGTTCGGACATACTGGAAAGCCCGGAATAACTCGTTATGCCTTTCCTCCAGATCCGAGCGATCCAGCGAATAGGCCTCCGGCAATTCCAACAGGTAGGAAACGGATATTTCGCCAGATTTGGTAAGTATGGAAGATCCTACCGTATCCAAGATACAGTACGCTTGCGCTGCCGATATTTTCATAAAAAGAGTGTTTACAGGCTGTTTAACAGATCCTTATTCGATATGACAAATACCTGTCTTTTGAACTTGCCGAACTTGCGCTGCATGGAAAGGTTGATAAAGACGATCCGCAAGACCACAGAGGCGAACGCCCCGGCCACCAGCGAAACGATAAAGGCCAAAAAAGATCCCTCCCCACTCATGGCACTTGTCAGGAAGCCCACGACAAAAAGAACAATCACAGCCAGGATAATACAATAGATGCAAAAAAACTTCGTTCTCATTCCATGCACTTTCAGGGGTGTTTCCAGCCCCTTTCTAACCTGGAAGTCCATTAGAGGGACATTTTAAGTTTGCTATTGATAAGTGCGATGACGGCTGCAATGATCGCAAGCCCGATGATGATGTAACCAACTACCCAGAGTAAGTTTACAATACCCTCTTTTCTTGTTCCCTGTCCGTCCCGGTCTATAATCTTATCATAATTCATCACCACACCGATCCCCACTCCCACGATCAGGAGCATGGCGATCACCGGAACGGCATAATCACTAAGGAATGTGTTTACTTCATTTCTGATACCTCCAGTAGCCTGGAGCAAGATAAACAAAGGCGTTTTCATAAGGAGTTTATTTTTAAGTATTTAAGTAAATAAATTCTTATCCGGCCAATCTAAAAACAACCTTTGCTATTGCACTGGAGTTTCAAAACTGGAGTGTATTTATACAATTATATTGTACAAAATCCATTCCAATTTGACATAATACACTACTGTTTTAATAAATACACTAATTATCAAACTTTTATAATTTTACCCCTTTTTTATATTCCACAAAAAAGTGTGGAGTTGTCCCACACTTTGTAGAATGTCGCCACACTTCCCTTGTTATTCAATGCCTTGTATATCCCTTATGATCTGCTGGTAATTTTCCTCTATATCCGAGGCCAGTACGGGATGCACGATCGGAAGCGGATCTTCCTTGTCCTCGTACATTTCAAACCTCAAATGAAAGTTCCTCATGTTGGAATGTGCCGCACTCCCCACGAACTCGCCCGATTTCAGGCTGGTAAAGAAATTCGTGTCGTATATTTCCTCTTTCTGCGTGGAAACTGTACGGCTGCGGTTCTCCCCTCCCCGGCTGCTTCCGGTGGTCTTTGAAACCCTCTGCCTCTCCTCTTTTCCAAAAACAAGCGGGTAGCTTTTCAAGGCCTCTATGTCCTTTGTCCGGCCAAAGAACTGGTTCCCGAAATTGGATTCTATCGAACTGCGGTCATATTTCCCGTATATCTTCTCGATCTTCGCCGCCGACTGCGTGAGGAAAACGAAACTGCAAAGGTATTCCCTTAGAACGGACGGCAGTTTCTCGAAATCGGCGATCCGGAACGTGGTCGCTTCATCCAGAAAGTAGAAGAACGGCACTTTGTTCGCCAGCGTGAAACGCCGGGACGAAATGGAAAGCATGAGCGATATAACCGGGGAAATCAGGTTTTCGATCTGATAGGCGTTCGATACGACAACCAATTTCGGACATTCCGGATCTATCAGGTTAAAGTCGAAATCATTTCCGGAAAGGACATAACACACCTTTTTTTCGTTGGCGAGCGTGCTTAGACTGTTGGTAAGGCTGCTTAGATAGCTGCTTTGCGTCTTGGGGCTGTCCTTTGCGTCCAGGAATGCCCCGGCCAGTACCCGGCTCTGGTGCTTGCCCTCCAGGAACGACGTTATCCGGACAGTTCCGGCCGAACAAATGAAATTAACGATATGGGGTATCGTGCAAAACTGCGGATAGTCGTTATAAAACCGGATCGAAACGCCCCTTAATATCCCCAACGCCCCGTTAAACCACTCGTCCCGTTTGCCGTCCTTTCCCTGGTAGGCGGTCAGCATATCATCCATTAGCTGCAAGAACAAGGTTTCATTCTTCACCACGGAAGGACGTATCGGATTTGTCCGGTGCGTCCGTTCCATATCCGTGAAACTGATCTGGAAGCACCCATAAGGGTAATTATGTTTTTTTACCAGGTGTACGGCTGTCCTTGCCAGATCGAAATCCTTGTAATTATAGACAAATCCGGCAAACCCGGCCTGTATATACTGGCTTAACAAGGGCTTTCCTATGCTTTTGGTCTTTCCGGAGTTCGCCCCACCATAGACCAGGAAATTATCGAACGGATCGGCAAAGGTTATTTTCCTCCCTCCCCCGGCCGACAGCTCAAAACGGTATTTCTGTCCCTTTTGCTGCTGTCTGCCGGAATTTGGAAGCAACAGCACAACAACGATGATCCCCACCAGGCAGGCGATCCCTATAATAATATACATCATCATATCATAACTCTTTAAACGGGTTTAAAAAACTGCCGATCTGTTTTATCAGCATCATTTTTATGTTAGCCGGGTTCTGTATAAGACTGACGGCCTTTTTCACGTTGCCTACAAGCATCCTTTCCGTCCGGAAGCTATCCCCCAGGATCTCGTTTATCAGCTTTTGTTTGGCCTTACCACCGATAAACCCGACCGTCTTGTCTGCGCTTCGGTGCGTTCCCCTTTCCCTTTCCCGGCCTCCGGTATCTTTGGCGTACCCGGTAAAGGCAAGCAAATCCCGGCGTTCCATAAAGAAAGAACTTTCCCCCTTGATGTAGGTATAGTTTCCGGCCTCGTCCCTTTCGATCGTATATCCCCTCTCCCTCATGGCCTTGTTTATCTGCCTAACCGTCCGGTATTCGGGATTTGCCAGGCACTCCCTAAGATCCTCGTTCCTGACTGCGTACCCATGCTTGTATCGGTCTATCAGATTGATCTCATTCTCGTATGCGTATTTCCGGATCGCCGAAATCGGCACATAGGTTTTCGTTTCCCTATCAAACAGTACATCATAAGACACCTCTTTAAGCTCTTTCCTGTATTTCACCGGATCGGGTTCAGGCATGGGCGTTTCCGCTTCGTTTTCCGTTTCTTCCGGATGTGCCTCGCTCCCCGGCGTTTCCTGCTGTGGCTGCTGCGCTTCCTCCTTTGTTTCCGGCTTTCCGGTCACGCTTTTATCCTCTTCCGGCTCGATCGGCACTTTCTGGTATGTCAGGAAAGAAATATTCTTGGCTTCCAGGCCGTTTTCCCGGTAGGCCACGCCCTCCTGCTTGTACTTGTACAGGTTAAACCGTTCGATAATGCCCTCCATGTGGCGGCTCTCCAGTTTCGGATCGGCGAATTTTTTCAGATCCTTGTGCCGTATGCTCACCCGTTCACCCTCCCGTGAAAAGGAATGTACCCCTTTCCGTACCTTATGCGTGTAGCCTTGTTCTTTCATGGCTACGACAATCTGGTTAGCGGACGTAAAACGGTAGTTCTCCAACAGGTTTTTAAGCTCCGGGTTCTTGATCTTCTTCAAGACGGCTTCGGCCGTCGGTTCGCTTTTCACCAGGTTTATTTGATGCTCGTATGCGAACTGCCGGACGGTGGCGAACGATACCGTCGTATGGTTTTGTTCATCATAAACCACTTTATAAGCGACCTCTTTCAAGGCCTTTTCCCCTTTCTGCGCTTCATCTTTGACATACGTCGAGAAACTTATATCCTTTACCTGCAAACCGTTCTCCCTGTACCCGGCCGGGTTCGCCTCGTACTTTGTCAAATCGAAACGTTCCGTTATGCTTTTTAGCTGCTCGTCAGACAGAGGTTGTTCGAACGCTTTCAAGAGCCTGTGTTCAACCTGGAACACTTCACCCTCCCGTGAAAAGGAATGCACCCCCTTCCTTACCTGGTGCGTGTAACCTTGTTCCCTCATGGCTGCGACGATCTGGTTTGCCGCCGTAAACTGCTCGTCCTGCAATATCCTTTTAAGCTCCGGGTTCGTAATCTTCCCGATCTCGGCCGATACCTGCGGACGTACATAAGTTTCCCCCTCTTTGGCCTGGTAATCGAATTTCCGGTTAAAACATTCCTGTACCCTGACTTTCCAGCCCTCATGTGAAAAACCCCGTTTCACCGTCCCCCTGCCCTCCAGTTCCCAGGTGTTCCCGGCCGATTTAGCCCCCGGAGAGAGTTTCACTTTCCCGTCCAGGCTCTTTCGTGAAACGATTACGTGAACGTGCAAGTTCAAACCGGGTTTAGGCTCTCCGATCCTGGCTATCCCCTGTTTCACCTCTTCATCTTCCGGATGATAGGATCGTTCCGTTTCCACACGTGCGTAATACATGAGATCCTGGCCTCCCCTAATATTGTCCCGTCCGAAGTTCAAGGCGTATTCATCCATAGCCGAACGGGTGAACGCCTCCAGCTTTTGGAAAACCTCTTTTTTCTCCTGTGGTGTAAGTTCCTTAAAATCGTCCACTTTCCGGCCGATAAGGTGCATTTGTTCCGACTGCGACGGATTGAGCGAAAGCATGAAGAATTTAGCGTCGTTAGCCCCTAACGCCTTTTTGTTCCCGTCTATATCCATAATTACCCGTTCGGGTGAAATATCCTGCTCCGTATGGGAGAAAAAACGCTGTCCCTCCCCCGTTTCCTTTTCCAGATAACGCACCAGGTCGTGACAGCTTCCCGTATTTCCGCTTTTCACGTCCTCGGCCGGGTGTACTTTGGCAAACATAGGCTTATCTCTTTAGTTCGTCCTTTAACCTTTTCACCCACATATCCAGCGTATTACGGTCTATCTCATAAACCGTATCGTTGAATGTCGGTATCTTCTTCACCTCGTCGATACGCTCCACGATCTCCAGGATCTTGTGCGTATTGCATCCGACGGCCGGAGTTCCTTTCTCCTGCCGGGCTATTTCGAGATCCGTTTGCAGTTTCCCGGCCTTCTCCCGGTTTTCCCTGGCTTCCTGTTCCAGTTGCTTGGAACGCTCCAAAAGTTCCTGTACCTGTGAGATGTGCATATATTCGTCCGGATTGTCCCCCGGCGTTTTCACTTCCCCGACAAGCGACAAAAGGAGTTGTTCGATGTTTTTCAGCCTTACGTTAGTGGATTTCTCAATGCCCCGGACAACTTCGATCACCCGGCTTGCCTGCTCTTTGGCCGCAATGTTCGGCGGCATTACATTCGACTGCGGGGTGATCCCCGTTGTTTCAAAATAGAGTAACATTTCGGCCACGAACGCATCGTGCGATTTGTTTCCTTTCAGCATATCAAGCCTAAACCTTGTACTCTCCTTTATACGGATAGACGTATCTTTACTTGTTGTTGCCATAATTTCACGTATAGGGGTTTGCATACATAAATATCGGCTACAATATACTATAATTCAATGAATTATCAAAATAATGTATGCAATATGTATGCAATTCGCATACATATAAACAAGTAAACAGTTATATATCAGTGATTTAGAAAATCAGCATTGGACTAAGTCCAATGACTGCTTGCTCACTTTGGTAAACCGTCGTTCTCTCTCTCCTTGCTTCGCTCGTCGCTCCTGGAACGCTCCGCACGGCTTCGCTCCAATACATCAGACACCCAGCCCCCAAAATGCACATTACAAATGTACACCGCCCCCCAAAAAAGTGTACATTTGTAAAACGGCGGCAATCGTTCCGATCACCTTATATTTTACAACACAAAAACAAAATTTTACACATTTTAACGCGCGGAAAAATCGCACTAAAGAAACGCTTCGCTCATTTTTTCTCCGTTTCTCATTTTCCGTTTTCAAAATGCACATTTTCCAGCCGTTTTTGAAGCCTGTGATTCCCTAAGATTTTCCTTCTTTGTGAGAATAGTCTTTGTAGAGGTTCTTTGTAAGAAAGCGTTTTTTCATTTATAATTAACTGAAATACAAATCGTTATAAGTGAAAAGACACAACCTAAAATACTCATTTTACTAAAATCCGAAGGGGGAAAATACTTATTTTACTAAAATTACCCCCTTCAATAAATACCCATTTTACTAAAGGTTACAATAAAAAGTACTTGGTATTTTTTGGCGGTATCTTTTATTTCTTTAACTTTGTCCCGAACTCAAAAAAAAAGCCTATGGCGACCAACGACATCACCCTCTATATTCCTCCTACGGAGGAAGAAGTAATGTTAATCCAGCCGAATAACGTAACATTCGGCCAGTACTCTGTGACCGAGTGGCAAGAAAACCTCCTGACGCTCATAAGCGACCAGATCCAGCAACACATGACCAGGGAAAAACAACTGCCTAAAGACCTCTTTAACCAGCCTGTCGTCGAGATCAAATGCGACGAAGCCGGGGGGAAGAACAACAAGAGCAAAGTTCTGAAAGAGGCTATCGCCATGATGCGGAAAAACTTTTCCTTTCGCTGGGTGCATCCCAATATCCACCAGACGGTGGAAACGTTCGGGGTGGTGATAACGACGGTACACAACATCAAAGGCACAAACCGGGTAGCCCTGACGCTCAACCCCTGGGCGATCCCTTTCCTGCTCTACTACGGTACGGGTGTCGGCGGTACAAGGTACGGGAAGAACATCGCCTTAACCCTCCGGGGCAATTACACCAAGCGGCTCTACAAGATCATTTGCAGCCAACGGGACAGACGGGAGTATTATTACTCGATCGAGCAATTCTGCAAAGACCTGGAGATCCCGGCCTCCTACTCGAACGCACAGATCGACCAAAAGGTTTTAAGGCCTGCACAGACACGAATCAAGGAAAGCGAGGCCGATGTATGGTTCGATTACAAATTCATCTGCAAAACGCCTAAAAAGGGGCAAAAACCGAAAGCCGACACGATTATCCTGTTCATCCATGCGAGAAATCCCCAAGAACTGCGAGGCGACCAGCAACAACAATACTCGTTCGTTTACCGTTGGGTTTACGGTGCTTTAAGCTATCCGAGCGACAACACCCCGGTAAGGGCACTCGACAAGATCCTGGAAAGCGGACGGCTGAAAGACGTGTACGACCGTTGTGCATATTACGACGATAAGGTTTGCAGCGGTGAAATGAGTACAGCCCACGCACAAAATTCACTGGCAAAGATGCTGCGTGAGGATTTCGGTATCAAGGCCAGGGGGAAAAAGAAAGATCCCGACCTGTTTGGTTAAATCCGGAAGATTTTCTATATTTGTGTGCGGCCGGGGTGGTTCCCGTCCGTCTGGGGGCTGACGGCTATTGCACGTCAAGCCTTAAAAGTGGGGCGAATTGACGTATTACGACATCCCCACTTTTTCATATACCCCTATATTGTAATGCACATTACAATAATACTAAAATACTAAGATTAGTATAGACTTATCTTAGTATTTTAGTAAAACGAGTATGCTTGAAATCTGCCTCCGGCGGGGTTTTTACTGGGGGCTTCTGACCTTTGCACTGTTTCCTATTGTTCCGTAAAATCAGTGTCGCACAGTCCGCACCTTAACACCAGCCCGGATTTTCCCCACACGTTACAGCCGCACCCACAGGTGTATTTCTTCCGCTTTCCGCTTTTGCTCTCCCCCTCGTCCGGATCTTCCGGTTCTTCCGTTTCGTCCCCGTCGCTTCCGGCGATGCGGATCGGCCGGGTAGGTACGGCCGCCAAAGTCGGCTTGTACCTAAGCCGCAAGTTTTGCAGATCCTCCCGGCTTAGCGTATTGAAAACCTGCTCGAACTTCCCTCCCGGAATGATATAATGCGTAATGCTCTGGCCTGTCCTTTTGCCTCCGGCCTCCCCGGTGTCGGACGGCATCAGTCCGACCTGGATCATCTTGTCAGCCCATTGCGAATTATGATACCCTCCCCGGCTCGGCCTGCCGAAATCCTCCTGCCACAAATGGCACATTTCATGTACCAGGGTAGAATGCCAGTCCCGATCTTCCCGGTTCATGAAATCGGGGTTGATGCTGATCTCGTGAACGACCTTTTTTTCCTGGCCGTCCCCTCTCCAACGGTTGGCGGCGAAAAAGCCGAACGCCCCACCGTGACGGGACATATTCACGATACATTCCGAAAGCTCACCGTTAAAAATTGCGTCGTTGTAAAACTGATACAAGTCGTCCAACGTCTTAAACTGGATCGTCGTTATCATAAGCCTTTTGTTTTTCAATCTGAATGCAAAGATACGGATATTTTTGTAATGTACATTACAAAAATACTAAAATACTAATATTAGTACGACCGGATATAAAAGATACCCATTTTACTAAAATACTTGAATAAGTACACGTTACGTTTACAAAATACACTACTGTAATGCGCATTACAAAAATACTATTTTTAGTATTTACTAAAAAAAGCGCATCTATCCCAAAGATTATTCGAGAGATTTTTTTATCTTTCGGCCGAAGAATCCCGGAACGGAAATATTAAAAATATCCACGTTCCCAATAAACCATATACGCCCATGTTTCCAAATTACAAAGACTTTCAGATAGCTGTTTACTACACGCTGGGAAAAGCACTTCCCAAGCATATAGAGGAAGTGCAGACGGAGATCATCGAGAATTTCGATATAAAATACAATTCCCCCATGCTCGCACACCCGTTACTGCGTACCCCCATTTACGAGAAAATCATCCTCCGTATATTAGATACAATGGAAGATTTAAAAGAGATCCGCTTTTCCGACGACCGTACCCATGTCGTCCTTACCGGAAGGGGTAAACATCTCCTGGACGAGTACGAGAATGAAATGAATCAGAGGTTGCCTTTCATCATAAGCCGTAAAAAGTTCAAACGTCACACCCAAGAAGAGTTAGCTAAGGCATACCGGGAACTCAATGAATATCCCGATTAGTTTTTCTCCCAGGATTGAGCGTACGAACTAAAATACTAAAAGTAGTATCTACTATTTTTAGTAGATGTAGTATCAAACGAAACGTTTCTTTAAGGCGATGATCGGGTTTATCATCGTCTTGTACATTTCCAGGGGTTCACCCATAAGCTCGCACCGGATTAGGTGTATCAGCCTCTCGTCTTTCGGATCTGTCGGCTGCGGCTGGCAGTCCTTTCCCGTCCTGGTCTGATCCTCCAGTTCGGCCACTAAAATATACTGGAGCGTAAAGATGTCGGCCACGGTTTCCACCTCTCCGGCCACCTGTCGGTATAACTTCCGGTACTCCGGCCAACGTTCGGTATCATAGATATTCGCCTCGATATAGGCGTTTATCTGCGGAGTGGTGGCCGTCTGCTCGATTTCCACACCGGAAAGCCTGCGGATCACCTCTATTTTAAGTTTTTTCCCGGTAAACTTCTGTTTCGGCCTTAACCCGTATTGCGGCATTTCCCCCAGGGAGATAAACGGCTCTTTATCCCCCTTTCTCCGGTAAATGAAATATTCCGCTATCATCGTTCGGGGATATTCAAAACGTGATCCACTAACAGGGCTTTGTCCTCCGGATTTGCCTTTATCCAGAACAGCGACCAATTCAAGGCGTTTCCATACTCGTTAATACCGTTTTCCCGGACGGTCTGCCCGGCTGTCGGGGAAATCCCTTTCAGGCATGAAAGCGCATTATTATTGCCAAACATGGCATATCTGTTAAAGGCTTCCAACTCGAAAGGATAAATATCAAACCTTTTCTTTCCCTGGACGACCTGCGCAACAATCCGGCTATCATAGTCCGGATATTTGTCGGGTTCGACCTTAATCCCCAGGTTCTCCAGCAAAGCCCGGTTTATCCGATCGTCCGTCCCCAAATAAAACTGAAAGAAATCCCCGTCATACCCCCTGTATTTGCCTAAAAGATGCGCATACAGTTCCGCATCCACTTTTCCGTAAATACAACTCTTTATAAAATCCTCGTCGATACGGTTTCCTGCTATCGCATTGGAAACAACATCAATAATCTGTATAATCTTCGGTTTGTTCATATTACATTATTTTATCTACAAATATATATCTATCCAATCAAAAAACGCATTATCAGAGCTATGAAAGCGAAACGGAGTGTAGCGGCAAAGCGTTTTTTGGTTCTTTTTGGGGCGAGTGCCAAAAAGAACTCCCCCCGAAAGGCTGTCCCCCTTTCGGGGGATCTTCCTTGTATCATGCCACCTGTTCCGCTTCATCTGCTGCCGTTTCCTCGCTTTCTACGGAGATATTCAGTTTCCCGGCTATCATCTTGACAATTTTCATAGCGTCGGCCAGTACGTTTAAAATGAACTTGGGTTCTTCCCGGATCGCCTTTATCCAGCTTTTCAGATAAGCTGCGTTTTCAGTGCGTATATGTTCGGCTATCCCGAAAAACATTCCTGCCAGGGCTGCGGCGAACTCGGCCGTTAATTCCTCCTTGCCGTATTCCTCTGATCCGAACGGGTGCGCAAGATCCCGGTTCAATCGGGTGGGGTGTCCCGTGGAATGTCCCATTTCATGCAGAAGCGTTTCGTAAAAGCTCTGCATATCGACGAACTGCGAGCGAAGCGGCACTACGATATAATCGGCTAAAGGAGAATAGAAAGCCCTGTCGCCTTGCTGCTCCCGTATCGGGCAAAACCAGCTTTTCGCCTCCAGCATGGCGTCTATTTCGGGGTGCGCCTCTCCGGTTGTCCCTGTCTGTCTTGTCCGCCGGAACAAACGGAGCCGGGTTTACATAGCGGCTAAGAGTGGTATCCTTTACCTCAAGATCAAACTCAGCCCATCTGTGATCATCCTCGACAACAAATGTTGTCATCCTGCGCCTCTCAGTCTCTATTCTTTCTACATCAAACTCGCTGTATATAGTCTCATTTGTAAAGCGCTTTGACTCGGCAAGCACATTTCCGTTTTCACAGATGAGATTGTGTCCTGAGTAGACCACATCCTGTGTGGACTCACCGTCTCCGGCTGACGCATAAATATATCCACAGATTAATCTGGCAGACTGTCCGCTCACAAGCTCTCTCCTGTATATTGCCTTGCCTGTAACCTCATCTGATGCAGACAGATTTACAATCACAGTGGCACCCGACATCGCGTGTCTGATGCTCGGCGGGTTCGGAGTCCAGAGATCCTCACAAAGCTCCACCGCTATCTTAAGCTTTGGCATCTGCCTGCAGCTAAAAATAAAATCAGTATCTACAGACACCTGCTGTCCATTTTTCAGTGTGACATATGTGCTAAGGTTTTCTCCCGATGCAAAATGCCTTGCCTCATAAAACTCATTGTAATTTGGCAGAAATGTCTTTGGCACCATGGCAAGCACCTCTCCGCGCGATACAACTGCCGCCACATTGTAGAGCATGCCGTTTATCTCATATGGAAGCCCTATGAAAAATATGCCGTCAAGGCTCCTGCTGTAATCAGCTATCCCTATAAGCTCATCCTCTGCTGCAGCAATGAGCTTATCCTGCCAGAAAAGATCCTGACAGGTGTATCCGGTAATGCAAAGCTCCGGGAAAACAACCACCTTTGCCCCGTTGTCAGTGCACTCCTTCATAAGAGCTTTAATAAGCTGTCCGTTGTATACAGTATCAGCTACCTTTACCTTTGGTGTCGCTGCAGCGACCTTTATATATCCGTCCTTCAATTAGCGCATCTCCTTCAATTCATCCACCGTAAACTCATATGCCTTATTACAGAACTGGCACTTTACCTCAATGCTCTCGCCATCTGCGATAATGGAATCAAGATCCTTTTTGCTAAGTGTGGAAAGTGCTCTGCTCACACGCTCCTTTGAACAGTCCTATTCTCTGCAGTTGACAGTGACCGACAAGCATCTGTGTCACCGAATCAATCTCTGTGATTTTCTTTTCAAGCCTGTCCACAACCTCATCCGGTGTAAACGGCATAAGCTGGATGATAAATCCGCCTGCCTGCTTTACGCTCTGGTCCTTATCCACCAGCACGCCAAGACCAACCGCCGACGGAATCTGCTCAGATGTGGCAAAATAATAGGTCAGATCCTCAGCTATCTCACCTGTTTTAAGCTCACACTGACCTGAATACGGCTCCTTTAGGCCCATATCCTTTATGACTGTGAGTATACCAAGATCAAGCGCTCCACCCACATCGAGCTTGCCTGCCGCATTGAGTGGCAGCTCAACCTGTGGATTCATGGCAAAGCCCTTTACATTGCCGTGCGAATCCGCTGTGACGGTAAGCCCCCTTGCAGGTCCGCTGCACTGTATCTGAAGAGTTATGATATCCTTATCGCCCTTCATCATAGCTCCCATCATGGCTCCCGCAGAAAGAAGTCTGCCAAGTGCCGCCGCCTA
>ENA-UEQL01001119-UEQL01001119.1-human-gut-metagenome-genome-assembly--contig:-NODE-1119-length-19127-cov-5.719633_pt1 | contig 19127 bp, 13 predicted proteins | sample MGYA00242905_ERZ507926 | MGnify/ENA primary metagenome ERZ507926 (study PRJEB26167, sample SAMN06115531) | human gut metagenome | host: Homo sapiens | place: China:Henan | collected 2015-09-09...
ATGGCCACATTTACAATATTTACCAGATGAAATAAAAGATGAACTATTCTTTATTCCTGACAAACAAGGAAAATATGAAATAGCGTTATCAGAAAACTATAAAAAACTACTAAAACAAGGACGTAGTTCAGATATGCGTTCTTTAAAAAAGAAAAGATGGGATATTTAAGGAGAACTAAATGAAAGCAAAGAAAAAAAACGGAATTAAATGGACAAACTTTATTGGACTTTTTTTTGCGGGTATAATTAACGCCTGTGGAGTAGGACTTTTCCTAGTACCATTTGGAATCGTCGATGGTGGTTTATCTGGTACTTCATTTATTTTAGGCAAACTAACTGGGTTGCCAATTTCCCTTTGGTTAGTAATATTGAACTTTCCATTCTTTATTTTAGCCTTTAAGAAAATGGGCTGGCAAACTATTATTTATTCATTATTTGCTATCTCTATTTATTCTATATTTTTGTATGTATTACAAAGATTTTTTATTCCAGCCGATATAGATCCAACAGTTAAAGGAGAATATTTTATTTCTTCATTACTTTTAGGAGCTGTTTTTGGGGGCTTAATCTCAGGTATTGGTTCAGGATTAACTATTAGATTTGGTGGCGCGCTAGATGGAATCGAAGTATCAGCCATCGTATTTCATAAAAAGCTAGCTGTAACCGTTGGACAGATTGGGATCCTGTTGTTGCAGAGAAAGTTCCTCCGCGCGTTTTTCAAGTGCCGGAACGTCGAACGCGGTGCAAACGCCGTCGAACTTCTGCACGAGATTTTTTAGTTTGAATTTTAAGTCGTCTAATATTAACATATTTCCTCTTTAAGGGGTTTTTTGCAAGTTTTATTATAATTTCGGTGCTAATCGCACGCCTTTTATTTATCGAAATCAGCCGAGAGAATTTACTCTCCCGGCTTTAATCGGTTTTTATCAGCTGTTTTTGCCGCAGCAGTTTTTATATTTTTTACCGCTTCCGCAGGGGCAGGGGTCGTTTCTTCCCACTTTGTTGGAAACGGCTTGAGTAGCTTTGGGAGCTTTTGCGTTTTCGCTTCCGCCGGACATAACCAACTCTATTTTCCGCTCTTCGCGTTCGGGTGCCTTTTCTATGTTGACGTGCATCAGCATGGAAACGGTGTCGCTCTGAATGTTTGCGTTCATATGCTCGAACATTTCGAAACCGTCTTTTTTGTAGGCGATGACGGGGTCCTGATTTCCGTATGCTTTAAGTCCTATTTCCTTGCGCAGGATATCCATCTGATCGATGTGATCCATCCAGCGAAAATCGACTGCTCGCAGCAAAAGCACGCGTTCGACTTCGGAGAAGTCCAGCCCGATTTCCTTTGCGGCGGCGATTTTTTCGTCATAATATGCCATCATGGCGGTGAAAATCTGTTCTTTAATTTCGTCCAGCGTCCACTTGTTCAGGCGGTCTTCCGACAAAAATTCGGGGTCGCCGGGCAAAAGCTTGCGCTCGATTTCCTTGTTGAGGTTTTCGTAGTCCCATTCCTGCCAATCCTTTTTGGGATCGGTGTAATCGGCAACTATAACGTCCACTTCGTCGCGCATCATCTTGAGAATTTCGTCGTGAATGTTCTCTCCCATCAGCACGCGGTTGCGTTCGTTGTAGATAATGGTACGCTGCTGGTTCATTACGTTGTCGTATTCCAGCACCTGTTTACGAATATCGTAGTTTCTGCCTTCGATGTTGCGCTGAGCGTTTTCGATGGAACGGCTGAGCAGTCCCATGGAGAATGGGGTGTCGTCATCCGCTCCGAGCGAATTGGCGATTGCCATCATTCTCTCTCCGCCGAACAAACGCAGAACGTCGTCTTCCATGCTGAGATAGAAGATTGTGCGTCCGGGGTCGCCCTGACGTCCGGCACGACCTCTGAGCTGGTTGTCGATACGGCGCGACTCGTGTCTTTCGGTGCCGATGATGCGCAAACCGCCGAGAGAAATAACTTCTTTTTTGTCTTCGTCTGTTTTTATTTTGAATTCGTCGTAATATTTTCTGTAAATTTCGCGTGCTTTGAGTACGTTTTCATCGTCGGTGTTGTAATACGATACGGCAGCCGAAACGTCCTCCTCGCTCATGCCGTCCTTACGCATACGTTCCAGCGCGAGATATTCGGGGTTACCGCCCAGAAGAATATCGGTTCCGCGGCCCGCCATGTTGGTTGCGATGGTAACAGCGCATTTTTTACCCGCCTGAGCTATTATTTCGGCTTCGCGTTCATGATTTTTGGCGTTTAATACGTTGTGCGGAATTTTAGCCTTGCGGAGAAGATGCGAAACCTCTTCGCTCTTTTCTACCGTAGTAGTTCCTACCAGCACCGGTTGTCCTTTCTGATAACATGAGGTAATGTCGTCCACGACGGCGTTGAGTTTTGCCGCAACAGTTTTATAAACCACGTCGTTTTCGTCGATACGCGCATTGGGCTTGTTGGTGGGAATGGTTACGACGTCGAGATTATAAATTCCCTTGAATTCGGTTTCTTCTGTCTTTGCCGTACCGGTCATACCGGAAAGTTTGGAATAAAGACGGAAATAATTCTGGAAAGTAATGGTTGCCATGGTCTTGTTTTCGGAGCGGACATTTACGTGTTCCTTTGCTTCGATTGCCTGATGCAGTCCGTCGCTGTAACGTCTGCCCACCATGACGCGGCCGGTAAATTCGTCGACGATAAGCACTTCGCCTTTGTCTACAATGTAGTCCTGATCGCGCTTCATAATGTAGTTGGCGCGAAGGGCGTTGTTGATGTAGTGGTTGAGTTCGGTGTTATCGACGTCGGCGAGATTTTCCACTCCGAAGAAACGTTCGGCTTTGGTAACGCCGGTTTCGGAAAGGTTTATCGCTTTTTTCTTTTCCTCGATTTCGTAATCGTCCTCTTTGAGCGAACGGGCAAACTGCTGTGCCTGAATGTACATTTCGCTGGACTTGCCGCCTCTGCCGGAAATAATAAGCGGAGTACGCGCTTCGTCTATGAGAATACTGTCCACTTCGTCGACAATGGCGAAGTTAAGCGGACGTTGAACTTTGTCCTCGGCACGCGTTACCATGTTGTCTCGCAGGTAGTCGAATCCGAGCTCGTTGTTTGTTCCGTACGTAATGTCGCAGTTGTATGCCTCGCGCTTTGCCTTATTTTCCATTCCGGAAATGGCAACGCCTACGGTAAGGCCCAGAAATCTGTGAATTTTACCCATCCATTCGGCGTCACGCTTGGCAAGATAGTCGTTGACGGTGACGACGTGAACGCCCTTTCCTTCGAGCGCGTTGAGATACGCGGGGAGAGTAGCCACCAGCGTTTTTCCTTCGCCGGTACGCATCTCGGCAATACGTCCCTGATGCAGGCACGCTCCGCCCATTATCTGAACGTCGAAGTGACGCATTCCCAGCACGCGTTTGCCCGCTTCTCTTACCACGGCAAACGCTTCGGGCAGAATGTCGTCAAGCGTTTCGTAATTGTTTTTTATTCTGTCGCGGAACACGTCGGTCATGCCGCGCAGTTCGTCGTCGGACATATTGATGAATTTTTGCTCGTTTGCGTTAACCTTTTCGACAATGGCTTGCAGACGCTTTATGCTTTTGCGGTTGTCCGCTTCGGCAAAAAAAGAAAATAAACCCATTTTTATACCTCTTTTACTCTTCCTTGAAAAGACGGAAGATGATTAGTTTTGTTTTTTACGGTTGCGCAATTTTCGAAAAAACGACGCACGCTTGAATTATTATAACAAATTGTGCGGCAAAAAGCAATATCTTTCGCAAAAAAATCATTCTTTTTCGCGAATTATGCCTTAATTACGCAAATATTTTTTTATTTTTCGACAAATCTTTCGTTTCTCGGCAGAAAAACGCCGCCTTTCATCCCGGAAACCGACTTGTCCGAGTCGGCTTTTTCCAGACGATACGCAGCCATAGCGCAATATTTCTCGTCCTTTTCTATCGTAAGGTATCTTCTCCCCAGCTTTTTTGCCGTTACCGCCGTCGAGCCGCTGCCCCCGAACGGGTCGAACACGAGATCGCCGGGACGGGAGGAGGCGAGAATGATTTTTGCCAGCAGTTTTTCGGGCTTTTGCGTGGGGTGCGGAGTGTTCTCGGGCATGGACCAGTATGGAACGGTTACGTCGTCCCAGAAGTTGGACGGGAAGGTGTAGCGAAACTTTTCGCCGTTTTCCTCCTGCCAGTCCTTTGGCACGCCGTCCTTACGGTACGGAGCTATAACTTTTTTGCGCTGTTTTACGGCGTTAACGTCGAAATAATAGTCGTCGCCGACAGACGCGAACCACACGTCTTCCATGCCGTTTTTCCAGTTTTTAAGCGCGCCTCTGCCCTTTTCGCGCTGCCAGGTAATGCGATTGCGAAGAACAAAATAGTCGGCAAGCGCGGCGCCTATCGTAATTCCGGAAAACCAGTCGCAGCATACGTAAACCGAAGCGGTTTTTTTGAGAAGCGGCAACGCTCTTTCAATCCAGGAGCGCGTATACTTTTCGTACTCCGCCATCGATTGTCGCGAAAATTCTTCACTGCCGAACTTTTTGTACATATTATACGGCGGATCGACTATCATCAGGTCTACGGAAGAATGCGGAATATCCCACATAATCTCCATGCAGTCGCCCTTTATCACGCAGTCGTCCGACACGTACTTTTTGGGGCAAAGAGCAAGATACTTTCGTTCCTGCTCTTCGCTCAAATTCAACGTTTTGTTTTTTGCGGACCTCATTTACTGCTCGTCTTCCTCGCTTTCGGAATGCACGGCAGCGTTTTCTTCGTCCGTTTCGTTTTGTTCGGCTGCTATCTCGGGAGCGACGCTTTCGACGCTTTCCGCGACGTCCGGAGTTTGTCCGGCTTGGTCTTCCACTTCTTCTTCGTGAGCGGCAACGGCAACGCAAACCACTTTTCCGTCGTCTTTAAGGCGCATTATGCGCACGCCCTTGGTGGAGCGCGATATGCGCGAAATTTCGTCTACCGGCATACGTATTATGATGCCCGTGTTTGCAATAAGCATTACGTCGTCGGTGGGATCGACCAGTTTGAGATTGACGATAGAGCCGGTTTCGTCGGTGAACTTGCCCGCCTTGCTACCTTTGCCGGCGCGGGACTGCACGCGGTATTCGTCGAGGGCACAGCGTTTGCCGTAGCCCAGTTCGGTAACTGTCAGCACGTCCTTGGTGCTGCCCTTTTCGATTACCGCCATATCCACGACGTAATCGCCTTCTTTATCCATTTTGATAGAGCGCACGCCGGAAGAGGTTCTTCCCATGCTGCGCACGTCGCTTTCGGCGAAACGAATGCATTTTCCGAACGTGGAAGCAAGCATAACGTCGTCGCCTTCGGACACTCTGCTTACTGCGATAAGCTCGTCGCCTTCGTGCAACACTATTGCAATCTTGCCCACTTTTCTTATAGACTCGAACTCGGACAGCGGCGTTTTCTTGATAAGACCCTGACGGGTAGCCATTATAAGGCAGCCCTCCATGTCCGCTCCCTCTTTTATGGGAATGACGGCGGTAACTCTCTCATCGGGCAGAAGCTGCAACAGATTGACTATAGCTCTGCCTCTCGCCGTTCTCTCGGCTTCGGGTATGAAATACGCCTTTATGCGATAGACCTTGCCCTTATTGGTAAAGAACATAAGGTCGTCGTGCGTGCATGTGATAAACATGTTTTCCACAAAGTCCTCTTCCTTGGGCTTGTGGGCGGTTATACCCGCTCCGCCGCGGTGCTGAGCCTTATACTCGGATACGGGCAGGCGTTTAATATACCCGAAGTGAGTCATGGAGATTACTACGTTTTCGCGTTCGATAAGATCGGCTGCGTCTATTTCGTCGAAATTCACGCATATTTCCGTTCTTCTCTTGTCGGCGTACTTATCGCGGATCTGAATAAGTTCGTCTTTAAGCACCTGACGAAGCATATCCTCGCTTGCAAGCAGTTTTTCGTAGTAAGCGATTTTTTCCTGCAATTCCTTGTATTCGCCTTCCAGCTTTTCGCGGTCCAGTCCCTGAAGCGCTTTAAGACGCATGTCGAGAATTGCCTGCGTTTGTACTTCGTCCAGCCCGAAACGCTGCATAAGTCGTTCTTTCGCGTCGTCGTAGGAAGTGCGGATTATGTGGATTACCTCGTCGATGTTGTCCTGAGCGATGATAAGCCCTTCGAGAAGATGAGCGCGCTCTTTGGCTTTGCCGAGGTCGTACTTTGTTCTTCTGATAATAAGATCTTCCTGGAACCGTATATACTCGTCCAGAATGTGGCGCAGCGACAGTATTTTGGGCTGACGCTGATTGTCCACGAGCGCCAGCATGATTATGGAAAAGCTGGACTGAAGCGCTGTTTGCGCAAACAGGTGATTGAGCACCACCTGCGGGTTTGCGTCGCGTTTAAGTTCGATAACCACACGCATACCGTTACGGTCGCTTTCCTCGCGCAAATCGGAAATTCCTTCGAGACGTTTTTCCTTAACCTGATCGGCAATGTTTTTGACCAGCTGACGTTTGTTTACCTGGTAGGGAAGTTCGGTTACTATAATTCTCGTGCGGTGGTCCTTGCCGTACTCTTCGAACTCGGTGCGGGCGCGGACTATTATCTTTCCTCTGCCGGTTGCGTACGCCTGACGGATACCCGCTCTGCCCATAATAATTCCTTTTGTCGGGAAATCCGGACCTTTGATGTGCTGCATAAGGTCCTCGAGGGTGGCTTCGGGGTTGTCGAGAATACACACGCATGCGTCGATTACTTCGCCGAGATTGTGCGGCGGAATATTGGTTGCCATACCGACGGCTATACCCGACGATCCGTTTACCAGAAGGTTAGGGAATCTCGACGGAAGCACGAGCGGCTCCTTTCTCGATTCGTCGAAGTTGGGAATCCAATCAACCGTGTTTTTCTCTATATCGCGCAACATTTCGTTGCATATTTTGCTCATACGCGCTTCGGTGTAACGATAAGCGGCAGGCGGGTCGCCGTCCACCGAACCGAAGTTTCCGTGACCTTCAACCAGCATATATCGCATGGAGAAGTCCTGAGCCAGTCGCACCATCGCGTCGTAAACCGAGGCGTCGCCGTGCGGATGATATCTGCCCAGCACGTCGCCGACGCATGTAGCCGACTTTTTGAACGGTTTGTCGCTGGTGAGACCGTCTTCGTACATAGCGTACAGAATTCTTCTGTGAACAGGTTTCAATCCGTCGCGCACGTCGGGGAGCGCTCTTCCGACGATAACCGACATTGCATACTCTATATAGCTTTTTTCCATTTCCCCGACCAATTCGCTTTCCGTAATCGCCTGATTGGGAAATGCGATGTCTTCGGGCTTATAATCTCTGTTATGTGCCATATTTTTCTCCGTTAAATGTCGATATTGATTGCGTACTGAGCGTTTCTTTCTATCCACTCTTTACGCGGTTCCACTTCTTCGCCCATAAGCACCGAGAATATGTGATCGGCTTTCTCGGCGTCTTCGAGCGTAATTCTTCTGAGCGTTCTTTTTTCGGGGTCCATGGTGGTTTCCCACAATTCGTGCGGATCCATTTCACCAAGACCTTTGAAGCGCGAAATGTCTATTTTTACGCTCGGATTGCCGTCGCGAAGTTCGGCGGAAACCTTATCGCGTTCCTCGTCGCTGTATGCCACTCTCGTGGTTTTGCCCCTCGACAGCTTGTAAAGCGGCGGGACTGCCGAATACACATAGCCGTTTTCGATGAGCGGCTTCATATAGCGGAAGAAGAAGGTGAGCAGCAGCGTTCTTATATGCGCGCCGTCCACATCGGCATCCGCCATTATTATTATCTTGTGATAGCGCAGTTTTTCGATGTTGAATTCGGCTCCTATTCCGGTACCGAGCGCAACTATCATGGGATAGAGCTTGTCGTTGCCGTAAATCTTGTCGGCACGAGCCTTTTCGACGTTGAGCATTTTGCCCCACATGGACAAAATAGCCTGAAAACGCGAATCTCTTCCCTGTATTGCCGAGCCGCCTGCCGAGTCACCCTCTACGACGTACAGTTCGCACAGCGACGCGTCGCGTTCGTTGCAGTCCTGAAGTTTTTCGGGCATTTGTCCGGATTCCAGTCCGGTTTTGCGGCGTACCGATTCGCGCGCCTTTCTTGCCGCCTCTCTTGCGCGGGAAGCGGAAACGGCTTTCTCTATTACCGACTTTGCCGTCGCAGGGTTTTCCTCGAAATACGTTCCCAGCCCGTCAACCAGTGCTTTTGATACGAGTCCGCGCATTTCGGAATTGCCCAGTTTGGTTTTGGTCTGTCCTTCAAACTGAGGATCGACAAGCTTGACCGATATTATCGCAACCAAGCCTTCGCGGACGTCGTCGCCGCTGACGCGTTCCTCTTCTTTGAGAATTTTATGCTCTTTTGCGTAATCGTTAATAACTTTTGTAAGCGTGTTTTTAAATCCGTCGAGATGAGTGCCTCCCTCTTCGGTGTTTATATTATTAGCATACGAATACACCGTTTCGTTGTATCCGTCGTTGTATTGCATCGCTATCTCTATCGTGCTGTCTCCATACTGCTTTTCTATATATAGAGCTTGCGGAAAAAGCACGTTCTTGTCGCGGTTGAGATAGTCCACATAGTCGAGAATTCCGCCCTCATAGCAGAAGGTATCCTCTCTTTCGCGTTCGGGACGATTGTCTTTAAGGTGAATTTTAATTCCCTTATTGAGATATGCCACCTCGCGCAGTCTGCTTCTTACCGTTTCGTACGAAAAATCGAGCGTTTCGAAAATCTGGCTGTCGGGATAGAACGTGACTTTGGTTCCCTGCTTATCGGTGTCGCCCACCTCTTTCAACGGATACTGCGGAACGCCGCGCTTGTAGAGCTGGCGGTACATTTTGCCGTTTTTGCAAACTTCCACTTCCAACCATTCGGAAAGCGCGTTTACGCAGGACAAACCCACTCCGTGCAGTCCGCCCGAAACCTTATATCCTCCGCCGCCGAATTTTCCTCCGGCGTGTAATTTCGTAAGAACGACTTCAACCGCCGAAACTCCTTCTTTCGGGTGAATGTCGATGGGTATTCCTCGTCCGTTATCGGTAACGGAAACCGCCCCTTCGCGCGTTATCTCGACGTTGATAGTGTCACAGTACCCTGCAAGCGCCTCGTCCACGCTGTTGTCGACTATTTCGACGATGAGGTGATGAAGACCGCGCTCGTCGGTCGAGCCGATGTACATGCCCGGACGTTTACGAACCGGTTCCAGTCCTTCCAGCACCTGAATTTCGCTTGAATCGTACTGATTGTCTGCGGGAACGCCGGACGTAGTATTCTCTGCCATAAATGCCTCCTTGTTCGCTTGACCGTTTAATGCGCCTGAATACGCAAAAACGAATAAACTTCTCCTCAAATATTATACCATATTTTACGGTTTAAGAAAAGCGTTTTGCTTGGATTTTTAAAGTATTTTTTGTCGCAGAACAAAATTAACGCTTAAAATTCGCCCTCAGAGCGTTTTTACCCTTTCGGGGCGTTTCCCCTACGAGAAAGACATAAAACGAAAAATTTGCGTAAATTTCGTTTCGGAGCGCGCAAAACGCCGCCAAACAACTTCCGGCGACGTTTTGAAAAACGAAAAATCGATATACCGATGTTTTGCGCGTACTTTTTTCTTTTTCCGACTTGAAAAACTCCTACTACTTTTTAACCGGAAAATATGTTATACGCAGATTTGTGCAACCGTACGGTACGAGCGTTAAATCGAGTTCTTCCGAAGTAATCTGTTTTTTTCCGAACGGCTCGAATGTCCGCGCAGGGTAAGGCGCGCACAAAAACGGCGCACGGTACCCTTTAAGGCGCAACTTTATGCGCGGATTTTCCCACACGTAGCCTTCGCAGTCGCATTGTTCGACGGTTATGTCTCCCGGCGACAATTTTTCGGAAAGAGCGACGTTCCAGCACGTTTTTTCCTTTCTTCGCCCCAATCTTTCGTGATAATCCGGACAATCGGCTTCCTCGAAAATCGGCTCGACGTTAAACCAGCTCCATCCTTCCGGAAGCGGCGTGTTGGGACTTCCCTCATATGCGTTCCATCTCTCGGGTATGTGCAGCGAATAAACAAGCGCGCCTCGTCTGATTGCAAGCGGTCTTTTGCCGAAATCGTCTTTGATACGCAAAACTTCTGTTTTTGCGTTAAAAACAATGTCTATAACGTCGCCGGAATTTACTTTCCCCGCCGATACAAACCCGTCTTTATTTACCTTCTCGTCCGAAATCGCACCGTTTTTGGTAAGAGTAAAACCATCGCTCCATGCGGGAACGCGCAAAAAAAGCGTATTATTATTTGCACGCTTTACTCTGAAAGACACTTTCTCGCGGAACGGATACTCGGTTAACTCTTCTATTTCAACGTCGCCGCGATTTAATCTGCACGGACCGTATACGTTTGCGTAAACGTTGTCTTTTTTGTCGGTTAAAAACATCGACCGCACGAACAAACCGAGAAGCGCAACCGCATTCACCGGACAGCACGCCACGGGATAGCACGGAGCGTATACCTGCATGTCCCAGTATGCCGACGACGAATGCTTGGTTGCGTAAACCTGATTGGGGGCGGAAAGATAGGCAATGGCTTTTTCGTCTTTTTTTCTCGCGCCCTGAGCTCCGTTGTAAAAGGTTTCTTCCAGCCGGTCGCCGTACAATGACTTGCCCGAAATATAACTTAAGTAATAATTGGTCTGACTGAAAACCGTGTATGCGCAGTATTCGGTTTCGGCAGTGGAATAAACCGGGCCCAGGTACTCGTTTATGGACACGGGCGATCCTGTTATATGCGTAGCCTTTTTGTGTACCCGGTTAAGTATCTTTTCCGACGCGCGCAAATATTCTTTGTTTCCCGTCGCCGTGTACAGAAGCGCAGGCAGCCGCGAATGCGTACCCATTCCCGCCGTATGCTCGCTGTTAAAAATCAAACCTTCTTTTAAGAAAGATTTATATGAAACGTGAAAAATATCATGCTCACACAAAAAATCGGAATATTCTTCCGCAAATTTAATAAGCCGCTCGTCGCCCGTGTAACGATAGCAAAGCACCATCGGTTCGATTATCACCACTCCGCTGTAACTGGTCTTTTTATCTCCCGCCCAGTTGTCGCAGAACCACAGCATACAGCGGTGTACGGCGTCAAGCACGTCCTTTCTTCCGGTCGCCTCGTAAAAAAAGAGAAGTCCGCGCATGCCGCAAGCCGTACCCCAGGCGTTGTAGTCCTCGAACGGATTGTCGTTTTCCTGCGTATACGTGCCGAGATAGCCGTCCTCGCGCTGCTTTTTGATAACCGCATTCACCCAGTCGGTAACCTTTTTAATAAGTTCCTTATCGCCGAGCGAAAACGCAAGCTCGATAAGCCCGCTCCAGTAATTGCCGGAAATTTCCGCGCCCCACCCCGCCTGATCGCCGTCGCCCCAAAGCTTTACGTACTTACGATCGACAAAAGGCAACGCTATCATTTCGGGTTCAAGCTCGTCGAGATGACCTCCCATACCCTCTTTGCTGCGAAGCAGCTGCTCCCGAAGAAATCCCTGCGCCGTTATGCTTCCGAGAGGAAAAGCAAGCAGCTTCGAATAGTTTTTTATTTTCATTTTCGCGTCCCTCCGAATTTTTTGTTCAAGCATAACACGATTTTGCTTTGCGGTCAATGCAACAATGCAATATTTATGGACAATTATGAACAAAAATGATATAATGTAGCAAGAAAAGTTTTTAAGGAGCGTGTCGCAAAACTCGTGAAATATTATAAGATAACATTGAATTCGGTGCCAAAATTCTTGTTTTGCTGCGCCGTGACGGTAAATAACTACAAAAATTCGTTTCACAAAAAGCCGGATTTTCTCGAAATAGCGGTAAATCTCGAAGGCGATATGGTAATTAAAAACAAGGATTATTATCGTATAATAGAACCGCCGGCACTTGCCGTGCATACAAGTTTGTCCGACTACGATCTGTACGCATACGAAAATCAGACTCAGTCGCACATAACCGTCGGAATAGAAGCCGACTATTCGATATGCGAGGTGGACGAGCAGGCGGCAAAACTACGCTGTTCCGAAGAAGAAAACGTTGTTTTTTTGCCGGATATATTAAGCCTCGAACAGCGGGAACGAGATATCCTGGTAAGAAAAATACAAAAAATCGCATATCTTCGCAATTCGCCCTCCCCCGGCAGCAAGAAAAAAGCGATGGGCGAGTGGTTCGATTTGTGCGCGGAAATAGAAAAAATGCGCCCGCTCTCCGCGATTGACGGATTGCGTCCGTCCGCCGTACTGTACGCGGAAAAAGCATGCGACTATATAGCCTCCCATATATCGGAAAAAATCACTGTTGCGCAAATAGCGGACAAGCTGGGGGTTTCGGCGGGGTACGCTCAAAACACTTTCAAAAAAGTGACCGGCGAAAGTATTATCGAATACGTCAATCGCCGAAAAATCGAAACGGCTATCGAAATGCTGCGCTCAAATAAACTTAAACTGAAAGACGTTGCGCTCAATCTCGGCATAGACGATCCCGCCTATTTTTCACGGCTTTTCAAAAAAGTCGCCGGCGTAAGTTACGAGAAATTCAGTCGTTTTCTGCTTTTTGAAAGAAATTAAGAAAATGCTTTTTTCGGGGTGCGTTACGGATAAAGAGAAACAAATTTCCGCGAAACAAAACCAAGCCGAAATAAACGCCGACTGTCCGCCTTGTTATACTCTTTTTAACTTTCACACAAAAAAACGCTCCGATTTTTTCGGGGCGTCTTAGTCATATTTTCTTGAATTTCTACTCAATTCCGTAAATTCTCGAGGCGTTTTCGCCGGTTATGCGGACGACTTCATCGTACGGCATATCCAGAATTTCGGCTAATTTCTGCGCGACGAAGCGAACAAAAGCAGGCTTGTTTGCTTCTCCTCTGTGCGGTTCGGGAGCCATATAAGGACAATCGGTTTCGACAAGCAGGCGACTAAGGGGCAACGCGCGGATAATTTCGGGATATTTTTTGGCGTTTTTGAATGTAATTACGCCGCTGAACGAAAAATAAAAGTCGTATTTGCGGCTTAATTCCAGCGCGGTTTCCTTCGAGCCGGAATAGCAGTGCATAACTCCGCTGCGCGTTAGTTTTCCGGCGTTTTCGGCAAAAATCGCGGTCATGTCCTCGTATGCGTCGCGGATATGGAACATGGGCGGCAGTTTAAGCTCGTCGGCAAGCGCGATCTGAGCGGCAAGCCACTTTTTCTGCATTTCTCTGTCCGTATCGTCGTAATGATAATCCAAGCCTATTTCGCCTATTGCGATAACCTTGTTTTTCCTGTCGCTTGCGAGCGAGAACAGTTTTTCGCAAGGGTCGGAAGTAAGCCTCTGACTGTCGCTGGGGTGAACGCCGACGGCGCAGTACAACTTCTCGTGCTTACGGGCAAGCAAAACGCTGCGCTCGGACGAAGCAACGTCGTAACTTGCGCACACGATACGATCGGGACAGCCTTTTTCAAGGTCGGAAATTACTTCCGCCTCGTCCGTATCGCCGCCGCCTATGTGGGCGTGCGTGTCTACTAACATACTTCGGCGCCGCTTTCGATAAGTTTTTCGGGGCTGACCAGCGACAGTTTATCACCCTCGCTTGCGCACAGGATCATGCCGCAGGACTCGAATCCGCACATCATGCGCGGCTTTAAGTTGGTTACGACTACCACTTTTTTGCCCACCATTTCTTCGGGCGTGTAGAACTTGGCAATTCCGCTTAAAATGGTACGCGTTTGATCGCCTATTTTAACCGTGTTTTTAAGCAATTTGTTGCTTTTTTCCACCTTTTCGCTTGCAAGCACTTCTCCCACTTTAAGCTGAACTTTGCAGAAGTCGTCGATGGTTATATATTGATTTTCGGTGTTTTCGTTTTCCATTTTATTTTCCTCTTTTTTGTCCTGTTTTTTATCTGCGGTCTGCTTTTTTTCGGCGTTTTCCGCTTTCTTTTCGTTTTTTCCGTTCTCTTTTTCGGCTATTTCCGAAAGCGCGACAAGCTCTTTGCTCAAATCCAATCTCGGATAGAGAATGCCCACTTCGCCGGTGGAATAATTTTCTACCGCTCCCCATTTAAGGTTTTCGCCGAACAGCGAGGGAACAGGAAGATTAAGTCCTTCGATAATCTTTTTCGGCCCTACGGTAAGGAAGGGCATTAAAAGCGTTGCCGTAACTCTTATCGCCTCGGTGAGGTTGTACATTACTTCCATAAGGCGCTGCTTTTCGCCGTTTTTATCCAGCGTCCAGGGCGCGTTGACGTCGATATACTTATTTGCTTTTCCCACCACCGAGAAAATCTCTTCGAGTGCTTTTGTGACGTTCACTTCGGAAATATACTTATCCACCTTTTCGGAAAGCGCGTTTACGGATTCTATAAACTGCTCGTCTTCCGTTTTTACGGTTGCGGGCTTAGAAAGTTTGCCGCCGAAATACTTGGCGTTCATCGTAAGCGTACGCTTTGCAAGGTTTCCCAGGTCGTTTACGAGATCCTGATTTATACGGGTAATAAACGCCTCGTTGGAATACGTTCCGTCGCTGCCGAAGGGTATTTCGCGCAGCAGATAGTATCTTATCGCGTCTATTCCGTATCTGTCGGCAAGAATATAGGGATCGACGACGTTACCTTTGGACTTGCTCATTTTGTCGCCGTCCAGAAGCAGCCAACCGTGTCCGTATACTTTTTTGGGAAGAGGCAGACCGAGTGCCATGAGCATTGCGGGCCAAATTATTGAATGGAAACGGACTATCTCCTTGCCCACCATATGCACGTCCGCCGGCCAGAATTCTTCAAAGTCCGCATCGGGATACTTATCGTTCATAAAGCCGAGCGCGGTGCAGTAATTGAACAGCGCGTCCACCCAAACATACACAACGTGGCCCGGGTCAAAGTCCACGGGAACGCCCCAGGTGAAGCTGGTGCGGCTTACGCAAAGGTCCTCAAGGCCGGGGTCTATAAAGTTCTTCACCATTTCGTTTACCCTGCTTGCGGGTTCAAGGAAATTGCCTTCAAGCAGCAGTTTCCTTACAGGCTCGGCATATTTTGAAAGGCGGAAGAAATACGCTTCCTCCTCCGCGTCCTTCACTTCGCCGCCGCAGTCCGGGCATTTGCCGTCCACAAGCTGGCTCTCCGTCCAGAAGCTTTCGCACGGCGTGCAGTATTTGCCGGTATATTTTCCCTTATAAATGTCGCCGTTTTCATACATCTTTTTGAATATCTTCTGTATCGCGGCAACATGATAATCGTCCGTAGTGCGGATAAAACGGTCGTTGGATATGTTCATCAGCTTCCAAAGATCCTTCACGCCGCCCTTACCCAGCACTATATTGTCCACAAACTGCTGCGGCGTAACGCCCGCGGCCTTTGCCTTTTCCTCTATCTTCTGGCCATGTTCATCGGTTCCGGTAAGGAACATCACGTCATAGCCCTGCATGCGCTTATACCGCGCGATAACGTCCGTCGCCACGGTGCAGTACGCATGACCTATATGCAGCTTCGCGCTGGGATAATAGATCGGTGTTGTGATATAAAACTTTTTCTTTGCTTCCACGGTATTTTTCCTCCTTGGACACAGGCCCACGGCAAGCCATTCTATAATATATAGAAAGTCTAAGCTTTCGCCCCGCTTTTGTCAATAAAAAAGAGACTCTGTACGGAGTCTCTTTCGCATTATTTTTGTTCAGCCGCGCGCGGATATGTTGAGTACATCCCTTTCAAGCGCAAGCGTCACGGTTATGCCGCCGTCTAACGTTATGGTCATTCCGTCGGCCTTTGCGCCGTGCATTGCAGCAATAGTCGCCATATACCCTTCGGCGTCGGCCTGCGTGCAGCCGTATACAATGCACTCAAAGCCATCTGCATCATCCTTCGTCACATCATAATATGCTCCGAAATTTATATCCGGCAGCGTAATGTCCTTGGCAATCCAGCGCAGTCCGCATTCATCGGCAAGTCCCGGCGCCATAACGGTGCTGCGCTGCTCCTCATCGCCCGCAGCCGTGTCATTCATATCGCCTGCACCCTCCGCCGGCGCATCAGTCGCAGCAGGCTTCGGCGCATCCATGGGGAACGCCGCTTCCAGGCCGCTGCAATCCGCCGTGCCGCTGTCCACGCCGCACATAAACTCCGGCGCCTGCGGTGCGGCTTCGTTCGTATTAGCCGCCGTGCCGTTCATTGCAAACCACAGCCCGCCAACTGCCAATGCGATTGCCGCCGCGGCTGCCATAGAGCCGTATTTAACGAACGCGGTGCGTTTTTTGCGCGCTGCCGCCTTTTTATATACAGTGTCGAGCATGGCGGCATAATCAACCTTCATGTCCTCTTCATCAGCAATGTCAAAAAGCAGAGCGTCCAGCCTGTCCTGCCCTGTCATATTCAAATTTTTATCCATGCCCGTCACCTCCTTTCCAATGCCTTTGCAAGCTTCGCCTTTGCGCGCGCCATGCGGGATTTTACCGTTCCCTCGCTCACGCCCTGCATTGCGGCAATATCGCCATATTGAAGCCCGGAGAAATAATGCAGCATAACTGTTTCACGGTAAATATCGGGCAAATCCTCCACCGCCTGCCTTATCATGCGCCGCTGCTCCGCGTTCACGGCGGAAACCTCCGGCAGCTCCGCTTCATTTTCAACGGCGGTCTCCGGCAGTTCGTCGCTGAGCTGTTCGCGCTTCAGCCTGCGCTTATTATCCATGCACAGATTGATGCACACCCTGTAAAGCCATGCCTTTATCTGCGCTTCCTCCATGTCCTTCAGCTTATCCGCGTTTTTTAGCGCGCGGATGAACGTTTCCTGCGTAACGTCGCCCGCGTCGCTTTCGCTTTTGGTCACGCCGTAAGCGGCCCAATATACCATGCGGGAAAAGGCTTTATAAATGGCTTCGAATTCCCATCGCGCCATCATCATCCCTCCTGTTCATATAACGCGAAGCCTGCAAAAAAAGTTGCATGCCGCGAAATTTTTATTTTAGGCGCGCATACCGAAAAATGGTATGCTCTCATTGTATAAGCATACCATTTCGCGGCGGATTTGTGAATCCGTTTATTCTCTTATTCTCCTTTCGCGCTCAAGCGCTTCCTTCTTGCCGTGTATGCGGCCGAGGCCGTAAAAAATAACGCACGCGCACAGAAGGTTTATCCGCCCCGCTATGTCTGCACTGTTTACGCCGCACGCAAAGCTGACCGCCACGTTTGCAAAGCCGAGGCCTATAAGCACGCAGCTTATTCTGTTCAGGTGGGCAATGCGGCTGTCTATATCCGAAAACAGCTCAAACTCGCCAAGCTCCGCCTTTTTGCGGAAATACAGCCATTGCAGCACCCTGCCAACGTATTCCGCGCCCGATTCGCGCATAAGCTCCATGTATTCTTCGTCGGCATCGTGCATCGCAAGCCGTGTTATGTATTCGCCCGGCTCCGTGCGCTCAAATACATATTTGCAGAAGCCCACCTTTTTAAGCGTCCAGCCCTCCTGCGCCATGCTGTTGAGCCATTCCTCTTCTTTATCAAAGCTCCATTCGGCAAACAGCCTATATACCGTTTTGGTTTCCATAATCATTTACCCTCCAACACTTTTTCACCGTTTTGTACCAGCTCTTTAAGCCGTGCCAACTCCGCCATTAGCACCTGTCTGCCTTTTTCGGTTATGGCATAATCCTTCCTGCGCCCGTCCGCGCCGCCTTCAAGCGTTATCCAACCGCGCTCCTTCAGCGTATTCAGCGCGCCGTAAAGCGTGCCTGCTGCAAGCTTTACCCGCCCGGCGGACATTTCATCAACCCTTTGCATTATTCCGTAGCCATGCAGCGGCGTGCAAAGCGAAAGCAGAATATAATAGACCGCCTCCGTAAGCGCTATCGATTCGTTCATTTGGCCTCCTTATTATCGTTTGCCGTTATATCGGCCGTCGATATATGTATTATATCGGTATCCGATATAGTTGTCAATATATTATTTCGAAACAGGTGCTTATAAATTAAAAACATGGTACAATAGCCTTAACAAGCTTCTGAAAAAAAAGAAAAGGAGATATACGTAAATGGCAGAACAGAAAAAGATACCCAAGCGCAGCGAGGTAGACAGGCAATATACTTGGGCAACGGAAGACCTTTTTGCAACGGACGAGCTTTGGGAAAAGGCGCTTGAGGACGCGAAGAAATACATACCCATGGCCGAAACCTATAAGGGCAGGCTGGGCGAAAGCGCGGACACGCTTTACGGCTTCCTGAAGGCGCGCGACGAGGCCAATTTGAAAATAGGCCGCCTTGCAAACTACGCCATGCGTAAGTCCGACGAGGACACCGCCAACAGCCTCTATAACGCCATGAAGGGCAAGCTGATGAGCTACCTTGTGGCAAACGAAAGCGCATATGCCTTCGTTACCCCCGAAATAATAGCCATAGACGATGCAAAGCTTGATGGCTTTATGCAACAGAAACCGGAGCTTAAAGAATATGAGCGTCTGCTCAGCCGCATACGCCGCATGAAGGCGCATACCCTAAGCGACGCCGAGGAACGCATAATGGCCCTTGCCGGGCAGATGAGCAATGCACCCGGCGAAATAGGCTCCGCCTTCCGCAATGCGGACATCCGCTTCCCCGATATCCACGATGCCGAGGGCAACGCGCTGCATGTAACGCAGGGTTCCTTCATCCCCCTTATGGAAAACGAGGACGTGAACGTGCGCAAGGCCGCGTTTGAATCGCTGTATCATACGTTTGCATCGTTCAAGCACACAACCGCCGCGTTCCTTGACGCGCAGATGAAAACGCTCATATTCAATGCGCAGGCAAGGCATTATGATTCCACGCTGGAGGCTGCGCTTGATGAAACCGAAGTGCCCGTGCAGGTTTACCATAACCTTATAGAGGCCGTGCATAACAACATAGAGCATCTGCATAAGTACGTCAACCTGCGCAAAAAGCTGATGGGCGTTGACGAACTGCATATGTATGACCTTTACACGCCCATAGTGAGCGACGCCACCAAAAAGATACCTTATGAAGAGGCCAAGGAGATAATACTTAAGGCGCTTGCCCCGCTCGGCCAGGATTATCTGGACATATTGAAGGAAGGCTTCAGCAACCGCTGGATAGACGTTTACGAAAACGAAGGCAAGCGCGGCGGCGCATATTCCTCCGGCGGCGA
>ENA-UEQL01001123-UEQL01001123.1-human-gut-metagenome-genome-assembly--contig:-NODE-1123-length-19102-cov-10.150907_pt1 | contig 19102 bp, 7 predicted proteins | sample MGYA00242905_ERZ507926 | MGnify/ENA primary metagenome ERZ507926 (study PRJEB26167, sample SAMN06115531) | human gut metagenome | host: Homo sapiens | place: China:Henan | collected 2015-09-09...
TTTATGGTTATGTCGGGCAAATCATTTCTTCCGTCGAAAGCATTCGGATCGATTGCAGACGGCTCGATAATCCCTACTTTTCCGCCATTTAGCCCTGCAAAGATATCATTTTCATTGCCCTTCTCCATTGCATTCTCAATGAGTTTCAGGTGGTCGGTAATCGTAGAGGTGTCAAGGGTATGAGCATCGTCTTCAAACCATTCTTTAATGCCTTTAGCGACATCTAATATATACCATTGATCCTTGCGCTCAGCATCATTGGGATTGATAGGAGAATCCCAAACCTTACCGGTGGCAATCTCATCACTCAATAGTTTGTGCGTTTCTTCACGCACGGAATACCGCAAGCAATCGGGATAGAATAAAGACTCATCTAATTGTCCTTTCTTCTTCAAGTACGACATCAGGATATACAATGTGGTCAAGCGTTGTTGCCCATCTACCACATTGTAGCCATCTTTTGCCGGTACTAAAGTGATGTTCTGCAAACAGTAGAAAGAATAATCATCCTTTTTGTTGTGATTATCCTCAAACTTTGAGAGGTCATCCAATAGTGTTTTTACATTTTGAGATGTCCATTTATAACCCCGTTGGTATTCCGGAATGTTATAATGTTTTCCTTCCTTAAATACCTCTCTTACAGATTTCAAAAGTTCTTTAGACATATAAAATCAATTCGGTTAGTATTGTATGAATATATTTGCTTGGTCATCTTAGTGCCAAAAGCCATCACCCCTTATCGGAGGAAAGCGGCGGTGAATTCGATGTTCTCTATCTCACAGAGCAGGGTGCGGCATTCCTCATCCGATAGTTTCTCGATATGCTGTCGATAGTATTTGCGTGTGAGATCGAGGTGGAGTTGATAGACAGACCGAATATCGTCGAAATATTCCTCCATCTCCCATATCTCGCACTCTACATCTCCCCGCATGCCCGGACAAAAGAGTACCTCGGTTTCCTTAGCATTTTCCTGCAAACGGGCGATGAGTGCATTGTGGCAGAAAATCAGCGGCAAGATATAATCAGCCCCTTTCAGCAAATGCCACCCGTTGAAATGGCTGTCCGGTAGGTTCTGCTCACGGAACTGAATATCCACTTTGTGCCACGAGATGTTCTTCGGATCTTTGAGAATAGAGCGAAGCAGACCGGAAGTGTAGAGGCGTTCGTAGTTGAACTACAAACGATCTTGGTGGATGAGCAACCCCTCGCGTACTGCAGGAGCGAGCGAATCATCAATAGTGCAGTTGTGGCAAACAATGCGCTGAGTAAAAATGTCAGTTAGTTTCATTTTGACAGAAATTTTGAGTGGTTATTTGAGTGGTTAATAATTTGCTTTTTCAAAAACCGCTGCAAAAGTAGTGCAACAGAATGCCAAATTACGGCAGAGATGAGAGAAATCTTTGGTAGATGAGTGTTTTTATGGCGAATTCGCTTCAATCTATGCGCTCGATATCAAACCACCCCTTATTGGCGAGTGCTTTGCGGTAATCGAAGTCCCATACACGCTCGTACTCTTCGATAACTTCTTTGGCTCCGTTAGCAAACGGGTCGAGGTAGTTGGTGGTAACGATGACTTTCATTCTTGGGGTTAAGAGTGTCCCATTGGTACGATGCTCCGCATTGGGAGTAATTTCAAATTGGTGTAACATAATTAATTATATTTAAATTGTGTTTTGGGGGAATTAGATGCTTCTACGGGTGCAAAGACACGACAAATTTTGTAAATACGCAAGCACTATGGGAGAAACAGACACTATGGGAGAAAACGGCAAGGGCTTTGCGGAAAAAGAAATCCACACCTACCTATAAAAAGCATACAGGCTGCTTGGCAATTGACCAAGTAGCCTGTATGCGGACATCGCAACTCCGTTGTTGTGGTTTCTATTTAGTTTTGACTATTGCGCGTCTTATCTGCGCACTATATGCGTCTCGTTGTCTGCGCTATGACTTATTTCTGCGCTACGGAACGCCTTTGTTTCGGGAAATTGAAATGGTAAACCACCTTCACACCTGCATCCACATAACCCAACTTATCCACATAAGTATCCGTAGCCGACACCACCGATGCCGAAGCCTTGGTATCGCCCGACGGAGGAGTTACATTGATAAGGCTCTTATTGGCCGTTTCGCCCTTGAAAGCACTCACTACACTATAGTTGGCATACGCACCCAAACCGAGAGCATCACCATTGCGCAAACTCCACTCGTAACCAATCTCCGCCGTGAGCAACAAGTTTACTTTCCATTGGTTGTGGTTCTTACCTTTGTCGTTCAGTTGGTCGTTCTCCAATCGCCCGGTGATCGCCTCATTGGTTACATGCACGCCCTCCTCTTGGAAGTAGGCATCTACGGTAGGCGAAGTAATCGTCTGCTGATACGGCGTATAGAGCGGCAACAAGAGTTTGGGACCGACATTGAAGAACAGTCCTTTCTCTGTAATCAACGAGAACATAATCGGCACCTCCAACTGCAACTGGCGGTCGCATGATGTAACCTTGTCGGCCGACAGCGTATAATCGACAGCACCTTCCTCGGTATTCACCGTGTACGAATCATTGATATCCAGGTTGATACTGCTCTGCGCATAACCAAGGCTCAGTCCGGTCAGGATACCGAGGTCGATGGGGCGGCCGAACTTAGTCCAATAGTAAGCGTACTGCAGGTCGAGCATCACATCGAAGCCGCCCGGGCGTTTGCTATCACGGTTGAGTGCATGGAGCATATTGGCATATCCGCCACGCAGACCGATAGAGAAACGCTGATAGTTGGGCGATACAGGCTTGGTATTCACCTCATTGTCCGGATTGCTCTCGGGCTGTATCACCTCCTCCGGTTCGGTCTTCACCGTATCGGGTTGGCTATCGGGCTTGCTTACCGCCACCGTAGTATCGGCTTTGAGCACTTCCTCGCCGTGCAACTTAGCCTGCTGCTCTATCTCGCGCTGCTGCAACTCCGACATCTGCGATACTTCCTCGGCACGCTTATCGATTTCTTTTTTCTGCTCTGCCTTTTTCTGCTCTGCCACAGCCTGTGCCACCGAGTCTTCGCGTGCCACTGCCCCTTTGAGCATAATATCGTTCGGGCCTACCCACGACATGATACCATTGAGCAACACGCCATCGGGGAAACGCTTCGTGCCGATTTGTAGAATCGGGTGCGATACAAAATATACCCAGTTACTCATACATTCGCCCGTCAGGTAACGCAGGCTCTCGCGTTTGATCACCACCGTATCGCCCACTTGCCAATCTACTTCCGAAGCCGGGGTAGCATTCTGCTCTTGCGCTGACGCACAAACCGATACCGACAGCAGCACCATCATCAAGGCAGCCTTGCACACATTAGCCGATTTCTTTGCCAATGTCATATAATTTATCTCTTTCATTGTCTTGTATTTCATTGTTTGTCAGTCTGTTACTTTACCACATAGCGTAGCGTTATCTTATCATCGGCCGTATGCACATCCACCATATAGTAGCCGGTGTTTTGTGCGGCTTTCATCACAAACATCTCTGCCTCTTGCGAGTGGTAGGTAGCCACTTTCTGTCCGGTAGAGGAGTATACCACTATCTCGGTCTCTACCTCGGGGTTGAGGTTGATGATGTGTATCTCCTCTTCGGGCTGTGCTATGCTCGGGCGCAACTCGGGCGCAAGGCTCTGTGTATCAGCACATATCAGAATAACTGTGCGTGCCTCTGCACCACAATCGCTCTCTGCGGTAGCGGTATGCGCAATCGTAGCATAGTAACTGCCCGTCAACTCCTCGGCTTCGGGTGTGGTGTAGTAGTAGCCCGTGCCTACCTCGGTATCGACCTCGGTATCGGGAGTATTACCCGCCATCTTGTACCAGTGTACATCCGCCTCGTTGATAGTCCAATCGGGCAACTGCTCACGAATCTTATTGAGGTTGATCATCAGCAATCGGTTGTTGTACATCGATTTAGCCGGCAGGTTGCTCAGCGTGGTGTCGTTATCGGCATTCGGTTGCTCCACTACGCAAACCAAAGTGGTATCCATCGTAGCACAGTCGCTGCTGATCTCGCACTTAAGCGTTACCTCTGCCGTTTGACCATCTAATGCAGTGTTGGTCAGAGCCACCCAATCGGTACCTTGCTGCATATACCAGCGAACCTGTGTATTGGGGGCAAACAACTCGTCGGCAGCCACAGCCTCTTCGATAGTGGCGGTAGCCTTAGCCGTATCTACCGTCTGTCCGCATACTGCCAACACCTCGTCTTGCGAGAAGGCAGGCATAACGAAATGGTAAACGCTGAGTTGATAATGGTAGAGCGAATCGACATCGCCTGCCACCGCATCGGTGATACGCACGCTATCCGTCCAAGCCGTATCGGCATAGATGATATGCGCACCCTCACGCCCGAAGTACTCCGTACCGGCGCAAACGGTATCAACGATCGTAGTATCAAACTTCATCGGTTCTGCCACAGTCAGCACCAATGTATAGCGCACACTGTCGCACCCCGCAGCATAACGGGCGGTATCGTAGTAAGTACCGGCCTCGCTAAGCACTTGGTCGCGCCAAGTATGCCAAGTATAGGTCTGTCCTTGCTTGATAGTAGCACTCTCCTCCGGCATATCCGTAGCGGTCAGCACGGTCAGATAGAGGGTATAGAGTTCTTTGTCGCAGCCCTGCTCATAGCGCACAGTATCGTAGTAGATACCGCTCTCGGTGAGTTGCAGACCGTTGCGCCAAGCATACACATCGCCATCGCATATCGTGTCGTGCTCCACCATATCACTCACTAATTGGAGCGCATGGATATTGTAAACATATACCGAGTCGAAGTCCATATCGGTATCGTGTATCGTGAGGCTGTCGTTCCAAACGGTATCATTTTGGATGATATGCGTACCCAGTCGGCTTATATACTCGCTTCCGGCACATACCTCGGCTTGTATCTCCTCCGACACCTTATATATATAGGCTTCGGGAGTGAACACAAAGTCTTGACTAAAGAGCGAATCGCCACACTCGGTCAGAACCATATAGCGCAATACCACTTGCTGCTCATCTTTGCCGAGGCGATCGCCGGTCAAATCGGAATAGGTTCCACTCAGCGTATCTTTGCGCTGCCATACGATAGAATCAACTGCAACTGTCAGTTCCTCTTTGTCGGCAGTAAACTGCCCCATTAGGCTGATTATAGCACGATTGGTGTTGATAGCCTTACCGCACGCCACTACAGGTTGCTCGGTCAGAGCCGTGTATAGCACGGGTGTCGTGCGCACCTTAATAGTATAGACATATATCGAATCCATCGTGCGGTTGCGTCCGAGCGTATCGGCAAGTACTATCTGTACCGTATCACGAATAATCGTATCGCCACTAACCACCACGGCAGGTTTGAGCGCAGAAGCGGTATTCGGGCAAACCGTATCGGTCAGCACCACACTATCCTCACGCCACGGTGTTGCCATAAAGGTATATTGGAAGTTCTGCGCATTGCCGCAACTGTCCTCTATATGCAAGTAGAGTTGTTTGGTGTGCGTATTTCTGGCAATGATAGTCGTGGTATCTGCCCAAGTGCGTCCGCGGTTGTCCTCCGACCAATAGATGGTATCGGTCTTGGCTACGGTATCGATAGCATCGTAGTAGCGACGCAGAGCCGCAAGCGACGAATCGACATACAGGCTCATACCCTCTACGAGCAACGGCATAGCCCCTATTGTTTCTAATTGGGCAGCATCCAACTGCGTTGCACCAACCAGCGGAGTAATCTCGTAGGTAATCACCGAATCACGCATCGTCGTACCGTCGCGCCACGAGATAGTGGAATCCAACTTGCACGAAGCGGGGTCGCTGCTATCGATAAACATATTGATATAGTGCCACTTATCGCCCACAAAGATTGAGTCTTTGTACTCCGAACCATCGCACACGGTGTTGCGGATGGTGTCGAAGCCTTGTACTCGCTCCGATTCAGGCTCCAATCCGGCATAGATCTTCGTCGTCTTGTCGGAGCAATAGAGTATCTGCAGATTAGGCCAACCGGCTTGTGCAATCACATCGCGGTCGATATTCTGCGAGATCGTATCGCCGGCAGCCAAGGTGCGCTCCAGGCTCTTCACCTCGTCGTTGCACTCCCACATAATGCGTGCGCTCGTCTCGGTAGCGTGTTGCTTATCCAGGTTTACGATATACAAGCGCATATCGTAGCCGGCAGGAATACGGGTAGAATCGAGTTGCACTTGATACCATAGGCAGTTGGTCTTGCCGTCGGCATCGCTACCCGGGTGGATATTACCGTTCTCCCAATCGAAATCGATGGCATTGAGGCAGTCATCGCCCTTGCTCATCTCTATCTCGAAGCGGAAACTGATGTTGCGATCGGTGCTGACACGCACATAGACGCGTGCGCTGTCGAAAGCGTTGAACTGGCTGCGCTCTACGGTATAGACGAGCGAGTCGTTGCCTGCAATCACTCGTGTGCGGGCGGTCATCTCATGCTCCATGGGGCATACCCAACTAATCTCGGCTTTGGCGGTAGCGGGCGTACCATCGAGGTTGCGCACCGTCAATTTACCATTGCCCTTGGTGTTGTATTGCAAGTTGTGGATATCTACCACATACCATTGGTTCTCGCCTGCATTGACGGTATAGGTAGTGTTAATCAGCGCATCGATAGCCTCCTCGCAAGCCGTGATAGGCGTGATAGGCGCATAGTCGCGCACCTGAGAGGTCAAGCGTATCTGCTGCCCGACAGCCGAGGTGAGTTTCAGATAGAGATAGTCGGTGCTGAAGGCACTGAATACATCGCTGCTGACCTCTTTCTCGTGTTTCTGCCCGGCAGCGAGATTGAACACCTCTTGCATGATAGCCGCCGAATCACAACTCGTGTACAACTCTGCTTGTACGCTGCCCGAGCGGCTGCCGAGGTTCTCTATACCGAAGATAATCTGCTTATCGAGTGCTACCACCGCATTCTTATCCAAACGATACCAGCGCACGATGCTCTCGTCTTGTATGGTAGTGTCGCCTATCGCATAGTTGATAGCGTGCAAGCAGTCCTCGCCCGTATTGGGGTCAACGAGATCCACTTGGAACTGCAATCCGTTGCCTACCAAGCGAACCATAATCGTATCATGCTTTGCTGCCAGTTGCTCAGCCGTGCTGCGCTCCACAAGTTTGTATCGCTCTTGCCCGGCACCCATGCTCACGCTCTTGCTCTGCATAGCCTCCGTGATAGGGCAGTGGTAAGCAATCTCTGCCGTAACCGTCTGACGACCGGCACTCTGCAAGTAGATACGCGGGGTCTTGGTTGTCTTATTCAGGCAGTCAAGCACCGCCTTGCTCACATAGTACCAAGTGGTGTCTTGCGTAGTGGTATAGCGTCTTCCCCACTCGAATACCACTGCATCGTCGGGGCAATCAATCGTCGTGAAAGGATTGGGATCAACCAACTCGGCCTCTACATGCACTGCCTGCGAACTGCTCAAGCGCACATATACCGTATCGCCCACTGTCTCCAGCGTAGAGTGCGCCAGCGTAGTCGTCTTGGTCTGCAATGCCGCCAGCGTAGTAGTCTGCGTCTGCGGCACATCGCAAGGGCAGGTGAATGCCACTTGTGCCTCCACTTGCGCAGAAGCGTTATCCTTGTTGCGGATGCTCAAGCGGATATCCCTGTTGCCCGCTTTCGCCTCACGCAAATCCACCATATACCACAGGTTGTCGCCGGCTTTCTGGTCGTTTCCACTCACCCAGTTGAACAACACTGCCGAACTGCAACTTGCGCCCTCATCCTCTTTGGTCATCTTCACACGGAACGCAATCGGTTGCGAACTGATCACACGGAAATAGAGGGTGTCTATCGATTTGTCGATACCGTTCACAAAATCGCGTCCGACCGTCTTCTCATACTTACCCCCTGCTACAATAGCCAAGGTGCGAACCGTATTCGCCACGCTGTCGGGGCATTCAAGGCTCATCTCGCCCTCTATCTGCGCCGTACCGCTGCCTAAGTTGTCTATCGTGAGCGTCGGCACAAGGTTGGTATTGCGCACCTGCGCCAGCCCCACTTTGTACCAAACGCTGTCCCCTGCTGCCTGCTTATGCCCGTAGGTCCAATCGAAAGCAATCGCCTGCAAGCAAGCGTCATCTTTCTCCTTGGTGGGCATATCGGCCAACTCGGCACTGAACACCACATTCTGATCGGTCTCTACACCTATATATATTGTGTCGCTCGCCATCATGCCAAACAGGTTCCAAGCGATAGTCTTGTCGATAGCGGCCTGTGCGGCAAGCGTGCGCACTATGGTCTGCACATTGCTGTAGGGGCACTCAAAAGCCACACTACCACGCAGGGTAGCAGTCTTGTTGCCCGCATTGCGCAGATGTAGCAGAATATCTTTCTGCTCGGCTTTTGCCTCACGAATATCTACCGCATACCATGCCGTTGTGTTAGCCGATTGGCGTTGCTCGCTATTCCATTGGAAGTCGATACTCGTCTTGCAAGCCTCGCCCTCGTGCTGATTGCGCAGACGCCCTGAGAAGAGGATGGGTTGGTCGGTGGTAACACGCACATAGACATACTCTGCGCTGATACCGTCGAGCATATTGGCTGCGAGCACACGCGTCTCCGATGCGTCTGCACCTACGCTCATCGCACGGGTGATCACGCTCATCGGTCTTGCTACAAAAGCCACTTCGGCTTTCACATTCGCCCTGCTCGCTCCGGTGTTCACCACCGTCAGTTCCGGTACCTTATGCGCATCACGCAGCGAAGCGACTTTAATCTTGTAAATAAACTCGCCCACGCCGACATTGTAGTTGGTATTGAGGAATGCCTCGGTAGCACCCGTGCCGTCGAAGATAACCGACGAAGCCGAGATGCTCACCATCTGTGCTTGAATATCTATTGCTTGTGAAGAAGCCAAACGCACATACACCTCATCGGCAGAGAGTGCATCGAGCAGCGAACGACTGATTGTCTTGGTATAAGTGCCGCCCGCAGCGATACGCGTCGTGCGCTCGGTCAGACCCGTACTCGGGCAATCGAAACTGACGCCTCCGCTCACAACGGCTGCCTGCGTACCATGGTTGCGAATACTCACCAGTACCTCCTTGTCGGTAGCGGCTTTGGCGGCACGAAGGTCGATCTTGTACCACTCGGTACCCGCCGATTGGCTTACGCCTGCCGTCCAACTGAAATCGAGTGCCTGCAAGCAAGCGTCATCTACATCGGAGGTCTCATACACACGAGCCGAGATAGCAATGCGCTGACCCGCAGTTACATTCAGATACACTTCGGTCTGCTTCATCTGAACGAGCATGCCGCCCGCTACAGTCCACACACGGTGCTCCTTGCCCGCCAGCGTATAGTCGCGCTGCTCGGTCTGCCCCGCCAGCGTTCCCGAGATATGCACATTCGCGCTGTTGTCGGTCAGGTTGGTTAAGAAAATAGCCAAAGTAGGTGTCTCTTGATGATAGATGGTATCGAGCGGAACACGATACCACTTGGAGTTGGCACTTGCTTCCTGCACATTGCCGTTCTCCCAATCGAACTCAATGGCATTGGCTTTGGTCGAACCGTCGCCCCTGCCTATTGCCATTGTGGGGAATGTCAGCAGTGCTGCCACAATAAATAGTAAAACTCTCTTCATATATCGTTATGTTTATGTTTTTCTATGTTCTATTTCTCCCTAAATTTCCTTATTGCTCAGTCGAGTTTTCATCGAAACCTTGTCGAGACCTAATCGAAACCTAACATACAGGTTAAAAATATCAAAATATTCTATTTCTCCTGTCCTAACAAAGTATATTTCTTTCCCTCGCGTAAAACAAATATCGTGCCATCCGGTGCGATAAACAGGCGCGAAATCGGTTTGTCAGTCGCTATTTCCGTCAAGCCGGATTCTATCTGCTCCCTTACTGCCAGTTCGATTACCCTTGTGCACTGATTTTTGCGCTGCACGGTGTAGGTATAGTCCCCCGGTGCCTCTATCCACGCATTGGCAGCAGCGTAGTAATAACCGTCGCCCGACAGGTCTGCCAAACTGACATATACCGTATCATACTCCGTCTCGGGCGCGCTAAACTCGATGCGAATATCCATTCGTGCGTAGGTGTCTTCATCTATCCACCCCTCGCTCTGTATCGTGGTATCACGGCTGTAAGCCACGCCCCCCACCGTCAGCGTCTTGCCCTCGCAGAGCGTGGTATCGATCGCCACATCGGTGTACTCCACCCTATGCTCTACGCTCAGCAGGTATCGCTCGTCGCAAGCACCCGCGGTATGGATAGTCAGGTCGTAGTCGCCATACCCGCCCCGCGGGATGTACTCTTGGTTGCGATAGAGCATCGGCAACTCTTTGCTCTTCACGCGCAGCGTATCGCGCTGTGGCTGTGGCGCATCCACCGTCAGGTTGTACGCCCGCACCGCTATCGTATCACCTCGCAACCAAGTGGTATCATTGGTGTAGAGAGTGGTCTGCGTGAGCAATGTATCTGCCAACTGCAACCCCATACCTTGGCAGATAGTGGTGTCGGTTACTTGCGAAACGAACTTCGGGTTTATCCGAAAGCGAATACGCCCCACCTTATCGCTGCTATGAACGAAATGGAAGAACAGCGATTCGCCCGCTTTCTTAGCACTCTGTATCAACTGTTTGTCGGGGAAAAAGAGTTTGGTCGAGTCCGCCAGCGTAGTGCGTGCCACCTCCGTGCCGCTGCAACTGCCCCGCGTAACCCACATCTCGCAGGGGTTGTTCTTCTGCTCTTTCCACTGCACAAACACCGCCCCGCTGCTCGGCAAACGGTCGGCCTCCCACTCGTACACATCGTCCGCATGGTTGCTCACATAAGTCATACTCGTGCGCACGGGCAGCGTGGCTTCGCAGGTGGAGTGAGGACCCTCGTTGTAGGGAAACACATATACCTTACCGCTGCATTTGCCGTTGGGATAAACACGGATATGTGGCGTCAGCGTAGAGAGCAGTTCACCTGCTACCTCGCCCATCTCATCTATTTTCTGATTGATACCGGCGGCATCCATCTCACGCATCTGGTCTTTGCCCACGGTCATCGAGATAGTGGGTGTCTCGCTCGAGCAGAGCGCACGCACCTCGATAGTAACCGAACAATCGGCGAACCAGTAGGCAGTCAAGCCCTTGCGCAGGTCATCCACCGAGGCGGTGTACCACACCGTGTCGGCTATCTGGTCAGTCAGCGGAAAAGCAAAGGTAGAAGCACTCTCACGGCAATCGCAGAAATAGTACGGCGCATTCAGGCTCGCTTGCAACTTCCGGCATATATAACTCGCCTTCTCCGCCTCACTCACAGCCTCATTCTCCGCCTCCATTGCCGTCACCACACTCTGTACATCTGCCACCATAGACTGCGCACCCGGCGTCTCCACACTCTGTGCGCCAACCATCTGCACGCCAAACACTGCCGCCACCGACAGCATCACCAACAACGCTCTATATCCTATTCGCTTCATATCCATATCTCATTATGCATTATGCATTCTTCATTATGCATTGCCTTTGCCTCCATTAATTGCCATTAATTTACCATTAAAACTCCTACCAATAGCACTATTCTACTATAAGAGATGCAGTCTTAATGGTTCTTTCAATAGCGTTTAATGGAGAATCAAGAGCATCGCTTTAATGGTCAATTAACCGCCATTAACGGAGAACCCCATGTTCCCGCGCTGTGCAACATCCCCTTCTTTGGAGGGGCTTGGGGAAGTCTATCGCACCACTACTTTGACCATCTCTTTCTCGCCGCGGACGATGTATATGCCTGCGGGGAGGGCGATGGTCGTCTCATCGGTCAGATAGTCGGAAACAACCAACTGCCCTGCCGAGCCATAGACACTCACTTGCTGCGCCTCTACGGGAATCACCTCCACACCGCCTGCCACGCTATTCACTATCAGACTATGTCCGCCCGCTATCGTCGGCACACTCGTTTCTGCATCTGTGCCATCCTCCGTGTCGTAGGTTACGATACCCGTATTGATAGCGATAGCACGAGCAAGCGATTTAGATGCAGGTATGTTTGCCAAGAGGAAGCCCTCACCCGGCTCCAAGTCCTTACTAATAGCAGCATTCTTGACATACTTATTATGGTTCTCGCCATCCGATTCCCATAAATAGTACGCATTCTCTTTCTGCACCGTTATATTAGCAAAGGTAGCATTGCCACGCAAAGCGGCAGAACCTGCTACCGTATAATCGGCAACTATCTCCGAGGCGTAGCCGGAACCGTGCAATGTCTGCGGTCCGTATCCCTCCAATAGCAAGAATTTACCCGTCCAATAATCCCATTTTGTATGGTCGTTCTCGCCTACCATATACGGAAAATCGAATGCGTAGACCTCACCTTGCTTCATCAGAACGGAATGTTCGGCATCGCCGTGTGTAACCTTCTCGGCTGCAGCAGGTTGCCAATCTGTAACGAAATTAGTACCGTCATACTCCCAAGTACCCGAAGAATGATATAGGTAGTAGTTCGCATCGAACCAATTATCATCCGTTGCGTGTTTCAGTTCCACAATTTTAGGGGTATAGCCGTATGTTTTCTTTGTATAGGTAACCCATGAACCTTTGAAGAAATCAAAATCAGCCTGCGAGTTATTAATCTCGATGCCCTCGCAACAATAGTACAACAAGTCCATTGTACGCTGCGATTGAATCTTGCGTGCCTCATCTGCACTCAAATTATGCTTTAGCACTGTATCTTCAGGGTAGGATTCAATAATAGATACCTTACTTACATCGAACGGCGCAACAAACATCCGCCATTGGTCGGCTACCACAGGCAGCAACATATACACCTTATCTTGGATAGAATAGTCCGTAGTATTGAGTATTTGCTTGTGCAGATCAGCATCCTCCATCGTTATCGTGGCATTCATTTCAGGCGATTTATATCCGTCCAAAGCGTTTAATAGATATTGGTCAATAGATCCGTATAATAATCTTGCAGTTTGCACATTGTTCCCTGACAAGACACTAGTACTTCCTCCAAATTGTTGACCTATATTTCCCGCACCCGCCTTTATTGCCGGAATACACAATGCCCACGATTGCATCGTTGCATCTTGCACCACTTCATCACTCGGCAACATATAATATACCGAATCATTTGCATTAGCCGTAATACTATTTTGCCCATAAGCAGTATGATTCATATAGTATTGAGCCAAAGTCTGATTCTTATACTTATACTTATCGGGAAAAGATATGGGCGATACCAAATTATATGGCGAAGAACTTTTCTCCACTGCAAAACCAATCATATTCAGCGAATCTCCATACTGATTGGTGGGCGAAGCACCCAAAGAAGCAGCAGATTCACACGCCCAAATACGGCACGAATAGGTTCCTCCATTGATTCGCGTATTTTTCGGACATTTCATCGAAGTATAATCACGATAATAAGAACCATAGTTTCCTATCGTCTTTGCATCCAATGGCGTACAATGAATCGAACCATCATTAAAATTGATTATACCATCCGCTTGGTCACTACCCACTCCATACATTCTAAATGTTCCTAATACAGGAATATCCATCTCATAAGTACGATACGAAATAGCAAAGGCCGTATTATATTTGCTAGAAAGAGGTACAGCATTTTTTAGATAGATTTGCCCACCATTTATATTTAATTGTGTGTTTGCATTACCTATATCAATAGAAGGCGCATTATTCGCAGCCTGCACAAGATGCAATGCACCATTCACACGCTCAGGACTTGCACTACTGACACCAAACCACACATCATCAATGCTTAGCGTTGAACATTGTTTCTCACTTGTTGCTTGAACATGTATCGGAGATGAATACTGCCCCGCAAGTTTTGTAACGCCAAGAGCACTCACCTTAACGACACCTCCTTGCGTACTTTTTAATGTATTATCACCGCGAACATGGATAGAAGGACTAAATGGAGAGTCCGATGATTCCGAGGAACTTCGGAATACAAAATCTGCACCACTTCCTAAAACATACATTGTTTTATCGATACGAACATCAATAGTATCCGCATTGCCGGCATGACCATCCGCTCTTTTGATACGAGCATATATCTGGAGATCATCCAAATAGAAATCTATTTTGCTATTCTTTCCGCCTTCTACAAACACCACTCCATTTTCATCTTTAGTAGATCCGCATGATGCCACAGGACAATACCCGGTAAAGTAGACCTTTTGTCCATTTGCCTTAAAATTGAACTGAGATGGTTTGGATGCCACATTCATATTGTCAATAGTCTCCTTATAACGATAGTTATCCCCATCTTTTTGGTAGATATAGCAAGGTGTCTTGGCATTGGATGGTGCGGTAGTCTTCGCTGTAGTTACCGTATGATAGGTTACGCCACCTGCGACAGCGGTAGCACCATCCGTATTGGTAGTAACACCAAAGATATACAAGAGATCACACGCCGCCTTCCCATTTGAGAAAGCCCCCGTCAAGTCCACATCGCGTTTCACCTTATACGGGAAAGTGTTACTCGTCGGATGCTCCGTACCCGTTTGCAGACCGGTATTGGCTGCACTCGCCGCCGTGATAACGCCCGTTGATGCTGTAATGGTAGCCGAAGTGTTGTATTGCTCATCCGACTCATAAACAGCAGTAAGTGTGTAGGTATAAGTCTGCCCCACACTCAGTCCCGTATGCACATACTCCGTAGCCTCAGCCGCCAATTCTGCCAACTGAGTATCTCCCACCTTTAAAACATACTTTGTTGCTCCTACCACAGGTTGCCATTGCAATGTGATCTGAGTTGTATATGCTGTCAAAGCAGTCAAAATAGGTGTATGCAAGAATACTTTTGCCGACATTGCCATAGTAGCACTTGTTTCCTCACTTTCGTGCCCTGCAAGTGCATTCTTTCCGCTCACGACCAATGTTGCCGAATAATCACCAGGGGCAGAGGACAATACAGATACGGTTACTTGTCCGTTTTCAAAGCGATATGCAAACACATTATGCGCATCTCCTTGAATTACACCACCTAACCCCGACACATTTTCTACACGAAGAGGAATTGTATTTTCTATGCGTTCACCACAATAGGTATCTGCAAAGGTATGCGCATATCCTTCCTGGTTATTGAATGTCAATTTTGATTGCTGACTTGCAACCGCGGTAGCCGACAATGTAATTATTTTTTCTTCCGATTCCGCAGATACACCATTCTTGTCGAAATAGGTACAAACGATATGCAATTTAGCAGAATATGCATCCACATTTTGTGGAGAGAGTGTAACAGTAGCATTACCGCCTTCAGGGTGGTACTTTCCTTGTTCGTCTGCTACACCCGATATGGTAAATGCGTTCTGCGTATCATCAGTCAGCCAGACAGACCAAATGGTACCATTCTTACTATCTACAGCCGTTTGCGCCTCCGCTGCTTTATTATTCTTGGTCGGGTTTAGGGCATCCTTTCCATTCGTAATGGGCGAACCAACCAATACCTCATTATCGCTATTGTAATTGTAATCAGAAACATCAAAAGTCGGAGTAAAAGTAGCCGACGCAGATAGTGTAACAGATTTTGACGACTTGTCTTTTCCCTCATCAAATCCTTTAGACTCCAAAATCATTGTCCCTGAATGCTTACCCGACACATTGAAAGCAGTAAACTTGTACCGCACTGTAATTTGATTGTTTGCAAAAGTGGCACTATTCTCGTAACTGCCATTAGCAAAATTAAATCCATCTCCCGTTACTACGCAAGCAAAATCGGCTATGCTATCCGCATTGCTCACATTAAACACCACCACTCCCTCATTACTTTCACCATAAGGGTTACCCAGCGCAACCACTTCTCTTGTTACAGATGCAACTTGATCCACAGTTGATGCCACAAAATTAGCATAGTAAGTACCCATATTTGTAGCATTGTCACCACCTATTACAGATGTACATTTAACGGTATTTTGCGTTGTATGAGATTTAGAATTATACTTACTATCAGAGGGAGTAATACCAGTACAACTCCAATGTAAAAAAGCATATCCATCGTTGGGCTTACAAGTAAAATAAACAGTTAAATTAGTAGGATTAATATCCAAGAATCCTGAACTGTGAGGAATTGAATAATGTGTTGTTCTCTCACCGATGTTGTTTTCAGCATCAGCCGTGCTAATTTCAGAAACATATACACTTCCACCTCTTGTCGGCGATGATGTCACAGTTGCCTTGCCATAAATATAGCCATACGCGAGTTGAGGCAACAAAAGCCCCAACAAAAGAATAAGACAATATCTGTAAAAATACTTCATAATTCAGCCTTTTATTTCCGTATTAAAAGTGATTCTTCATTGCTCTTGAGTACATACACTCCCGCAGCAGGCAGTACGATTTCATATTGCGAGTATGCCGGTTGCGTCCATTGTTGCAGCACATTACCCAAAGCGGTGTATAAGACGAAGGACTGTTCCACAGTGGTAGTAACTACAATCGAATTGCCTACATATTGTACACCCCATTGGCTATCCGCTGCCTTATCTATAGCCGAAGGAATTACGGGTGTTGCGGCTTTTGGCATTACGAACAAATCGCCATATTGCGAATTGGCGAAACGCACATACAAGACTCCCTCATCGTCTACGGCATCTGCCCACTCTGCCATTTCTGTTTTGGAAATAGTAATCGTATCACTTGTGCCATCCGTTGCAATAGGGATAGCCACATACTTGAGGACATGCTTATTGGTCGGGGTCAGACTATACGAACAAGTATCGGAGATATACATTTTCAAGTCCGACCAACCGCGCCAATGGAGTTGTATGTCTTGTTGGCTCCATTGCGCATAATCGATTCGCCAAATAGTGAGCGAACTCTCTTTTTGCAAACGGCAACTGTCGGTGGTAAAAATCTCGGTACTCTTCTCCATACACGGACTAATACTCCACTGAGAGGGCGTAATCGACACATCCTTATCGGACAAGAAGCGCACATAGATAAAGTCTTCGAGGTCATCTATTTGGTTATACATCGGCTTGAGTTGCGTTTTCGACAGCCCGAGAGTAGTTTCTGCATTCTCCGTATTGAAAGCATATCGCCCAATGGTATTCTCATCCGCCGTATTTGCTTCGAAGGTCGCACTCTTGCCGAAATACGCCGTTATAGAAGCATCGTCGGAGGCGATAAACAGCAAGTTGCGTTGGTTTGCCCATTTTTTAGGGAAGTAGTACAACTGCTCGCTATCGTTGGCAAGCACTTCCGTAGGTTGGTTGTACTGCAAAAGTCGGGCTTTTGCCATTGCTTCCGACATCGGCTTGCGATCGACAATCAGGCTTGCATTCTCTGCCGATACCACCCGAGCATAGAAAATACCCTCGTTGCTACCCGACGACTCGTGCAAGAACGACAGATACATCTGCAGCATTGCCTTATCCAACTCAATGATACTATCGTTGTTCCCCTCATTAGGATATAAACTAATCACATCTACAGCCGGGTTATCGCCATCGCTTTGCGGCTCAAAATCGCACTTATCGCCCAACCATATACGCACCGACGAGGTAGTACCCGTCCAACGGAAGCGGATAGAATCGTTCACCCAATCGGCAAACGGCATCGCATAGACACGATCCACAAAAGCCGCCCCGGCGGGCAAAGTGTCTGGCAGAATAACCCAATGCGAGTTGTTGATACACGATTGGAAAGTGGTATCGGGGCGCAGAGTAACATCGCCTGCACCCTCTACTACCAACTTGATGAATGCTTGCACATTGTAAGTAATACTGAAAGCCGCCATCTGCTCACGATAGAACTCGGTGATTGTCAGCGCATAGTAGGTTTTGCCATCGGCATCGGTGTTCTTCTCAAAAGTAAAGCGAATCGGCATCTGTATGCCCCACCCCGAAGTAGCATCCAGCAACTCTACGATATTCGGGTCGTCATACTGTCCGTTCACACATGAGAAATCTACATCCACATAGGGTGCGACCTTCAAATCTGCCGTAGGATAGAAACGACAAAGAAGGAGCTACCGCTTCATCCGATACCGCACGCTTATAGTTCGGTTTATTGCTCATGACAAAACGTAGTTTCACGCCATCACGTATATCCTCATATTTCAAATAAGATTTGTCATACTTCTTGCCATTCACATACAATTCCTTTACATACACATTCTTCGGCGACCAATTATCTGCTACCATTTCAATCACCTTTCCGTTACTCATCCGAACTGTTATTGCCTCAACGCAAGGAGAACCAATGTTATACATATTGCTTGAAGGAGCCACCGGGTAAAAGCCAATGCAATTGAACATATACCAAGCCGACATCTGCCCGCAATCGTCATTGCCACTTAATGCATCCGGAGTATCGCCATAGAAACGGTCAACAATCGTACGAACCCACTTCTGACATTTCCAAGGTTCTTTCAAGTAATTATAAAGATACGCTACATGATGGCAAGGTTCATTTCCATGCCAATAGGCTCCGATACGGCCTTGAATATCATGTGCTCCCGGAATGTCATCCGGCAACTCTACCGTGAACAGTTCATCCAACCGGTTGCGGAACCAATCTTCGCCAGCTTCGTTCATATATCCTTGTACATCTTGTGGTACGTACCAGGTATATTGTACAGTAAAGCCTTCCGTAATATCCCCCCATCCATTTACAGATCCGGGCCCCTGATAAGCTACCGGAGTAAACGGTGTACGCCAGTTTCCCTGACTGTCCTTGCCACGCATATACTTCGTTTCCGGATCAATCAAAGTCTGATAAGAGAGTGCACGATTCAAGAAATAACGATAATCATCCTCTTTACCCAAAGCCTTGGCAGCCTGTGCCATGCAATAATCATCATACGCATATTCCAATGTTTTAGATACTGATTCCGCCTCTTTATCGAAAGGCACATATCCCATCATACAATATTCCGGCAAACAGTCATAATTCGGATTCATCGCCGTGGTCTTCATAGCCTCATACGCACGTTCGTAATCGAACCCTTTTACTCCCTTCACAATCATGTCAGCCAATACGGAAACTGCATGATAACCAATCATACACCAAGTCTCATTTCCATAAAACGACCAGACAGGCAGCATTTTCTCCACACTTTTATCATAATGAGCCAACATGGAATTGGCAATAT